>Ga0307514_10000324_pt1 | contig 114429 bp, 115 predicted proteins | sample 16_EM_MG_FD_203088 | JGI IMG/M metagenome (GOLD analysis project Ga0307514, IMG submission 203088) | Populus trichocarpa ectomycorrhiza microbial communities from riparian zone in the Pacific Northwest, United States - 16_EM | ecosystem: Host-associated > Plants > Roots > Unclassified... | reverse complement strand
CCCTCTTTCTCGTCTCAATGACCTGCACAAACATCTCCTCGGCCTCCTTCGATCGCCCCTGGTTCCAAAATGTCGATGCGAGGCTATTCATGCTGGTCAAGGTATCTGGATGCTCTAGGCCGAGTACCCTCTTTCTCGTCTCCATGACCTGCACGTCCAGCTCCTCGGCCTCCTTCGATCGCCCCTGGTTCCTGTATGTGAATGCGAGATTATTCATGCTAGTCAAGGTAGCTGGATGCTCTTGGCCGAGTACGCTCTGTCTCGTCTCCATGACCTGCACGTCCAGCTCCTCGGCCTCCTTCAATCGCCCCTGGTTCCTGTATGTCGATGCGAGGTTATTCATGCTGGTCAAGGTAGCTGGATGCTCTTGGCCGAGTACCCTCTTTCTCGTCTCCGTGACCTGCACCTCCAGCTCCTCGGCCTCCTTCAATTGCCCCTGGTTCCTGTATGTCGATGCGAGGTTGCCCATGCTGGTCAAGGTATCTGGATGCTCTTGGCCGAGTACCCTCTGTCTCGTCTCCATGACCTGCACGTCCAGCTCCTCGGCCTCCTTTGATCGCCCCTGCTTGCTGTATGTCGATGCGAGGTTGCCCATGCTGGTCAAGGTATCTGGATGCTGTTGACCGAGTACCCTCTTTCTCGTCTCAATGACCTGCACAAACATCTCCTCGGCCTCCTTCGATCGCCCCTGGTTCCAAAATGTCGATGCGAGGCTATTCATGCTGGTCAAGGTATCTGGATGCTCTTGGCCGAGTACCCTCTTGACCGTCTCCATGACTTGCACTAACAGCTCCTCGGCCTCCTTCGATTGCCCCTGGTTCCAGTATATCGATGCGAGGTTGCCCATGCTGGACAAGGTATCTGGATGCTCTTGGCCAAGTACCCTCTTTCTCGTCTCCATGACCTGCACGTCCAGCTCCTCGGCCTCCTTCGATCGCCCCTGGTTCCTGAATGTCGATGCGAGGTTGCCCATGCCGATCAAGGTATCAGGATGCTCTTGGCCGAGTACCCTCTGTCTCGTCTCCATGACCTGCACCTCCAGCTCCTCGGCCTCCTTCAATCGCCCCTGGTTGCTGTATGTCGATGCGAGGTTATTCATGCTGGTCAAGGTATCTGGATGCTCTTGGCCGAGTACCCTCTGTCTCGTCTCCATGACATGCACCTCCAGCTCCTCGGCCTCCTTCGATTGCCCCTGGTTCCTGTATGTCAATGCAAGGTTGCCCATGCTGGTCAAGGTATCTCGATGCTCTTGGCCGAGTACCCTCTTTCTCGTTTCCATGACCTGCACGTCCAGCTCCTCGGCCTCCTTCGATCGCCCCTGGTTCCTGTATGTCGTTGCGAGGTTATTCATGCTGGACAAGGTATCTGGATGCTCTTGGCCGAGTACCCTCTGTCTCGTCTCCGTGACCTGCACCTCCAGCTCCTCGGCCTCCTTCCATTTCCCCTGGTTGCTGTATGTCGATGCGAGGTTATTCATGCTGGTCAAGGTATCTGGATGCTCTTGGGCGAGTACCCTCTTTCTCGTCTCCATGACCTGCACCTCCAGCTCCTCGGCCTCCTTCGATCGCCCCTGGTTCCTGAATGTCGATGCAAGGTTGCCCATGCCGGTCAAGGTATCAGGATGCTCTTGGCCGAGTACCCTGTGTCTCGTCTCCATGACCTGCACCTCCAGCTCCTCGGCCTCCTTTGATCGCCCCTGGTTCCTGTATGTCGATGCGAGGTTATTCATGCTGGTCAAGGTAGCTGGATGCTCTTGGCCGAGTACCCTCTGTCTCGTCTCCATGACCTGCACGAACAGCTGCTCGGCCTCCATCGATCGCCCCTGCTTCATGTATGTCGATGCGAGGTTATTCATGCTAGTCAAGGTATGTGGATGCTCTTGGCCGAGTACCCTCTTGAGCGTCTCCATGACCTGCACGTCCAGCTCCTCGGCCTCCTTCGATCTCCCCTGGTTCCTGTATGTCGATGCGAGGTTATTCATGCTGGTCAAGGTATCTGGATGCTCTTGGCCGAGTACCCTCTTGACCGTCTCCATGACCTGCACTAACAGCTCCTCGGCCTCCTTCGATCGCCACTGGTTCAACAATGTCGATGCGAGGTTATTCATGCTGGTCAAGGTATCTGGATGCTCTTGGCCGAGTACCCTCTGTCTCGTCTCCATGACCTGCACCTCCAGCTCCTCGGCCTCCTTCGATTGCCACTGGTTCCTGTATGTCGATGCGAGGTTGCACATGCTGATCAAGGTATCTGGATGCTCTTGGCCGAGTACCCTCTTTCTCGTCTCCATGACCTGCACGTCCAGCTCCTCGGCCTCCTTCGATCGCCCTTGGTTGCTGTATGTCGATGCGAGGTTATTCATGCTGGCCAAACATATGAAATGGAGCCCTCCAAACTCTCTTGCCATTTCACTAACTTCTCTTTCGTACTCATTGCAGGCTTCGTCCAGTTTGTTGAGTCCAGATATTCGATATTCGTGAATAAGGTCGATATGCACAAGTCCATTGAGCTCGCGCATTCTCTTACTTTTCCACCTCGCAGGCCGTACCGCTTCTTTTTCGATCTTCAGATCGTTTGGTTTTCTCAAGCTTCTTTCAAGCCATAAACAACGTTGAATGTCATTTGATTTCACCCCAAATCCAATTTGATAACAAAAGGCAACCTGGAATGCGATATTGACAGCAAAAGGTTGATTTGAATTGTGGAAGTAGTTGTTTTCGAGACTCTGTCTAATTTGTATTCGTACACGATAGTCTGCCCTCATGAGGATTGCAAGGTTTTCTGCAATCTTGAACTAGTCTCAGTCAAGTGCTTATAAGAATAGACAATAGACTATTAATATTTACCCGGAAATCTGCATGCGTTGGGAGCTTTATGGTTGTCTGAACCGGTGCTATGGTAACAGGTTGCAATTCGGCCCTAAATCTATTAGTGAATGCTCTGTATTTGACATAATCATTTGCGAAACTCACCATTCTTGGTTAAGTAGACCCACTAGGTTTCCTACATCAGATGTCCGGTTTTCAGGGCTAAGCTGAACAGTCAATTTGAAAAATTCTTTCAGCCGAATCCTCTGTTCAGGATTGAAGCTTAGCAGTGGCATCGAGTCAATGAATTGATTGGCGACGATTTCCAATTCATCACTATCTTTGAGCTGCTCAAGCGGTGTACGCGGCCCGTTAGATCCGTCAAATGAAATCCCCTCATACTTACCTTCCGTATGCGCGCTTCCAAATAGTACCCAAAGGCACAGCATGCCAAAAGAGTACACATCCGTGTTTTTAGCTCCGGTAGTTGTGAACTCCCCGAAATGATGCTCAGGAGCATTCCACGGCCTAGACTTTGGCAAAAAAACCCTTCCTGTTGTACCTCCACCTGTCGCAAGGGCTTCACCGGTAGCGAGCGTAGAATACCCAAAGTCAGCCACCTTTACTGCAGTCTTTCCAGTAGCGTCCTTGTACACGAGAACATTCTGTGGCTTGATATCCCCGTGAATCACATCTATGCCGGTGTTAGAAGTCCAAGCTGCTAGGCAACAATCATTTGCAATCGTTCGGGATGACAAACCATAAGCATGCAAAGTCATAATGGCACTTCCAATATCGGCACAGATTTTTAGCCGGTCATCGATTGACATGTTCTTGCCCTCGCTCACGTTCATGAACTGCTGTAGATCCCACGATGCTTTCTCAAAGACCAATGCAGGGACGGCTTTTTCTGTCCTGGGCTTGATTTCCCAGCAAACACCCTTGAGATTTACTATATTTGGGTGCTCTTGGATAGGGGGTTGACTCAAAATTAATACCTCTGATATCAAAGGTTGAAAGTCCATGCCCGAATCTCCGGAGCCTGAATCTGCACCCTCGTGAAACCGCTTGAATGCAAGCGGCATGTTGGTGGTGAATGTAGATTGGCTTATTGTTCCAGAGCCACCCGTGCCGAGAATACCGAGACTAGGCTGCCACGTAATGGGGAGGAAGTCGACATTGCATTCTTGGACAACCGAAAGAAATGCGATCAGGTCTAATTGGAGATCACTGTCGGAGCGATTCGTCGAGGCGGAGTAGCGGGTAAACATTCCATCAGAATGCGATACCAGTGTTGAAAACATAGTGCATTACTGAGTGGCCCAAGCTAGAAAACAACGAAGTAATGACGGCGGAATCGTAAGGTGTAGTCTTGTGACCTTTGCTTCTTTAGTTAGCGCTACTTACTCTACGTAGATAGTTGCACGCATTGGAAGGAAAGGATCTTGTACATACTTAAGTACCGAGTATCTGACAATGGTTGAATAGTTAGCTACTCAACCGAAGAATGTACAGTCGCGGTAACAAAGTGGAAGTTGATAGATTAGCAAAAGATTGATTACAATGGATGATATGCGAAAGTGGATTGAGACTGGAATTAATTAATGAGGAGAGCGCACTAAAAGATATTGTAAAGTGATGCCGTTTTGTACTACAATTTTGTTGTGTGAGATCAGCGTTTGGAAGTAGTCACTCACTTTCATACCACGTCTGTAGAGTACACTGCGGGCGAGGCTGTGCATTAAATAAGTAGCCTATCGTAAATCCACGTCACAACTCATGTCGCCACCCATGTTTCGCAAGGCAGCATGCTACGGTGTATTCCTGTCAGGCCACAGAAGATCGGACTTAACTTTCTCGGCAAGCTACTATCGAGAACTGCTAAGGTGTGAGAACACCACATGCGATATCGAGTCAAACGCGGTTTATACATTAACAGAAAGAGCAGTAATTAGTGCTCTTTGACTTTTAGATTCACCACTATTCCATTACCAGATATGAGTGGTACGATCGTCCGCTGCCTGACCCGGTACGTATGCACGCATGAAGTTATTGCATTGCCTCAATATGCGGCGTCATGAAAGGAGGGCTCGCTGTTGCATCATGCGGAATGGCTAGCTTCCAGCATTGCCTCATTCCTTCATATGCGCAAGTGTGGTTATGTCGCAGCTGCTGTCGTCCCACTCACTACTTGTATGCATTATGTAGGAGACCTAATGCAGTATCTGTCGCATGCTCCGCCGAGTTGTCATCTGGCTTTAAGTATCAGGCGAATAAATGTTGCATTCATACACGTACCAAAAAAGTAACGAGTCAGACCTGATTGGTTATATGGTATTCAGGTATCTATGTAGCAGCTGTATGCGAAACACCCCCTGCAAACTTCAAGGCATATAGTATCCAGCAACCTAAGTAGTCTAAGCGCACAACTGTCCTGCATCTGATCGACAAACTCGCAGCATCTGCGCAAGGCGCACGGAAGCCTAGAGTACATCTTGCAGTCATAACGAAGTTTTCCTGCCACATTAAATTCCCAAATTTCTCGTCGTGCGTCTAGGGTCTTAGCCGGCAGTTGTTCTGCAGGATGCGGCTAGACCTAACCAGTGTGAGCTGCTGGCAGTCAGCCACAATACCTACAGCAGCTGTGACTGGGTGATAGAGTATCTAACAACAGAGCCTCACCCATATACTGATTCCATTTGCAGCACAACTGCACACTACTGCCGTCCAAGACCCTAGATGCTTAACGGAAAGTTCCAATTTGCAGGTGGCAGAAATACTCTAATGCCAGCTGACCCTCAAGGCGGCCTGATAAGGCGCTATGCAGTACCAACAAGGCACCAGAACAGGCGCACCTTCTCAGAGAAACACATCATGATCGCCTGGATGCGAGTTAACTATCATTCAACCTTACGTTTGGAAATGGAAGGGTGTCAGCATTACTTTTAGCGATTATAGCTCTTATGATTAATAAAACAATCATAAAGATGCGTAGTCCAATTGACCATCTCAATAGTTTGTGGTCAAAATTGTTGAGGTCTATCAAGTACGAATAGAGATATTGAATTCATTATCGTTCAGAAGCATTTGTTTAAGCAGCAAAGAGAGACAAAGACAGACAAATATATATGGGAAAGAAGCGGGCATACTCGGCTTCGCCGAGTATCACTGCTGGGGCGAAACCTACTCCTCGGCATGGGGGCCACAAGCCACCTCATGCCCGCAGCCTTAGGCCGAACGCCACACAAGCCATCGGGCCAAATCCCGTGCCAACAAAAATAACTGTAGCAATATTTCCATAACAGCATGGGAATATTCATCGTTCCAAATATCAAATTGATACAAGAAGGATATTGGGGATTATCGTTCTTGATCTTCATGTGATGCTTGTTGCCATGCAAATTTGTGCGGGATTTTTGACCATTCCGCTTACTAAGACTCAATGACATCTAATAGTTATACACTAAGTTTGTCTGCTCGAAGCATTCTCATTGGTCGGGTGAACTTGCCATGTGGCGCGTGTGGCAGTGGCGGTGGCAGATACAGTGGCGGGTACAGTGGCGGATATCAACATGTTGACTCAGGATTTATCCCGAAGACCTACAAGTTTTTAGAATACCATCGAAGCTGCTAGAAAGGTTTGGAGAGTGCTTGCTAATGCACTGAGTCATTTGTGTATACTCATTCACAAATTTTCACTCGCCACCCGCCATTCGCCACTTGTTGAAATAGTGATGCTAGAGAAGCTTGATTGTATTCTATCTAAGAGGGCCACAAGGCCAGTATATATATGAACGTACCAGTACGGCTGAATGCCATCAGCTCGTACCAGAGTCAACAGTCATCTCCGGCCATACGAGACATCTCCGTCTCCGGCCATACAAGACATCTCCGTCTCCGACTGTACAAGACATCTCCGTCTCCGACTGTACAAGACATCTCCGTCTCCGACTGTACAAGACATCTCCGCCTCCGGCTGAGACCTGTATATGCAATACCACTGTTGAAATACTGATTGCTAGAACCGTTGTATTCTCAAGTACAGGTACATTCGTGATCTTATATACAGCATTCAGAGTATGCCCTGTACGCACTCAGCTGGCATCTCCAGCTGAGTCTGGAACGACCATCATCTTAGGGAGATTATGCATCAGCCCAGCTGAAGCCGTACGCCGTACGTCAGTGAGGCGGTCCATATATGCAACAGCCACTGCCGGCGCCACTCAACCATCTCCAGCAAACTTCAAATTTCTTAGGCATATAAAGGCATGGATTCTACCATTAGATAGTTCGGTAGACAATCAGTTTTGTACAATAGATAGTTCAATCTCTCTTTGTACTCGATCACTCTCAACAATATAGCAGACACAGAGGTAAATATACAGCAGTGAATATACAGCGGAAGATACAGCAGTGGATATACAACACAACAGACACAGTGGTTGATAAACAGTAGCAGATACTGTGGCGGATATAGAACACAGTAGATACAGTGGCAGATCTACAGCGGCACATTCACAGGGGCAGATAAACTGGGGCGGATACACAGCGTTAGATATACAATGGCAAAAACAATGGCAGATATACATCAGCAAAATGTAAATCGGTCCGGAAGCCATACGCAAACCTCCGAGACACTCCGGTCGACCTCACCAGTGCTCCTAAGTAATTCCAGATGCCGCCAGGACCCCCCTGGAACTTAGCAAAATGCTCTCGGATTCTGCAAGAGCATTCTCAGGTGCTCCCGAAAGCACCTGCAGTTATGCAGGTGTATTCAGGATGCTACAATATTTGACTTATAGGATAGTCAGATTTTGAAGCAGCTGAGACGTCTGCGCTGCTCTGCGGGAGAGTTTAAACTTGTTGCCGTATTCTCACAGCAGTGGTTCTTAGGGTTCCATAACCACAAGGCATTTCGTCCATCAAATTCGTCTTGGTTACAGTCACAAGATTCGCTACATCATAATATGGCATGTATTATATATCTAAGTCTCTCTCTATATATACATACGGTTAATCTGGCAGCAGACGATACTCGAGCGTAATCGGAGGCAGTGTTCGAAACGGGCCCGGCCAGCCCGAGGGCTTTCAGGCGGGCTTTGAGGCGGCCGGGCCGGGCCGGTAATCTCAAAGCCCACGAGGCCTTGGGCTTTTTAATTAAAAGCCCGGAGGCTTTGTCAAAGCCCGCAGGCTATATGGGCTTTCTTCCTGTTTCAAGACTCACCAGCTGAAGATGAGATTTCAGATCTCATTGCCTTCTGGCAGACTCGCCTGAACACCCCTCGCTGGTCCCAGAGTGCTAGGATGGCACTCTCCATTCATTCTATACCTGCCATGTCCGCTGAGGTTGAAAGAGTATTCAGTAGTTCGAAGCTGCTCAACTCAGATCGCCGAAATCGCTTGGGGGTTGATGTGATTTGTGCAGTTGAATGTATGAAGTCTTGGGAAAAAGCTGGCATTGTGGAGTCAAATGAGGTCAGGAAGATGGAGGAGATGTTTCGGGCAATGGAAATACAGCCGGAGAAGCGTGAAATCGCTGGCTGCCAGGTTCTACCAACTAAAGTCCGGGCATGCACCCACTGGAGTCTACCTAAAACGGTTCGGCCACCGAGAGGACGACAAATGCTGGTGGTGTGAAGGGACAGTGTCCCAGACGCGGGAGCACCTCTTCCGCCACTGCAGCCGGTGGAGAGACCAGCAGAAAGTGCTCTGGAAAGCGGTGGGGATGGTGACAGGCTGCAAAGCAGGCAGATGCTGACACGTGCAGGTCTCTGAGCTGTTTTCCATGGAAGAGTGCGATCAAGCGGTGGTGGACTTCCTGGCGGCTCTGAAGTCGGGAAGTTCCCGCCCAAATAAATGGCGGTATGGAGCGGGCGCAGAGCTCAGGTGCGGGGGGCGGCGGCAACGGGTTTATATCTTTCTATCTTTTATCTTTCATTTGTCAGCAGGGACGAACGGTAGCGGGGGGGGGAGCTCCGCCATCTAGCCGGCTCGCCCGGAGGCGGAGGGGGTTACTAGGTCCTGTTATGCTCTAGTAAGAGTGAATACAGTATGAATATACAACAGCAACAGCCGGAGAAGTTGTAAAACAAAACTATGAGGTCAGGATTGTGAGGTATACTTTGTCTTCTTGAATGGTCATGATCCCCACTACGTCATAGCCGATTACTTCGGACCTAGGCCCTTATATGTCAATCCTTCCAGTCCATGTATTCTCCTTTAGTGTGTGTTTGACGTCTCCAATTTATAGCATAGCGAGTAATGATACCATGGCTCTATGACATTTTCAATGTGTGTGCCACCCGCGGGTGTGAATCACAACCAATCACTCGGCCCGCAAGGGCTACCGGGCTGTTACGATATGGAAGTTGGGGAGAACCGTTTGCGTGTATTCTATGGTATATAGAGGAGAGAAAGAGCAAGACTCGAGATATATACAGGAGGCATCAGCCCCTGCAGCCGTGACCGTGTATCAGACCTGTAACATCATGTACATCTGTAACACGGGCCGTCCAGGCTTCTCTCCTGAAAAGCCCGCGCTAAGGGCGGCAGGCCAGGCTTGATATAAAGCCTCCAGGCCGGGCCTAAAGACGTCAGGGCCAGCCCGGCCCGTTTCGAACACTGATCGGAGGAGCACCTGGAGACGCTGAGAGAGAGAATTTAGTGATGCATTTGGAGGCCGTTGTGGTGGGAAAATCCGTTTCTCACCACCACCGCCAGTTAGTTTGGCAGGGGGAAGCCGGCAGGGGGCGTACAGAGATACAGGTATAACGGAGATGGACTGAGCGACGAGGGGGGCATACGGAGATACAAGGAAAACGGAGATGGGAAAAGGAACTGACCAACGCGAGACTTGACAAAACAGAAACGGCGAATTAAGTCAACAACGACGACAGCTATCGAAAAGCGGACAGCGGGAGTCGGTTTTAACGTTGAATTGACCCCGGAACGAGACTCCTAGCACCTCTGGACCGCCGGAGGAGGGCGGGCACGTCAGCAAAAAGAGCGCGCACAAAAAACCACGCAATTGAGTGGATTCGCGAAAAGTCTTGGCGAAAAACGAAGAACAGAAAAACGGCGAAATACAACAGCAACCACGACAGCGAGCGACAAGCGGACACTGGCATTCGATTTCTAACATCGAATTGACCCCGGAACGGCACTTCCAGCACCTCTGGATGACTAGAGGAGGCTGGGCACCGCAACGCAACTGCACAACGCGCACGCGATCGACATGACGCGACGACCAACCAACGAACCAACGACGATGGTGACCCAAGAGGGTAGGTGCCCTATTGGAGGGACAATCGGAAAGCTGCCGATTGAGAAAGAAACAAATGTGGCAGAAGCGGGAGAGACTCGCGGCATAACCGGCGGAGTGTCGGGAAAGACAACGCACATCACCTACATGGCCGCGAGCAAGCAATGGGAGCGGAACAAGAATGGGAAAAGCTGAGAAGCGAGACTTCGGATGTAGCACGCACACCAGGAGACTGGAGGAGCCGAATGGAAAGAACACTGAGGCAGCAGGCGCGCAAAGTGGCCAAGTTGCACCAAACTGTCGACAAGAAGGCGACACTGCTAGAAGCACATGCCGTCCATCTCAACTTATCGAAATCACCGCAATTCTGACTGTGTGCTGTGGTTTATTGGTTTGTTCTCGAGCGGCATAACAATTTGAAACAAGCTATGAATACCACTGTGGCATGTTGGTTCGTGTCTTGTTTTATAGTGCTCTGTATTCTAGACTTTGTTACAAGTTCTAAGCTACCCTATACTGTCATCTTCATCGAACATTACAACTATTAAAAAACACAATGTGTGAAATCAACAGCAGCTAGTTCACCATTATGTTGGCAATTGTGCTTATTGGCTCTCAATTTCCGGTCCAAGCAAGCAACTTTGCAAAATCAACCGCAGCATCGATTCGGCCTTTGGCTGTGGATAGGTCATGAACGGGAGAGCTTTTGCCGGTGCTTCGAGTGCATCCGCCATTCCTCATCGGCATGCTTTTCGCTTTGTTCGTCGTCCATTTCGTCATCGTGATCGTCTGCGTAGTCGTCCTCTTCATCTGTATATTCTGAGGCAGCGTGGTCATTGTTCTTGGCGGAGTGCTGATGTATTGGGGTTGGAGAGTCAGTGTCAATAGCGGGCTTCTGGTTATCAATGTTATTGTTGTTGTTTATTCATACTGTATGCACTCTAATTAGAGTATGACAGAGCCCCATATCCCCTCCGCCTCCGGGCAAGCCGGTTAAATGGCGGAGTTCCCCACCCACTACCCTTTGTCCCCTTCACACCGGGGGCTAGCACTGGGATTCGAACCCATAGCATTGTGACCGTATACCCCGCCTATACTTTCAGTTGCGATACCACTGCGCCACGGGGCCAGCCCTATCAATGTTATTTGGCGGGGACGAAGGAGGAATAGCGTCAGGTGTATGGAATGGTCCTCGTCGGAAGGCGTAGTCCAGGTACTCGGGAGTAAACGAGTCGCACTGGAACTGTAACAATTACTTAGTTGCGGACACCAACAGGCAACTAGACGCGTTAGTGAACAGAAATCATTGCGGCGGTTTAGAAACACACCATTTATTAATATTGGAGTAGCTAGGATCGAAGGTGCCAGCCCTATCGGCCCGTTCAATTCTGCCGGCAATTATGCCAAGCATCTCTGCAACGTGCTGCGCCAGGATTTTGATCTCTCCCTCCTCACCCACCCTAATCTTGGTTTACATTGCAGTGCCATCCAACGGCGACATCTGGCTGGCTCTAAATCTTTGCGAATACTTTCGTCCATCCCCCCATCATCTATAGCAACAAAGATGCCTCTGCCGGTATTCACCTTGTAAGAAACCTGTTCACTAGTGAACCCAAATATGTTGCTCAAGCCCCAACACAGTGTGCTGAGAAATGATGCCGCCAGTGTTCCTAAGCGGCCCGGCCTCCATTCTGAAAGCCTACGCTAGCGGCGGCCCGGCCCGGCCTGGGTCAAAAGCCGTCCGGCCAGCCGCCCGGCCTGCACGTGATTTAAAAAGCCTGCATCGGCCTGCATAAGCCTTGGTCTGGTTGATGGATGGAATACGGCAATGACAGGGCTACGATGATTGAGTTGGATATGGCTTATGTTTCGTACTTTGGAGACTTTCTTAGTATAGGCAGCAGAGAATCTTTCGAACAAAATATTCTGTTTAGGCTTAGTCCGCCAAGAAAAGCCGCCAGGCCGGCCGGAAAAGCCTGCAGGCCCGGCCCGGCCCTCATTTGAAAGCCGCCGTTAACTGTGTAATGATCTCTGGCAGAACGATGTCAGCAGAGTCTTGAGGGGCATAGCTAGTGTCTGCACAATCTGAAAAGGGTGACTGTTCCTGGGAGGATGAGAGTCCAAGACCTGAACCAGTTACATACGAGTCAGGAAGAGTGGCTACAGAGCGCTCTGCTCTTGAGTGGCGAGATTCGATATTTGGGGTTGCGGGTTCGTGGGTGGCTGTTGGCTGACGCTCATGAGTGTCTATAGGCTCCTCTTTGGGCCGCAGAAGCCGGGGCGAGGTTGTCGCAGAAGACAAAGTACGGGCCACATTCAGCAAGAAATGTATCGCCGACCTTTCTGTCCTTATGCGCCACATAAAGTTGAGATGGTGACGGGAACTTCTGTAGGAATGCGAAAGACGAGCTGTTCTCAACTGATCGCATAGCGGTTTCTGTATCAATCTTATCAAGACGTGGGAGCACCCGGGACACTTTCCGCAGGACACGGAATGCCTGCAAGTGAATTGCTTGTTGTTTGCTGCCGCTTATCTGCAAGTGGACGAGTCGATATCGGACAGGGTTGCCGAGCAGGGAAATCGATCGTTGAAGCGACTAGCAGTTGATGGCCACTGTCTTCCGGAAGCCATTATCGAACGTTGATGCGGCTGGTGGCTGTGGATATATTGACGGGGCAACTGGATGAGGGATTGTGCCCTCACCCTTGGAAGTCATTCGTTGTGGCGCCGGCTCAAGCGTGGTGCGCCGCAGTGTGGCTTGTGATAGAGCAGATGGATTAGATAAAGATCGCATAACTTGGCAACAGATGAGCCCAATTAATGTTTTGTTTGTTTTATTCATACTGTATTCACTCTAATTAGAGTATAACAGAGTCTAGAAACAACACCTCCATCTCCGGGCGAGCCGGCTAGATGGTGGAGCTTCCACCTGCTACCCATCGTCCCCTTTGACAAAGGAAAAGCAAACGATTGAACAGAACAAAAGAGATCAACGAAAAGAGAGACCACCCCCAATCCAAACACCCTTACTCCTGCCCGCACTCCTTCTGTCCGCTCTTCTCATGTCCACGCTACTCCACTTGCTTTGGTGGGAACTTCCCGACGTCAGTGGCTGCCAGAAAGTCCATCACCACTTGGTCACATTTCTCCATGGAAAGCAGCTCAGAAATCTGCACATATTGGCATCTGCCCGCTTTCCATCCTGTGGCCTTCCCGACTGCCTTCAAAAGCACTTTCTGCTGGTCTTTTCATCGGCTTCAGTGGCGGAAGAGATGCTCCCGCGTCTGTAGTGTTCCGCCTCTGCACCACCAGCAAGAGTCGTCCTCTCGGTGTCCAAACCGCTTTACGTACATTCCTGTTGGCACGGGATTTGGCGCGATGGTTTGTGTGGCTTTTGGCCAAAGGCTTCGGGCATGAGGCCGGTGGCTTACTGCCCACATAGGCCGCCACCAGCCCGCATGCTGAAGCGTAGGTCTAGCCCCGGCAGTGATGCTCGGTATCGGTCTCCTGATGTGATACTCGGCTTCACCGAGTATGCCCTCTTCTTTCCCACATATATTTGCCTGTCTTTCTCTCTCTCTTTGCTCTTTAGACAATCACTTTTGTAGTCAATTGAATATCTCTATTCGTACTCGATTGATCTCAACAGGTTATGAGCCCGGCGCTTTCAGTTCTTTGGAATCAATATCTATTGGTTTTATCATTTCTGAAGCTCCACCAGCTATTAAAGTCTCGTATTTCGACCTCGTCCTTTTGGAGCCCGCCACTCTAAGTTCTGTTTTAATCGACACCTACTATTAGTATTTGTTTACCGTCTCTCCTCTGCCTGTTTGTCAGTGGATCGAGTCGACGTCTATTATTTGTTTATTGTTTCTCCTCTGCCTTGTGTTGCATTGGACTGAACCGACGCCTATTAGTAGTGCCTCTATCATTTCTCAACCTCCCCGCCTCTGAAATCATTGACCATTGTCCACGAGCATTCGGTTGACTGCGTGTCCCCTCTTTTTCTTGAGTTGACTGCGTGTCCTCTACCTTCCTTAGGCTGATTTCGTACCGCTACCTTCTTCCGTCGGCTTTGTGTCGACTACCTCTCCTTGTGCCGACACCACATCAACTGCCTCTCCTACTGTTGACTATACTGTCCGGCCTTGAGCATTTCCAAAGCCTCCAGCACCGTCCGATCTCGAGCAACGTGCCGCTACCCTCGAGCAGCGTGTCTACCATCCCTCCTCATGTCGACTACATGTTCCGTATCGACCACTCAATTTCCTACCATTTGTGTGTCGACTACTCGTTCGTGTCGACCACCTCTCCTCGCGTCGACTACTTGTTGATGTCAACTACTCCTTATATCAACATCCTTCGGAAATACAGTGTGCTGTTGAAAATATCTACAATGTGTGTGGGTTATGGACCGCGGATACTTGGGCGATGTCGGCCGACGCACAGTTATGCAATTCGGGACAGTGGACCCCAAGAGACCGGCGGTGGCAATTTTGGCCATGCATCCCCGAAGTCTAGACTTCTCATGGCGAGGAATAGGAAGCTCTATTGTGAGCCGTACATTGCGTACCTTCGACCCTGCAACTTAGATGATGACAGCGATTTATGACATTCAGGATGTATACACAGATTTTTAACTTGGAGAGTTTGTGAGGGATGTGTGTTGGGTAGATGGTTTCAGGTATGGAATTTGAGCAGAAATTCGTTGGATTTGTATGTTTTCTTTGGGTTTGGATTTTGTTGGCACGGGATTTGGCCCGATGGCTTGAGTGGCGTTTGGGGGCTTACAGCCCCCAACGGTCTAAAGCTGCGGGCATGCGGCCGGTGGCTTGCGGCCCCCATGGGCAGCCGCCAGCCCCCATGCCGATGAGTAGGGCTAGCCCCGGCTGTGATGCCCGGCATCGGTCTCCGGATGTGATACTCGGCTTCGCCGAGTATGCCCTCCTTTCCCATATATATTTGCCTGTCTTTCTCTCTCTCTTTGCTCTTTAGACAATCACTTTTGTACGATAGTCAATTCAATATCTCTATTCGTACTCGATTGATCTCAACAGATTTGGTCTCTGAGGAGTGTTTCTTTGTTAGGGTTCAGGTCTTTCCCTATCTTTCTTCCTCTTGTTTTTTTCTTCTCTTTTGTCAACAGGTTATTTGGGACTTGGAGGATTCAGGGCCTTGTTTGTTTTCTCTTCTCTCCCGCCCTTCTAATTGGTTTGTTCACTTTGTTTGGAACGCCATGGGCCAAAGGGGGAGTGTCGGCACGGGATTTGGCCCGATGGCTTGTGTGGCGTTCGGCCAAAGGCTTCGGGCATGAGGCCGGTGGCTTGCGGCCCCCATGCTGAATAGTAGGTCTAGCCCCGGCAGTGATGCTCGGTATCGGTCTCCTGATGTGATACTCGGCTTCGCCGAGTATGCCCTCTTCTTTCCCATATATATTTGCCTGTCTTTCTCTCTCTCTTGGCTCTTTAGACAATCACTTTTGTACGATAGTCAATTCAATATATCTATTAGCTCGATTTATCTCAACAGTTCCAGTCGGTGCATGCCTGCTCTTCAGTCTATAGAACCATGCTGCCAGTAACTTCATCCTTGTCATTGGGACAGGTCTCTTGCTTCCGGCTTTGCCCTTCAGCCAATAACCATAATGTTTGGAGCACTTGTCAGCCTCCCACTTCGCCTCCGCCGCCGTCCTTCTTTCGGAGATCCGTCTAGCTCTACTTGCGGAGGAGGTGTATATTAGCTCGCGTACTGTGTAACCTCGGCCTGCTCGTGCCTTGTTCGCCTGGCGGTCAGCCTCTTCGTTCCCGGGGATGCCCGAGTGTCCTGGGACCCAGTGGATCACGACTTTGATGCCGTGGGCAGCCCAATTACATCTACGCGCCACTCACACACGCAAGCAAACCACACTGGTACAAAATCCACCACCAACTTCCTCTACTGCTTTCACTAGCCTGCAGTTAGCATCCTTCTGTCAATGTCAACATCCGCTGCTCCAAAATGCGACAGTTCCTCTCCCCAGTCCGCATTCGCATCGGCAACGTTACGCGACACTCTCAAAGTAACCACACGTGAACCACTATTTGTTAGTTCAATCGCATGGACCTCTCGGCATTTCTCCGCTCTCCATATCAAGCTTCGCTTCGACACGCCGCTACCAACTGTTTGTCAGGTACCGAGGCCCTATCTTTTGTTGCAGAGTCGCAGTTTGCGTTTACGCCTCCCATATGCGAATCTGGCCAGATTCAATACTAATGTGGATCCTTCTGCTTCAGACATTTCCCACAGTTCGACCTGTGGTGTCGCCTGAAAATATTAGCGAAATGCTGTATCCTTCACCGCAACACCTGATCGATTCATACTTCTCCTATACCTTCCTCGAAGCTGTACACAGCTGCAGACACCTACGTCGATTTTCTCGCCTCTTTGAGGTTACTTTTGATCCTCCACCCCTCTCCTTTCATTTCGCTGGGATATCCTGCCCTCTCAAACCTTCGCAGGTGGCAATACGGTCCCGAAGATCCAGTCCGGGAATACCATTTCTGGCCTACAGTCGACGCCAGGAAGTTTCAATAACACGAGTGGAATGGCACCAGTGTTATGGGAGGGCAGCCCGGCCACAGACAGTACCAGGGGATAAGCCTCTTTTGGAAGAAGCTCCATTAAACCAACCTGATCCTTACGAGGTTGCGATGCCGGTAGCGTCAGCACAAAGCCAGAGAGACACTAGCGAAGGCGGAAGCCGGTCATCAAAGGGACTCCTATACAGTCCGTTACCTCTCCCTCTCTCTGCATCCACCATGCATGATAATGTTTCATTCTGCAGACCCACGTCCTAGCTTCCTCTTCCCTCACAGCGCAGCTAGCTTTCTTCTCCGCAAATATTCCGGCTGCGTTTATTGACTGCCTCGAACATCCTGAACTCCCAGTGATACAGGGACCGGTGATTCACTGCTCCCAAATCCCTGTGACGTGCTCTGGGGATGAATTCCTTAATGCTCTGCACGGCGTGTTATCCACCGCACCATGGATGGATATACCCATAGCTGGAACGAAGCGACTTGCCGGATGTGAGGGAGATAGATCAGTTAACGCGAACCAGCCGAAGAAAGTGAGAAGAAGGCCCAGCGCCAACACTGTAGAGGTAGCTAAATAGTGGCTACCAGGGTGTTCGTTCACCACTTCTTTGCCTTTACCGCCGCAGATCCAATAATCCTATATGGTCTTAACCAGTTTTTGAGACAAGTGTACCGAAACTTTTATTCTTGTTTAGAATCCTATTAGCACCCACTGCCCGAATGGTGTGCTCCTCACCGGTAGCGTATCAGACTTGGCCATTGGTTATGGCGGAGTGGGGGCAATAATCGTATCCTCGGTGCTAGATATCTTGTTGACGCCCCATTGTGTTTGAACGGTTTAGGAGGGAGGGCGGAGGAGAAGTAGCAGGGTTGTCTCAATGAATAGCAGTGGACACTGTTGGGATATCTCCAGATTATACCTAAAACCAGTTTCTGTTTTCTCGCGACCGGAGACCAATACCCGACGTTGAATAAGATGCTAGACTTCCATTTTCTTAGATATTGGATATGCCATGTACTCTTCCTATATAACATGGTCTAGTCCATTCACGGAGGCGGTTCCTCCGCGGAGTACCTAGTCAGTTCACGGAGGCCCACCTTCCGTGAACGAACCGTCCATTCCCGGAGTCCGTACACCACCTCCGTGAACTGACTAGTTCATTCATGGAGTCAATGAAAAATTATAATTTATAAATAATCTATACATCATCGTGATCCCTACAATCGGATGCCTCTTGGACGTCCTGATGCAACTACAATTACACTGTGCTCCATGTCATCGTTTGAAACCGGCTCATCTTCCTCATTTCTCTCCTCATTGCCCTCCTCCTCATTGCCCTCCTCCTCATTGCCCTCCTCCTCTTCCTCTTGCTCCCCAGTGACCCCTTCCTCCTCGAGAACCTCTTCATCCTCAGTATTCAGGTCTGGAAAATCAGTGCTCTTATTGGCAGTATCCTCCGCAGATGTGGGACCAGTATCCACGCAAGCATCTCCTTGTGTATTGGCTCGACGGCTTTTAGATTGTGGCATGGCTCCGGTGGAGCTGATCTTGTGTTTCGTTCGAGATTGAAAGTACCTGATGGCGCAGCAGAAGGTCCAGTATTTATGTACTGGGCACCACCATCTTGGCCATGGTGTTGACACAAGAAGATGATGAAGAAGAAGAGCAGATGATGAATTGTCTGTCGATCCAAAGAGAGGGAAAACTATAGACTTATATACGAAAGAGAGAGAAGGAAAACTCCATGCCGACTGCCAAAGCCGGAGCCCGAAGCCGAGTACCAGTGCCGAGCCCTCATTTTCAGCATGGGGGCAGGCGAGGCAGATGAGAGTAGGCGAGGCAGATGGGGGCAGGCGAGGCAGGTGAGGGTAGACGAGGCTGGTGGGGGTAGGCGAGGCCGATGAGGGTGGCAAGCCACTGGCCTCATGCCCGAGTCCACTAACATCGGAGACTAAGGAAGCCACCCGGCCAAATCCCTAGTCAACATGAAGTGTGCACTCGGCTTTGGCTTTGAAACACTTGCAACGAACAGTCGTGCAGTTACCTTTACCCTTACAATGTACTTGGATGAGCTCAGCAGGGGACTGAAGACGAGCAGCTTCTCGAAGAGTAAGTTCTCGATGGCTAACCTTTTTGAATGGTGGAATTTGATGTGGGATGGTAGATGTAAGGCAGTCCATATTGTTAGTACGGTAGAATCCATGGAACGTACTCAGTTGTGCTGTGAAGCATGTACTCCATTGCGCTGTGCTGAACGTACACGATTGACGAATGTACCCAATTGTGCTGTGTTGAACGTATGCGGTTGATGAATGTACTCAATTGCACTGCGCTGAATGTATGCGGTTGCGCTGATTGAATTCAGCTAGATAGAGCCAGTTGAGTGTACGTACATGCCAGTGCATCCACAGACATGCATGCAGAGCAGAGTATTTGGAATTTTTGACTGACTCCGTGAATGGACGGTTCTTTCACGGAAGGTGGGCCTCCGTGAACTGACTAGGTACTTCGCGGAGGAACCGCCTCCGTGAATGGACTAGAACATAACACAATCCTCAGCAGTTATTGTAGTTCCTGGTAGCAGTTATTTCTTAACCATCCGTTCCCGTGAGTTAATCTGGTTGCAGGTCTACTTAGAACCTCAGTAGGACTTCCGGATATGGGCATGTGGCATTCAGTTGAGCTAAAGGTACATAGCTGCGCAGAGGGGATTCAGTTGGATCTGACCAGATGAGTGCGCGCACACGCGCCCGCAGTTGATAGAGATTGGGAAGCTTCATTGCCTCTATCTAAGAGGGCCACAAGTCCATATATATGGTTGACCAAGCATGAAAGCGTACGTACTCATCTATGTATAGATCCGGCTGAATGTCATCAGTCCGACAGCAATCTCCTGCCATACGAGGGCTAAGTTCTATTTATGCAACACCCGCATGCACACACAGACCATTGAATATATGAGCGTAGAGTCTCCCACGAGAAAGATAGAATCCAAGAAGAACGATCTTCAACATACAAAAGTAACAGGTTATTAGCCTGGTGGTCACTAACCAAATGGAAATGAAACGAGCAAATTAGGAGCAGCAGAAGTATTGAACGGTGCGATGTCATGATCGGAGGTACATTACGCACAAGAATGAAGAGTTGGAAATGATATCGGCTTCACTAGTTGAGATGTTGAGATCAATCGAGTACAAATAGATATATTGAATTGACTATCGTACAAAAGTGATTGTCTAAAAAGCCAAGAGAGAGAAAAACAGGCAAGACCCCGAGGGGTGCACTAATGAGAGAGTCAGGGCTTACACCGGCGCCGGTAATCTTAGACTCCAGACAACAGCGATTCGCAGCGAGACTAGAAAACGCATGCAGTAGCAATCTAAAGGAGCTACACAAAAACCCCTCTTCCGGTGCACCGATATGCAGAGTAGTCAGGAATGAGCATGAGCATGGCCGGACAACCGAAGGCATGAACTGTCCGGCCCCGGGCGAAGAACCAGTAGTCAGCAACACCATACTGGACAACACCACTTCAGCCAAAAGCGGCGCGCAGCGCTGGGCAAGAGAGAAAGAAGCCAAAATCGGAGCAGGGGTCTCGATGTGGTGGACAGATGGATCGCGCTCAGACGATGGCCGAGTGGGAGCCGCAGCAGTGTGTAAACACGGAAATCAATGGAGGTCTGGCCGCAGCTTTCTGGGCACTGGCCGTATGGAAGTTTTCGACGCCGAACTGTGGGCGATTGGACTCGCGCTTGACGTGGCGATCTAGAAGAGAGAAACATTGCAGAAGCATGGAGTGCAGACGGTGGCAGTCTTCAGCGACTCACAGGCCGCAATTCGACGGATGGCACACCTGGAGCCGGGCCCAGGGCAGCAACTGCTGAGGCGGATCAACAGCAGGGCGCGGAGTATCCTCGCCCACGGCATCGCAACCGAGATCCACTGGGTCCCGGGGCACTCCGGCATCCCCGGAAATGAAGAACCAGACCGTCAGGCAAACTTGGCCAGAGATGCAAGCGGAAGCACAGTCATAGAGCGGCCATACACCTCGGCCTCGAATAGGGCTAGACGGATCTCCAAGGGAATATGAGCAGCTAAGGTGAGGTGGGAGGCCGACAAGTGAAGGACGCACTTCAGCTACAGACTCAAGGGCAAGGCAGGGACCGAAAGACCAGTCCCGATGACAAGCGTATAGTCGCTGGCCGCCAAGTTCTACCAACTCAATTTCAGGCATGCGCCCACTGGAGTCTACCTGAAACGGCTCGGCCACCGAGATGACGACAAATGCTGGTGGTGTGGAGGGACAGTGTCCCAGACGCTGGAGCACCTCTTCCGCCACTGCAGCCGGTGGAAAGCCCAGCAGACAGAGCTCTGGAAGCCAGTGGGAAAGGCCACGGGATGGAACGCGGACAGATGCCGACACGTGCAGATCTCTGAGCTTTTCTCAATAGAAGAGTGCGACCAAGCGGTGATGGACTTCCTGGCGGCCACCTAGGTCGGGGAGTTTCGGCCCAAATGAAGTAGCGGCAGGGAGCGGGCTCAGGGCTTGGGGCTCAGGAGCGGCATTGCCAGTAACAGGGTTATACCTTCCTTTCTTTCCTTCTTTCTTTCTTTCTTTCTGTCTTTCTCTTATCTTTCATTTGTCAGCGGGGACGGAGGGTAGCGGGGGGGAAGCTCCGCCATCTAGCCGCCTCGCCCGGAGGCGGAGGGGGTTATCAGGGCCCTGTCATACTCTAATTAGAGTGAATACAGTATGATTAAACAACAACAACGAAAAACAGGCAAATATATATGGAAAGAAGAGGGCATACTCGGCGAAGCCGAGTATCATATCCGGAGACCGATGCCGAGTAGCACTGCCGGGGCTAGACCTACTCTTCGGAAAGGGGGCTGGAGGCGGCCTATGGGGGCCGCAAGTCACCGGCCTCATGCCCGCAGCCTTAGGCCATTGGGAGCTATAAGCCCCGGAACGCCGCACAAGCCATCGGGCCAAATCCCGTGCCAACATGAGAGAGTGCAGAACCGTCCGCTCATGGTAATATTGCAAAAGAACAAAACTATTTCATATCCTAAACGCGTAATCACTCCAGCCCACACTCAAGGATGCCTTCCCGATAGCGCTAGTCTCCGGCCCAGGCTATCAATGATCATCCCACCGTGGACAATTGTGCCTCCTTCTATACCCACTCGAGTACCTCTGGTAATCTCGAACCGTTAACGTCCATAACCTCGTTGAGTCGGTTCGCCCAGGTCCAACCGCTCGCGCGATAAAATGGACATTACTGGCTAGTACATTCAGATGCTCATGGGCAGGCACGACTTGCCACTCTCCCACTGGCGTGCAGATGTCAATTGTCGTTGCGGCTGCAAAATCGATTTATATACCGCGGTCCTGCTCGTTTCCATGCACGATGATGTTGGGTGGACGAACTTCTCGATTGTTGGCCTGGGATTTGGCCCGGTGTGATCTGTGGCATTCGGGGGCGTACAACCCCCATCATCCTAGGGCTCTAGGTGTGAGGCCGGTGGCTTGTAGCCCCCGTGCTGAGGAGGTTTAGCCTCGGGAGTGATGCTCAGCATTAGGCTCCGGTTATGTTATTCGGCTTCACCGAGTATGATCTTTTCGTTGTATATAAGCCAGGTTCTCTCTCTTTGTGTCGATAGACAATACAGCTTCTTCTTTCTTTCTCTATTGCTCTCAACCTCGATGCACCAAAAAGAGCTCTGTATGTAACCATGCAAGTGCTTCCTGGATATTACTGAATACACGGTTGGCCTTCACCGGCATCATGGCTAATCTCCAAGACAGCAGTGAACCGTATGGGCGTAACGAGAACACGTTGTGATATCGTGAGACATAGAATCAGGCCGGGAAGAGTGCAGTAAGGCTGTAGGGAACTCTCTGTTGAGACTGAATGAGTGGGTTAATTGACTTCTTAGTAATAGGTCTAAAGTGCGTGTATATATACAAACAGGAAAGAAACTTTTACTTAACACTTTCGCCGACAGTTTGAACCTTAAGAGAGCGGTCACTTTCGCCGACGTTGAGTGCCTCTGGGCTAAACCTTGAGTGTAATGACTATCGTCAACACTCCCCCTTAACCCAAGGCTCGAAGGCTGATCTCAGAATAAAAACGAAACGCAATTGAAGAATATATTCTCCTATAAACATTATTCCGAGCATATCCCTTGTCTGAGTCCAATTTCCGCCACAAATTCACCCAGTTTTACTCTTCCGAGTCCTTTTGTATGAGCATCCACCGTGCCAACCACGGGCTTGATCTCAATCTCGCCGTTGGCAATGGTTTCGTGAATGCAGTGATACCGAAGTCGTGAGTTCCGGCTCTCAGACTGTAAATTGCCTGAGTTGAGCGTAGTAACTCAGTTAAGTCCATCATTGAAGATACGCCCAGTTATTCGGGTTCCGCGCCCGATCTCTGAAATGACGTCCTAGAGCTAGTCGGTTTGGAATTTGCCATACGCTGTGGCAATCATCTCAGCATGCATCGTCGATTACGCCACTAAGGTCTGCTTCTTTGATCTCCAGAGGACAAGAATTCTGAGAGCATAAATAATGATTCCTGTGGCCGACTTGCTAGAGTCTGCTTCACCCCCAAGTCGGCATCGGCGTAGCATATGACGGATTCGAGTCATGCTGCAGACTCGGGCTGTAGTTCGTATGTTTGTACTCAGTAGTACCCAGGATATAACGAAGCAAATACTTGATGGCTTCTCAATGACGAATGGTGGGCTAGGCTGCATATCGGCCCCAAACTGTGCTGACATCAATAACTTTGCACAAGAAGAGTTTGAATTGTCTAAAGAGAAGAATGCTATCTACAGGAAAATCTAAGTCTTTATATACACGAGTTGAGAGTGGCAGAGCAGCTGGTGGGTGAAAGTTCGTAAATGAGACTGCTTAGTCAGATCATTAGAAATCACTCTCCAGGGCTTTCCAGGATCTTCGATATAATTAGCAGCCATCAGCAACCGTTCTCCAATCCACTCCAGTTCACTCTACCAGCTGCGATGATCTTCCTGTGCCTTGTAGGCCACTCTTCTAGCTTGCAGTGGTTTCCAGCAGCTTGTAGGCCTCTCGGGCTAAATCCTGACTCAACAAACTGATACTACATACGGGACTCCCATTCCCACAGAGTAGCTCAACCATATATAGATGGATGCTGCGTAATCATCGGCCAGCTACTGAGACTTGCTGAGGACACCCAGCGTGGGACCACTAAGAGGGTAGTGGACTCACCCTCTCTCATCTATCCACAGCCAGTCCCAGTTGCCTGGTCAACGATAATGCGCAATCCAACTACATAACGTAGACCGACTCACCGCCAAAGTAAATCCAACTATCGATCTCAAGACAGAGAAAGTGGCAGGTTTATATACAAAGAAAAGACCATAGTCGGCGAAGCCGAGTATCACAACCGGAGCCCAAAGCCGAGTACAAGTGCCGGGGCTAAGCATCCTCCTCGGCATTGGGGCAGGCGAGACCCATGGGGGCTACAAGCCACCGGCCTCATACCCACAGCCTTAGGCTGATGGGTGCTATAAGCCCCCGAACGCCACCGAAGCCCCCAGGCCCAATCTCATGCCAACAAGAATGCTATTAGCGCGATGTCGCCGCGACCGCTGGTTTCTAGCTAGCATCTTCATACACATCCTACCTCGAACTTAACTTTGCTGCCTCTGCACCACCTTTGCCACCACCACAACCCACCGCAGCAATCAACAACTCCCTCCCACCCACTATGCTTAAACTGTGGGCACTGATGCTATTCATAGCATATTCTCAACTGAGTCTGGGATGGGACTTCGCCATTGCCATTAGCTAGTCCACGTCCTGGGCGCCAGTATCCGTGTGGGAGAATTGAATCGTCGTGAACACTGGTGAACATAATCGAGAGATTTTGACCCTCAGGGTCTATAAATGTCACCTTGTCTCTAGATGGTACATTGTGTTACCCTATTGGCACTCCATAAATTGTTCCTGCCAGCTGCCGAATGCTTAGTTACCAGCTGGCGAACAACCAGTCACCCTACAGTGCATTATGAATGTATGAGAATAGTATAGTCCCTGAACCAATCACTATTACGATAAATGCCAAAGGATGACTACTATTACTCGAATATTCTTATTGCAGACTCATTGAGCACATTTACTCACGGATCCCCTGACGCTGATATATATGACAATCTCCAATCTAGTCTTCTGAACAAAATTAATGCTTTCGGTCATTAGTAGTTGGCTGCATGGTGGCATTGCGAGTTGCCAACACAGCTGCTGTAACTGCTATCATTTGAAAGCCGTTGATCACGCTCTAGAGTTCACTAAGGGTTCCTGTGTTTCCATTGGTTGAACTGAGTTTGTCATATTCGGAATGGAATACAACGAGCCCCACTTTGCCGAGCTAATTGATGGTGGCGATTTTCTAAATTAGATGGTGCATATATTTTGCTTCTTCGCGTTCTATTTGCTGGACGCTGCAACACATAGATAGCAAAAAAACCGAACTCAATTATAAAATGGCTATTTACTCACACTTCCTGTAATGGCGGCATGTGACCGGAGGGAGGGAAACGGCTATTCTATATAGTTGGCTCGCCACGAGCCTTAGATCTCTAGCGATACCTTACCACACATCTTCACGTACTATCACTCGCAACCTCGTTCACAACCGTTGTTACGATATGGAAGTTGGGGAGAACCGTGTGCGTGGATTCTATGGTACAGAGAAAAGAGAAGGAGGAAGAGTCGAGATATATACAGGAGGCATCAGCCCCTGCAGCAACACCGTGTATCAGACCTGTAACATGTCTCCGGCACAACTACACCTGTAACAACCGTATTCCTACTAGCACCATCCGTATGCCTACGAGGCTGGATGCAGGCATACGTGCATTTACTTCAAACGCCTCTCAAACCGAGGTCTAGGTGTTCTCCGAAATGTGTTCCCAGTGACGTGTTCAGCTAATCTTTGGAACGTTTGGCCCTAGGGCGCTGTGAGCCCGGTCGCCGCTGTTGCTGACGCTCCTTGAGTTGTAGCGCGAGATGCGGGAAGACATGTTCAGACGGATATATGGTAGTAACCGAAGAGGTTTACGGAGTTGGACGTTCGTCATCTTGGGGCAAAGTTGGGGTGAGAGACGGTGTTCGGTCATCATGAGGGCCGAGGGGTTACTGACGGTACCCATGAAGGTAAGGGTTGGTGGGTCTTTTGCCAGGGTATTTTGCAGGAGGGGCGATACTGATCTTTATTCTGGAAACGCAGCCTTAGGGGGGTGTTGTGGAGTCCATTCACAGGGAGGATGATTTTATTTTTGATTACCAAGACAAGACAACAAGTGTAAATTCTTACATAGCCTAATCGTACATCCGAATGGTATTGGTGCCCGTCATGGTTCCAAGACTAACGTCTGAAAAGTAGAATCATACACGGAATGACATGTACTCGAGGGTACAGCAGAACAACAGGAATCTCCCGTGAACAGAACCCGCAATGGAAAGAGACCACGGCTAAGTAGAACAAGAACTCAAAGCCATGAAAAACACCCGTATCGAAAGCCCGAATGAAAGTAAGACGTATCCCAAAGACAAAACGAAACCGTTACCCAAAAACATTTGCAAAGCGACGTTATTCATGCACCAAAGTCGAAGGAGAAACACTAGAGGCACTGATAGGTTGAGAGTTTCCTAAAGCCTCTGTCTCGTGGTCATGGTTGTCGAACCACCAACAGATGCCGGCAAAAGACCTGATGGCGTTGAGGGTACAAGTTTTTCATCCGTTGCCCTGGCTGGGTCCGGCACAATCAGATGAGCCCTGCACTCAACTTGGCAAGTAGTCTCAAATGTCGATTGAGCCTCGGCAAAAATCTGCTCGAAGTAGAGCCTTTGCTCGTCGGTGAGCTGACTCTTCGAAATTTAGTTTTCTGCTCAAACCAGTGGACCGTCTCTTTCTTCTTCCGCTGGAGAAGATCCGCACACTGGAGGAGCTGCATCTTGCGCTGCTCTATCACATTCATTCCTTTTTGAAGGACTGGTTGACGAAGTAACCCCTTAAAGGTGAGGGTGTGTTCAGCAATATCTGCCAGGACACCAGGTGGTAGGGCACCATTACCGGCTTTGGCCGCGACTTCATCACTGATGACGGCCTCGAGCTCCTGGCTGTCAAACTTGGCAATGTAGGTGGAACCAGTGAGAGCACCAAATACTGCCACCTGGCGGCAAGGAGAGTTCCAGTTCTCGAGTTTCGTGATCACTGGCCACTTTCCCGTAGGTTCGAATTATTCGAGTATTGCAGGGGTAAGATCACCATGGCCAATGCTAGAATGTCGTTAGCAGATATTAACAATGTGATGTGGCCAGGCTTACTCTTCAGTAAGCGTCGAAATGAAACCTGTCGTGTCTCCCTTAGGGACGGCTGAAAAAAAAAGGAGAGTAACCGCCCAATTGATCACGGTCAGCACAGATTCCTTGAATGCCGCTCCTCATCCATTGCTGGTCATGCACAGGTAGTCGCCGTCAGGAACAACGTCGAGAATGGAATACCAGATGTCCCAGACAAGTCCCACATTGTCTTTGAGGAAGATTGTATCGACGACAGCATTGTTGAGAAGGGAGATTCTAGTTGGATACGTGCACCCCACTTGCTTCAATTGACGGTGTGCTCAATAAATACTTGTGTATCGTGGTGGACGTGAAATATCTCCAATGCAGCTGAAAACTAATCTCGCAATGAACCGATTAAGTAATTGTAATGCTAAATATCGAGACATCAGCTTATGTAGCAGACTAAAACATGGGGTCATACACTGTTAAGGTGCTTCAAGTAATTAGCTTCTTGCGCTGGATCGAAGCTAAGTTGAGGTGACTATACATTCATCAACGTGTTGTCAATTTGGAGATAATGCGATATTTAAGCAGCATAAACATTATGCGAATGTTGGGAGGACCATGCAAATTTGGTTTGGTAGAGACCTTGCAACATTCCTATGTTCACGAGCTTACACACTCACCACATAGAGTAATTCTATTTGGAAGCTCACCCTTGCTGAAAAAGATGCCCAGGCATATCGCCATGAGCAATGGATATGAAGATACCTTGGTTCGCTTGTTGCGCTTGCTGGGCAGCCCTGAGCTTACTAGGCTTCAATGACGTTCCGCCGGGGGTGGACAGTGCTGGTGAATTGCAGCATACTCTGGTTGCATCCTTGAACGACGGAGACGGACTGGAGGTCGTGTAGAGGATCATGTCGTCGTCCTCACCATCGTGAAAGTTGGTGAATGCCTTGAAAGTAGCATCCATGTTGAGGTTATCAGCCAGTAACTGTGCATGAGAAACAGCACGCATTTCTATTCCTCCAGATCTGAGTCTCCGTCATCGTCGGGAGTAGTGCTCGTAGTGTCGGTCAAGGGCAATGCCCTAGATAGACTGTTCATATCTGAGAAACACCCTGACCAGTTGCGCGTTTTTCTCGGTTTCTTGAACTCTTGGGAAGCGCTTGGAAATTCCACGATGTCAGGGCTAGTCAGGGCTATTCGTGACCTTGCATCTACCGCTTGGCGGCATGTAGGAGGTGTTGCCTCAGTAGGATATAGCGTACAGTATGTGCGGTGTTATTTCCAGGGAGGCTGTGGGGGTGGTGAATGTTGTGGAGGTGGTGGTTAAGGAGGCAAGGTGGTTGGGACTTGGCGAAGGTGCAGCGAAGTGGAGATTTGGAGCGTGAATTAGCACGAATCGTGTCCTTGAGCCTAATTTGCGGCAGGGATTTGGACACTTCACGTACGAATCGTTAACCTTAGTGCACAATTCGCTCACTCGAAACTCCACTTCTGTCAACCTCCTTCTTCGTTGGCGATCAACTCTCACTGAACCCGACCCGAGCGAATCCAACAGTACCTTTGTTCTTCGCCGCCATGCCTCCCGCAGCATCCGAAGCGGCCACCCTCCATCCGGCAAGCTCGAATTTGATCTACGCGGAGGCCGTCTCCCTATCGCCCGCCCAAAGTGGTGCCGCCGGCTACCGTGTAGCTGCTGATAACTCCCAATTCTAGCAGCACGACTCTACCGAGTGCGATGTTTCACGGGACCCACGCCGAATGTCAAATCACGGCTAGATGTAGGTCACAACTCCGCTGCATCCGATACTGCCGCTGAGCTCCCACCCCCGGATCGCCGCACTCACCAAGAACCATAGCTTTCGACCCTCCCACTGCTGTTATCAACGTCTACTGGAACCTTGTCCTCCGTCTGCGGCACATGTGTTAAATCTAGTGTCGATGGATGTTTTTGTTGCGATAATGAAGGGGAGAACCGTGTGTATTGGCTATGGTGCGATGACTGTCTAGGTACAGGGGTAAAGGTCCAAGATGCGTAGGGAATGGGAAAGAGTAAAGTGTGAAGTCTAAAAGAGCAGTCACGAACCTTATGTATCAACAATTTTATCGTCCGCCTCTGTGTGAAGGTGGGACATACTGGTATTGGCCGCAGTAACTGAGGCTAAGACGCGGTCAGTGTAATAAACAGAGCAGGAGTTGGCAAGGGTTTAGCATCGCATCTGGCGTAGAGGGTTGGGTAAACGACGAGTAATCTCTAGCATATATAGTGTCCTGTGTGGTGGAGTTAGTCTCCTCAAGGGATTCAGTCCCTAAATCGATTCCTGAAACTGGAATGTCATCTGTCTGCGACGACAGTGGTGGTGGTTTTTGTTTTGTATTAATCATTCTGCATTCGCCCTAACTAACAGTGGTGGTGGTTGGCTGCATGATGAATTCCGGTCGGAGAAGTCAATGATGGGACATTGTGAATCGAACGAGTTGGAGGGAAGGCCAGTGAGAGATGGTGAAGGTTAGTTGGACGAGATGCAGTTGAAAGGATGGTCACCAATGTCAGATTTACTGTAAATACCAGAAGAAAGTGTGCATCCACTGCGCCTCAACGTTGCCTTTTGGGGATCGCGAAGCGGTGGAGAGGTCGTGAAGTGGTAGGGAGGGCGTGAAGCTGTGGAAAAGTCTCGAAGGATTGAAGAGGACTTGAAGCGGTGGGGAGGGCGTGAAATGAAACACTACGGCTATAGGCTGAAGGGCAAAGCCGGAAGCAAGAGATCCGTCCCAATGACAACCGTGAAGTCACTGGTAGCAAGGTTCTATAGACTGAAGAGCGGGCATGCGCCGACTGGAGCGTACCTAATGCGGTTTGGACACCGAGAGGACGACATATGCTGGTGGTGCAGAGGCGGAGCAGTGCAGACACGGGAGCATCTCTTCCGCCACTGCAGCCGATGGAAAGACCAGCAGAAAGCGCGCTGGAAGGCGGTGGGGAAGGCTACAGGATGGAAAGCGGGCAGATGCCGACATGTGCAGGTTTCTAAGCTGTTTTCCATGGAGAAATGCGATCAAGCGGTGATGGACTTCCTGGCAGCTACTGACGTCGGGATGTTCCCGCCCAAGCCAGCCGAGGAGCGCGGACAGGAGGAGCGCGGACAGGAATAAGGGTGTTTGGATCGGGGGTGGTCTCTCTCTTTTCGTTGATCACTTTTGTTCTTTTCAATCGTTTGCGCTTGCTTGGTTTTCCTTTGTCAAAGGGGGCGATGGGTAGCAGGTGGGAGCTCCGCCATATAGCCGGCTCGCCCGGAGGCGGAGGGGTTGTCTCTAGACTCTGTCATACTCTAAATAGAGTGAATACAGTATGAATAAACAAAAACAAAAACGAGGGCGTGAAATGGTGTAGAAGTCTTGAAGATTGAAGAGGTGCTGAAGTGCGGGAACGTGAAAAGACAAGATGGGCGATGACGAGAGAGTAACGAAAGAGCAGGGTTCCCAACCGTCCGTCCAGGCTGCACCTCCATAACTGCAGGTGCTTTCAGGAGCACCTGAGAATGCTCTTGCGGAGTCTGAGAGCACTTTGCTTAGCTCCAGGGGGCCTGGGAGCATCTGGAAGTACTTAGGAGCACTAGTGAGGTCGACCGGAGTGTCTGGGAGGTTTGCTTGTGGCTTCCGGACCGATTTACATTTTGCTGATGTGGCTGCCAGATTGTCCTGACTAAAGTCCGGGAATGCACCCACTGGAGGTTACCTAAAACGATTCAGTCACCGAGAGGACGATGTGGTGAAATGGCGGAGCTAGAAGGCAGAGAGCCCATCATCAACACTCCGCCGCACCTCTTGCGGTATCCAAAGGGAATTCATGAGAAAGAGCGGTTCTGGCTCGTGTTACAGATGTACATGATGTTACAGGTCTGATACACGGTCACGGCTGCAGGGGCTGATGCCTCCTGTATATATCTCGAGTCTTTCTCCTTCTCTTTTCTCTGTACCATAGAATACACGCACACGGTTCTCCCCAACTTCGATATCGTAACAGCTCGAGGAGCGTAGGAAAAGGGTGAGAGGATGTGATACTACCCGGCCGTGAGGAACCACACAAATTGCGTAGATCTATGAAAACTCGGCAAGAGTGAGTGGGAACCAAGAACTGGGAAAGATAGAGTGTGTATTTCGTTATATGATGATAAGATATCTATCTACCCCGGGGTCTCCCAAATATATACTCCCCCGTCACTCAGTCCATCTCCGTTATCCCTGTATCTCCGTACGCCCCCCGCCGTCGTTCAGTCCATCTCCGTTATCCCTGTATCTCCGTACACTCCCCGCCGGCTTCCCCCTGCTAAACTGAGTGGCGGTGGTGGTGAGAAACGGATTTTCCCGCCACAACGACAAGTGCTGGAGGTGGAAAGGGACAGTGGCCCAGACGCGGGAGCACCTCTTCCGCCACTGCAGCCGGTGGAGAGACGTGCAGAATGTGCTCTGGAAAGCGATGCGGTAGGTGAAGGGGTGGAAAGTTGGCAGATGCCGACACGTGCAGGTCTCTGAGCAGTTTCCATGGAAGAGTGTGATCAAGCGGTGGTGGACTTCCTGGTGGCTACTGAAGTCAGGAAATTACCAGCCAAATGAATGGCAGTATGGAGCGGGCGGAGAGGCCGACTCAAGTGTGGGGGGCGGCAGGAACCGGTTTATATCTTTCTTTCTATCTTTTATCATTCATTTGTCAGCAGGGACGAAGGGTAGCAGGGGGGACCTCCGCCATTGTGCCGGCGCGCCCGGAGGCGAAGGGGATATTAGGTCCTGTCATACTGTAGTAAGAGTGAATACCGTATGAATTAACAACAACGACAACTGCAGTGGGATCCCAAAGAGCCAAACCAGCTTTCTTTGGCATCAGTGATACCCTTCAAGCTAGCTTCAATTTTTGCCTTGCCGTGCACATGTACATTATAGCTTTTATCAACCGATCATCCATTAATAAGTGTAGTAGCCAAGCATTCCCTGTATCAAGTTTTACTGATTCACTGTGAGAGGCGCCAGGGATAGTTGATAAAGAAAGTAAGACATTGAAACAGGGTTAGGATAAAGATAACCATCTTATCTGATCATCAAACCTTTCCGAGACTAGTGTGGCTGTCGCAATCGAACAAACGCGTCTCGACAACTTCACCACCAACATCAACACCACCGTTTCCCTCGCCAACCTCTTACTCACTGAGTATGGCCACTGTCGACGAACCAGACCTCCCCGACTTGAAGATGAAGAAGAAACGGAAGAAGCAGCCATCTGTCGCGTTGCCGTCTCGCCTACATCCATCTCCTCCTTCACACAGCCTGAGCAGCCACAAGCGGAAGAAACCATCAAAGGTCGCCATTGTCGCCGAATACCTTTCCGGACAACCTGACGAGATCCTTGCTCATCTATCACCTCTTCTATCTTCGGCCGACGAATCTCCTGATCTGGATCCCATCGCAAACATTCGAACGTTTCTTTCCACTCTTTGCGGTCGTCTAAAGCAACCCTCACAGCTCTCCCACCTGCGTGAGCTCGACGTCAGTACGGAATTCAACCTTCACAAGCCCCTTCCGACTTTTCGCCCCGCCAGCAATGTCACCTGGAATCCGCCGCCCCCCGCGACACCAATCGAAGTCACTGTGCATCTCCACCGGTTTCTCTGGTCCTACATCCAGAACTTTCAACGCGTCAGCGAAGCGCTGTGCAGGACCGCTGTCGACATGATGCTAAACGAGGCGCTTTTTTGTTTGGTAAGTTTTGCCCTTGTCTCTCGCCGAATTACAACACTCCTCCGGGTCCAGTTGCGACTCACCGACCTGCGCTAATTGTCGCAGAAAGGAATGTCCAACGTATACGAGTACCCCGATGATACATCACAAACGCGCGACCGCAGCTACACTTTATCCAAATACCACCACCTGCAAGTCTTTGCTGAGTTCTCAATCCACTTCACACACCACGAAACCCAGCGTTCCTATACTGGCAAAGTGGACTACGGAATCGGCCTAGTCCCTGCAGGCACCTCCGCTGGTGCCCGCCACTCCCGCCCTTACTATTCCTGCCTCATGGTCGCTGAAGCCAAGCGGGACGGCGAGGTTGATTCCGCACGCGGCCAACTGCTCGGCTACATGGCATGTGTGCGTGCTCAGCGAGAGTTCATGAAGCGACGCGATCTGGACGTTTACGGTATTGCGACCGACGGCTTTTGCTATGAGTTCGTGACGATTGATCAACGGGGTTGTGTGCGGGTGTCGGAAAGGTTAGATATGCGGAATCCCGAGAACATCAAGAAGGTCTTGGGCACGATTGTGTTTATCCTCGAGAAGGCGTTTGAGTTGATGACGCCGCTGCCATCGCCGGATGGGAAAACAGGGTTGGTGGAAGAACAGCAGCCGCTGGTGGATCCGGTACTGTCGGTCGATGAGACGGATTATTTGCGCCCGCCGGTGGAGGAGGAAGAGGAGTAATATCATTGTACGCGCATGCATGTGTTGTTTGGTCAACTCAATACACCCCAGTGTTCCTCTATTGTATCCTTCTATTACACATTTGAAATCAGTTATACCTTTCGCTGTTGCCCAATTTTGCAGCCCAATGCCTAAACTACCACAGACCGAAACCGTGAGAGTCGATCTTCTTATACAACTTCAATAAATTCTCTTTCAGCTTCGTTCACAGAGTGGCTAGTTAATCTGGGAAGTTTGACCCGCTCCTGTTGCAAAAGAATACAATGATAACATTGCAACGGTTACGTGCGAATGCGTCCCGCATCCTCCACGACGATTCCGCCACTTAACTTTGAATCCTTTTAATAAGATATGATTACTTCTTAATAAATCGTGAACTCACTCTCTTCAACTCCGTTGTCATGTTCTCGACGCCATTCATCACGTCACCCAACATTGTCTCAACTGTATCCATCCTCTTGTCAACCTTTTCGACCGCTTTAATCCTCTTATTTATTACTTCATCCGTCGCCGTCACCTGCTCGCACATGTCCAATACCGCCCCAGCCAAAGCCACCGTCTGTTGTTGCGGTGCAAGGGCCTCGATGTGGTTCGCATATTCGAGCCTTCTTATCTGCATATAGCCGAACTCCTGCACAGGCGTTGGCTCCAGGGACCCTTTCGACGATGTATGCACTACGACATCTTCTTCGAGTCATCTGGGCGCTGGCTCCCCCGTTCACCGCGACAACGGAGTCATACTAACTTGGATTGTATCTGACATCCTATTATCTGTTCGTAAGTCTCTTAGTCTCTATTATATTCGATGTTACTTGCCTTATCTTCTGTCTGCTCGTGTGTTTTGTTACCCAGTTCCCTGTAAGTAGCGTCGCCGCTCCTCTCTGTTGCATGGAAAGGAAGGAGTATGGATAGGGTTAGCTTTGTCGAGCGTTCCTTTCTGGAATCTTCCCTTGTTGTGGTTTGTTCGTGGGATGGAGATAATCATCTTCGTTGAACGGAAGGTATTACTATTATATCAATCCGTGCGCCGGGTAAACACATCCGTTTGATAGGAGTCTTTGTTTGTTTTATTCATACTGTATTCACTCTAATTAGAGTATGACAGAGTCTAGAAAACACCTTTTGATAGGAGTTTAAAGGGGAGTCTGATAGGGGTATCATAACGTATTGGAGTCTGACATACATCACTAGACAGGAGATTTTTCACCAGACCCACCCCCTTCAGAACGACGTACAAGGATGAAAGATAATCAATATATTAGGCGACCCGTTTGTACAAAACTTATACCTGCGCTCTCTCGAGCTAGCAGACGACTGATTGCATTCCTTTGCTAATTGTGTCTCTTTTCGCCGGAGTCTCCGGGTGACCAGTTAGATGAGCTATTGTTGGATCTTCTTCGAAGTAATTGCTACTGGCAACTTCTCCGGCCGTCTTGCCAACGTTCTATGTTTCGCTATTTACTAGTGCTATGGCCATCGCCGCACTTTGGCCGTAATAAATGTTGTACTAGTTTTCAATGCTCCCGGAGGTAATTGACCCACGATCCCGCACTTACTAGCAATGTGATATTTCATAGCGACTTTAGGCAATGATTCCACCAGTCCAGACGATCCAGGTCCGCGGTAGGGCTCAGTCCAGTCCGGTCTAATGGGAAGGTCGGACTAGACCGATCCACAGACTGGCAGTCTTGGACTGGACGGGCTTGGTCTGGACCGATCCATTTACGCATATAATTTAGACATTGCTTTTTAGCCAAGTACTACCGAAAACATGACTCATCCTCACGTTTTAACACCACTCACCCCCGAATACACACTCTGATCGAAATTATACCACTTCTATCTGTATATTCGGCTCCATCGAGATATATTTTCCTCATTAAAAGACTAATAACTGGGAAAGTATACCCTAACCCTGGACACCGTGAGGGATCGGTCCGGACCAAGCCCAGTCCAGTCTGTTAGCATCTGGGATCGGTCCGATCCCAGTCCAAAAATTTCTTGGACTGGACCTGGACTGGACTGGACGGTTCCGGTCTGGACTGATCCGTTGCTGGACTGGTGGAATCATTGACTTTAAGCTCCAGCTTCAGATAAGCCTCCCACTCAGGTCCCTCTTTCACGCTTCAACAGCTTGCCCCGACCCATAGTTCACAGCTGAAGTGAGTTTTTGTTGTTTTAATCGTACTCTATTCACTCTACCAAGAGTATGAGAGTGCCTGATTCCCTGATGACTACCTAAGTGGGACAGAGCGCCTCCTCTAAGCTAGAGGCTGAAGTGACTTTGCTGCCTTGGTGATCGATTTAGCGTCGCCATCACTTCACTCTATGTACAAGACGACAAATAATACGGACGGATGGATATGAATATAATTATGGGTATGGACACTGATTACAAGCCTATCTGCAGCCAGTTTTTATGACAAAATCTATTAACTGGAAAACTCCCAAATTTTTATACAGTGAGTACTCATGTTCGTAACCTAAATGGATGGGGAAACCAAACTCCCTTTATTGTGATTGCATTAATCCACTTTGACATTGCACAGGTAATGAATCGGTCTGCCTTCCCCGGGACTGTATCTCATATGTTGAATCAGTATTTTCGCAATTGCTACCAAAAATTTCCTCAGCCAATTTCGCCCTGTTCATTTCGGAGCCGTATTTGGTTCCCCGGGGCCGTGTTTCGCTCGTTCTCTTAAAGTATATATGCTAGTGAGATGTTAAATTTTGCATACAATATGTTCTGCGCACTATGTCCCTACTGTTGTATGAATGTCCTTGCTCTCAGCTGTGGAATCAACCTTGCTCCCAAACATTATCGCGGGCAAATCGTGCTAATCCATTCGGGAGCAATATTCCTAATCATCCTTTGCTTTAGTTAGGTACTTCAGTTTCTTAAAGAGCAGGAACGGGAATCGTGAATACTCACTTCATCTGGGACTTCTATTCTCTTGCCATATGGAACTTCGTTCCCTCCTATCCCTTACTTTCATCAACATTTCGTTAGCGATCTGAGCTAAAGTCGTGACCCGCCACGTTGCTCGCATCTTACTCTGGCTGTGCACAATCATTGGTGAGCATCCCTTTTATGCGGAAGAGTGATTGGGGAGCGAATACAGTTCGTTGGCAAATTTGCACATGAGGACACTGTTACGTTCCTTAACAGGCATGTAGGTAGGTTGACTCTTGTCGCTGTCTCTGCACGAAAGGACTTTGGAGGCACATTTTCGGGGTTTCTGGATTTTAACCAGATACGGTTATGATCACATCGCCAACCACTGGGCTGCCGGCATGGCATTGCACCTTACAACAACCAACCAAGTAGATGGGTTACACAGGACTCAATTTTTTGGTGGGACGCCTACGCAACCCCGACAAAAGCCAACACTTTTCCTTTTAGCGATGTGCGAAATCAGACGTTGTTGACACTTGCAAAACACATACTCACCTTCATCCCACAAGTACGATTAGTTTCATCCCTGATTCTGCGCTTGCGCCCTCCAAATCCACCTGTAATCTTCTTACCGCATATACGACCGGGGATGTTAGGCTACAACATGAGGCCTCATTGACTGAAAGTTATGGGTGCCCAGCCAATCTCATTGGCGAACTGCACGATATAAAGAGAGATGTAAACGGCATGAAGTGAAATCTGGATAATATGACGAGCGATATTGGGATGGTGAAGAAAGAAATTCGAATGGTATTGAATGTTCTAGTCCAGTCACGGAGGATGTCCCTCCACGGAGAGACCGGTCCATTCACTCAGTCCCACCCTCCGTGACTGGACTGGTTCATTCGCGGGGCATCCATACAAGTTGCTAATTATTCTCAACCAAAAACAAGAATTACTCTGTACACCATTGATCATCATGATCCTTACGATCAGATGTGTACCTCAAAGCTGTCGTCGCGCAACTACAACTACACTGTGCTCCATGTCCTGACTTGAAACCATTTCTTGATCTACCTCATTGCACTCTTCCTCCACATCGTTCTCTTCCTCAACCACATCCTCCGCCTCCACATTATTGTCTTCCCCGACACTCTCTCTTACCGCAATATCCAGTTCTGGCAAATTGCTTTTTTAGTTTTCTCCAGCACTCTTGTTGCTATCATCTACAGAAGTGGAGTATGTCTGCTCCCTTGCCTCTTCTTGCGTATTTACTCGAATCGAAGTTGCTTTTGATGGTGACTGGGCCTACGTGGTGTTGTATTCCGTTTAAGATTGAAAGTACCAGATGGAACTGTAGAAACACTATTATTTGTTCACTGTACATACACCACCATCTTGGCCATGGCAATGAAGTGTGCCCTCAACCATTTCTTTAAAACACTTGCAGCGAATTGTACCGCAGTTCCGTTTACATCCACAAGGTACTTGAGCTCAGAAGGGGACTGAATGTGCGCAGCCTCTCCAAGAGTAAGCGTACGATGGCTGCCCTTCATCAACGTTGGAATTTGATGACCCTTAATGAATGTCAGTGTGATGGGGAGTGGTTGCTACAAGGCGGCCAATATTATTCGTACGATAGACGCCAAGTAGAATCAGTGTTCCTAAGCGGCCAGGCCAGCCTTAGCGGCGGCTTTCAAATGAGTGCCGGGTCGGGCCTACAGGTTTTTCCGGCCGGCCTGGCAGCTTTTCTTGGCGGCCTGGCGGCTTTTCTTGGCGGCCTGCAGGCTGTTCTTGGCGGACTAAGCCTAAACAGAATATTTTGTTCGAAAGATTCTCTACTGCCTTTACTAAGAAAGTCTCCAAAGTACGAAACATAAACCATATGCAATTCAATCATTGTAGCCGGGCCGCTTAGGAACACTTAGTAGAATATCATATTAGTACTACAAGGCGTAATGATTGCCATGCTTGACATCAACCACCCTACAGAAGATGCTCTGATTCAATTCAGCTGGATATGGCCAGCTGAGTGCGCACACATGCATGCGAATATATGCGTGCAGAGCATTCTTCGAGTGTGTACACTCCGCAAATGAACCAGCCCAGTCACGGAGGGTGGGACTCAGTGAATGTACCAGTCTCTCCGCGGAGGGACATCCTCCTTGACTGGACTAAAACAATGAATGTTGCGAGATTGATTTTGTCGCAAATTGGTGGTCCTGAATGTGAGTACAAAAAGGTCGGCCGATCGAGCATCATTGAACTGACCCAACAACAAGCCGAGGGTGCACTATGGGCACTAATTGCAGCCGAGCACCCCAAAATCTCCCGCGGCGGGAGGGTTTGTCCTCAGCGGATATGACTCTATTTCATAACTGCTACACGCTGCCGTGCAGGAAGGGCCTCGATGCTATGGGCATACTATAAAAAAACTTCTTAAATTTAGAAAATCCCACATGGTCGCCCACTAGTCCTTGACTTCAATTACTCTGCAGTAGATGCGCTTGTTATCTGTTGAACATCTATCTTCAACTGGAATCTTTAGGCTTACAAGCTCACTTTGCGCTGGGCCGATGGTACATAGTTGCACTGCGTGGAAGGTACTTAGTTGCGCTGATTATATTCAGCTGGATGTGACCAGCTGAGTACGCATACATGCGTGCGCATATATGCATGCAGAGTTTTTACACAAGAAGCAAAGCAGAGGTAAACGTCTCTGAACTAATACATAATATACTAGCCTCGACTACTATCGATGATGATCTGGGTTCGTATGAAGAAGCGATGCTCAGCCGACACAAGCGTAGGTCATCGTCAGAATTAGTCAGCGTAATCTCAGTGAAACCGTCAATTATAAGTCTGAATAATGTCTTGCTAGTGAACTCGCTCTTCCCCCAGCACGTTTTTCCGCTGTTATACCGATCACACTATCACTGCGAGTCCACTTTACAGCCCGCTGGAGCTTGGGAGCCTGCTTGGGAGCCTTCTTGATAGCCTGTTTGATAGCCTGCTTGAGAGCCTGCTTGAGAGAGCCGCGTTTGAGACAGCCGCGCTTCTGGAGGAGTAGAGTTTTCCACTGGAAGCTTTTGGCCGATGGAAAACTCTGAGTTTGTGGAAGCTTTGGCTAATAGAAGGCTCTAAGTCTGTGGATGCTTTGGCTAATAGAACGCTCTAAGTCAGTGGATGCTTTGGCTAATAGAAGGCTCTAAGTCGGTTAAAGCTTCGACATTGACGTTGACGTAGCCAACCTACTTGGCTTAGTGCTTTCGGTACCATCAGTCATCGTCACCATCACCATCACCGTCACCATCATCACCATCACAATCATCACCATCAGCCCCAAACCGAATGCGCACACAAACACCCAAAATCGACGGGAAACTGGCTGCAGATTCCGCTGAGAAAACTGAGTCGGAGATCTGCTCTCCCCGAGACCCAACTGTCTACCTTTCCTTCAGAATCTAAGGCTGCAATTGTCAACACCATGACCTTGAGGCATCGTGAGATCTTGTCCTAGTGGCCGCGCGAAAGATAAGGTTCAGACTATGATATCGACCGACGTCATGATTTGGGCCAACATACGCCGCCTGCCACCTGCCACACGCCACACGCCAGACGCCACACGCCGCCCGCCGCCCGCCGCCCGCCAATCACTGCCCACCATACGCCACCAGCCTCACGCCTCCCAGTGCCTAGTATCGGCAACTCAGCAAGTCAAGCGGAAGGACCACTTGGAGTTGGTACCGGCATCATTGAATGCAGAAGCAGTACCAACTCGCTTAACCGGACCGCGACGGGATTGACTTTCTCGTGCAGGGTGGGCGGGTACGCGGTAGTTGGGAGCAGGGTGATTCGAGGAGGAGTAATTAGGTCGTTGCGATGCAGGTTCCGGTGCATCCAACTATTCGGAACATATCACGCAGCAGTTGTCCATGCCAACCAGCGCTAGCGTTATGTCACTGGCGAACGAATTGCACATCACACACAACCCGGATTCTGCCCTCCAACTATGTTTTGGCGGCGTTTCAACCACCGTCTACGTGCGCTGCGTACTACAAATCCCAGAAGCCGCGCCGTTGATCGCTATCGTCGAGGTGACGCACGCCGACCGATACCTCAATGTACCTGCTGCAACTGTGCCTACCTTCTCGCTGTCGCACAGCTCTACTTCTACGTACTGCCTACTGCAACCGTCGCGTCACCGGGGATATTGATCGACCACTGCGATACATTGACGGTCCCGGCCTTGTCAGTATATCATCAATTCAATGCTGCAACATTCCGCAATTTGTATCCTACTTCCTCTCCCACACCTCACTCCCCGCGTCTACATCGACCAATCAGGCTCTACCAAGATCTTGGGCAGTGTGTCGGGGGGATGGTCTACAGAGATCGAGGAGGGTCGCGTCTCCCTTGGAACGGTGCTGGTGGATGCTGTGTTTTGTTCGGAGTGTAAGGCGGAACATGATGCTACGGTCATTCGAAGGCGGCCAATGCAGAGTGAGGTGGAGCTTTCTCTACAGAAGAAAGGGGAGAACAAGACAGTGGAGGGCGGAAGAGGAAACTCGCCGAGAAGGAGGGATAGGAAATGGAGGAGTGTGCAGGAGGCAGTGAATGAGAGGGGACAGAGGGAGGTAAGTTGTCGGTCATGCTGAAATGACGCATACTGCAGTCTCGTATATTCATCGCTTGATGCGCTCCCATTGCAGCGACACTCACTGTAACCCTCCGATCGCCTAGCAACGACGTGCAACACCACTTCTCTCTTCAATGCCAACATTCTACACACTTTCTCGAGACTCCCGCTGAACCACTCTTGCCCCAGTTCCCACCGGGTTACATGAATTCCGCATCCACCACTCCTAAGTTGGAATAGTACACAAAGCTCCAAGTTACGGCGCAGAATGATGTCCACCTTCGGGATAACCAACTACTAGACCGCCACTTCTCGCCACCTGCTCCTCCAACAATGGCGACGGCAAGGAACGAGACCATGTTTCCACCTCACGTAACAACATTCACAGCCGGACAATACCGTACTGACAAGGAGGATACGAGTTGGAGAATCTAGGCAGCAGAGAAGACACAGCTGAAATGATACGTCGACATCTGGTGTCGTTGGGAACCAGCACAGAGGTGAATCTTGTTCTCCGCAACCTCTAGACGACACGCTGTGGGGAATAGCTGAGTAGCCGCCGGCTAGCGGAAGTTCGTTGAATTTTTTCATCCCACTTTATATTCATAACGGAGGTTAGATAGAGAGAAAACAGTATCTCTTCTAGTCTTCTCAGGGTGCACCTGCTACTTTCCAGACACTGCCGCCACCTTCGTCCATTACTCTATCGGCTTCTCCCACCGCTTACAACTGCTGTGACCAACAATCAGGCATGGCGATTCGTCTAAGGCGGACCAGCACTGTATGGGATATTATTTTGCCACTCGGATCGATCGATTGCGATAAGCGGATGGAGTTGCAGGGTTATGTGTAGCTCCCCTTGCCCTTCGCGCGATTTTGCAATTGTGACAGCTGGGAGGCGTGCTATTCTGCCAGTCGATGGTGGGTTCGTGGCGTGGGCATGCCTATAAACCATCAATTTACATCATTCTTACCAAATACTATTTCATTCAGCCATTGTTCAACCCCTGATATGGCATTGTATGTTCTAGCCCATTCACGCAGACCTCCCAACGGTGGAAACTGGTTGGGAAATCGGCACCAAACTGCACTATACTGTTTATACCAACTGTTTAAGAATTGAAACTGCACTGCATGCGAAACCAGTTTAGTAAACCAGTTGGAACTAGTTAAACTATTTGTACTGGTTTTAACTGTTTAACTGAACTGAACCAGTGCAAACTGCTCCATGCAAAGTTATTGGCTGTAGAGAGTGCATAATATCTTACTCAGCACAAATAATTTTGATATTGTATTCACAATCTGCAGAGTTCGGGCAAGTTAGACCCGCTGTAAACAAGTTCGCAGTGGAAAAACGATGTCTAACCAAGATTTCACCCTGCCAGAGTCTTTTCTCCATGTATTTTCTCGCATCCATATTAACCGTATAACTATTGGTGTACTGGTTTATTTTCAGATGCCAAACTGCACTCCACTGAACTGCAAAGTCCTATAAACTGCACTGCACTGCCAAGAACCAACTATTTAACCCACCAGATTACCGCATCCAACCAGTATACTGCTTCCACCGTTGGGAGGTCTGCATTCACGGAGGTGGTTCTTTCGCGGAGTACCTTGTCAGTTCACGGAGACCCACCTTCCGTGAACTGACTGGGTCGTTCGAGGAGTCCGTACCCCGTCTCGGTGAACTGACCCGTTCCTTCACGGAGTCAATCAAAATTATATATACTCTGTACAGCATCGTGATTCCTACGATCGTCCGCGTCTTGGACGTCCTGGCGGAACAACAATTACACTGTGCTCCATGTCATCGTTTAAAATCGTCTCATCATCCTCACTTCCCTCCTTCTCATTGCCCTCTTCCATTTCCTCTTCCTCCAGAGTAACCTCTTCCTCCTCGAGAACCTCCCCATCCTTAGTATCCGGTATCCAGTTCTGTCAAATCGCTGCTCTCATTGGCAGGATCCTCCGCAAATATGCACGCAAGCATCTTGTGTATTTTCTTGGCGGGCATTTTCATTATAACTTGGCTCTGGTGGAGCTGTTGTGTTTCGTTCGAGAGAGAACTGGAGTTGGTCGCCGACCTGACTGATACATGGTGAGTCACTCGGTGCTCTGCCTCTTTTTTTTGTTTGTTCTAATCATACTGTATTCACTCTATTTAGAGTATGTGCAGATATTACTTTCGATGATTGTTAGACTTGGTGATTGACTGATCTTCTCGAGGCCCTGAAGGCCCGTATATATATACAGACTTGCTATATTCACAGCCATATTGGTCTCCATATCTCTTTTCCGTTTGCATATCCATTCGCAATGATATGAGCCGCTCTGCACTGATATGAGCTGCTCTCCTGAGGTATATATTCATATACCAACTGCATATCAAACGGACCTGAGCTTTGAGGCTCGCGATGCAGGTACACATGCAATACTTCCCCCTCTTGCTGCGTTCCGTAGCAAGTAATATCTCCGTGGGCCTATATAAACAAAGTTAAAACAAAGTTCATGTGAATCGTTTTCCAGTGCGTCATTAAAACCATCCTCGTAATTGGCTGGGGTAGGTAGGGAAAGTGTGCAAACCATAGTTATCTCGTACAAAGAAAGGAAATCCTAGTCCACCCCAATATGTCCAATATCATAACCTTTCAAATCATGTCCTCCAGGTCTATCATAAACTCATAACCTTGGTGAACTTGTCATGCTTTTCTTTTGGTAGTGCTTTTGTGAAGATATCGGCAATGTTTTCTTCTGTTGATTCCAAGGAGTACTTGACTATGCCGCGCTGGTGCAGCTCTCGACTGTTGTGATAACAAACATCTAACTGTTCGTTCAGGCCTTCATAGCTCCATTGGTGATGTTTGTTTGTTTGTTTTTGTTGACTAGGGATTTGGCCCGGTGGCTTCCCTAGGGTTCGGTGCTGGCGGGCTCGGGCATGTGGCCGGTGGCTTGCGGCCCCCATTGGCCTCGCCTGCCCCCACCAGCCTCGCCTGCCCCCACCAGCCTCGCTTGTCCCCATCGGCCTCGCCTGCCCCCATGGCGAGGAGGAGGGCTCGGCACTGGTACTCGGCATTGGGCTCCGGCTTTGGCAGTCAGCATTGGGTTTTCCTTCTCTCTCTTTCATATATAAGTCCATAGTTTTTCTTCTCTTTGGATGGACAGACAATTGAGCTTCTTCATCCTTTCTCTTTTGCTTTCAACAGTTTTCCCCTCCGCTTCTGCTTCTGCGCAAATGAAAACTCAAAGACCCCAAGAATCTGACAAAACCCGAAGCCCCGAAATTAACACCCACACGGCAAAGTTGCATCTGCCACGCTCCCCGAAAAAACTGCACTCTCCCCCAATAAACGGCCCATTTCATATCTCGGCCCAGTCACTTACGCAAGTAGTGGTGCCCGTCCAGCCTGCGGCGGAGGTATCTTTTCGATAGTCCCTTCCTCCATGATACCTGATGATTATTAACCCGAGCCCCACTCGTAGATTGTAACCTTCGTTCCCCAGGCAGATGACCGCCCAATTAAAATCAGTGTTCGAAACGGGCCGGGCCGGGCCGGCCCTGACAAATTTAGGCCCGGCCCGTTTCGAACACTGATTAAAATTCCTCGCTATGGCCAACTCCAGGGTCTCTTTGATGCTATCGCAGTGGAATACCCCAACCGTGCCGGAAGACCCAGGAGATAGTAGGTCAGGAACTGAAAAACTCCCTAGGACATTCACGTCGCGCTGTCCATCATAAGGCTGTGACGTGCTGGGCGTGGTGGGTGGTGATATTATCGTGAGCTCATCGAGCACTCTCTCAGAAAAATCTTCACTGACGTGCGCGGTGTTTTGTCGTTGAAGAAAAAGTCGTCGTAACTAGCGTAAAATAGTCGAAAGAAGGCGAGTTGCCCCAGAAGGGGGACTACCGATCGGTGTCGATGCTGAGTGGTAAAACGATATCGTCGTCGGTGACTAAGAGGTACACCCAACGTACTCCCTATGGGAAGCAGAAGCAAGAAGGGCGGACACACACAGGGAAAGTCGTGATGAAGCCAAAGTAAAAACCCCGCTTTGCCCCGCGAGGGGAAAAGCTTGGCAAAACCAGGCGGAGGGAGGTGTTGTCGAAGGTGTGTGTGTGTCCATTGGTGATGTGAGCAAGTGCGCCTTCATTATTGTAGAGGTTCAGAAGCAGTTCGTTCTTATCGTTCTTGTCGTCGTCATCTTTTCGTTTAGTATCTTTGTAAAGTTGCAACAGCCATCCTCTTTCTCACAAGCCTTCTGACCATGCGCTGTATTCTGATTCTAAAGCTGATGTTGCAAGTAAGTCTTACTGTTGTTGTGGTTTATTCCTACTGTATTCACTCTGACTACAGTATGAGAGAGCCTAATAACACCTGCGCCTCCAGGCGAGCCGGCGAGATGGCGGAGCTCCCACCCGCTACTCTTCGTCCCCGCTGACAAATGAACGATAGAAAGATGTAAAACATTCACCGTGATCACAAAACAGAAGGAAAGAGAAAAAGAGAAAAAGAGAGAGAGAGACTACCACCGCTCTTCCGGGCCCGAACCCGGTAATGGTCAAGTGGTTGCAGTACTGATCTTACTATCGATGGATTTACATTTACTGCTCGCTGCCAGCCTACTCGATGAGCTGTTGGTGAGGACACTGATGTGTGGATGCCAGTGATGGGGCAGAAGCATATCGGTAGCGCGAGGATGCTACTGCAACGCGGTGAATACAGGCCCTCTCCACAATCACGATGACGCTACTGGAGTGTTGTGGAGCATTACTCTGCCGGGGATACAACTTGGGGACGGCTTGATAGCTGCTACTTGCAGGTGGTCGTCATAGGCATTCACCCAATAGGCTGTGGTTTGCACCAGGATATGCTGCGAGCTGCGGCAAAGCAGAACCATTGAAGCTGCAAGTTCTGCCTGTGATTGTATCCCTCGTACGCTAGATAGGCAAGCAGTGAACAGCGGCAGTTGTTGCGGCAGAAGAGTGTCCACTTCGATACTTGAATGGCTGCTACTGGCTTGCCGAGACATGATGGGTGCAGGCCATTCGCGTACCGATTCAGTGGAATTGTCTTATCCGCATTGCTATGCTGGATTTGCCCTTCACTGCTTCCACCCCTTTAAATTCTTTGGTTAACACAGATAGAGCAGATTCAGGATCGTCCGAGTTTGTGCGGGTCTGTAGTTCGGAGATTATTGCCACTGAATTTTGACGCATGAGAGTGGCGAAAACTGATGAACTGTGTTTGGAAGCCCGAGCACGAGATAATGCTCCAGATACAAGAGATGGCCGTCCTGCGGAAAACCACTTCATCGAGGAAAAGAGCTCACGTGGAGAATAGAACATTTGGACTTACTAGCGCTAATATGCGAATCCCGGAGATACATTGATGTTCAGAGACGGATGATACTGACTCTTCTCAACTCTGGCAGTACACTTGAGGGTATATGAAAGTGTACCCTTTTAATGATTTTTTCTTTTAATGGTAAGTTACGAGACTGGAAAATAAACGGTGTTATGCAGGTTCATGATGAACCAGAGACACGGCTTCACTAATTAGTGATACCGAATCGCAATGTCAAATACATCACCAAATCAGTTTCGAACTGACATTACCGAGAACACAATCCCGAGTGAGATCCTGACTCACTCTTGCTGATCCCAAACTACACAGCTACGATGGCAATTGACGACTCCAACATAACTTCCGAATTAACCCCTAATTGACCCTTACCAATTGATATACCCTGAGAAGCCAAACAAGATTAGTCGTCGGCGGAGATACGACTTTCACAAGAGGGGAATGACCGTGCCGGAATCTCAATAACCTCTACCGCAAAAATTGCTGTACCAGAAATGCAGGAATGAACCACTGTTTGATGCATTTTCCAATAGAGAAGGCTTGCAGCAGCAAGTGCACCTGGATATGAATCGACAAGTGGACTCAGAGAACGACGATATGTGTACTAAGACAAGTCATAGCAAGCACACCTAGAGAAGGAGTGGCGAGCATATCTGGAGGAGAGCCAGCAAGCGCACCCTATGATCGCTGACGATCAGTGCACATCGCGTACTACAGATATGAAGTATACCAAATGCCTGCAATATGTCTACCGAATATGGCCTCCAAACGGGTTCAATCATAACCACCAAACACATACCAAACGAGGTGTTTACCGAGTGGTGCTCCAGGGATCAAGAAACTATTGCTAATCGGCCTGTCAAACTGCAGGCCGAATGACCATTCCGGAGGTCAACTGAGCTGACTGCCGAGAGAAGTCAATCGATATTCTACCAAAGCTACATACCAAAATAGCCATAGAGAAGTTGACCAAGAATCGAACAAAACTATGATCCAAAAGTCTTTAACAAAACATGGTCGACCGAGACCTCACCAAATGAAATTATCGAGTCAAGAAATGCTAAGATCTAAAAACACATTGTACAGAGCGATTTTTCGAGTGCGCAAGTGCACCTGTATTATGGTGCGTATGATCTCTTATGAAGTGCTAACGTGTTAGATATAGATCAAGGATATACTGTCTACGCTCGATGCAATTAGTGCCAATTCTACCACCCTCGTCTAGTCACTAGTGTATCACATACAACGAGAATCGACGGCTAAAATCGATGCCAAGAGCGGAAGCCACTCTCGATTGTGAGTAGTCAAGAAGGGATCCACTAGATGATGAATGACTTTCACCGATATTACCCTGCCAAATTCCGACAGTTGTCTATGCCGAGATACAGCCTTGCATACGCGAATACGAAACGGCACGAGCTTCAAGTGCGGTATTGGATGGTCGGATGGTAGATTGGTTCGAAGTGGAGATTGGGAAGACGAGGTCAATTTTGATGTTTCATTATTCCTGTTTCTTCTCTTCTTTTTCTTCTCTTCTCGCCTCTTTTCTTCTTTACTTCTTTGATACTCGGCCCAATACAAACGGCGTCGGCACCGGTGTTTACGCACCTGCCACTGGTGGTGGAGTTTCCCAGTGCCAAAAGGTGGCCCTGAGTGGTACTGGTCGATAGTGGGACTTATAGGTTGGTACGAGTACGTACGCAGGATGATTGTTTGATTGTGTCCTTTTCTTTCCTTCACTTGTACAAGTTTATGCACCCCAGGTTGTCTGCACCAAAACAGGGGATAATGTAATGGCGACGGGGTTAGGCTTGCCAGTGCTGGCACGTGTGATGTCCAGGGCTGGGTAACGGCCAATAGATATAGTCGGCTCGCCCACGAGCCTTAGATCTTTAGGGATAATCTTACTACATTTCTACACGTATAGTCACTCGCATCCATGTTTGGAACAGCAACCTATTTCTCATCATACATAGCCACGTGTGGGCGTAAATATCTTCACACACAATATCATCCTCGATCTCGCTGGGGGAGTCGTCAGGACGGCAGACTCTGCTGCTCATTGTCTTGTTGCTTGGAGGCCCCTGGTGCTCTCCACGGTTGTAGAACCCTTGGGCTTCTGTTTCTTCAGTATATCTTCACCCTCTGACCTCAACCATTTCTTGGCTACCGCTTTTCCCAATTTCTGTCATATCCTGCTTCCTGCTGTCTAAACGTATAGGCGGAAACAGTGTGAACTACGGGATGAAAATGTGGCGAGATTACCGGCCAAAAACCGTCCCATGTAGGTGCCAAGACGGTATTTCTCACGGCGATTCAAAAACAGTGTATGTAGACGGGGTTATCTCGACCGACCGTCTCCCGCGTAAAAGAGCGTAACGGCTGCCGAATAAGATCGGCTCCTCGAAATCAAGATCGGACATGCGATTCTAATAGAATGCAGTGAGTACAACATTTCGCGTTTAACAAGCTTCCTTATCAGACCAATTGACAAGGGTGGCTAGTTGATGGAATTCTCCGCCTGCTAACCCCCACCATCTACCCATGCCAACTCCACGAATAATCATCCGATTATAATGCTTGTCAGACGCTAAAAGATCTACACGATTGGCTCTGTCTGCTCTTGATTTAGAGGGTCTTTCTTATTCGACGGCTGTTTTTAGTGATTCGACACGCAATGAGACCGAATCCTGTCCAATACCGCCCTGGATGTCGCATTTTTGGCTTCCCAATTCCCGCTCATGTACGGGATGACGGAGTATGAATCCGGTCCCGTTACCATTCCCATGGTTTTTACCATTTGACTTGTCTACCGCTGCCAATTCAAGTCCAACTCATTTCAAGAGTTTTGCTCCAATCAGAAAGTTTTCTATACGGGAAATGTGCATAAATCAGCCTCTTTCCGCTTCCCGGTCTCCAATTTACAATATCGTGATTATTCATAGTGTAGCTTTATGAAACGGTCCAAAAATCAGTTTATCCTCATACAACCGCTCACTCGAATTTTGAGATACTAATATATGCACATTTTGTGTATAAGGCACTTTGTAATCAGAGCCGAACTCGTGGACATAATTGGGCTGGCGATCGTTGGTTTGAATTCAAGCACATTTTAATGATAAGCATTGTTATAATCAACCATACATCAGCCACAGTAAGTAGGTACGTACAACATGCCAACCATGAACATGCTTCGAGTTGATAACCAAGTATAATGGTAATATAATAATTTAATGAACAAATGTCAGTACATTCTTATACGCTGGTGAGGACATCGGACTCCCCGGTGTAGAAAACACAAGAATGGCCGGGTATATACAACCGGCAGTAAAACTACACATATTACGTCACTACTGGACCTCAATACCCAAGCCCCTCGCACACAGTAGCGCATAAAGATTGCTACTCCCATCTTCCCTCAGCGTATGTTCCTGCCTCAACTCTTCCGCATCAAAATGTAGTCTGTCCACATAATCTGCAGCACCACTCATATCCAGGATCTTTGCACATGCAGCGTGCAGACGCAGCAGGCGGGGATCCGGGACCTCGACTCCTCCCCGTGCGACAAACGTAATATATTTCCCGGACGCTGTGAGGTGGTTTGCTGCTTGAGACGGCGGTAGACGACGTGCCGTGCGCGGCTGGTATGTATCTTCAATTCCCTGGTATGATGAGCTTCTCTTTATCAGCAATGGGCTATGCACTATACCGGCACTTCCTCGAGCCACCATTTCAGCTGTCCAAACATCAGATGCAATGTGCAGTCCAGCATCAGCGCATTACGGGGGTTATCGATCTTGTCGCCCTCGAGGGTCAGGCGCACGCCTGGATCAAACATCTCTAGCACCTGCCACACAAACATGTTTTCCTCCTTCATCACGCCTGCTTTGCCACCGTTCAGTGCGTGTGGGATGATGTGTGCGGCATCCAATCTCGCAGTCATCACGCCCACTGGAATTGTCGCGCCGCTGCGTCGGAGCTTGTCGTATACCCCAGGATCCAATGCGCCAGTTATAACACAACGCGAATTGTCCCGCTGCATACACTGCGCGCGAGTAGAAATGCGGTGGTCGGAGGATGTCTGCGCCTGGTCAGGTGGTACCCGAGATCGCGATGTGTAGAAGTTCGGTGATGCATGCGAAGGTGGCGCAGACGTCTTTCCGCCCTCTGCAAGAAGCGGAACAAAGAAGTATTCGAGAAGGGAACGCGCAAAGTCTTCGAAGGCCGAAAATGCCGGTGTGGGATTGACAAGTCCGATGCGCGCGCGGGGGAGTATGTCGCGTAGCGGTGGGATAGGATTGAATTCGTCGCTCTCAGTGAGGACACTGAGGGTAGGAGCAGGGTAGAGGTGGGCGAGGGCCTGCCGCACCACATTGGCACGTCCGGTTGCTGGCGGTGCAAAATCGCATAGATGTCGAATCAGTTTGTCGGCACGGAAGAGCTCATCAGCGAAGGAGGCATTGGTAGTGGAAACGGGTTCACGGAAGATTCGCGTGAATATGCCACTAGGATGGAGTTGAGAATTTGGTCTGCTTCGTGGATCTGGTGTGGTGTTGCTTCTGGGGAGAGGTTGAAGTCGAGAACGCTCTGTAGCGAGATAATACGCCGCGTGTGGCGCTGTGGAGTGAGGGGCTGTGGAGTGAGGGGCTGTGTGAGCTTGAAACGGATCAGCCTGGGAGATTACGGTTCTATGTCGTCTGCGCTGTCGAGCATGTTGCGATGGGAGCGAGAGATGCAGTAGCTGGCAAGTGGCTGGATCCTGTTTCAGGGGTGGCAAAGTCTCGGGAGATATCGGGCTCCAACATCTTATCTGATCTGTCTTCATCCATGCCTCCTCCTTGTCCGTTGCATTGTCACACTGGTTTGTCTCTGTCCCCAACTCTCGTTGCATCACGCGCAGGACTGGAGGTGGGGAACTAGACAATGCTCGCAACTCCTCCTTTGAGGCGGTTCTCTTGTTCATATGTTAAGGTGACATTTGGAATAATACACCCGCTCTGCGACACCCCGGATCCTCAATTTCCAGCCCAATTATGTCCTCGAGTTGCGGTCCAATCACAAAGTGTTCTATACATGAAATGTGCATAATTGTGCGTGCTTTCACCTCCCAGTCTCCGATTTACAATTTGTTCAACATTTATTGCGCGGTTGTGGGAAATGATCGATATTCGGCCATTTTTTGGGCTCACACTATAGCGAAACAACGAATATTAGAGATATTATAAATCGGAGACCAAGAGGTGAAAGGGAGCATAATTATGCACCTCTCATGTATAGACTAAAACTCGTGGACTTAATTGGGCTGGTAATTTTGGATTTCGCGATTTTTCGCAATTCACCTCACAGCTCGCTGCGCCCAGATTTTCCTATATTGTACCGATGAAGTCGCCATCTGCTGGGTATCGCTTTGCTTTCCTTCTGGTCTGAGGTAGTGAAATCCGCTGCACAGACATCACTACCCTCGGCATGAACGGAGGAGTGATGCAACATTCAAAGGACACCGGAAGAAGACGCGGATCACAGTCCATTACTTGGACTATCTCGCACCAGTAGAGAGATCAGACGTGCTAGTCGTGCCAATGCGGGCGTACGATCTAGTACTTGGCTTACCATGGTTTCCCAAACAAAATCCTGACATCGACTGGGCTCGATTGACTCCCTGCGATCACCGAGTGCGAGTGGAGCGGAGGAATGATACCGATGACTACGGCAGTGGCATCGAAGGTCTCACAAGCTGATAATGATAACCATAATGTCAATGACCAGCTTCTGGGATGCGGTCCGGGTATACAGACACTTGGAGCAACCGCATTCGACGATCTTCTAAGTAGCATTGAAGTCTTCGTAGCATTTGCCTGACAGACTGGGGAATGCATAGGGCTGCTGGGAGTGACTTTGGAAGACATCACCTTGGATTCACCAGGTGATACAGACCCAAACGCTGGACGCGATGAGCTGAGAGCAGCGGCGGTAGTTGCGGCAGAAGAGCCCCTCCGAGGAGACACTGAAATGAATGCTGCCGGCTCGCCGAGACCCGAAGGGAGTGACTGGACGGCGGGGCTTGGCTCCTGTGTGGGCGAACCGTTAATGACAAGGCCTCCTGGATATTCCCTTCCACCGCTTCCATCCTTTCTTGATTCCTTGGCTAACATAGATGGAGCAGTTCGGAGATAACCCCGAAGACAAATGACAATTGAGACCGAAGAGCCCACTTACGAACGCCGAAGATTTACGAAGCAATTGGAAGCCCGGGCATGAGATAATGTTCCAGACACGAGAGACGATGGTCCTGCAGAAGGCTACTTATTGAGGAAAAGAGCTATCATTGAGACTATGAGAATTGGACATTCGAGCGCCGATATACCCATCCCGGTGATGCTCGGAGATGGATGACAATCAATCTTTGACTACGGCGACATACACAGAGTTATGTGGAATCTACCCTATCTAATATACTTTCGATGACAATCTACGAAACTAGCAATTGAATTCTGAGGTGCAGATCTATGTACCGGCTGCCTTGCCGTACCGAGTACAATCCAGACGACTTTTCAAGAAATTACAATGCCGGTTACAATGCAGATTACAATACCGAATACAATCCCATATCTGTTTCGACGTTACATTACCGAGAATACTCCCGAATAAGATCCCGACTCATACTCGGCGATCCCGAGTTACACAACTACGATGAGAATTGACAACTGCAATTTGACTTCCGAATCAAGCCCTTCCAAGCGATGTTCCCTACGAAGCCATTTGAGATTAGTCGCCAGCGGAGCAACGACATTTAAAAGAAGGGGATGACCGTACCTGAATCGCAACCCATACCGCAAACAATTATTGTCCCGGAAGTACAGGAACGATACACCGTATGATCCAGTGTCCAATTGAGAAGGCTAGCTGCGGCAAGTGCACCGGGACATGAATCGACTAGTGGACTCAGAGAACGACGATAAGTGCACGAAGTCAAGCGATGGCAAACACACTTACAGATGAATCGACAAGCGCACCCGGAGGAGAGCCAGCGAGCGCACCCCGCGATCTAGGACAATAAGTTCACCTGGCATACGACGGACGTCCGGTAGCCCTGCAAATGTACCTGAGAAATGACAAGTCAAACGAGCCTGATCCATGCCAAACGAGGGCAAATACGAATACCAACGCAGTGCCGAACGAGATACCGAATGACTGCGATATGGCTACCGAATTGGTCCCGAAGGTGATCGAAAATGACCACCGAGTGTACCGAATATTCTACCGAATGGCATCACAAGAGAAAGTCGAGACAACTACCAAGAGGTGATGACCGAGATCTGATAGCGACAGATATCACTGCCGAAGGGCTTCACATGGAGATCGAATGAGAGGATTACCGGGAGCGCTACCGTACCAAGCCGCTGACCGAGACGCTTACCGAATGGCTTACCAAAGGAACACAAACTATCGCCGAACGGCATACCGAACTGAATGCTAAACCACCTTACCAGAGGCCGACCAAATGACTACCGAGAAACAAACAGATATTCTACCGAAGCTGCCTACCGAGATGGCCACAGGGAAGTTGACTAAGAACACACCGAAGCCATCATCTGAATGACTTTCAGGGAGAAGCGGGCCACCGAGACCCTACCAAATGCCGAATCAAGAGATGCCGAAATCTGCATATACAATATACAAAGCGGCTTTCCGAGAGCAGAAGCGCGCTCCTATCGCGGTGAATATGACCACCGACTGTGAAAGCTTATGTGTTAGATATGGATCAATGATATACCGCCCACGCTGATGCAATTGGCGCATTCTACCACCCTCAAATGGTCACCAGCGAGTCACATATGAGCACCGACGGCTATGATGATGCCAGGAGCGAAAGCATACATCATTGCCCAAAGTCAAGACAAGGCGCCGTTGCAAATGACGTCGAGATTGAGCGCATTAGGACGCCTCATACGACAGTAAGTCAACAGGCAGAGCAAGTCAGGGTAGTCACTGGAAATCGGGCGACGCAGAAGGACGACCGAAGCCGAAGGAAGATAGTCCGAACCAAATTACGTGATGAATCAGGGAGATTACAATTACAATCCCGAATCACCAATGAATCCCAATATCAATTCGGAGATCCAAGTTACACTGCTACCCAGCCACGATGGCAATCGACAATTGATATGATGAAGTCGTCAACGGAGCAACGAATTTTCAAAAAGAGGGAGATTGCCGTGTCAGATCAGTCAAGTCCTACAGACAAGTCAAAAGCCCACCTTCAAGTCCTACCGACAAGCCAAGAGCCCACCTGGAGGCAGTCTACCGAGACATGCACCAACAAGTCTACCAAGTAGACCAAGATTCTACTGAAGCCGGGTATCGAGAACGCAACGATGAAGTCGACCGGATGGTCACCGAAGCGGACTTCCAATGACGACTGGCCTAGTCAAGCAGTATCTACGAGTCAATGCCACTTACTGATGACTACCGGCTGCACGATATATTCTACAGAGCATGCAGAAGCACTGCACGGAGCTCAGATAGCGCTAGCGTGCTTGAGCATGGTAAGTATAACCATCTTTAGAGAAGCTCACTTGCTAGATGTCAACGAATGAGACGAGACTACACAATTGACGTATACGATCGACGGCTACGATCGATGCCGGCAGCGGAAGCTCCCATCGATGCCAAGTATTGACCGGAAGACCACACCGATCCTGACCAAGACCTACGCCGAGACATAAGCTATGAGTGCGGGATTGGATGGCAGGTCAGATGGTGTATGAGTTCGGGAGTGGAGATAAGAAGGAATTGAGGTCCGAGGCTCGGGAGCGGAGAAAATGGGTCAATAGAGTTTCGGAACTCAGGACTGGAGGAAAGTTATCAATTGGGCGTTCCTTTTCTTCTCTTCTCTTCTCTTCTCCATACATTATTACCTCATTGGATCTCGGCCCGGAACAAATGGCGTCGGCATGGGTTTTTACCACCTCGGGACCACAGCCAAGTGGAGGTGGAGTTTCCCCGTGCGCCGGATCCGCCGAAAGGTCACCCTGAGCGGTACTGATCGGTAGCGGGACTTTGCAGCTTGTACGAGTACGTACGCGGCATGATTGTATAATGCTTTTCTTTCCTTTCCTTGTCTCTTATACGGTTTATGCAGCCCAGGAGGTCTGCGCCTAAAGAAGGAGATAATGTAACGGTGGTACGTGACCCGAGCCGGGAAACGGTCATTCTATATAGTCGGCTCGCCACGAGCCTTAGATCTCTAGCGATAATCTTACCTAAACATCTACATCTACTACCACTCGCATCCACGTTTGCAACCGTATTCCTATAATTACCATACGTATACCTATAAGGCAGAACGCAGGCATACATGCCCTTACACCCACCCTCCACGGGTTTCCACCATTATTCCCAAGAATCTTTGTATCATTCCAGCGCCATGACAGTATCCCCCTCTTAGGTTCGAGGTCCCCCGAGAACATCTTCCAGTGGTCCGGGCTTCTCTGGGTATCATTGATGAAACTCTTCAACCGCTGGTAATTCATCTACGAACTTCGCTTGATCCCATGTGAGGGAATCATAACCCGTTCATCATGTCAGATACTGTAACTGATTTCAGTGGACCCGACTATCCTCAACTCCTGCCACCTGATACTCTTCTTCCCCATCCACTTCCACTGGTGGGGGAGTGGGAACAACATGTCCCTCAATTGGATCTGTCACCAGCGGATCCAACAACGAGACTGGTTGCACCTGATGAATCCTAATTATAGCAGGCACTTCTAGCCCATACCCATCAGTGGACAACCGTCTAACTACAATAAAAGGTCCAAAGAGTTTCCAGTCCACCTCCCAAGTTGGGCTGATTCTCCACACAAGACGATCATCCAGCCATAGTTGAGATCCTACCAGATTTTTCGCTGCCGGGATTCGTCCTCAATTGGCCCCTTCTTCTGGCACTGCTTGGCTCCATCATATTTCCCCTGGGAGGTGATCATGAATTTGTTGCATTATTTCTTGCACCTAATCTGCCTTCACGTGTCTGTGAACTTGTTCCTTCATTGATTCCCCTGCATGAACATGCCAGGGTACACCCCCTGGATTGCACAGATGGGTGTACACTTGATGGATTCTTATACTCCATTATTTGGAGCTAACTCAGCCATTGGTAGGCTGTATCCACAGTACCCAATGGTCTTGTTGATGATTAACAAACACCGGTAGATACTGTTGCATACTCGCATTCATTCATTGTGTTTGACCGTCTGTTTGTGGATGGAATGCTGTCACCATTGTTTGGTCCATTCCCAGACGGTTGCATATCAGTCACGAAATTGTTGATGCATACTGTAGTCCTCTGTCTGAAACAATTGTTGCTGGTAACCCACGAAGGTGTACAACCACGCGTAGAAATAAGCTGGGGAACCCCACAGCATCTGTTGCGGTATGGCAGGGAATAATATGGCGCATCTTTGAGAGCGTATCCACTACTACCCAAATCATCTTGAAATGATCACATTCTGGCAACCATACCACATGATCCATAGAAGTTTCTTCCAATTGCGTCAGTGGTACAGGCCATTGTTGCAGAACTCCAAATGTTTCACGTCTTGACAGCTGGCAACACAGGCAACTATGGCAAGTACGTACATACTGATCGAGCTGTTTCCACATATTCTTCCAGTAATATACTCCATCTAGGAGGTCAAACGGCTCTGCCCTGCCTAGGTATCAAGGCAGCGCAGATTCATGACTACTGAGTCAAACACAATCATATAGGCTCACGCTCAGGAATATAACACTTCCCTCGACATATTATCCTCCCCTGCTAATCTAGGCATTCCGCTGCAGTAATCTCTTTCTGGATAACATCTTTCCGTATAGCCTTATATATTATACCTGTCAGTGCGTTGGCATTTTGTGCTTGGTAGAACAGATCGGACAAAGAATGATTGTCTTGTGTGGGCTCAATATCTGCTGTAAGGGCACGTACGCCAGCGTTCGGCCTCATAGGGGTACGGATGGTAATTGTAGGAATACGGTTGCAAACGTGGATGCGAGTGATAGTAGGTGTAGATGTATAGTAAGATTATCGCTAGAGATCTAAGGCTCGTGGCGAGCCGACTATATAGAATGGCCGTTACCCGGCCCCGGGTCACGTGCCGCCATTATATTATCCCCTTCTTTATGCGCAGACCTCCTGGGCTGCATATACCGTACAAGAGAAAAGGAAAGGAAAAGCATTAAACAATCATGCCGCGTACGTACTTGTACAAACTCATAAGTCCCGCAACCGATTGGCACCGTACGGTAGCCTTTCGGTGGATTCGGCACACGGGGTAACTCCACCTCCCATTGAATGAGACCCGGAGGTGGTAAAACCTGTGCCGACGCCATTTATACCCGGCCGAGATCCAATGAGGTAATGAAGTATGGAGAAGACAAGAGAAGAGAGAAACAGAAGAAAGGAAAACTCAATTGATCACTGTTCCTCTGGTCCCGAGTACCGAAACTCTATTGACCCATTCCCTCTGCCCCCGAGTCTTGGACCTCAATTCCTCTTTATCTCCACTTCCAAACTCATCCGGCATCCAATATGCCATCCAGTAGAGTACTCGTGGTTCATATCTCGGCGTGGTTCTTGGTCGGCATCATCAGGATGTTAGAGCTTCCACTCATGACTTGGCATCGAGTGGAGCTTCCACTGCCGGCAACGTTCATAGCCATCGGTGATCGTCAATCGTATACGTCAATCATGTAGTCTCGTCTCATTCTTCGACATCTAATATCTAAGCAGCTCTTAAACGGTTATACGTCAAATTTTCAAGTGAACTTGGGCTCTCCCGAGCCTTCGTGCAGTGCTGCGTAGAATATCTCTCAGTCGGTAGTCATCGGCAAGTGGCATTGAATCGGTAGTTGTCGTTCGAACTCCCCTTCGGTGACCATCCGGTCGACTTCATGGTTGCCCTCTCGATAGGCGGCTTCAGTAGAATCTTGGTCGACTTCTCGGTAGACTTCTCGGTCGACATCTTGATGGGCTTCGACTTGTCAGAGGGAATTTCTCGTGTAGACACGGCTATCTCCCGCTTTGAAAATTCGTTGCTCCGTCGACGACTTCTCCATCATATCGATTGTCGATTGCCATTGTGGCTCAGAAGCAGTGTAACTTGGATATCAGAATGAGGATTCATTGGTAATTCGGGATTGTAATTGTAATCTGTGATTCGACGCGTAATTTGGTTCGGCTTTTGCTTCATACAGTTGAGTCTTGGAAGAGACCATCGTCGGAATCGGCCAGGGTAATATCGGTCAAATTGTTGATCATCTCGTGGATCTCGTCTTGACTTTGGGCATTGATGTGAGCTTCCGCTCCTGGCATCGTCATAGCCGTGAGTTTTCATATGTGACTTGCTGGTGGCCATTCGAGGGTGGTAGAATTGATGCCAATTGCATCGGGCGTGGGCGGTGTATCATTGATCCGTATCTAACACGTAAGCCTGACAGTAGGTGGTCATACTCACCATGATAGGAGCGCGCTTCCGCTCCCGGAAGTCCGCTTTGTACATTGCATATCCAGAGCTCGGCATCTCTTGATTCGGCATTTGGTAGAGTCTCGGTGGACTGCGTCTCGGTGAAAGTCGTTCGGATGATAGCGTCGGCGCGTTCTTAGTCGACTTCTCTGTGGCCATCTCGGTAGGCAGCATCGATAGAATATTCGTTGGCTTCTCTGTAGTTATTTGGTCGGCCTCGGGTATGGTCGTTTGGTATTCAGTTTGGTATGCCGTTCGGTGATAGTTTGTTGATCAGTTGGTACGCCATTTGGTAAGCATCTTGGTCAGTGGCTTCGTATGGTAGAGCTCCCGGTAATGCTCTCGATCTCCATGTGAAGTCCGTCGGCAGTGATATCCGTCGCTGTGAGGTCTCGGTGATCATATCTTGGTAGTTATCACGACTGTCTCTTGTGATGCCATTCGGTAAACCATTTGGTACTCTCGGTGGTCATATTCAATCTGGTTTGGTGGCCCAATTCGGTTGTCATATTAAAGTTATTTGTTATCTCGTTCGGAACAGTTTTGATAGCGGTATTTGCGTTCATTCGGAATCTCTTGTGCAATGCTTCGGTCGCTATATTGCACTCGTTCGGCATGGATCGGGCTGGTTCGACTTATCATCTCTCTCCGGTGCATTTGCAGGTATACTTGACGTCCGTCGTAGGCTGGGAGAGCTTATCGTTTCAGATCGCGGGGTGCGCTCTCTGCCTCTCCACTGGGTGTGCCTGTTGATTAATCTCTAGGTGTGCTGGCCATCACTCGACTCCTTGCACATATCATCGTTCTCTGAGTCCACTAGTCAATTCATCTCCCGGTGCACTTGCCGCTGCTAGCCTGCTCAATTGGTGAATTTATCTCACGGTGCTTCGTTCCTGCACTTCCGGTACTGTAATTGTTTCCGATAGTGGTTGTTCAAGATTCCAGTACGGTCAGCGCCCTCTTTTTGAAAGTCGTTGCTCCGCCTGCGTCTAATCTCATACGACTTCGTAGGGAATTTTGATTGGAAGGGCTCTATTCGGTGTTGATTCCAAAGTTGATTTGTAGTCGTCAATTGTCATTGTAGTTGAGTAGCTCGGGATCGCCGAGTCTGAGCCGGGATATCATTCGGGATTGTATACTCGGTAATATAAATTTGTAACAAATTCGGGATTGTATTTGGCATTGTAATCGGCATTGTATTTGGCATTGTACTCTGCCATACGGCACTTGATTCGGTGTCTTGAATAGTTGTCGGAATTGTAGTCGGTACGGCAAGGCCGCTGGTACTTATCACTGCATCTCGGCATTCAATTGCTAGTCTCGTAAATTGTCATTGTCATCGAAAGTAGGTATATGAGAAAGGGTAGAATTCCACATAACTTCGTGTATATTGCCATACTCAAAAGATTGATTGTCATCCATCTCCGTGTATTTCTGGGATGGGCATATCGGCGCTCGTAAGTCCAATTCTCATATTCTCAAAGGTAGCTCTTTTCTCGACAAAGTAGCCTTCTGCAGGACTGTCGTGTCTCATATCTGTCGAGGGTTATCCCATTCCGTGTTGGATTCAATAACTGAAACGTTTCCTTTGTGAGTTCATCGTCGCTCGGCTTCTATGGCTTGCTCGTGCCTGGGCTTCCAATTATAGTTTGTAAGTTCCCGGCCGTAAACTGTGCTTCACTGCTGTGAATTGTCATTCGACTGTGGGGATTATCCCCACACTGCAGACCCACTTGAATGTCGTACGAACAGCTCCAACTAAGTTAGATAAAATAATCAAAGAAAGGACGGAAGCGGTGGAAGGGAAATCCAGAAGGCATTGTCAATAACGGTTCGCTCATAAAAAGCCAAGGGGCGCCGTCCAGTCACACTCTGCATGTTTCGGCGAGCCGGCAGCAGTCATTCAGGATTCCCATCGGGACCCCATTCGGCCTCAACTACCGCCGGTGCTCCTTGCTCGCTCATTCAGCCTGCGACGGTTACCACTTCTGCTGGCTCACAATGCCGCATCCATAGGTCCCTATACAGCAACTCCCAGCAAACTGGTTGAAACCCCTGACCGTTGGGTGAATGCTATGATAACGGACTTCTGGCTAGCAGTCATCAAGCGGTCCCCGAGTTGGTATCCCCGGGAGAGGTATGTTCTACGACAGTCCAGAAGCTTCATTGATGTTTATGGAGAAGGACTGTCCTCACCACGATTGTATCGGCAGCAGATCTTGCGCTACCGACATGTTTCCGCTGCACGATTGCATCCACATATCAACTTGCTCTTGGGCAGACCATAATGGAGGCTGCGAGAGAAGTATATTGTTTGGTTCATGGTGATACCGGCACAGTGACCGATCGACCATTACCGGGTTTGAGTGCAAAACCGCAGCAGTTTGGTACCACATACATCGAGATGGGCACATCCAGCAGATCCATTCGTAATTCTGAGTCCATTCCATATCACCATATGGACTGATCATGTATTCCGTTTAATAATACTAATTTTGCTGGTATAGATATATATTGACTGAGTGCTGTGCAATGTGTCCCGGCCTTCAAGATGACAACTTGTATTATCCATATCTCCTCGATTGATTGGATTCTCCAATTAGTTTCCAGAAAGTAGTGCCTCTGCAGGTGGTAGTCTCGAATCATAATGTCATCTGTCCCGTAGCCATGGGTGCTGCCGGAAGTCCAGACCCTATTCGGTTCGTAGGTAATAATGGTCACCTGTTGCCTCCGTTCCCGTTAATGTCATTGCAGTCGAAAATCTTTGATATAGTCGGTGAACTGTGATTGTCCATAGTAATTGTGCTCTCAGCGGTCATCGTAGTCGGGCTGCAGAATTGCGTAGGTCTCCAACATGAATGCACTTCAGGCTGCGCAATGAATCGCCGCAATAGGTTCGCTGCAATCAAGGGAAAGCTTCTTTTCGTAAATGTGCCTCATTTCTAGGGTAGGTATCTCCTCCGTAAGTGCACTTCGCTCATGCAGAGGTTCGTGGCAGTAAGAGTTCTTTATTCATAGGCTGATCCACCTCCGTAGGTGGGTTTCGTATATAGTATAGTCTATCTCGGACGGGGTGCTTAACTCGAGTAGCGTATCCGTAGATATAATCGGTCGTACAATGCTTCCACAAGTGGGCATCTTCCAGGTTGCCAGAGATGGAGGTGTACACGCAAATTGAGATAGGTGGACTTCACTCAAATAGCAGCAATGTAGTCGTAACTGTGATTGATCCTGTGCTGGAACTGTGTTGACCAGTAAATCGCCTCACGACTTCGCCTTGGTTCTCGGTATTGCTGATTCACAGGCAACATCACTCTGTTCGTTGCAACATCTCGAGCTGATGATGGCGCACAATTGACTCGTAGGAATGGTGTTTGAACTCAATTAGATCGATCGTATTGAATTTCTCTTGTTGGCAGTGTCGAATACTCGTGTCCTATACTCGTGATAATCATCATCATCGCCGGTGTCGGGCATCATACGCCAATTGGTCTCTGAACTCTTCGCTGGCATCAGGTGGCTCAATTGAATGATGGAATGATCAAGGCTCTGTGCTTGGCAGTAGTGATGCTTCGATATCTCTTTTGGATGGCTGAATTCGCAAATGTTGACTTCGTGATGTGGCGCGTCTGAAAAATGTGTAATCTCGCGAAATCCAGTGAGCGAAACGTATCCGTTTACTGACAAAGCAATCATAGTGTAATGGCACATACGCCAGCGTTCAGCCTCGTAGGCGTGAGGATGGTAATTATAGGAGTACGGTTGCAAACATGTATGCGAGTGATAGTAGGGGTAGATGTATAGTAAGATTATCGCTAGAGATTTAAGGCTGGTGGCAAGCCGACTATATAGAATGGTCGTTACCCGGCCCGGGGTCAGGTGCCGCCATTACATCCGCCAGCAAATGCAATTGTTCTAGCAGGTTCTGTGGCTTTAAAACCACCTCCTTCATAATATTTAATCTGTCATCTCCCTACCCAGCGTGGTCACCCGGCCTCCTTGTCAATTCACCAGTTTACCAACTTGACTTTCCTTGTGTGTAAACTATGAGATAGTCAAAAAATATAAGGAACTCTGACCACCATACCGATCATCAATGATGGAGTATCATTGGCACCAAATATTGAAATTTGTTTTGATCCGTAATCTACTGCTGTGGGTACCTAGTTCCTTCACCTGATCGTTTCCATCCATCATGTGGCTTCATAATCGCCATCCGCTTCTTTTCATATATGTCATTGTTACACTCCACTGGTGTATGTTGTATGAAATGAATTTCTACTGGATATGGTACCCTCTCTGCATCAGGTTGTAACAAAACCCATGCCGATACATAATCTTAACCACCAGTTTCAATTATTACTTGTCTTTCATGATTGAAATGAGGTATGGCCTGAACTGCGGTGCACACAGTGTTCATATTCAGAAAACAAGCTGGTGTTTCATGTACCATATAATCAGTTCATTCTGCTTGGTTAGATTGGGTAACTGCTCCGCTATTTGTTATTATTGGCGGATACATTGACTATTATCAGTATACACCAGGTGAAATTTTGAATCTTCCAAGATATTATTGGACTGTCTGTCCTGGGTGTTAATTTCCAAGCTTCAATTCCATACAGTCTGAACATTAACATTATTGATAGAGATACCCTTTGTTGAAATAAACAATCTTATATAACTCATGGTTATTTTATGTTACTTGCATACCCCTGTTCTCCAATACAATCCTGCCTCCAGAAATTGTTGCATAATCCACTCAGTATTACCAATTTGTTTATTCTCCGAAGCAGTATATATTAGGACATCATCCAGGTAAGCTGCCTGCAAATCATCAATAGCCTGGGTTATAGTGTTATAGATATATTCCCAGAATTCTGAACGTGTATTTGTCATCCCAAACTGTATGAACATAGGTTAAAGAAACCCACACATTGTCCAAAATGTTCATGTATGATCATGCTCTCCCTCTCTTGCCCTGCATTACGATATATTCTCCTCGCAAGTAAATCTAAATATATATTTGCTGTTTCACTAAAGGATACAACATTTCGTTTATTAATGGAAGGGGGTAACAATTCATTGCCGTCTTATCAAGAATATCTGGATAATCAATTAAACATCTCAATGCTCCATCAGGTTTCTTTGCAACTACTACCTGTGCTGCTAAAGGTGATGATGACTGTCAAATCAATCCCTTAGACATATTTTCTTCAAGCCCCTGTTTCCAAACATTCAGTTCAGGCTTCGCCATTCAGTACAATGCCACCCAAGTGGGGGTTTCTCCATTTTACTACCAAATATCATGGTCAATGCCAGTGTGATGAAATGGTAACACATGTGCTAAGACCATCCTGAACAGTGTAAGGAACTCATGATATTACTTTGGAATCACATTGTCTAGGGGACTTTTCTTCTTGTCCTTAGCTGTGATGTCATTACTAATGTCAGTGAGTGACGCCATGAACACTGTTAGCCTTTCATGCTCAACAGTCCCGAAAAAGTACAGTTCATATCACATGAATACATTTCACTGAATTTGTCTTGGGGGTCATGTATGTTGTTTGATTATCTCCTCAGCCAGATAAACTTGTGGTGGGAGTTCCTCTGTAACTGCCAGAACTGTGTTGTTGTGTCATGGAGATGTCTAACGATACACTGTGAGACATAAGGATTGGTCTTCGATGCAGAGCATATTGTTACCTCATGCCATGGTAACTAGGGAATCATTATGAGAGCTGAATAATCTCCGATCTTCATAACTCATGTCGGTAACTATTCCCTGTTATCGGGTATCTTCATGCCATCTTTGAAAGTATGCATAGTAATGCCCGATTCAATGGGTCTTAGGTGAAAACCTCTAACTGGGTTCTGTTCATTGCGTTCCTAAAGGAGTTTCTGATATTGCCAAAGTACATCTAGATCCACAAATGCAATGTCCATCACTCCGCCATCAAAGAGCGCATGTGTAGATATCTCCAGATTATTCATGCTCAATGTACATGTTATAACTAAATGTTTCACTTCCATTGATTTCTCTAATACCTACACGTTGCTAACTAACAACCAACACATTCGATACCATTTTGAACCATTGCAATCCAATCCTTTTCTCTCAGCCAATTTACTATTCTACCTATGTTGACTTGATCTTTTCCCAATTCCTTTCAACCTTAGTTCATTGCTACCTCTGTATCCTGCCCTCCAGCTGCCCTAAATGTTTGAGTGTTTTTCCTTGCCAAACAATCAGTGGTCCTGTGGTTACAATCATCACATTCCAAACAAATTACATCCACAAATCTCTTCACCCTATACTCTGGTGATCTCGTTGTGTTGGCAGATCTCAGGACCTCAGGTGGAAGTACAAAATAAACTGGAAATCATCTGGCACTGAATGTTGTCGGATCCTTTGGCGAAACAGTTGGTGTGTGGGTGAGCGAGAATAGCGTCTCTCCCCCTGGGTTCTTCGTGGTTTTGACCTCCTGGGGTTGTCGAATCCGGGTATCACCTTTCAGTCATAAAATTTCAGTTGCTTCATGTTCACCAGGTCTATCCGTGCTGATGTATGCATCATCCAGTGCCTCAGACAACCTATCCGAAGGGCCTTGAGCAGAGGCCAAGGACTCCAGGTAAAGCCCGAACCTATAACTGGAAACGCAACAAAGTCCAGAGAATACTCATGGAAGGATGATTAAATTCCCAAAAATTTGCTTTTGCTCATTGGATACTAGGTAGGGGACCTCAATAGCAGCTTGCGGCAGTTGTCAAAAAGTTGAAAGCTCATCCAGCACTACTTCTCTGATCTTCTGGACGTATGGCCAGATATGTTGGCAGGGTTCTCCTCACATGCGATTGAATGCATGTCATATATTCGGCTGGCTTTCAGGAAAACCTGTGCTGATTTGGCGTATTAACATTGGAAATTGATATATCGACCCTCTCAACTGTGATCAATCGAACTAGCAAAATTAAGCGGAGATTGGAAACTGCTGTACTGTTTCATCCGAGACCTGGGGAGTACCATGGAGTGTCCTGTTTGCCATCGTAAGTCTGTTGGCTAACTGTACCATCAAACCACGAACCTCCGCCGCACACAGTGGCGAGTCCCATCGCGTCACAGCCAACTGCTCCCATACCTCGCTGTCTGACTCTGGAGCTGCTGATCTCAACCTTGCTACTTTCTTTTCTGCTTTCACACTATTCATTGGATCATTGGACTCAGTATGATCGCACTGAGGGGGCAAGATTTGTCTGAATTTGAGATATGCTATCTCCTTGTCTATCAGGATTACTTGCGTCATATAGTCTTCAACAATCTGTACCCTTCAAGTGGGTTCCGTATGCTGGGCCTAACACCTCAACAACTATTTTGCCAGTTCCAATATTGCCTACCTCTCTGGGAAATGTAGGTCCAGCATGTGCTGGTTCATGATTCCTGCTCTGAAGGGCTGGTCATCGACGGACACCAGGGTGCCCAGATCGCTCTGTTCTGATCCTGGCATCGAATCCACTCCTACCAATGTACCAGTCTAACTTTTATGTCTCCTGTTCCGACAGAGTTGGAGTGGGAGGGAGTTCAGCAATCAATTGAACTTCATGTGTTATAACTGTTTGTGCTGCTGCTGCTGGGAGTCCGAAAGTCGAATGTGTGGCTGTGTAGTAATGCATCTTACTGGCTGAGAGTTCCTCAGAATTGTAGAGCAACCAAGATTAAGCTCCCGAGGATTAACGCCACTGTGGTACAACCACTATATTATGAATATGAAGTCTGCTGTCCTCTCTTGCTGCATCAGTCCAATAAGTATTCCAACAGGACGGTAAAACCAATTGTTCCATAACACACGCTTCTAGAGGTTTCTCATTGAAGCTTGCCCAAAGTATAGCCACAATGCTTTCCAAGGGATTGAAATCTTTGGGTTTAAAACCAACCCCAGGTATACTCCGAAGATCAATCATATTTTTAGGGACATAAAATAACTCACATATTATTGCATAAGAATATCGTAATCGATGTGGAAACTGGCAGAACATATACCAAGTACGTTATAATCACTCATCCACGCAATTGTCGCAAACATGCTTTCCATCTCTATTTAGTGTAAGGTGAATTCAGCAGGCCACAGAACAAGCGTCGGAACATTACCTACAGTAGTTCAAGAGATGTTGGCATGTTGACTGCGGAGAACATTATGGTAGGACATGTTGTAGTGCAATGGGCAGTGGAGGGTTGTGGTGACATTTGTAACCCAAATGTGACATCCAAAAACAAGACAATATGTGCTCAAAGTTGGCATTAAGAGAATTAAGACAAAGCAAGAGCCGGACCAGCTGCAACGATGTGACTTGCATTGGGAATACGAGAGAAATAGTAAAGAGAATGGAAATGAGAAACCCACCAACACCAACTTCATGGTCTGTTTATACAGTGTTTCAACTACTCTGGAGTCTTTCTCGATGCTCGGATGTACCATCTGAATCTCATCTCTAAAACAGCGAAATTTGAATTCATTTGTAAACCATACCGAAACCTCCCAGACACTCCGGTACCTCTCACCAGTTCTTGTAGCTACTTGCAGGTCCTTGCAGCCACACCTGGGGCTTTGCCACATGCTCTCAGACTGTGCAAGAGCATTCTCCAATGCACCTGAGGGTACGTGCTGTTATGTAGGTGCATTCAAGATGCGACGAGATTTGACTTCTATAATAGTCAAATCATGGAGCTGCTGAGACTTCTGCGTAGGTCTGCGGGAGATTTCAAGAGCAGTTGACACCACAGCACAGGTCCACAGGATACCTCACCAGAAGCTGAGACCTCTGCACAAGTTCAGGGGGAGACTTGATGCCATATTCGTACACCAGTTGTTCTTAACGTTGCACAACCTCAAGTCATTTTGTCAATTATATTCGTCTTTGTTACAGTCACAGTATTTACTATCTTATAATATGGCATGGATTATCTATGTCTCCCTATATATATACATACTGAGATACAGTGATAACAGTGATGGACTCAGCGATAGGCAGTATACATTTGGACGACCCCGGAGTAGATAGACCTCGGATGATGCGAAACACACTTTGTATCTTTCCCAGTACATGGTCTCATGCACCATTGCTGAGCGTTCATTGATCCACGCAATTTGTGTTCTTCATCATGGCAGGGAATCCCTTCAAATTCACTCACCTTCTGCCTACACTCCATGAGGCAGAACAGCTGATTCTGACAAATTCCCTGCGGATGCCATGCGAGGTACGGAGGAATGTTGATGATGGGCTGCCTGCTTCAAACCTCCAGCACTGCGGTACATCGTGAACAAGTTCACTGAGAGATGCACTTCGAGGCTTTACTTGACCGAGTTTGGACCTCTAAATGTAGACCATGATTATTGGAACTTGGATGCCATAATCGAGCGAATTTCGAGATACACATCAAGGCTGTGATCGAGCAAATTGGGAGATGCACTTGGAGCCCTCCGCGATGGAAACTTGGAGGCTCTAATGGACCTATTGGTGCGAAAAACTTAGAGGCTGTGATCTAGGGAGTTTGGAGACACACTCTGAAGCGGTGATCAAGCAAGTTTGGAGATCATACTGTAAGACCTCGATCTTGTGAACTTGGAGGCAGTAATCGAGACAGTTTGGAGATTCACACTGAGGCTGAGATCGAGAGAGGTTGGGGATAAACTTGGAGGCTATGACTCAGCATGTTTGGTGATGCATTTGGAGGCCGTGATTGAGTGAGGTTGGAGGCGCACTGAAAGACCATGATCGTGCGCGGTCAATATGGAGCCGGTCGTTCATCAGGGAAGGGGTATGGGAGCTGAGACTGTATTGATTGGTTCACTTGAAATGGTGGGAATGTAGAGAATTGAGTACAACATGGTCTGCCGAAAGATGAGAGGGCTGGCTGGGCGCGGGAGACTGTCAGTGTTGGGAAGGTGCAGTACGCGGTTGATGAAGGGGTCAGGGTATACTGTACTCGGTGTATGTTGTACTCGCTGTTTGCTGTTTTAGCTGTCAACTCTTGCTCATGCCATGGAGAGATTGACAGGGATGAATTAACTTCATGTTCTTAGGTGATGGTAGAGTTGAGGGAAAGAAAAAGAGAGATGAGAGGAGATGGGACAAATCTTCATGTCAAACTGGAATATAAGAGCATTTCCTGTACGAGTGAATTGACCATCCCCGATATGGCAGGTAGGCGTGGCAGTCCTGTGTGTAATTACTCTGAAACGAGGTCTTCCAAACCCAATCAGGCAAGTAGTACGCCTGATTTCCCAAATTCTCTCATATCCTCCACATCGTTCTCATCTTCATCCCCATCTCTGTCTTTTTAGTGCCCAACTCTACCATCATTGCAGAACACAAAGTTAAGTCATCCCGTACTATCTCTCCATGCCATGTTCATGAGTTTCCACCAAGCACCGCATACACTGAGTACAGCATATTCCGAATCCAACATACACCGGGTACAGCATCCACCCATCATTGTGTGTCATCTCTTCATTCTCATGATTTCCAGTTGACCCCTGAATCTAGCGTCAGCGTCCGGTGGTCCTCCTTACATGATTGACTCCCATCAACCAGGTCTCCATCAGACATCAACGGTAAGGTCACCTTGTCACATCCCTACAGTTGCATGTTAACTAATGGTTAAATTGAGTCCTAGCACCACACGTGCCATCCATCGTCTGTCTCCACGTCTTTGCCAGAACTCGCTCAGTCACGGCCAGTGAGTGTATGTCCAGAGTCGCTCGATTCCAGCCCGCAAGTTCGTATGTCCATCGGCCCCCAAGTGCATCTCTGAACTTGCTTGATCACGCTCGCAGAGTACATCATTACGTTCACTGGATAACTGCCTCCAAGTGTATCTCCAACCATGCACGATTACGGCCTCCAAGTTAGTCTGATTACGGCCTTCAAGTTCGCACCATCATGATCTCCTAGCACATCTCCAAACTCACTTGACCGTGGCCTCTATGTGTATCTCCAAACTTGCCCAATCACACTCTCCAAATATATCTCCAAACTTGCTCAATCATAGCCTCCCTGTGTATCTCCAAATCCGCTTAATTAACGCCTTCCTGTGTATTTCCAAACTCAAGCCATCACGCCCTGGGAATGTATCTCCGAGTTCTGTTGATCGTTATGTGCAGGCCCATCTTCAATTGCTCAAGCACTGCTGGCAGCTTGTCCAGATATAAAGTGTGGAGACAAATTGCTATATAAATACAGCGATGAGAATACAAACTGAATACATGAGGATAAAAATCCTTCAACAATATGTAGTCGGTATGATGTCCAGACTCATCAGCAGTGTTCCCACACGAGATCTTTTGCCCCAACTGCTTCAAAGTCATTCGAGGTGCTCCGAAGCATACCATTGGCGATCCGAGACTGGTTGTCAGCGCTCGAAGGTGGTGCCAGGCTTGTGATTGGCTGTCCCAGACGTGTCGCTGGTGCTCCCAGACTTGGTGCTGACACGGCAAGTTGCTCCCAGGTGCACTGAAAGTTCGGTCTGGCGGATCAATGTGCTCTCAAACTTAACACAATCACACCGATGGTACTCCAGTTCCTGTCATGGGAGATGCCAGATACTTTGACGGCCACCTGGAATGCCCTCCTTTCCTCTGATAGTCCCCGGAAATTGATGCTTCTAAGTTCACACTCCACATCCTCTCAGACACTCCTGGAAACTTCCAGTGACTTAAATCCATTTTGCTGATGTTGATTGTACACAGCACTAACTGAAGTTCATATCAGTCCAAACACACCTCAGTTCCAGACGTCATTACACCTTCCAACATGTGCTGTTTGTACACCATTTTACCCCAATTGGCTAATAGTATCTTCTGGCTGTTTCAACTTGTCCCGCTTTCCTTTGCACAATGTATTTCCCACTAACAAGGGATTTACACTATTACTCCCAAGTATCATCCTATCTTTCTAGTGCTGTGACACCTGATGCCAATTTTTGCTGGGACAATCACAGAAATAGGATAAGAGTGATTGCCTCACCACAAATCAAAGTTACTTCCGGAATGCGAAGATTGTTCCATATCCAAGTTAAGTCCATGATGTGCTGTGAATGAAGTTTTTTGGCATTTGTCTAGTCAATGTGGGTGCTGGCTCTCCTGACAATTTCAAATTGGTGTTAGTCTCTTGTTATTCACATTGCAATTATGTAGAATCTTTGTATCGAATTGTAAAGGCACGTACGCCTGCACTCGGCTGCATATGCTTACCTACAATAGTTGAGTGGACATGGTTGCAAACATTGACTGGAGTGATTATTGTTGTAGATTTGTAGGTAGGATTAACACCAAATATCAAAGGCTTGTAGCGAGCTTACAATATCAACCAGGTGTTACCTGGTCCTGGACACGTCACGTGCCATGCTGTTACACTATCCCTCTCCTTAAGTGCAGACTTCCTGGCATGCATAATTCCATACTGTAGTATGAAAGGAAAGAAATGCAAACAATGCACTCAAAGAACCGTTCCATGTACACAATCCAACTAGGCCATATGTCAATCAACAAATCAGTACCACACTGGGTAGCCTTTCGGTGTATCTGGCGCAGGGCGAAAATCCACCTCCTCTTGACCTACTCTGAATGTGGCAAACGCTTATGCTGATGCAATTTGTAGTGGGCCAAGATGCAAAGAAGAGAAGAAGAGTTGAGAGACACACGAAACCATTCCGATGTGATCCCATCCTCCATATCTTCACTTGTGATCTGAACCCATACTCCTCACATCATCCAGTCCCATACACCGCATCTCGTGCAGTAGGTAATTGTCGGATATGTCAGCGTGGTAGAACTTCCGCTGCTGACATCAGTCGTAGCCATCCGTGATCATCAATCCTAGTCATTCATTTCTTGTATTCTCATTTAATGACATCTAACATGTAATATTCTCTACAAGGGTTATAATTACCCACTTCAACCATTCTAGCACTGTCGGAGCTCTGTGCAGTGCTTTCGCATGCTGTGCAGAGTATATCGGGCAGCTGGTAGTCATGTGAACTTGGCATTGACTTATCGTTTAAAGTAAGCTTTGTAGAACATTCGGTCGCCATCATGGTTGCGCTCTTGATAGGCTGCTTTAGTCAAATATTGGTGAAGTCAGCTGACTTCTCAGTTGACTTCTCGGTGCATGTCTCGGTAGGTTGCCCCCTGGTGGGCATGTTTACTTGTTGGTAGGACTTGAGTGGTTGAATTCTTGGTACCTCTCTTGGTAGATTGTCTCCCAGAGGGGTTTAAGTTATTTGTAGGATTTGATTGTATAGAGGTTATTATGTCCCCTATTTGAAAATACATTGCTCGGTTGATGTCTGAATTGTCATGACTATGGTTAATTGGCATCATGTCAACGTAGCAGTGTCATATCCTATGTTCCAATTGCAATTGTGATTGATTCATGATTCGTGCATGTAATTGAAATGAAATAGAGAATCATTGATTTTGCAACACATGATTGCGTTCAACAAATGCTTCGTAAAGTTGCTTCTAGGATCAGACCGCCATTGGCATTGGCCAGGGTAAGGTTGGTGAAACTGTTGATTATCATGTGGATGCTGTCTTCACTGTGGACAATCCTGTGAGCTTCCGCTCCAGGCATTGTGACTGTGATTTGCATATAGTCCGCATGGTGACAACTCGCGGGTGGCACAATAGATGCCAAATGCATCTGTCGTGAGTGGGATATCATTGATCCACATCTACCACGTCAACATCTTGGTAGGTCATACTCACCATCTAACATGAGCACTTCTACTCTGGGCAAGCTGCTGTGTACTGCGCATTTGCAGGTCTCGCCATCTCTTGATTCGGCATTTAGTATGGTTTTTTCTTTTTTTTTAATCTTACTGTGTTCACTCAACTTAGAGTATGACAGACCCTTTAAATCATCCGCCTCGGGGCTAGCCGGATAGATTGTGGCGCTCCACTCCTGATACCCCCCTTCTCTGTGTGATACAAAAACCCAAAGAAAAGAACCAAGGCGAGAAAAGAACGCATTTGACAAACTGGTCACCATACAGTACAAAGGAACACGGATGAAAATAGAAAGAGCCCGCCGGCCCTTGATCCTCCGCCCCTTGCCCGCCCGCTATGCCTCCTCCGTCCATCTTGGGTAGGAACTTCCCGACATTAGTACAGGTCAGGAACTCCATCACTGCTGTATTGTTCTTCACTAGGGATAGCAGTTAAGAGACTTGCCTGTGTCAGCATCTGCCCGTTTTCCATTCCATTGGCTTCCTCACCTTCTTTCAGAGCATTCTCTGCTGATCTCTCTATTGACTGCAGAGCCAGAGGAGATGCTCCCACATGAGGGCGACTGTCCTGCCTCCACCGCCGCTACACCGCCACGTGTCTTAATCTCCATGACCGACACGTTTACTGTACGTTCGCACTTGGGCGTGTCCGGACTTCATTCAGTGGAACCTGGTTGGCAGAGGCTTCACACTGTTCATTGGGATGGGTCTCATGTTTCCAGCAATGCATTGCAGTCTATAGCCATGGTGCTTACTGCACTTGTCAGCCTCCCACAAAGCCTGTGCCAGCATCTTTGCTACTGATATTCTTGTGGTCCAGTTCGCTGCTGAGGTGTATATTTGTAATCATACTGTGGCTGCTCTGCGGCCTTCACTATCTAGATTCCCTTGGCGATCTGCTACCTCAATTCTGGGGATACCAGAGTGTTCTGGGACATGGTGGGTTTATGTCTCTATGCCTGCGTCACGGAGATTCGTTGTGCATTGGCTAATACACCTGACTAGATCTTGCGCTGGCCCCGGTTCCAGGTATTCCGATCGTAAAATAGCGGCTTGGAAGTTGCTGCAGAGGGATATCTCCATTACTCTGGGTGTCTGGAGTGTGTCCCTTGTCTTTTCAGACTTCCGGAGTGTGAGACCTATGGCCGACAATTGTCCAGCGTTTACCCCCTTTTGTCAGGAGCCGAGGTGGCTGGGGAAAGCTCTTCAGGCGTCTAAGTGGTTCCCCACTTGAGCGCATCCCACTCCGACATTATTGGATCGCGATCCTTCAATCCAGCAGATTCAGACCCCCACACCCACTTTCGCCTGCCTCTCTCTCGCACAGCATTTCGCGTCTCTATTTCTGGCGCTAGCATCGGTCAGTATGACTGTCCTGAATGCAGGTTATTCTGCTGGGTGAGGCCTTCGCATCGTATCTGGCTCCCGGCCTCATTTGTGCCCAGCCTTGATCACTCCCCATATCGTTGCGCCAGACGTAGGGTGGTTGTAAATCTCAATTTGGTTGGAGCGATCATATGCACTTGCAAGCCTCGCGGCGAATTGTTTTATCCTGCCGTCGAGCGCTATTGGCTCAGGTGTCAGACCTGAATCTCTCATGACCGAATCGAGTGGCGTCGTGGGCAGAGTACACATGGTTCACCTGGCCAGCGGAATCATGAGGAGTTGATGATCCTCTCGTCTGCCGATTGCTTTTGGGTTCCCCAATTATTCGCTGCCGTATTGTGCCACTGCTTAGATGCAGTCAATCTGAATGCCCGTTACCCGCTCTAAGATGATATCGGTGCATCCTCGTCTGTCTGTGCAGTCCGGGTTTTGCTGTTCTGGTCTTTATCATGCAGCTGTTGTGATGCTCATTGAACATTAGGTCGGCATCCATCCATCCACCCACCCACAGTGTCCCGTCTTTGCTGAACTGGACGAAGCAGTCTCCCAATTTCATTTTTGCTCTGTATTTTTGCTGGAGGTGCTTCTTGTGGCTTCTTCTGCATATGAGGTGCCCTACTTCGGTCTGCGCTATGTTGAACTTGAGGTCTCGCCTGCTGTCCGTTTTGATCCACTCCGCTGCACAGGCTTCGATTTTCCTGACCACCTGACTCACATCCTTCCCAGTTGCTATCCATCCAAGGTTGTCTATCAAGATGTGGCCTTCAGCATGGACTCTCTCTTCCACACACTTTATTAGCCCAGTGGTGTCTATTGCGAAAAGGATCAGTGACACTGGTGAGTTCTATGGAACACCCGCTTACACAGGGTGGCTGTGCAGGACATTGCCCTCAAATACCTCTCCAATATACTGTCTGAGAGGAAGCTTTTGGTCCATCGTATGAGGTCTCCATCTATCCGCTTTGTTTTCATTGCATCAATCAGCCTCCTTGTCATTGCAGATGGACATGCTGCCTAGATATCCATTAGGAGGACACGAGTGATGTTGGCTTCGTTCAATTCAGAGTGCACTATGTCAACCAGGATGGCCGCTGCGTCGATGGCCAATCCTTTCTTTCTACTGCCAAACTCACAGTTGCTTAATACTGCTCTTCTCTCATCCTCGTTGGGCAGCAGCTCGGCGACTACGTTCTTGATTGCTTGGTTCAACCAGCTGAGCAGAGGGATCTTTCGGTACAATGTTACCTTTGTATAGTCCTGGGTATCTGGGTTCCGAATCAGCACACTGCTTGCTGACATAAAAGCTGTTGTTTGAAGTGCCGTTCAGACCACCACTTTTGTTAACTGTACGATTCTCATCCTATTCCACCTCCAGAGTTGGGGTATGGCTCTGCAGGACAGCGTGCCTGGGCCTGGAGCTGCCTTGACCGATGGCGAGAATAGGGCTCGTTCGAATACTTGCTTCCTTATGCGCGCCTGGGCCTGCCTTGCTGGGGGTGGCTTGAACTACAGATCGTCATAGTTCATTGGAAACGACTCTCCTGAGACCAAGGCCTCCTTTTCAGCCATGGTGTTTGTTTGCGTTTCCTCTCTGTCGGTCAACGCTTCCATCGAGGCTCCTGCTCGTGGGTTGGTGAACTGTGTGCCCTATCAGACCTCGTCGCCCCCACGTTTAAGCAGGGACTACCTCCACATCTGGTTCTTCGACTGCCGAATCATACTCTGCATTTCCGCATTTGTGTTCGCCACCGCCTCTGACCTCTTTCCCATCCTCATTTCTCACCCTAATGCGCATCTCCTCTCCATTGTTTCACCGTTCCACCACCTCTTTGACAGGGCTCAGACTTTTATTTTCTTCACCTTGTCATCCAGAACCTTGCTCAGTGTTTCCTGACTCTACAATGCCTCCCGCTGTACCTCGTCTCCCATGCACTCCTCGTCTAGGTGATCTCGCTGTCCCACCAGCGCCTTCCACACCTTCTCTGCTGGTTTCTCATCCTCTATTGACATGGCGGCCAAGTTCCATCCTATGACCTGCACGTACTCCGCCTCTTCCTGCTTATCGACGCTGAACTGACACTGGATCATATCATGGTCAGAGTCTGTGGTGTGCCTCGTGTGCAGTATGGTCCATTGTATAATCGGTCAGCTGGCTAACATCAGATCAATTGCTGACTCACATTCCTAACTGTTCCTTGCCCAGAGGTCAGTGTGTTTGTCGTAATTTCCAATCTGCTGTCTGTGCTCATCCACAATCTCCTCCCAGAAAGACGCGTCGACTGGCTCCTTCCATCTTGGATCCCACCTGCAGCCGTGTGCAGTGAAGTTGCGTGCGACTATTGTGCAGTCTCCTCTCTCTAGCATGATTCTGATCGAGTTTATCTTCCACGCTTGGCTCTCCCTGGTCCGCACATCTCTTTGATTGTAAATATTGATAACTATTCTCATCATCTCTCCTCTTCACTTGTCATCAGTAACAATGACCTAGTTATTTGTGCCCCTTCTCAGGTCTGTCTGTTTGTGAGTTGCCAAGCCGCTCCGATTGCATACTATGGTTTAAACTCTGTGTGGTATCCTAATGTTGTATGCTGAATGGCTGATTCCAATTCCTACCCATTCCTCTGGCGGCTCCAGCAATAATACCAAATCTGCTTTTTGCTCCTGTGCCGTGTCCAACGCCGCTATGGTCCACACATAGGACCTGGAGCCATAATGTTGGACTGCTCTCAGCATTGGAGGCGGGGACTCCCATTTCGATCTCGATCTTCCCAGCGGTCTCAGCCATTATTACTTCTCCCGCCTCTTTCGCCCCCTGATTTGCCCTTGTATCATCTCCCTCTTTATCCACGATTGGCTCCTGTTCATCATGTCCTTCAGCCCTCCGCTGTCTCATGCCAAGTGTTACTCTGTGTGCTCCAGTCAGTTCCCATATCTCTGCATGTCCTACTAGCCCTGATTTGCTACACTGCCACACTGCCCTAGCGGCTTCAGTCTTCTTCCCACATCCCGTACTGAACGCGATATGATTTCCTTTGCAGTTGGGGCACTTCTCAATCCTGTGGCCGCTGATTGATCCCAGCTGCGCAGTGCACCCCACCAGATTGCCGCGGTGATCGCTTGTCTGGTGATGACCTGCGCAGTAACCACACGTGGGCTTACAGCTGCATTGTTTCTCGATGTCACCCCATCCACAACTGAGTTCACATCTGGCGTCAGGGCCTGCGTTCATGTAGATTTCGACTCAGTACCATACTCCGGACTACTTGAAGCCTTTCTTGATCACATGCTGTCCCACCTTGTTCCCCTTCACTACAAAGAATAACGATGATGCAGCAAATTCCCTGTTGCGCCTGCTCTCCCTGAGTGTCTGTGTGATCAGCAGCCACAGTACTTGGGCCGGGATTGCTATGCCTTCGTTCTCCCCTTCCAATTCCTCTCGCATCTTCTGCTGGCCCTCTGTGCCTATACCCATGTACCATACAAGAGGCACCGCATGGATCTTCAGTCATCCACAGATCTGATTCCCTTTGAGGTCGAGGGCTGGGGTGTTAACAGTCCTCGCTGCCGTGATGATGATCTCGCGGTACTGCAGAGCCATCTTTGTCCTGGCAGTCTGGTTGGTGATTGGGTTATCGCCCCCATATCATTACTTGCATTCATGATCTGGATGTGGGCCGGAGCCTGCTGGTGGAAGAGCATTGTCATGAGCGTTCACGCGATTTCTTGGTCCATCTTATTGGGGAGTGGCACATTCTAGTCTCTCCTTAGGATTATACATCTGTCTACTAGGCTCGAGCCGGTCGTGGGGGCTGGGGCTGGGCCGGGCCGTTTGTTTTCTGCTTTCTGGATGGGACTGTCTCACACCGTTTCGCCGATGTCAGTACAGATGGCGTCGCTAGAATCGCTGTTAATGAGGTTCGTGCCATCACTATCTGTTCTGGGTTTGGCTTTTGCTTTGGCTTTGGTTCTAGCTGCCTTCCAGGCTGTGATTGCTAGCGCTCCTCTGCCTTCTCCGCTCCTCCTGCCTGCATCGCTTCTGGGTGTATTGAGGCCCCTGGACCGGCGCCATTGGGGTCCGATTTCCATCCCTCTCTCCCTCTCTGGCCCCCCTCTTTCGTGGTCAGCACCGTTGTGAACATGTCTGTGATGCCTGTTCCCCACTGTAGATCATCCTTGTCATACACGTCCAACTTCTCCTCTCTGTTTTCCACCCACGTGTTCATCCCTTGCCACAGTGCTTCCTCAAGTGCTATCTGAGCGTCCAGCTTGTTTGCCATCCTTGCTATGGTTCTGTGTAGCTGTGATACTTCACGGACTTGCTTCAGATACTCTCACTCGCTGTGGCTCCTACAGTCCACAGGGTCCAAGGCAGTCACCGGACTGTCGCTCATCCTTCTCAGGTTTCGGTTGTCATTTCTCTCCATTAGCTCAAATATGGCTGCTGCCGTATTCTCTTCAGCAATTGGTATCACCATTATTGCCATCTCCATCGCCAGGTTCATACAATGATTGCACCAGTCCGGACGGACCCGGTCTGTGGTAGGGCTCAGTCCGGTCCGGTCCCACTGGAAGGTCAGGATGCACCAGGCCCCGGACTGGCAGTCATGGACTAGACAGGCTTTGTCCGGATAAGTCCAAACAGGACACTATTTATCAATTTCAAAGTAGATCCGAAAAACTCAAGAAGTGAGGCAGTAATCCCAGCAACCCTATCTCAGACACAACCTGATGGAAGATCAGCAGCCAAGGCCCAGTGGGAGGCCTACAAATGCAGTAAGCACTTTGGCTACAGACTGAAGGGTAAAGCAGGCAATAGGAGACCTATCCCAAGGACAAGCGCAAAGTCATTTGCAAGAATATTCTACTAACTAAAGTGCGGGCATGCGCCTATCGGAGCTTGCCTCAAATGAGTTGGACACTCAGAGGGTGAGCAGTTCTGGTGGTGTGGGGGAATGGTGGGCCAAACACGTCAGCATTTCCTCCATCACTGCAGCCGGTGGAAATACCATCAGGAGAGGCACTGGAAGAAGGTGGGAATGACAACAGGCTGGAAAGCTGGCCGATGCCGGCGTGCTCAGGTGTCGGTGCTGTTTTTAATGCAAAGATGTGACATGGCGGTGTCGACATCAGGGTGGCCATAGATGTCAGGAAGTTCCCGCCAGTGTGAGGCATGGAGGCCGGAGGGGCCAGTCGTTCATTTGTCTTCCTCTTTCACTATGTTTTGTCAGCGGGGACGAAGGGTAGTAAGTGGGAGCTCGGCTATCTAACCAGCTCGCCGGGAGGCGGAGGGAATCAGTGCCTGTCATACTCTAGCTTGAGTAAATACAGTATGAATAAACCACAACAACTCAGACACAACGTCACTTCATAACAACCAACCACTGCAAGCAATCACTATGAACCAACCTGACACTGCTAGCAAGCACCACCACAAGAAACGCAACCATACCAAACTTTGAGAGCAAAAGAGAAGGAATGAAGATGCTCAATTGTGTGTCAATCCAGAGAGAAGCAAAAACTGTAGACTAATATACGAAAGAGAGAGAAGGAAAACTCAATGCCGATTGGCCAAGCCAGAGCCCAATGCCGAGTACCAGTGCCGAGCCCTCCTCCTCGCCATGGGGACAGGCAAGGCTGGTGGGTGCAGGCGAGGCCACTGGGGGCGGTAAGCCAGCGGCCTCATGCCTCAGCCCGCCATCACCGAACACGAGGGAAGCCACCAGGCCATATCGCTAGTCAACACCTAACGAGTCGTGGGTGGCAAGTGGCAAGTGGTGAGGGGTGAGATGTGCATGGTGACTTGTGAATGGCAAAATGAGTCAACATGTATGAGTATATGTGTATGAGTGTATTTGTTGACTCAGTGTATCAGTAGCTCCCAGCGTATTGGGGCCAATTCGGCCCAAGTGGACTGGTCCAAAGCGGTCAAGGCCATTTCCAACCAGGCCCCGAAAATTTGGGGATAGGTTCGATCCCAGTACAAAATTCTCTTTGACTAGACCGAGACTAGACTGGACGGTTCCAGTCTGGACTGGTCCATTGCTGGATTGGTGGGATCATTGGGACCATAGGCGCGTCACTCCCTCCGGCCCTTACTTCTCCCCTCTTCCAGTTGGTTCTCGCTCCCCTTCTGACATCGGTCATCACTTCTGCCAGGCGATCCTTTCTCCAAGGAAATTACGCAATGTCACTTGATTGCTGGCTGTCGCATTGTGTCAATCGCGTTTTCTGCCAAGACTTTGTTGCATTCCACTCTGTTTTGTCAATTCCTCCACCGGCGGTCTGGGAGGTGTTGAAACGCTTGTTCAGAGGTCAATTCGACCTTGGAAATTGTTTGTCACAATCCATTTTCCAATTACTATCGTTGTTGTTGACTACAAGCGCTAATTTCGCTTTGCCACGACGTTTCTTGATATTATTATTCCAAAATCTGTTGTTGATGAATTCCATTCAGTAGGGTCTCAGTGGGCCGTTTCTCATGGAAAGTCATTTGAATAATAGGTTTGGCGTGTCCTTGCTTGACGTCTCTGTAGCTGTCTCTGTACACAGCATAGGTAGAACAGCCGGTCGCCTCTGGGTAGTCATTTTCTAAGCTTTGGGTCAGGATGATCAACGTTGAGATTAGGTTGCCGTACGGCAATAGTTTCTTGATCTTTCTGTACACCATTCGGTAAGCGTCATGGTCAGTGTTTTGGTGTGGTATGTCTCCGATTAATCATCTGGATCTGCATGTGAAGTCCTTCGGCAGTGAGATCCATTGCTGTCAGATCCTGGTGACTGTCTCTTGTGATTCCATTGAGTAGGCTATTCAGTAGGTTCGGTGGTCCTATTCAATCTTGTTTGGGCCCAATTCGGGTACCATATTTCAGTCATTGTGTATCTCATGCAGAACTACTTTGGTAGCCATTTTGGTGTCATTCGGTATCTGATTGAAAAGCTGTATATGTCTATACACTTGACATTCATCGTATGCTGTATGCATTGGTGGTCTCTAATTAATCGGTGGGTTCCCTGGCTGTCCTCTGGTGCGCTTGCCACTGGTTCGTCATGTAAGCATATTGACTCTATTAGAGGTATGTTTCGGGGTTCACCTAAAGGTGATCTTCCCATCGCTTGTCTGGGTACACATATCGCAGCTGTTTGAGTCAGGTATGTAGATCATTCTCATGGTGCGCTGATCACAGCTAGCCATGCCAATTGGTGAATCCGCTTCGGGGGGCATCGTTCTAGCACTTCCGGTATCTTCAGTATTTGGGGTAGAGTTGTCCTTAATTCAGGAATGGTGATTTTCCTCTCTATTGAATGTCATTGCTCCACCGACAACTAATCTCATACCGTGGCTTACGAACCGGTATCAATTCGTTAGCCGGCTTGATTCCGTCTTCATTCGGAATGATATTTTGTAATAGAATTTGTTAATGTCCGAATCGCCCAGCTGAAGTCGGTGCCGCATTTGGCATTGTAATTTCGTAGTGTTGTATTTCAGAAATGGATTATGATTTCTATTCGGATGTGTAACTCTGGTATCATCACCGGAATGGCTCGTGTCTGCATCTCTGCGCACAATTGCAAGTTTTCGTACCATGAACTCAGTACTCAGTAACCTCACAATGGTATAACTTTACATAACCTGGATATTGTCATATAACAACGAAAACTGAGTATCTCTCTCTCTGATGAACCATCTCCGGTCATCTATCTCTGGCAATCATTTCACAACTCTCCCAACATTCATTTTGAGAAGTCTCGAGTGCTCCAAAGTCTGCTCCACCTCTTGAAATAGTGTGTGTAACTTCACTCCAAACTTTGGACTCGCACTGGATTGTACGACTCCGGATCTCGTCCATCCGTAATTGTCAAAGTAACTGAATTCGAGGGAGGTGATGAAGGGAACAATACAGGAAGGCATGTCATTAGCAGTTTACTCTCGTGGAACCAAGTTCCGCAGTCCAGTCTCTCCCTTTGTGTCTTCGCAAGCATGTTGGAGTCGTTCAAGGGGCCCTGTGGATGCACTTTTACCACAACAACTGCTGCTGCACGTGCTGACGGGTCCAGCATCCGAGGGTATTCACCTTTTGCGTGAGTGTGCTCCCCCCTAGCTCACAGCAGTCAAACGCAATCCGCTTCTCGTACACCAAATGCCATGGAAACCTCTTCACAAGCAACTAGATCACCAATTTTTGCGGAATAATGCATCGCGCTGCAAACACCTCTCCCTTCAGTTTGACCGAGCTGGGTATTCACAGTATTGTACAAACCACTAGAATACGCAACAACAATAATCACTTTCGCCATAGGTCTATCTGCAGATTCTCCTCTCATAATGGTGGTAGCTCTGTACTAGAATGTCTAAAGATGATATCCCTCAGCGGTACACGGGTTTCTGAACCCTGAGCATGAATGTCGGAATACTGTTGCGCTCACCACTGTTACACTTCAGTACAGCCTAGAGTTCTTCATGATGGCTAATGAACCGTCTGCACACAGTTCATCTCATATCATTTCCCATTTGAAATCATCTCTGTTCTTAATTTCAGACATCATGTTGTTGACTGTATGTGCACTTCTCTCATCAAACGATTCAATTTTGTAGGGCCTTCAGTGGAGAATGCATGGTTCACACCTGGAAGGTGCTACATTCGAGAAATGTGTCTGTAGGCGTATTTGATAGTTGTGCACTTCGCTTTGTGCAACGATCATCTCGCTTTGGTTTGATCCGAGTGTAGATTTCTTCATCTTCATAGGTAACTTCAATTGTTCAGTACGTGATATCCACGCCACATGTCGTTCAGTTGGGGAAACCATCTCCTCCGAGTACCTACATGGATAGTTCAATTGTTCTGCTATGTTGATGGGTTTGTTTCTCCTCCTTATGTGGTCTTTTTTCATCACTTCCATTGGGGATCATTGCTGGCAGGCTGCTCTTTGCCCGCAGGCTGCTCATTGCTAGGAGACACCTTATTGCTGGTACGTTTCTTCGAATGGGTGTGTGAGCTTCATTCCCGCTATCGATTACTACACTTGTTAGATTTTATCCTGAGAGTGCTTGTTGGTGTTCCTCATCATGTATCACAGTCTTGATAACTGGAATATTGTCACCCAATGTGTGTATGACGCTGTGCTGGTGAATCAACGTGATACGTGGTAACATGATTGTCATTGTACTTTTCTACCATTGCCTGATTGATTGTAGGCGTTGTTTGGGAATCTTGTCCGTGGATGGTATATGATATAGCTTGTTGGGAAGGAGTTTTAGACTCATCTCTGGGTAGTTGTATGAATTGTTGATATTCGCTGTGATGCATGTTGGTGGCCAATGGAAGTATCTCAGCTACGGTCAAATGACTTGATTGAAGGAGGACCTTCTTAAGACTCATCTATTGTATAATCGGGAATTCTCCACACTTGTGTCAATGTGGATTCCTGCATTGTTGACTTTGTATTCATCCCTGTCGAAATACGGGTAAAGGTGCAAATTCCATTAGCAAAACATATCCTGTTACTGAAGAGCGCTGATAGTGTCAAGGCACATATGCCTACGCTTGGCTACGGGTGTTTACATACAATACCTGAATAGGTATTGTTGGAAACGTGCACTCGAGTGATTATAGGTGTAGATTGGTAGGTAAATGTGTCCCAAATGATGTCAAGTTCGTCACAAGCCGAATCAATCAAGCGGGCATTATCTGTCCCAGGGCACGGCAATTGCCATGCTGTTACCCCAATCTGGAAACTCTGTAAATGTGAGACACCAGCAGGTCAATTATGATATATCCGGTGGTATGGTTGATGTGTATTTCAGGGTATTCATCCAGATATATAGTGATTATCTGCTTTGCACTGCAAGTGTAGCTCCATTTTCGTAGTGGTTGTTCTTCTACATGAGAAGTCCTGTATAACGTGTCCATTAGTGACATTGAGTTACGATGCTTACCACATCCACTATTCAAAACATGAACTGTTAGTACCCTTCAGTAGCTCTCCATCTCCATACTTTGCAGAATTTGCTTCTGGATGGCTATCCTACAATGTTATACACAGTGCACAGAATCATGTCCCCAATTAGGGCATCAGATGTGGGGAAACAGACCACCTCGAATGCAGAGAGCCAGTGCACTACAGTCTGATGTTCCTCTTACATCATTGGAAGTCTATGTTTCATGAATGTGACTTCAGGCTAGGGCAGTTTACACGGCAGGTGACAATATACGATGCTAGTCAGCAATCATAACCCACACAATATCCTACCGCTTGAAAGTGTACAAAGCACAAGTGAGATGTAGACTTTGGAAAACTGAGCGTGTGTACAGTATGTTGGGTGATAGAATGATGTGGAAATGATACAGCCAGCTCCCAGCTAAGATCTGGGTGTGTGCACATAGTCAGCCGGACTTGAGCTGATGTATCGTGCGGTCAGTTCTGGTCCAAAATGCTGGTAAGAGTGGACCATGCTCCACTCTGGCAGTTGTGGTCTGGAAAGGGTTGGTCAGGACTAGTCCGAACAGGATATGATTTACCACTTTCCAAACACATTAAAAATTCTACCAAAGTGAGACAGAATTCCCACTGCAACTCATCACAATGCAAAGTAATAACTATGGCAAACGCCCAGTGGAAGGTGGACAAATGCAGGACACACTTTGGCTATAGTCTGATAAGGTAAGTTGGCAATAGGTAATCTATCCCAATGACATGTGCACACTGATTGGCAACCACATTCTTTCAACTGCAGTCTGGATATATTCCAATACAACCTTCCCTGAACCAAATTCGACACCAATCTGTTGAACAATCCTGGTGGCGAGTAACAATTTGGCTCCACTATTGGAAGCATTCACCATATGACTGCAGCTGGTTGCCATACCTGCATCAGAAGCACCGGAAGATGGTAGAAACAGCAATTTGCTGTACAGCTCACCACAACAGTTCGACTGAGTTGTAGGAGCTGTTTACAATTCATATATGCGATCTGCCCGCGATATACATACTGGCAGCAACAGCGGTTCAGTAGTATCTGCCATGGTGAGGAATTGGGGTCAGAGTAGCTGAACATTGATTTTGCTTAGTCTTTCTTTTTGTTCTGGTAGTTCAGTCGAAGCATATTAGATGTGGGATTCAACATCTAACCTGGTTACCTGGAACGACAGGGAATATTGGGCTGTTATCCTCTAGCTTGAGTCAATCCAGTATGATTAAACAACTGCAACAACTCAAACACCACGTCACTGCATAACAACCACCCGCTGTTATCAACTCTTGTGGACCATCCCGCCATTGATAGCAACTACCACATAATCAATGTCAATCAAACCCAATGAGTGGTGTGTGGCAAGTGATATATGAGGAGGGGTAAGATGTGTATTGGGAGTTGTAAATCCCGTAATGAGTCTAATCGAATATGTACATGTATATCAGACTATTGGTGGATTCAGTGTATCAGTAACTCCTAGCATATTCCAGCCTACTCAGCTGAACTGCACACCTCCAAAGGAATCTAGGCCAGTTTAATACAAGTCTAAAAACATTTGTGATTGATGTCAAGTCATCCAGGATTAGATTCTCTGCTAGGGGAAGTACTGTAGCCAGTGCTCGGTAAATAAAACCTGATATAAACAAAGTGCAATCTTCCTGAGATCTCCTGCGACATTGTTATCAATCAACCCCACTATTATTTTACCAGCTCCATCTGTGCAATCGTATCTGCTAATCAACTGACATATGAGTCCATATCTGGATATATTGTGTTACACTGTGATGGCTGATAATAATGTCAATATGTTGTGCCGCTGGGATCTCGGGATTAACTCTGATTGATGAGGCTCCACAAATCAAGATGTTTTATGAACAACCATGGTGGCAAACAATTTGCCTGAGCTCAATTGACTCTTTCGAACACCTATTAGTATTTGACTGCTCTGCCAGCAGTGACATCTACAGCCGAAAGAACAATTTCAATGATTGTATCAGGCACCAATAATTAGGTTAACAATGACCGGTATGATGTCTGGGATGATGAGTTCAGATATCAAGCAGACCGAGATAGCGTCATCCTTAATGATATTGGTGATTATGATTCCGATCATACGATTGGGGACCATTTACCCGAGGTGGCTCAAAGCTGATTGATGCACACAATGCTGAATTAACCTCAAATGCCATGGAAACCTGCACAGGGTATTCAATGCAAGATGTTGCTGGCTTAACCGGAAAGATGTGATGAAGAACGGGATGAATCATTACCCAAACACCTGAGATGTGACAGTAGAAGGAACCAAGGCCTAAGAGACAATAATGAATGGCTAGTACTCCATGTACAATACTGTGGTGGGGTGAACACTCTGGGCTGATAGAAGAACCTGTTATGGTTGACTTGCAACACCCAGAGCGATCTGTGCTGAACAGATTCAGCTGATTATGTCAAATACCTGATCTCTACTCTTTACAGCTGACGTAATAATCACAACCTGCCCCACATTTGGACTGCAAAGACAGACTCTTGGGACTGGGTGGGCAACTTATGTGTAGTTTCCAGCCTATGTACACAAGGCTTTGGCTTCTTTCCACAGACAATGGGTAGAGTTAATGGAGATAAGAATTGATGTCACATGGCAGTGATTATGCAGATGCAGAACTAGAAACAGCATCCACAAGAATAGATGAGAGGTTAGGCAGCCGTTCAGATATCTCATTGATCACAGGCCGGTTGGAATTTATGGAAGCATGAACATGTTGTCTACACTCTCTCTCCTCGGTTGGCCTCCGATAGGCTGTCCACAACACTCTTAGACTGATAACCCCCGCCAGAGTGAAATTGGGGATACAGCATGACATTATCAACATGGCAGCAGCTTCCAAATTACACATGTTCCACTCATGCCGCCACAACTGCAACAACCAATGCCGCAGCAGTAGCAACAGAAACTGCCTATGAACATGGTTTGCAATGGTCGCAAACATTGCTCCCAGCAATCAATTCCTTACGCAGTCCACGATGCGTGTGGTGGATGTAGGTAATCGTGATTGAGCAAACACCACAAAATGGTTGGTGGACTACACATGGTAGCTATATTGCCCGGACCAGTGGTCGGGACAGGACTCTTCAACAGCCAATGTTCTGTTGCTTACTGCTTGAGATCTGGATTTCTGAACCTCAAGGCGTGTATTGGCACTAATTATTGACCTGAAGGTCACCAGCCTCCATAGGAACAGACACTAACAACAACCAGGTATGGACGAAACCAAATCAAAGAACAAAAGTAATTTGAAAATCAAACCGTAAAATTTTCTAACATTCCTGACTGTGTGGAGCCAGACAGAAGATGCTCAACTCGTTGGAATAGTATTTAGATCAGTTGTTATTGAACATGTTCCATGCAATGCTGAACAACAAAGTACTCCAACTTGTCATGATGAAGCTAATATGGTTGTTGGTCAACCGAAAATGTGTCATGTCATGCCAGTCCCGATGTGGAAAGTTCAAATGGAACATGTCGGATTTGATTACACTTGATTTTATTTGAGATTGCTGTGGACAGGAGTAGACAGTGCATGCTCTTATCAAGTGCAGTGCTTATTGCATCATTATGGGACCAACGCTGCCAAACTGGAGTGTTGTCGCTGACCAACCACCCACAGCCATAACCCTCAGCCCGTATGGCATGAAAATCGCTCACACTAGGCACAGGCCAAACAGAATATTCACATGTCAGTAAGTGAAGTACTTTTCACAGGATTAATTATTGGATGAGCAAGTTGGGCCTGTGCTGGCTTAGCACTTGGATTCGGCATTGCATTTACTCAAGGTAACAAATCCTCACCTCGATAGGTAATGTATTCATGATTCCCTTAGGGCAATACCCGGGTGAATGGGCTATGGAGGCGATGTACTGGATAGGCAACGAGTCGCGGCTCAGGAATGAGACAGAATCTAGGATAAGTGACACAGCATGATCTAGAGAAGCCGACAGTATCCCTGATATTGAAATACTCCACACAGATACCTTTCATGATCGGGTAGTTGGAGAGTAGGCCTTCCTGACTGTTTTGGGCGGATTAAGAGATGGTACAGACCTGGTAGGAGCGACTGAACAAGGCATATCTGAAGGTGAGTGAGATAGTCCTGTGCCTGTAGTTAGGCTACCAGGGTACACCGGCAGCCATGGCCAGAAAGTGGTAGGCTCGGATATCCTAAACAACTATTCCACCACTCTGGACGGACCCAGTCTGGGGTACGTTTTTCTCTGATCACCTTTCCACAAGACAGGCAGACAGGGCATCCCTCCAGACACGATGTCTCGGACTGTACAGGGTAAGTCCAGACCAGTTCAAACGCGATAATCTGTATCATCTTCAAAGCAGTGCAAAAAGTACAGAAGTGAGACAGTAATTCCTGCAACTCTGACCCAGACACAACGTCACATCTGACCATCCACCCGCTGAGAGCAATCACCGTGAACCCACCCACTTCAGTTTCAGGGTAGAGTGTTCGCTTGATATGGATTTTCGATCGGAGTGTTCAACTGAAATGTTGTGACACAACATGGAGGTTAGGAGAAGATGATCTATTTTGACAGTCAATTCTCGCTCACTGCAGAAGAGATCTATGCTTCATATACAGAAGGAAGACTAATGTTCTATGGAGAAACATTGTGAAGATCAATTACACCTGGACAATGGCTTTGTCGGTGCCAAGTGACTCAGATCATCAGTTACCCCTCTCCATATCATTCCTCCATCTTTGCTTGCTCTTTTGACAGTGGTTGGTCCTTCAGGCCAAATCTTCAGTCAACAAGATAAGATTGTGAATTTCACAGTGACAAGTGGAAAGGTATGGAGTGTGGTAACTGGCAATGGAACATGAGCTATTGCTTATGACTCTATTCAGTGACTAGGAAGTATGCTGTGGTGACTGGTGAGTGGCCAGCAGCAACTGGTGGGGGGTGAGACATGCATGCTGACTGGCAATTGGCAAGGTGAGAATAGATGTTGACCAGGTATATCAGTAACTCCTAGGATATTCCGGCCGATTCGGTTCCAAACAACTGGTCCAAATAAGTCCAGGCTAGTTCTGTCCAGGTCCCGGAAATCGAGGGATAGCTCTTAGCCCGGTCTAATACATTTTCTGACTGGATTGAACTGGATTTGGACAGACCTGGTCAAGACCTGGTCATTGCTGGACAGGTAGAATAAGGATTCCTAGAGTAAGCTAGTTTGGTTGGATGGGACAGGAGAGGTGTACGAGACGATGGGGTTAGGTTCTATTGAGGAGAACCACTATCACTCTGCCATCCAGGATATCCCAGCTTCCCTGTCAAGAGCTAGTACGAAGTTAGTAGTAATGTTATCACATAAACCTCTTGAAACAACAACGATGATTGTTACAAAAAATGGAGGACGTATCATAGCAATATATGGCGAATTGGTGGAGGTTGTCAGCAAATATATGGCGGAGACACTTCAGCCACATTCATAAACACACCATACAATGGACAAAGAGCTTGGCAATAAGTTACATTATGGGCACATGTGTAATCAATTGGAGTTGAAAATAACTGTGATCCAGAATACCGTCAAGGCAGACTTAGCATTTGGGATCATTTCATTACCATCATCTTTTGTGATAGGACCTGTTCTGTTGCCACAGAAGATCTTTGCATGGTTAAGGATTGATGTTGACTACTGGGTACTCGATCTGGCAATAGTGAGAAATCAGTATTCCCTGCAGTCACTGTCATTATTATATATCAGTATGCATGACGCGAGAATTATCAAAACACTGGCCATGGATTGTGTCTGTTTGCAGATCTGGATCAAACAATGGGAAGAACACCATATGGTTGTTCAAACTCAGCAAGCAGAATGTTAATCCCGGGTTCTGCCACTCATTCTCACAAATTGCCCCCCAACATCCAGCAGTATAACTACTACAGCATCCTGCCATCCATCGGCGACTCTATGCAATGCAGCCTCCACGGCAGCATGAAATATTGTTCTCCAAACGCAAAGCCTGTGGAGAATTGCAGCTGACCAGGTAACCAGGGTTGGGGCCGGGAGTGGACTGCTACAATCATACGTTTCATGGCCAGAACCATCCAAAACCCCGTCCTGCTCACTCATAGTATGCAAAACCCCGACCAATAATCTTCACCATGGGGATTTTTCCTGGTTTGGCTCAAGCCATTGGCTCGAATCACCGGTTCTGGGTTTGAGGTGATTGTGTTTATAGACAAATTGAGATACCCTGCAAATAATCGGTAAATATTGACTCTTATACTCGATTCTCCATTTTGGAAGAATGGGCCGTCATTAAAATTATAACAAATGATGCATTCTCCCAGCCACATCCTAAACATGACAGTCAACAATGTGTCCAGGATTATATGGCTTGAATAATGAGTAATAATCGTGGCAAGTAGATGCAAACGATCATAAATCGAGTATTGTCTGTATTTCAATGCAGAAGAGACAGTGACACACTTTCTTACCCATTGAGCGAATGAGCGTACATGCAGAGACATCAACTTTTAGTCTTGTAACACATGTAATGTGAGAGTGATTTGTCCTTTGTTATGCATAAGGGAAGTATTGACCGCAATTGAAGACCACTGAATCAGTGTCACCATCGCAGCCCGATCTTGAAGATGACCATTGACAGTGCCACAAAGATTTTTAGTCGTGCAAGCTGGCTAATTTAAATGTTATTTGATTTTCGTTATGCATAAGCGATGTAAGGGCCAGGTTATTGGAATTCACTTTGCTTCAGCGAATAACAGATCACGTGCTGGGGACTACCTATTACTGGATCCAATCACTGGTGCTGATAGCAACATGGAGATGAAGAGAGGGGGTGTGCAAAAGATGCTGCACCGGATTGCCAATGTCTGAAAGTATTTAGCGAAGTGGCACGGCAGACAAAACCTACAATTGTCACTGTACAAAACTCACACCCAAAATACACAAATGATAGATGTAAGATACATTTCAGATACTGAAGTGATTGTGAAAGTATCCTGCTCACAGATTCAACATAATGGTTTGGCCGGATGGAAATTGTTGTCAAAATCACCTCTCCCACCAGGTTCGGCAGTAAAGGACCTCCCTGGAGGAAGAACTCAAGTATTGAATGTCCACCGATTCAAATGAATTGATCACCAACTGCCCACCACTGATCAATATAGGTCACCAGCAGCATTTCGGACAACGAATATTCGCTTAACTGGAATGTCAACTTGGTAAATCCAAATGATAGGGAAGACTACTAGGAAGAAGACAAAGAATCAGATATGGAACTAGACAAAGGCCGGAGATATTCAGGACCCAAAGCGCAGTGGAATGTGACTTCCACAGTGAATGTTCCTCGATCAATTCCTTCTATACACCAATCTCAGAACACACTTTCCAGTGTGTTGATCACTCTCATTATCATGGAAACATCACACGGTAATGGAATCAAGAAAATGTAGCACAGAATGTGTCAGTGTATTATTAGAAAGTTGATTATGTTGTTTGATGAGGAATATCATTTCGACAAATATTTGGGAAGACTATTGATTTCTGGCAGGGAACAATTGGTTAATCAAGAAAAGTATACTGGGAAATATGCATTATTTCTGAAAGCATTTACATTTCAACGTGATGAGGACAACTAGTGCTAGGTGAATACTGGGCTCAGCATCACCTCACTGCAAAGTCTCTATCAAGCTGAAAGACAACCAGTACATTCAAGCAATTATGAATGCAATTCACTGGCAGCCGAACTTCAGTAAAGAGTACAACACAATGCTTGTCAATGGGGCATGAACAAATTTGAGTCATTTGTGTAGGGTAATTAAATGGTGACGTGGTAGGTGGTATTCATAACAAATACACTGGAGGCCTGTCTCCACTCAAATGTAAATCACAGTGTCAGTGTCTCATTTTGGAGATGAGCATCCAAGGAGAGTCAATGATGTTTGGCTGTACATCTTGCGTAACCGACTTTCCAATCGGTTACAGCTCTCCATTAACGAGGTATTGGCTGGCTGTGAAATGGGGCATAATAACATGGTGCGCCCTGGCTGATTTTGATAATGAGCGTCAATGGCTGATAAACAATTTTTCATCGTCTAAATACTGTATTTGAAACGTGACTAGGTTGCTGCTATCCATAACAAATGTACTGCGACCTCCCGTCGCAGCACAATGTACAACAGGGTTTCCGACCGACTCGAAAGATCAGGGTCAATGGAGGGTAACTGATTATTTGCTGTGCAATGTTGATTAATCTCTGAGGTGATTGGTTCCAGCCATTCTTAACCAAGGGAGTGGCGGCCTTTTAAAATGATAATAATATCTGTACCCTCCCTGTTGTATTATCAAAATAAGTGTCAATAGAATGTCAACTATTTTCGGTGTTTTATCTTAATAAACTAGAAGGCGTTTGCTTGTAATCGTCCAAAAATAAAGTAGTGGCCACCTCTCAAGGCGAACAGAACAAGTGACATGCTCCCTGCCCTCCGCTGAAATGGAGCGTCAACGGAGGGTCAATTATATTTTATCTTAAATGTTGGGTTATGTAACTGGCCATTGGTTTGTAGACATGTGTAAATGTGATATTGACTTGGTTAAGGGGAAAATAGAATTGCAGCATGCTTCCTGCCCCATTCTGAAAATGAACATCAATGGTGTGTCACTGAGTAATGGTATTGCATCTATACTAATCTAAGTGTAATAATATAGTAATAATTCATAGGGCATATGGTCACAGCCTGTTCATATGAAACAGTGAATCACCCCTAGATTACCCCAGTATTGAAATGAGTGTCAACGGAGGGTAAAAATCAATTGGTCATGCATTTTGGGTACTCTAGGCGTCAGTCGGATAAATGAGGTGCTAACAGAACCATTGACTACCGTAATAGCCGAAAATACAATGCAAAACACAACAAACACTCATTCCAGAGAAATCAATGTTGTTAATTGCAAAATGTGCAAAAAGAGATCATGGGCTGTCCAATAGCTAATAATAATAATGTACAATTATCCAACTGCAAAAACATGAACATTATTTACATTTCCAGATGGATCCCCTTGGCAACTTCTTGACAACCTGCCCAATCCAGAAATGTTTGAAGATTTCCCTCCAACAGTGCCAGAAACAACAGTTCATATGTATTGATAACCCAGACATCCAAATAGTCAACAGTTTGATTCCGACCCAGACCCAGACCCGAAGTGTCATTCTGGATCTGATTCTAGCGCAATGTTGTAATGTACCAAATTCAGCCACTACGGCAATAGTGGGAAGCAGCAATTTCCCTGGTAGGAAGCCGAACATGGGGATTTATTGTGACTGCAAAGGGTGACAGCTAGAGATAAGAATAGAGAACCAAAATTGTTACAGGGGTATTTAGATTCCAATAATCAATACAGTGTTTAATGAAACAATATACAAAAGGCTGTCTAGAAAGTGTTTCTCTCCACATCATATCCTAGGACTCAACCTCATGTCCAAAACTTGCGCGAGCTTCCAAATGGATCATTCCCCAGCATCCGTCTTGTAACAGCAGTTACACCAGGTTTCCTCATCAAATAACCAGTCCGCGGAGAATTATTTCAATGGTATTACCGAGGTATTGAGATATTTCTGACGCAGGAGGTCAATATTCTCAAGTTTGCAGAAATGTAGTACCCCATGGCGAGGCTAGGTTAAACGGTACTCTGCCAGTTGAAAAAGAAGATCACCGAAAGACTTTTTAATCTGGTGATGTGCAGAGTTGACTGGTGTACATTGATGATTAGGTAAACATTACTCAATTTAGAGTATTTATGAGGGGAGACATCTTGAAAGTAAAATACATAGAATTCTGAATAATATTTTAAAATCATAATTGGTGCATCTGTGTTTCCTGTCGCTTCTTCTCCATTTCTTTCCACGACAACTAGTGTTACCAACTGTTCCACACTGTCTCTTTGGGTGCAGGTCCTGGTACAAACCTAATTGTTGCCAGGTTGGTGGTGGGAATTTGCAATACACTGGAATAGTAAACTCGGGTGCAGTTCCAAAGTAATCAATCTGAAAGGCTGGAAATGGCAGGTTATTCGCTGGCCGCCCTGCGGGTCCATCTATAAATTAAAATCAAGCTCTTGTTTTTACAGTTTGTTAATAGTATCTTATCAAAACAACATTTTCAACAACCAATAATTTGTTTTTGTATGCATTGCAGCTTGCATTTTGGCTCAAATTGGAATCGGCGTTTTACTTGTGACAAATTGTATTGTGGCTAATCGTGGCGGTCAATAATACCATTATAAATACACAGACAATCCCCATGCTTTGAATACCAAATTTGCAATCAGTGAGAGTGTTGACACTCCATTGACGCTAATTTTCAGGATGCAGCTGGGAGTATTTCGCTCTGGTTTTTGTCAGTAAAGACTTCCAATATTTGATAAATGAATCGCTGCAAACAATCTTAACATAAATTTCCCATCAAGCGAAGTTAAATATCATTGACGCTTAGTTGCCACCTATTCTTAGGATGTGGCAGGCAGCTTGTCACAGTGGTTTTCCCTAGCAATGGGTGCCAATGTGTGAAAAATTCGGGTCTGCAACCACTCCGGACATAAATTAGTCAAGATGTGAAACTAAAAATTCTTGAGGTTCCGTGGATGCTCAATCTCAGAATTGGACAGAGACAGTTTGCCTAACTCTGTTGTCATTAACAGCTGCCAATACATCCGGTATGCCTAACCGCGACCAAACGACTGTTTAATTACAGTACATATCATACAACATATTATTGACGCTCCATTGACCTTGATTGTACAGTATAGTTCATTCAACATCCGCTGCCATCGACAGTTGTTTTCATCATCATGTGAACTTAGTGGTAGTCTTTCTCACAGATGCTGACTTGGTCCAGTCGCAAACCCGAGCGTAGTAACATTCTTTCACTGTTCTCTCTCACAGGACTACAATGTATGTATCTTGCCAAAAGTTTCATTGCGCAAGCGACACATCTATTCATCAACCTAGATTGAAAAGCTTCGGATCAGCATTTGCCCATAACATTGCACTGCATCAAACAGTTGGTTGGGATACATAAAGAAGCCGGTGAAACAATTATACATTCTGTCGTAGATTTTCTTTACACAATTGTTCCTGCTTATTTCGATTACATTGAACGCCACCAACTCCTCATCAATCTGGCTCTTGGACTTCCCTGTACGCTGCACCAATTGAGAAACTTTTGACATACCACTCATATACAACTGCTCTGGGCATTCCCGAGTTTCAAGGCTATTGTGTTGCTCCATATCCGAATCACTGTCCTCTGGACTATCATCCTAACCATTGTTTTGGATTATATCAGTTCCCATCCAGTTAAGTTCATCATCATTGCACAAAATGCTGACTCATGCTGTGTCCTGGTGACTTTCAACTGGATGAGGGTTGATTTTGCAGATTTGGCAGACAGTGAAGATTTGAGTTCGTCCTCCATGCCGGTCCATTGCAGACAATGGTTGTGGTAATGGAGATCTTCAAGACAATTCGATTGCAGCTGCACCATCATGTTCAAAGAGTGACCAGAATTCTCTGCCGATCTCTGCACTGTCCGGAATGTATCCGATTGCGGTCATCTGCTTGTATTTTTTGCATGCCTCCTTGTGTGTAGTGCATAGATTTTGGCAGCCCTGCTACATCACCAAAAAGTCGTGAACATTGGCCATGCTGTGTAGATGCCTTTCCTCTGTGTATTTCTTCATTTCTGAGTGGTTTTCTGTTTTTGTGGTATCCAATTCTGGGTTGGTACCTACCCAAAACCTGTAACTGGCTCGAGTGAACTGCATTTCAACATGTTTCTTGCAAATGGTCTAGACACCTGTTTCTAACTGCCTACAGTTCATAACTTCTTGGCCAAGGGAAAAACTGGCCTCCAGTCCGACACAATATGTTATAATAGAGAATTTATCATCCGGCTCATCAGATAAATGTTAATCGGTCTGAAAACCATAGTCAAACATCCCAGAAACTCCTGTAGTTGTCAGCCGTGCTTCGAAGTGAATTGTGATTCCCGCTGGCCACTCTGGATCTATACAACGTGTTCTCAGCGTCCAAAAGAGTTTTCTCAAGAGCTCCAGAAAGCACCTGCAGTGATGCATGAGCATTCATCATGCTACAAGAGGTGACTTATAGGTTGGTCCAATTTTGGAGAAGCTGAAACTTTGAGAGCAGCTTGAGACCTCTGTGCAGCTCTGCAGGAACTTAGTGCCGTGTTCCACACAGCAGTGGGTTAGGGTTCCATAGATACAGGCGAGGGAGTGTATCAGATTAGTCTGTGTCAGAGTCACATGATTTGCTACATTATAATATGGCAGGTAGTATCCATCTAAGTTTGTCTTTATATATACATACTGCCAATCTGGCTGCAGACGGTACTGGAGTGTTATCCCCAGAGCACGTGGATATGTTGATTAAGAGAACTTAGAGATGACCCTGAACGCTGTGATTGTGTGCACGGAGAAATGTACTTGGAGGACGCAATGGAGTGAGTTTGGAGATGCAATTGGAGGCTGAGATTGAGTTGAACTCACAGAGGCACTTGGAGGCCTTGATCAGCCGTGTATAGAGATGCATCTGGAGGCCAATATCAAGGTGAACTCAGAGATACACTTGGAAGGCGTGATCGAGCAAGTTCTGGGATAAACAAAGATGCCCTGATCAAGTAACTAAGAGAAGCACTTTGGAGCCGTGATAGGGAGAGTTTGGAAATGCACTGAGAGCCTGTGATCTAGTGACTAAGAGATGCACTTGGTGGCCATGAATGAGGGAGTTTGGAGATGCATTTGGAGGCTGAGATCGAGTCACTCAGAGATGCACTTCGAGGCTGTGATACAGTGAGATTGATGATACGCTTGGAGGCCGTGTTCAACCGAGATTGTAAATTCACTTGGAGGACATGATGGGTCAAGAGTGGAGGAGAACTTGTCAGTGTTCGATGTGGAGGTGGTTGATCGGGAGGGAGGTGCGATGGCAGCTGAGATTATATTCCTTGGTTAACTCATAATCCAGGAACTGTACAGAATTGAGTACACCATGGTCCAATGAGAGCTGAGTGACTTTCTTGCAGTGTGAGATAGTCAATCTTGGTACAATGCATCATGCGGTGTATACACTACTCAGTGTGTGCTGTACTCTGCTCCTCTTGTACTCGGTATATACGGTATTCAGTGTATGGTGTACTCGGTCTATGCTGTCCCCAAGGTCCACTGTACTCGGTGTCAACTGTTGATCATGGCATGTAGAGATGGAGAGGGATGACATAAGTTCTTGTTCTGAGGGGATTGTATAGTTGAGGAGGAGATGGAGAGAAAGGGGGCAAATTGTCTTCAGAAACTGGGACCGAGAGAATTTCCTGTGCAAGTCAATTTCCCATCCCCAATCAGGCAGATAAGAGACCCGATATGCTGGCTAATTTCACTGTTACGATGTCATCCCAACCCACTCGGGCAATTTGAACCAATGCTTTGTCATATCCGCTCATATCGTCCAAATTGTTGATACCTTCGTCCCCCATATCTCTCTTTCTCGCCCACATCTCTAACATCATTGTATAATAGACAGGTTGCTCATTTCTCCCTATCTCTCCATGCCATGATCTTGAGTTTAAACCATGTATAGCATACATCAAGTACAGCAAACACCAAATACATCATGCACCCAACATTTCTTTTTTTCCTTTCAGTCTCATAATCAAGAATTCAACTGTGAATGCAGCTGCAGCTTCCGCTGTGCCTCCTAATTCAATCGACCACCATCAGCTAGGTCGCCATCTGAGCTCAATGGTAATGTCATCTTGTCACGTTCCGAAATTGGCAAGTCAACTAACTGATGAATACTGTCTCAGCACCCAGCACACCGTCCATCGACAGGCTGTAAGTACTCGTCCAAATTTGCTTGATCACAGCCTCCAACCTCAATCTGAAAACTCGCTCAATTGAGGCCTGCATCATCACATTCTCATCACCTGCAAGTTAATCTGCAACCTTGCCTAACCACAGCTTTAGATTGCATCACCAAACTTGCTACATGACAGCCTCCATGTACTTCTCCAACCTCGCTCAATCATGGGTTCCAATTTCACCTACATCCTCACTGCATTACGGCCTCTAAGTCAATCTGAAAACTTGAACAATATCAGGCTCCATGGGAATCGACAAAATAGCTCAATCTCGATTTCGGGGTGCATCTCTATGTTCATTCAATCACAGCCTATAAGTGTCTATACACATACTGTAGATTAGAGTTTTAAAGAGTGTCTCGAAACTGGCTGAATCACGGCATCAGAGAGTATCTCTGACGTCAGTGTATGCTCATTTTGAGACGAACGCCCAATATCTCTCACGTACCGCATGCACTCTGTCCAGATTTACCATCTGTAGATCGGTAGCTATATAGATACATAGATAGCTAGATGAAAATACAAACAAAATACATGAGATTGACGAATCTTTGAAAGATATGTCGTAGCTATGATTATGGGGCACAGCATCAGCGTTCCCATATATGTTGTTTTCGCAGTCTGCTCTACTGTGATTTGAAGTGCTCCCAGACATATTGTCAGTGCTGCCAGATTTCGTGCTGGCGCTCGAAGGGGCTCCAGGTGCTGTCATCGGCGCATCCAGTTGATTTGAAGGCCGGCAGCAATGCCCTCCTAGTGTATGATACTCCCTTGAAATTGACTGATATAAGTTTGCACTGCAGATCATCCCAGACACACCAGGAGGCTCCCAGAGACTAGATTACATTTTGCTGATGCACAGTGGAGAGATCGGTTTACTTTCAGTGTGTTTCATCGTATTGATACCACCAGTTGGATATGTTCAGTATTCAAAATGATCTGATAATTTCCACTTAGTCTGGATTGAAACAATTGATATTTGGATTAATTTGCCCCCTATTCTTTATTGTATCAGGCGGCCAATTGAAATAGAGGCTGGTGGCGGATACTCAGCGGGCAGCGCTATCGCTTTATCACTGTGTCTTCTCAGTAACATTGTTGAAATTTAAGTATTCTTCATTATCCCCAGATAAATCATATGGAATAAAGGATGAATGACAGTATAGAGAAGCCTTTACAGAAGAGATGGGATTGCTGCTCAGGTAAGATTTGGAGTGCATTGACGGGCACAACGGTGATGTTCGGCGCACTATTCATTATCCAAATATTTCGAAAGTCCCAGTTGGTATTACGAAATTTTGGATATCTCAACATTAGGATTGATACCCATGTGCTTGTGCCACTGTGTAGATGATCGCGACTTTCCAAAACGAACGACTATATGTGCCGAAATCAATAGAATCCCCATCATTGGAGTCACCCCAGCGCAGTATTTGGACAGCTTCTGTTGAGCCACTTCACTGCAAAGAACAAATCATCTCCCCTTTGAGTTTTCCTCTTATTCAGAGGTTATACATCAGCAAAAAATCATTCCATCCGTGCAGAATTGCTTAGTCAATGTTGCGGCCATGCGCCAGGCCCGTCAGAGACATCCCAGTGGTGGCTTACACTGCGCCCTGCATTTACAGAACGCTTTGCGTTGCAAATCGCACTCCCCTCACAATTTGCCCGTGTTTTCGTATACTGTCAGTCTCAAATCTTAAACATACACTCTGGTGTTGAAGGCCAACTGTGACTGTATGTTGAAATGGGTTCATAGTGCACATTCTTGCATCATGAGTGCAATGAGCTAGGTGACGCTGCGAAAACCTAAGCTTGTGTTCCTTCCACCGGCGCCCATGTGCATTTGTCTCATCACTAATTATAGAAATCATTCCAAGTAGTCATATCTATCGTGCTATTAATCATCCATCCCTTGTTCCGACCGTCTCCTGTCTTACTCCTAGTTGAATTATCTGGTATTATGTGTGCGCCGCAGATGATGTTTCCCACGCTGAACACTTGCAAAGCGAATGTTGCCAATGCTTTTCCTCATTGTACAAAATTTGAGACAGAATCTAAGTTACGGAAGTTCTCAGGAATTGAGGTGGGCAGTAATGCTTACCAGTATTCAACGAAAGCTCCAATTTCATTCTGCAGTTTGATTTTGTATTGTTGTTGCACTTCCCAGAGGAGACGACCATTCAGTGCATGATAATATCTTCTTGGGGTTTGGGTTATCTATGCCCAGTAGTTCTGTCAGACCTCTACAGGACAGTTCCAGCTTCCTGTTCATTGACAAATATGAGATATGCGTTCACTATGTAAACCAGAAACTTGAACCTTGATACCATCGTAAATTCCGAGTTCCAATGTATGCAATTATTAGTCCAGCATATGCCTTCTGTTACCACTCTTATGGTTGTAAAACTCTTGGGTGCCGTTGTATATTGTCATGCAGTGCAATGCCGCTTGTGAATTGTTCAGCAATGCTCTGGTGTCTTTGATCATAGCATCAGGATTACTTCCATCACGGTGGTTTTAGGGCCCAATGATTTCTGGATCGACCTATGCCTGTAAGCTCAACTGGGGAACCAGATCAGTTCTGGAAGGGAGGACTTAGCTGGTGACAGCGGAGTTCTCTCAACGCTGAGCAAAGGCATGGACACGGAGCTCTCTGATTTCGAACTGGAAAATGAAATTCTAAAAGGTGATTACATACAACAGGTAGTTCAGATTGTGATGTGAGGGGTTTCAACCGTCTGTGAGATTCTTTGTATGTGCTTATTGTGGCATCTTGTTAGAATAATGTTACCAGTATCCATATGGACAAATTTGTTTAACCCTGTGCGACCTCAAGTGAATGACTGCAAAGTTGAAGTCCGTATGCAACACCTTGAAAACGATTGTCTCGGGGCTGTTATATTGCCATCGGGCGTTCTTTGCACACAGAATCTCGGAACCCATCCAAGCTTCAGCATTTGTTTTTATGTGTATTTTTAGCAGCTTCCTGTGTTGTGTTCCCTGGGCATTGGCTTTTGCCTTCGCATTGTTGCTGACTCGACTGAGTAACCAAACATCATTGATTTCGGGAAAACCTCACAAGGAGTCAGAAATGTTGTGCAATGTTGCACCATAGTGAGATTAATATTGAGCATACATATGGAATACTAAAAATGCCCATGTGCACTGAATTGTGCGATTGAATATGGGACAATGTGTGGGGCTTCCTCCTCGTAGAGACTGTGGTACAATTCCAAGAAGTTCCCACTGGTTTCCTTCATCTCTTTCCCATTCAATTGGGACACTTCCTCAAATGACTTAGTTTTTGATGTGACATCGTGGTGAGCAGGCATGTATAACGATGTTGCATTGTACCTGTCGAACTGTTCATGTTTCTTTATGAATTGCAAAATCCACTTCTACAGGTGAACAAGAATTCTGATCTGCACTGTCTGGTGGAGGTTGGGCTGGGAAAGATCATGCACAATACAGAGAATATGTCGATACAGGTTGAATGCTTGGTGAACACTGCGCAATGAGAGTTCGGCATTGGCTCCCATGATGTTGGTATTACTGAGCATTCAATATATGTTGTGATCCCTCCAGGGGCGTGGCTTGCCAGGCGGGACATAATCTCCAAGTTCGTTCTTTGAACACTTGTACCACAAACAGATATCTCACTAGAGACTATGTATGTCGCTATTCAGAGGGCAACCTCCACCACACCCTGTTAAAACCAGTTTGCAACAACTGGAATTGCCATCTGAACAGAGTTCATTGTAATACCTGGGCTCGTCACAGGGATTTTGTTTCACTGTAGCAGGCTGGAGTACCAGCCGCTGTAATTTGTTCGGCAGCACAGGGCATGTGTGGTACAGTATATCTAGCCAGTGCTAATGAATCTTGCGATTCCTGATCGGGATCAGCAGTAGAGTAGTAATGAACACACTGTGCATTGAGGGAATCCGGAGGATCATAGATTATGGATTGCCAATTGGCACATATACAGGCCACGTATTTGTGTGTTGAACAAAAATTGAGAGATGCGTCCCGTCAGACCAGAGGATCACGGGAACCAGTGTTTCCACCCCTCTGAGTGTTGAATTAACTTTGGTTAGCACGTCCTGATGTGTGGGTAGCTCACCTTGCCTGTATCCCTAACCTCCAGTCCACAGGGGACAATTCAGTATACAAGAGTTTCAGAGGAAGATCACTGTAAACACAATGACGTGGGGTGTAAATCAGATGCTCGGCGTACGCTGACTGCCGCATCAACCACCTCATGCATTTAATGATGACTTGACTGCAGTAATTGATAGGGCAATGGCGATTGTAACACCATTAAATATCCTCAAGAGAGGGTAGTTCCTACTTCTGGAATGGTGGATCATTTGGCCTGCTAGCCACAGGCTTCGAGATTGCATCACATTTTTGAAGCTTGTGAAACGCAGAGCGTTGTGATTTTCCCCTAGCTTCTTATCATAGTGTATCATCGTGATCTTCTTCTGCATCCCACTTTGGATATATCTGGACTCTTCACACGTCGCAAACGCGTAATTGGGATTGAATCATAGCATTGTTTTTGAGAAGCCTGGCGCCTCGCATGGCCATGTCTAGGCAATGTTATTGCTCAGTGGAGCAGTGGCACCAGAGAATGTTTCCGTTCGCTGCTGAGGAGGTATCAGTTGTCGAAACTCTGTATCCCCGATCGATGCAAGGTCTTTAAGTCAGTCAAATGTGTCCATGTCTCCGTCCGAAAGTTTGTAAGTTGTCGATCGAGGACAGATGGCTGATTCAATTGGTCGGTGTGTGGTGGAAACATTCAAAATCTTCGGCAGTTCAGTATGACGGGGTTCAAGATGGTGTAATTTGATTTGTTTATGTCACCAGCTGTCTGAGGTTAGGATCTTTCAGCATGAAAATTGTGGGCAACGGAATGGGGTATACCCTAGCATTGTCGACAACATGGGAGGAGTGGAGCATTCACAGGGAAATGACCTGAAAGTTGATCATCTGCAACAACTTTGTTCTCCGTCTAAAACACACAGGTGTTCGGGACGCTGCTGAAGACCATGATTTACCCTTTTACCCTCTGAGAGAGAATTACATGATACCCTTCGGCCAGGCCCCGGGTCGTGTTGCTTATTTACCTCCATTGCTATGCACCGGGTATATGCACCATCAGAACCACACCTGTGTTACACTTTTCGCATGGGCTGTAGTTATGCTGTAGCTGTTTACATAACGCCTGGCGATGTTTATGCCTGTCTTCCCCTGATAGCCACATACCGCACTCTCATTTGTGTTTAACTTTCAACATTTGTCACTTATTGCAATAGTCTTCATTTCAGATACATTACTTGCCATTGCATTTGAATCGCCAGTAACTTAATTTACATGTCTGAAATATACTGTCCAATCTTCACACTCTCTAGAACTGTGCCCTCAGTCCTCCGTATTCTGCGTTGATCCATGATCAGGTTGCGATACGTCTTCCTCCGCAGCCGTATCTGCATCATTGCCATTCTCACACTGATACCATTTGACTGTACTTGTTCCCAGGTCAGCTCACCATGTTCTGCGTTGATCCATCATCGGGTAGTGAGGCTTCATCTTCCTCCTCCGCATCCGAATCCACATTGTCGCCATCCTTGCCCTCATTCCAGTCAACCTTACAGGTTCCAAGGTCAAACTTCTGGAGTTTGGATGCGGGATGTTGTGGCCGGCTGGCAGTAGAAATGGCTTCACGCTCGCCTCTTTTGTCACCTTCGTCGTTTCCATCCCCGCTGACCCTTGGTCTCCCAACATGCAGTTCGTCATCCGTGCAATTGTCATCTATCGGGACATTTTTGTCAGTGCCTCCAATCTCAGGATCCTCAAGCCCGACTTCGGAGTTCAAATAGTTCACAAAACTAGTATTGTCGATACGCGCTGCTTTCACACTGATCACCATGGACGGCATTGAGTTCTCCGCCTGTTTGATCTGACGCTTCACTGTCGCAAGGGTGTTTTTATTCATCCTCTCTTGGTAGCTCTCTGGTAGTGTGTTCCAGGTTTTCATCAAGAATGTATACCTGTCTGCAACCACAGGCAAGGTTAACAACTTGCGACCAATTGCAGCAAAGCAGGATGCGTAATTGCCACCATAATTCATTTAATTGAAGTTGTTCGAGGGATCAGGTCTTTCTGCTATCAGCTTTGACTTGGAAGCTTTCCTTTGAATATCTTTGTTCTTTTGCCACTTCAGGAGAGCATGGCACAACGCGTAGCAGGTAAAAATCATCACTGGCGATGGTATATGACCATCCTTGTCTTTAATTGGGGAAGTATACAATCCGTCAGCATACTTACTGTGGATATTCGCCCGATGATAACATTTGATGTTGATAAACCTTGTTATTGCTTCCGCCAGAAAGCAATGTGGATGCAGGCCATTTGTAGGCAGCGTTCCACTCTCTCTGCGTTCGATTTGAGCCGCATACACAACTTTCCACCTGTGAGGCTACTGGCAAATCCTACATATCGTGTGGTAGAAAGGGATCAATGAATTCCAAAGGCTTTGCAACGCATTCGATGCAGTGGAGATCATAAATATCTGCTATGTGTTCCGTTGACGATTGAATCAAATGGGATGTAACATCATCAACTTGTACTCGAGCCTGGCACCGGATTGAGTGTGTCATATCAAACTGGAAGGATTACTTCACCATACGTCATTCATTATCACCTTTCTGTTCGCTTCAAATTCTATGGACGAAATGCTGTTTTGCTGAATAGCGGTTTTCCAGTACGAGTTGATTATGTGCCACTGTGGGGCTTCGGCGATTGGTTTCCAAACTCGTCCCGTTGCTTAACTGACTGTCTTAAAGTGGCTTGAACTCATAAATGGTCAATTGTTCCACATGTATAGCTCCAGGAGTCGGGCAGTTTGAAATACAACATTCATCATGTCTGGGTGACCAAATCAAAGGATCCTGCGCCTTCCGGAGACTATTGATCGAGTTGTGAACACCGCCAGCGGTTACAATTACCAATGTGTCGGTGTCTTAGTTGTTTCGATATCTTTCTTCCGGAGTGGATTTGAAATCATCTCGCAAGCTTCTGGATTAGGGATGGGGATCGGCAGGTTATTAAGACCACTGAGAGGAATAGGAGAAATGACAATGCAGGATGGGGGGCTGAATTCAACGCGTCACGTCAAGGTTCCCCCGGGTGCTGGTGTCCCACAATGGCATGTACATGGCGTGGCAGTTGGACTGTCTATTGACCGGCGCGGTGTAAGAAACATGATACAACTCACGTGTTGAGTGATATCTGTACTGTGAGAATTGTCCAGCGAAGGTGAGGGGTTGGAGTTCTGACTTTGGATTTTAGAGGGTACAGAACTCCCTTCATGAGAGGAAGCTCTCTCGCAAGCCAGTATGGAACCTCATCCCGTAACAGCTGGACTTTGAGTATTCCCCCACGGCGTTTGGTGTGGTTGATTCTGATGATTAGCAAGACTTCGAACATTTCGTATGACCAGAGTCATGTTAGTGTGAAGGTTTCTGAATTGGAAGTCCAATATCGATGTTTAATGCTAAGAAAGTAGGAATAATAGCCTGCGAATACATATGCAAGGGCAGGAGAGGTAGACTGCAATTTGAGTGACAATCGAGTCTTGCGACAACAGCGGGAGGTGCAGTTTTGACCGCACTAGACTCTAAACCCTGACAAACTCAGTCAAGAGATCCCTTCAGAAGCATTCAATTATGGAGTCAACTGCGATCAGAAAAATCTCTGATCAGACACAACATTGATATTCACAGTTAAAGCAACATTGGAAGGTCTATTTGCACCGAGTGACGGCTTTTTATACCATCTGGGCGCAATTATCATCATATTTCACTCTTTCTTGCCACAATACATCCAACTATCGACAGTGTATATCTTCAGGTTCCTGGTCGAAATGCCTCTGTGGGAGAGCTATAAGCATCGCAATGTGAATAATGAACTATTCTCTATCCTATAACATCAGGTGCACGTACTTTTTCCACTGCTAGGCTTTGGTAGCCGTGTTTGATGGTTGAACTATTTTGATAACTTGAGAACTATTCAGTGTTCTCCGAAATTCATGCGGTCTGAGCAGTGAGGATGCAGTATGATACGAAAGCAACTCCTGGCACTGGGAATTATCCTATTCGTGAGATGTAAATCTCGTCTTGAGGTTCGTTATAGATGAGGTGCCGGGTGGTCTGGCAAGGTGTTTGCGGGGCTGTTATGTGTTTGGTAACAAACAAAACACACAAGTTGAACCTTGAACCAAGAAATCACCGGAACTCAAGTATTTATATCCTTTCTTCCCGCTTACACCTCCTTTCTCTATTGCTCCAGTATTATAGACACCGACAGCATCCTGATCTCAACATCACGTGACTTGCACAAAACAACACCTTCTATTTCACAACACACCAGAGAATCTACACAACTTTGTACATTTCCACTGGGCTTCCTTGCTGTAAAACTGTATCATAATGCTAACATTTCAGATATAGATTCATTTTTACTCACAGTAATGGCACCAAAGGACACCAGCAATTAAAAAGGGAAGACTTGGGCAAAGATGCCGACATTGGTTCCAAAGCAACACCTGTTGTTTGATCAGGACGGTATGAAGGGTTTCATGTCAGTACACCGCTGTGGATTCAAACGGATATACACTGTTTGCGGCATCATGGATTTCATGTTATGGGACTGCGTTGATTATATAATGTTTCTTGATCCAGTCACCACTCGCCACTTAGAACAATTCCAGCTGATGTGGGCGCCCCTCAGATTCAGGAGTTCGCCTTTTCGGTTGTGGTTGGCAGATTTCTACTCGTATATGGGGCACATGTTTGACACAACTTGTAACCAAATCAACAATTGAAGTTGCGCCAGTCCCTGTACTTTTGGGGATCAAGTCGATTGCTCCAATCAACACAGAAATACCTCTGGGCAGGTTTAACACACCGGTGAGCATTTCTCTTGGTATGGGAGCCATGATCTCAGGGTCAAGATTGACCCGCCAAACTGTCGGCAGTACAATCATGGCAACATGCTGTACATTAAACCTCCGAATTGGGACCAGACAGTTGTCGAGGATGATAATGATAACACATGGGCGGATCCCGGTGCACTGAGCATGTGAAGGAGATGTCAGAGTGATCACAATGTCAATGATAATGGCGAGAGGGAGCAGAACACACAGGGTGGTGAATAACAGACCAGGAAAGGGAAGGGAATCCAGGATGGGAAGAGGAAAGGGAAGGTGACTGAGGACGGAAAGGGGATGGGCTAGGGAAACGGTACATGGAAAGCAATTCAGAACCACACCACAGGGTGAGATGATATCTCTCGTGTCATTGCATTGCAGTTGCAGAAGAAATGTCAGAGGCAGACATTGACATGGAGGGCTAAGTAGAGCAGGTATATTTAGAGTTGGAACCCTCACCCTCCATGTGAATTTCCTCAGATGATCATACTGACTCTACCAAATCAGACGGCGAATATGACTGAGAAATTGTTTCTGATGTGGATATGCGAATGCAGGATGATGTGGACTCACTGGACAGTGTTGATTTAGACAGCAATGTTGATTTGGAAAGGGATGATGAAAATGATGATGATGAAGAGGAGGCAGATGAGAAGGAGGAGGAGGTGGTGGATGAGAATGAGGAGGAGGGTGAGGATGAGGATGAGGATGAGGATGAGGATAATAGCAAAGAACCAGGGACGATTGTCCATGGAGAGATGGGAAATACATTGGCTGACCATGCTGATACCATGGCAGAAAATGAGCCAACCGTGCTACCTGAGAAAGTCCTGGAGATGTGTGAGCATACCACACAGCCAAATTCACCACGGCATTCCTCACAGTAAGTAACCCCGGTTACTCCCCCATGACTACCAACTCCAGAGATTCATACCCTGAGTGGGCTGGACTGTTTGTGGGTTGTAACACCACAACAACCTCAACCAGCAGCGCCAACTCTGCGAGAAACTGAGGCAGTAGGAATCACCTCTGATGTGGATTTGGGGCAGCTGCTACTTGGTGAATCGGCAGCAGGCGACAATCACCACCATGGCCGTCTCCCGGATGTCCCTATCCCTAATGTCCCTCTCCCCAATGTACCTCTTCCCCCATATCCATCACTGTGATGTCCACCTCCATGAGGAGGGCACTGAGTGCTCGGTAGGCCATGAGTGAACCATTCCTCGTTATGCACAGAAGGCCTGTGTTTGGGTCAGAGTCTCGTTCTTGTGTTGTGAGTTTCCTTTGGTGTAATCTATTCATCTAAGGCACTGATTCAGGCACACTGGGAGGTATTTTCTTCATTTTGGTTAGTGTTGTGGGCTTGTTCTTTTACTTTGTTCAAATCAATTTATCGCAGACATTGATTATTACACGAGTCGCAAAGTTTTTGGATTGCTCACTGTGTATTGTGTATTTAATCACAGTATTATGGGACATCTCGCAAGAAGTGTTTATGCATCTCCTGGCGTGATGGTGTTGACGATTAATCAATCCCTCAACTATCATGAGCTTATACCCACACCAGACTTCTCAGGCCCAGCACCAACTTTCATCCCATTGTGCAGTAAATATTTCACACTACCTGTATTGTCGACAATGTCAAACAATACCCCATTCCATTGCCCCCAATTTTCATGCTCAAACAACTTCAAATTCGACAGCCGGCGACTGAAACATATCCAATTACAACATGCTGGAAACGAGCAAGTTGCAAAGAATCTAATCGTTCTCAGCGTTCCCCGACTGGTTGATCGCGCTCAGTGTCATGAATTAAATGCTAACAAACATTCAATCAAAGGCTTGGCCGCATTTTCTTACCTCAAACACGTTGAAAACATCGCAACCTTTGAGTCACAACTAACGTCACCTTCTCTGCGACGGACACAAACATACCCTGGTACTAGTGCTCTGCTGTGTGATTACATTGCGGAGCCACAGCAACACAATGCCCAGGGATTTCTTGAGACAAATTTACAGAACAATCCCTAAGTCCAGTTTGCGATTAGTGAAGAGTACAAATATATCCACTATACGATCAAGAAGAAGGGCAGAAAGACCTACCATGACATGGTGCTGAAGGAAGAACACACAACTTTGCGTTTCCCAATGGTTAAATTTGAGAATGGCGTCCAGATGCTCGTGGCTAACATGCCAGATGATTTTGCTCTCATTGTGTGTGAACAATACACTCTTGAGGATATGGGATGGAATGACAATCACCAACACCCTAACAATTACTGGAGTCGAGACATCATCAAAACCTGAGAGGGTTAATGCAGCAGCCAGCTTGCGCCTAGCATTACATGCTCTCGGCTCAGTGTTGCAATAACTGCGATACCCTGCCGAAACGCCTCTATACCGTCATGCACACTGTGGACTGGTGGTGGGAAACACAGGTAAGGAGCATACTCTAGGATAATAATGTGCTAATCGACGTTTAGGCAATGCGCAGAGTGGGTGATATACTGGTTCCCTTTATCTTCAGGTCCGATGGAACACATCTCTCTAATTTTGCTGCTGAAATGAATGTGTCGTGTATGTATATGGCAATTGGCAATCTATCTTCGAAGATCCCACAGATGCCCTCAACACACAGCTTCATAATGGTCGCTCTACTCCCAATTCAAATCAAGAACAGCAATATTCCCCAGAGCGGCTGGATGAGCAGTGGCAAACAAAGTAAGAGGTGCTGAACAAAGTGCTGTGGTGGGTACTTAAGCTTCTCAGCTTAAACACATTCTGCATGGCAATAGTGGGTATTACAGAGTCCTCTGTGCAGCTGGCATCTTCAGCTGTTGCAAACGGGTTTTGGCAGCATGGCTTGCAAATTGCCCTGATTAGCCAGTTCAACATGATCATGAGCAGCATGTCTGTTTTTGGTGCCAATGTCCAAACAACACACTTCGACATTATGTCCCTCCTAGTAAAGAACACCACCGATGGGATCACAACGTATAAAGAACACTCAGAGATGCCAACACGAAGGCAGCCATTACCCAACTTCTGTCGTGCTATGTTCAGCAAGGAATCAACGTGTTTCAACAGATTCCCTGTATCGGAGGCAACCTCCCTAAACCCGACCTCCTACGGAACATGCAAATCGGCATGGTAGAGCACCTCGACACAATGCTTTTCAATGTCATGAAGATGCACGAATTGTTCGACTAGTCCGGTGCAATGAGGTTATTTGTACCTGCTTGCCACAACCTCACTCCAGAAAATAAGTCATATAAAGAAATTTCTCAATGGAATGGGAAGGAGATGAAGGAAGTGTGCTGGTACTGGCTGGGAGTTGTAACCGAGTCTCTACGAGGTGGAAGCACTGATTACCATCTTATATTGAATCATGCAATTGAGTGCACACCGGCATTGGTAGAATTCTTTGTTTATGCTCCTTATTGATCTCTCGATGATGCAACATGGGGCTACATGGACGACACCATTTCGTCGTATTCAAACCTTCAAAGTGGTTTTCTTCCTCGGACGACCCGGTAAAAAGGTAATGGCTACAGTGAATTCCTTCAGAATGGTACTCTTGAAGAAGGAAAGATATACGAGTCAACAAATGCTGAAACTTGAACACCATCCAAGAAGCTGCGCGAAATGAACTACTTGGGGAATCATATCAGCCACTTGACAGAAGATTCCAAGGAGACAGATGCCGACATCAACTTTCCAAAGTTGCACTCAATGTCTTATGGGGTTCAACAGAGTTGTCGATATGGAGCCTTTCAACAGTATTCGGCCAAGAGACATGAACAAGCATTTAACATTAATGTCAAGGACAGTTGGAATGCCCCTAATCACAATCTCAACTACCTGGCACAAGAAATCACCTGTCATCATCGAATTTTCTGCTTTAAAGTCTAACGGCTCAATCTCCAAGCCCACTCTCAAAGTCAGAAGAAAAGCGCTGAAACATGCAAGGTCCTCCCATCGGGTGCTTATCTGGCAACGCCCCTGAGCCCCGAGTACTATGCGAAGCCCAAATTCATGACACCCCAAAAGCACTCTGATGGAAAGAATCCTGACATTATGATAACACATTTCACAGCATGTATTGAAAATAGGCAAAAAGCAACACGTCGTGTGGCAATATACCGCAGTACACTTGAGTTTATGAAGCATACCAGTCGTAACAGAATGTATATATCGGAAGAACCACTGCGGGCAATGGCGCTCTGGGTTTAGCATGGTCTTATGGTTCACGATAAGGGTTAAGATGGTGAGCTCTTATCTCAGATGAGTTGATGCACACGAAGTCAGAGCTGGCGCAGAGGGGATCGACGGAATGACAGGCTGGGCATGAAGCAATGTCCGGGGAGCTGTTATGGTGCACTGAATGGATGTCTCTCATGGCAACTGCAACGACAATTCAAAATCAAACTCTAAAACGAAGATGGAGCTTTCACTGAGAACTGGTTAGCTGTGGCTCTTAACATAATACCTGACAAGTCGCATAACTTAGTTCCTGTCTCGACATTTGTACAAGTGAGACATGGACCTCCAGCCGTTTCTTTGCAAGTTTGCAGAGGGGGAAATATTGTTGGCTGCGCGGACGCAATTCCAGAGATAGCTACTACTAGTCAGACAGGTGCCGGACGGAACAACAAATGGATTGTCTATAGCCACATAGATCTGGCAACTTCGAATGATGTGTATAATTTGTAAAGAAAGAATTGCATTTGCATGCAGATAGAAGGAACAGACGAAGAGGTATTTGCAGCGGCACCCATTGCATTGTGATCCCAATTCAAGCCCTGACTCAATGAACCTATGCCGACTTATTGTCACTGTTGGCTGCAACCGTTGAGTGATTGTTTAAAATAGGAAACCAACAGAACACAAAGAATTAATCAAACAGCAATCAGAGGGAGATATACAATGCGACGCATTGTACAGACGCTAGGAGCCTAGAAATTCGCCATTGGGGTGTCTTTGATGGCTGTGATGGAGCGAGTCCACTCTGACAGAGCCATTCTGAACGAGCCGAATATTGTTTGGCTGATCTTGCTGGGCCTGATGTGTCTTGTGTGTCGATAAGTGCCCGATACATATGAGATTTATTGCAATGTAACACCATCACAAGTAAGTTGTCTACATTCCAGGAGTTACACACACACTGCATGCTTGATGTCACATAATGTGAGTAATAAATGAAAAACAAACTGTTTGCAATCCAAGAAGCTTGCGATGCACGTAATAATCAATGCATGACATTACGTTCTTAGAACAAAGGAAATTAACAAGCCCAAAACCCTAACCCAAATGAACAAAACACCTGCAAGCGTGTCTTAATCTGTGCCTGAAATTGCTAGATTATAACAACGTAAACTCACAACGCAAGAACCTGAGCTAACCCCAATACACGCCTCTTCTACATCTCAAGGACTGGTTCGCTCCTCGGCCAGCAAGCCATTCCGGTTCGCCTCAGGGAGATGGATATTGGTGAGGAGAACAGCGCACTGAGGAACTTCAGGGAAAGGGACAGGGGGAAGGTGTATATTAGAAAGAGGGACATCAATCAGGGTGACATTGTGGAAAGGGACATCGGGCAAGGGGACATCTCGGAGAAGAACATAGGGGACATCCTAACGAGCTGTTGATTCATCGAGTAGCTGTTGCACCACATCGTGATCGCAGGTGTTTTCAGCTGCTCCCGCTTCTCGCAGTGGTGGTGATGCTGGCCGAAGTTATTGTGGCATGACAAGCATCACATTGTCCAGCCCACTGAGTTTATGAGTCTCACGAGGAAGTGGTCAGGGGTGAGGATCCAGTGATTGTTGCCGTGGGGCACTTGACAGTGAAGTTGAAGGTGGGGTTTGCTCGTCCATCTGCACCCCTTGCTCAGATAACATGGCTAGCTGATGATTGTACATTCTTATCGATATTGTCAGTCGATGTATTTACCATATCTCCATGGCCAGTAGTCTGAGGTTCTTTGCCATTATCCTTATCCTCATTCTCATTCTCATTCTCATCCTGCTACTTATACTCATTCACCACCTCCTCCTCCTTGTAATGTTATTCTTCTTCCTCTTTCTCATCTGCACCGTGCCTTTTCAAACCCACATCCCCTTCAAAACTAACACTGTCTGGTTCATCCTCATCAACCTCCTTGCATATATCCACATAAGGATCAGGTTCTAGGTAATCATTACTGTCCAACTTGGTAGAGTCAGTATTGTCATCAAAGGAAATTGACATGGTGAGCGATGCTTCCGGCTCTCAATCTTCGCGCTCTAGTCACCCCTCTGTGTCCAGGGCTGCTTTCTGCCTTTCCTTGTACAATTGAAAAGCAATGGTACAAGCGATATCAACTACCTGTGGGGTTCGTTTAGCCATAATTTTCCCTTTACCATTTCCTTTCCCCATCCCCTTCCCTTTTCCCCGACCTGTCCTCAGTCACCTTCCATTCCCCTTGCCATCCATTTGTTTTAATCATTCTGTATTCCCACAATTTGGAGTATGATAGCCCCTTGCTCCCTTCCGGCTCTGGGCTATCCGGCTAGAAGGCAGAGCCCCACTCTGACTACCTATCCCTCTCTTCTGACAAATTGAAGTACAACATTTGTCGATCTATACAAACTATGATGGAAACATAGTGGAATCAGGTAGTGCCAGCAGGTTGGTGCTCTTTCTCCTCCTCCCCACATTTCGGTTGGAACTTCCCAATATCGGTAGCTCTCAGGATGCCCATCACGGATTTTTCGCACCTCTCCATGGAGTGCAGCACAGACATTTGCACATGTCAACTTCTGCTCTGACTCCCCCCGGTTGGTTTCCCACCTCTTGCCATGGTGTCATCTGCTGGTCGCTCTATCGGCTGCATTGGCAGAAGAGATACTCCAGCGTCTAGGCTATGGTCCTACCTCTAGCCCAGGACCAGTAGCATTTGTCGCCTTCTGAGCCAGAGAATAGATTCAGGAACGTTCCCCCTGACGCATCTGTGAATTGCAGGCAATAAAACCTTGCCGCCAGTGATTTCACATTGTTCATATGGATGGGTCTCATGCTCCCTGCTTTGCTTTTTGGGTTGTAGCCGTAATGTTTGTGGCATGTGTCGGCCTGTCAATGAGCATTAGCCTGTGGCTTTACTTCTGAGATGCATCTTGTTCTATTCGGTGCCTAGGTGTATACTCCCTCTTAGTGTTAGCAACGGTTCCGGACCGTCAGTTCGGGTCCGGGTCCGGGTCCAACCCGAACCGTTGCCAAATTGGCGGTCCGGGTCGTCAATAAACCCGAACCGTCAATTCGGGTAAGGTTCGATGGCAAACTCTCAACCTGTCCGAATTGGGCGGGTTATCAGCGGGTCGCCCAGCGGGTCCATCTATAGATTCATATAAAGCTCTTGTTTTTGGAGTTTGTTATTAATATCTTAACAAAATCGCGTTTTCAACAACCTATAATGCG
>Ga0307514_10000323_pt1 | contig 114612 bp, 99 predicted proteins | sample 16_EM_MG_FD_203088 | JGI IMG/M metagenome (GOLD analysis project Ga0307514, IMG submission 203088) | Populus trichocarpa ectomycorrhiza microbial communities from riparian zone in the Pacific Northwest, United States - 16_EM | ecosystem: Host-associated > Plants > Roots > Unclassified | place... | reverse complement strand
GCGCGCAGGATATGGGGTGTACGGGTTGCCAAATTATGTTGTATGGCACATCGACACGGATGAGAAGCCTGGAAACCTTGGTGGACGTCCGGCGTAGAATGGTTGTGGGATTGATTGTGTTTGGGAGTAGTAGTGGTACGCCGTACCACAACATATGTGCAGAACTAATGAAAACAAAGCAAACTTTTAGAATTTTTTTGCTTTTTTCCGAGTGGGGACGGGTAGATGGGGGAAGTAGGAGAGGAGAGGAAGAGGGTTTCTTTTCTTCAGTGGACCGTGATAGGGTTGTGCTGTTTGCAAAAATGTTTTGGTGTTTGGGTTGTCCTTTTTTCTTGATTCTTTCCTGTAGGCTTATAGTGACATTATATTTTGACGCTTCTTTTCGAGTTCTTTAACGCAATTGTTCTAATGCAGAGTGGGGAAGTAGGGAATATAACGAGGATTTTCTGAACGTACTTGTGTGGACTCAGGCTTGAGGGGTTGAAACCCATGATCCAGCGCCACTACCGTGCGTCAATTCCTAGGGTTGTTCACCATATGACGTTCTTCCACCCAGATGGATGGAAACTCAATGCTGTCAGAAACAACTGGGTCAAATGGCCGGGGGTGATCTTGGATCTTACAGCACGTGTAGAGCACGAATCGAATTATGCAAACAAGGACCCGTTAAACACCCTGAATACCTCGCCATGTACCGTGCCGATCTTTTTCTACTAACAATCTGAATAGCTCCCCCCATGGAAAGGTATTCTTCGAGTTGTTGGCACTACTGGAGTCTGGAGACCCCGTCGTTGGTTCGCAGCCGAGTGATGTGCAGTGAACTCGATGGTTTCCATTGATATAGAATGCGAGCAGCTTTGGCCAGTGAGCTTCACACTTTCCTCTCACGTGGCAGGGTGTTTACCTTTAGTTCCTCTACTGTGCTCTAGCTTAGAAATAAATCATGTCTAGTTCTTTCCGTCAGCTGTCAAACTCTACTTTGGAGTATGCTTAGGATCGAATTCCGTGCGATGAGCTGGCACTTACCCCCTGCCTAGACAGTGGAGTGCCTCCTTTCTTTAATCGGCTGTACATTTGTGACTTTCACTGCGTTTGTCTAGACTCGTTAACTCCGCCGTTGTTGCCTGTGGTAAACTGGAATTGATTGCGTTACCTGAAAAGGACCTCAAAGAAGTCATAAAATGGCTGTGTCCCGGACCCGCTTCGGTAATGGTAATCCAATGTGCAACGAATTCATCGGTGCACCTGTCGTAGAGGAGTGGAGTATTTGATACGCAGTGGGATGTTGACGCCGATCCATGCCAGCAGGATTCGGGGTGGTCCGAGGGAAAGCAATCATAGGGAGTGATGTCGCCCCAGACGCTCGGGGTGAGTCCCTTCCTTCCTTCGTTTATTGGTCGGACCAGCAATATTCAGTGGGGTGTGAGCGTACGTGGAAAACCTTATTATAAAAGCGGTCGCTCAACACTCGGCCGAGTGCGAGACAGTGACCTTCATGCAACCTTGCATCTTCAATCCGAACGAAGCCGAAGGCAGGTGCAAGGATCAAGGCTCTCGGCGTGACATCTGCAGTTGAAACGGCGTTTCATCAACCTCAAACATCTGTCGCGTCTCGAGTGACCCCCCACTAAAAATTTAGCCTTACCTCGGAACTTCCCGCCCTCCTCTCTCTAACAATGTCTGACCCCATTCCCCGCATACCCGACATCGACTCCACCTCCCTCGACCTCCCCATAACCCTCTCCGCTTCGGTCCTCCTCACCTCCCTTCCCCGCGATGGCCAACGTGCCCTCGAAAGAGCACAGCACCCTCCGCCTGCTAAAGGTTCTCTCCTCCCTTTTTCCCCCCCATCCTCCAGCTGACAAACGACAATAGTAACGATTAAGTTCAAGGCTATGGGCTCTGCGCCGGTGCTGAATAAGGATACGTATAAGATCAAGACGACGCAGAGGTTTGAAAATGTGGCGGTGTTTTTGAGGGGGCAGTTGGGGGTGGGAGCGGGGGAAGGATTGTACCTGTATGTGAACTTTACGTTTGCGCCGGCATTGGATGAGAATGTGGGGAATCTTTGGAACGTGAGTACTCCGGGGGGGAAGGGGAGGGGAGGGGGCTAATGGACACAGAGCTTTAAGACGGGCGAGGAGCTGATCGTGAATTACTCGATGCAGAGCGCGTTTGGGTAAGAGGGACAGCGGCGATTGGTGGGTGAGGTTACGGGGTTCGTGTGAGATGTTTGGTATAGACGGGGCATGTGTGGGTTCTACTTAGATGTGGGAGGAGAGTAAGCTCGAAAGCCTGAGATCTCTTGCACCGAGCTGAAGATAGATACTCTTCCGTTCTCCAACGTTCCTATGACTGAGCATCTCACTCCCTACTATTTGTGTGGCTACCCCAGTCGGATATGCAAGTTTTCATAGACTTAGAGCTCTGCCGCGTCTCAAGTCTTCGTTCGTAGTTGAATGCGGCGAGTATACGATCCGGACCGTGATATATCACCGCCAGGCCAGACTCAGACGGGTGCAGTTTACTACTGGGAGATTGAGGTGTAGGAGTACCTATAAATACTCTCCTGCACTTTATGATAAGATTACCATGCGATGACAGATTACATCCAGTTAAACTTTATCTGCCGGTGCAGTGGCTAAGTCACCATAGTGTTTCTGTTCGTCAATCCAACCTTTCTCTCAATTTTTCTACGCCCCCCGAGGCCTTTCGTGCCTTCATATGACTTATACGCGAACGGATAAACACGTACACCATCTTAACTCCCTACTCACATCCTACCTAGAACGCAGACGTCCCTCATACCAACATTCGATATTGGCCATGGCTTCTTTCTGGGTTTCTTTGACCGTTATATCCAGCATGCTAGACACTTCATCCGTTGGTTTGACATGCTGGGATGATATTTAGTGCACTGCATACCAAATAATCTACTGTGTACGATAGAGCTTTTACACGGAATGAATGTTTACCCCCGCCAAAATCAACTCGATACTCCCTCTATAACGGTAGTCGCTGCAGGTCAATATTCTAGAGCCCTAGTGACGAGGTCACGATAGTAGAAGAGGCACGGATTCTTACCACTAAGGAGTAGAGTAGAGTAGAGTATATGAGGTCTCTTTGCTGCTCTGCTGGGATGGAAACTCCGGCATTGTACGGCTTGGATCCTTGTTAACAAGAGCTTGGTGGGCGAACGGGCTTTGTACACAACCATTGAATTGGATGTGGAAGCTACGGATAACCGTTGCGGTCTTGAATTGGCCTGAGCAACATCTGTTACATTATCTGATGTCGCGTCTCAGTATTTAGTGTTTTCGACTCTGTCCCCACCACAGGATCCGAATTCATCGTGCATCATCTCGGCAATCTATGCGCGATGGAAGTTGAAGGTGTTTGACCGCGGTCCGTGTAACCCAATCATTTCCATGGGTTCATGCGGCAACGCTGATACACAGCCCGCCCGCAGTAAGGCGTTGTGAATTCCATTCATAGATCCACCACCCCACCCACCCACCCACCTACCCACGCCGCACTTGCGCGCGTACGGTACAGTGACGATATACTGCGTTCCAGAGCTATTCGACGGTGACATTTCCGAGCGCGATTGAAGGTTTTAGATGACGAATGCCCAGATGCTAGAAGTAGCTACGCACATGAGCGATCGGCTGGGTGCTAGAGCGACGATATCGGCAAAATACAGTTAGCAATAGCTCATGTGGACCTTGATAGGTGGACTTTCTGCTCATTGGGGTGCGTCTCGATAAGTGCGTTAGTACCCCCGGAATGCCACTGCTCCGGTATCACTAGAGTATCTGCTAGATAGGAGACCTCATCCTCGGTTGATGCATGCAATAAATTAAGTAGGAATGGGCGATATATTTCGTGAGATCTCTAAGTCTGCATTGTCTGGCCTGATGATGCGTGCTCCCTTTCTGATTTCTGAACCGTCCAGCTACTTCGTCGTTGAAGATGAGAAGCTAGAAAAATTGGGAAGCGCACAGGCCCAAGGATGGACTAGCAGCAGGGATGGGGGTTTCCAAAACTGCCAAAAGCACCCAATTCGCGGCAAGATCGACACCAAAAGTTGAAACACCAAAAGAGGCTGCGTCACCAGCAGGTGTTTCTGTTCGATGATGAAGCAAGCAAGGTGAGGCAGAGGCTTAGTAGGCGGCACCCCGAAGGCGGCGGTCCATTCATTGAATTGCTCGGCGGAACAGAGGGCACAGTTATCCTCCTCTTTCTCACTCTTTTTTTTCTTTGCGACGTATCGCCGGTCAGAGCGGAATCGAGCAAGCCAGGAACTATCTTGAGTCTAGCGAACGCGCGTTGCCCAATGGGCCGCGGACGGGTGCAGCAGTGAATCCCTGCCGCACAAATGAAAGTTAAACGGACGCAGCTTCCGCAATCGCATGGCAATTGAATTACTTGTGCATCACAGCTCCTAACTGCTTACAACGGCTCCCAGACCCATATCGACCCCCTTTCCTATATTTCCATTTCCCATGCCCACCCACACCCCCAGAGACAAGACTTTGTATTATCGCCACTAGAACAACGCACCAAGCCGGAACCACCCAATCACAGCCCGTAGTTTACTTGCTGTTCTTCCGTTCCACCCACTCTCTTTCCTCTCTTCTCTCCCTCTCTCTCTTCTTCCTTCTTCAGTCTCTCGTTGATCAACTTCCCACCTCCTTTCTTCATCGCCACCTTCTTCTTCTTCAATTTCTCGCTGCTCTTCTTGAGATCGTTGAACCGGACACAAGAATAAGAGCATCGTCGCGTCGTTCGACAAATCGCCCACCCATTCATACTATCACCTTTAATTAGTAGCATCCCGAAAATTCTCACAATGTTGTCTCTTCGACGACTCCTGCTTGCCGCCTTGGCCGTTGGCATGGTCGCTGGTATGTTTACAATTCCGTCTGCATTGCTTTCGTCACCGATTGTTTTGATTGTTTCGTTTCGTTTCGTTTCGTTTCGTTTCTGTCTTGCCTATTCTTTTTACATCAATTGTTTCGCTTAGAATTAGGCCTTCTCATCGTTAATGACATGAACTAATAATACTTCTTTTTACAGCTCAATGCAGCTCAGACGTGGAAATCGAGAGCGATGGAGACGAGAGCAAGTTGGACAACTGCAGCAAACTCGACGGAAAGGTCACTATCGGATCAAAAGTCAAAACGATCTCCCTACCGACTTCTTTGACTAGCATCACTGGTGATTTGGTGATCGATGGTGCATCAGGTCTCACATCCTTTGAGGCACCTGGCTTGAAGACAATTGGTGGTTCATTCACCCTCACGGGCCTCACTGTCCTGTCTACATTGTCATGCCCAGAGCTAGTCTCGGTTGGCGACATCAAGTGGACTACTCTGCCTGCTCTTCAGCAGCTCAGCTTCACCAAGCAGGTCAGCAAGGCAAAGACCGTTTTGGTCACCGATACCCTCCTGAGCTCCCTCGATGGTATCAACTTGCAGACTGCCGTTCAGTTCAACATCAATAACAACCGATACCTCAAGACTGTGAATGTTCAATTGAGCAGTGTTAGCGATCTTCTCATTATTGAGGCCAACGGCAAGGGTGTCAATGCTTCATTCCCCGATCTCACCTGGGCTAACAACATCACTATTCGTGATGCTGGTGATGTGTTCTTCCCTAAGCTTGAGTCCGTCAACAGTTCTGCTGCCTTCGTCAACAACACTTTCCAGACTGTATCTTTCCCTGAGCTCACCAGTGTTGGAGAGTCATTTGCTTTCATCAGCTGCTCTAGACTCACAAATATTACCGCCAACTCGCTCAAGGACGTTGGAGGAACCTTCCAGCTCGCCAACAACACCAAGCTCGCCAAGGTCGATGGTTTCAGCTCTCTCCAAAAGGTCGGTGGTGCCATTGACTTCTCTGGTGTCTTCACTGAGTGAGTTTTCATTCCTCTATTATTATATATATCCCCTGTTAATGTCTTTGTCAATAGGGTTGACCTCCCGGCTCTTGACGATGTTCGTGGTGGATTCAACCTGCAGTCTACTGAGGATGTCAACTGTGATACTTTCAACTCGCTTCAGAGCAGTGGTGTTATCAAGGGTAACGACTTTGTCTGTGCTGGTAAGAAGGAGACTGCGGAATCCAAGACCAATGGCCTCGGCACTTCAGGATCCGGTAATTCTTCCAGCACCAAGAGCTCTGCTGTCCGTTGCGGTGTTGGAATGAGTGCCGCTGCTTTGGCTGGAGCCGTTGCTCTGCTGTCTTTGTAAATGTACACTGGGGTTCTATTTGTGCTCTGTCAATTTATTGTCTGTCCCCTTTTTTCTTCCAGGTGCACCTGCATCTAATCTAGTCTTTAGTTTTCATGTCTCGTCCGGTATGAATGATCGGGGGAATCTGGAACGCAAAAAATGAAGTGTGGATAGACAAGGGAATTGGTGAATTGGTTCAACGTTTTGTTTTTTGCTTGCTTTTTTTTTTTAACTGAAGCTGCAGCATTGTGCATTTGAAAGGTTGGAACGTCTTGTTTTGTGTTCTCAAATACTCTATACGGTAATGGGGTGTCGGTGGAAACGTTTTCTTGTGTTGGTGTTTTTTTAGCCTTTACGACTGACTTGTATATCCTTTAGTTTCCCTCCCTCTCGTCTTGTGTATTTTTGCCCCGCCCTCTTCGAAATAACTTTCGATTCGTATCTTTCTTTCCTTGGATATATACCATTAGCCGTTTAGGCTTTTCCACCACCGTTTCCTTACCGTTGTTAGTTGAGTCGAGTTGAGTCGATGAAGCAGTAGTGTAGGTGATAGAAGTGAAGTGAAGTTTGAACAATGGTTCTGTTGCATGTTATTCGAATGATGTGGTGATATACTTAGCTTACTACGAGATTCGGATGATGATTCATAACCAACGTCAGTAGTTGATTTTAAGTTTTTTCCCCTGGTATCTATGCGCTAGGTGCGGCTGTAACTGCAGCGGTGCAGATGGACATGGGTGAGCATAGGAGGGAAGGCTTTGCTTTGCGGCTGAAGATTGGTATGGATTATACAGCGGGTCAGCGGAGGGGTAGGGCATGGTGGTAGGGTTGCGACGTGAAGCTGTGTGAGGATGTGGTGGTATGAGGATGTGGTGGTATGAGGATGCGGTGGTGTGAGGATGTGGTGGTGTGAGGATGTAGTGGCCATGGTCGAGGTGTGTGGATTGGGCTGGGAGGAGAAGTTAGTGGGTGTGTGGCTCTGCGGCTACGATGATTCAACTGAGGCCTGCGGTTTCACGTCTGGGGTTTGGACGAATGAGGGTTTTTGTGGTTACACCCCTCAACGCGGGAGTGCAGAGATATTTCTGATGGGTTCGTGGATATAGGTTCTGAGTTACATAGCTCGATCCAGGGCGGGTGGAGCTTTGTTTCGTACTTCCATCACCACCAACCACCACCGCCGCCGCCGGGATCAGATGGGGGATGGAGCTAGGATTAATGGGGAGTTAGGGACTTTGTGAGGGGTGGGAGGTGAATGCGCGGGTGTATGGTTCGTGGGGATCGTGCGGTGGGATATAGAAAGTGTTTCGATTGCCCGGACTCCTGGCGGCCGGCGGTTACTTTCTCACACAAATAGACTCCGTGGCATATGTATAGTACAATGCGTGCCCTGGAAACAGATCCATGCCGCGTGTATACAAGAGAGAGCACGAATTTATCATCTGTTTGGTTCGTAACTAGATTTCTAGTAAAGCGGGGTGCAAGTTGAGGGCCGTATTTGCGGTTTCGGTCGTGCCAGTTCATTCTAAAACGCTGGGTGGGTGGTTTGGGCGGTTTGGATGGGTGTGAACTGGTTTTTATTCTGCGCGGAGGGTAATAGGGACTGAGAATGATGAAGTTCTGTCTTTGCTGTTGGGGGGTTGTTGCACTGCATACTTATGTATGCCACGGCCACTTGTAATACAGGGTTGGCTTCTGCTGTAAAACGCCAGCAAACTGCCATAGAAATGGAAAACGAAATACTATCCGGGCCCCAGATTGTCTAGGGAAAATCCGTCGGCTTTGTGTGAAGTGTCCGTAGCGGGGACCTCGTGTTACTGCGTACTCCGACTGTTCAAGCCCTGAAGCGAATATCCAAGCCGTCCAAACATGTAAGCATGTACGGACGAAGATATATGCCACCCTTTATTTTCATGTACCCAGGATAGTTTTAGGCGTACAACGTGATGTATAGTACAGTGTGCCGCATACCTTCCAAGACAACATTCCCCCCATCAAGAGGGAGTCGAGATTCTTTGGGATTTTTCGGACCTTGGAAGGGTACTAACCAAATAACAATCATATCACCGTTCTGCTGGTCGGATTTGGAGCACTGCCCGAGGAAACTGCTTACTGGGTGTCGTGTGCCGGGTCTCCGGGCGGGTCGATTCTAAGAATCACTTCGTGCTAGTCTGCTGTGGACTCTGAGCGGTTGAATAATAAAGTTGCTGAGGATCACTCGGTAAAGATGTAAGAGATGAAAGACTTATAGCTATGGGTCATGGGGTTATGAAATTAACCCGTCATCTCAGGGCCGTATCGGTGCCGTATTAATCATTAATGATGTCAAGCACTAATGTCCGCTTCGAGCTACATTCTTGTTCGAGCCGGAGAGCCGTTATGGGATATCAACTCATTCCAACATCATCCTATCTGGGCAGAGATGCTCAAAATAGCCGCCAGTCCAATGTTTCTCCTTCCAGTTTGGTGAGGGGTACACACCGGAAAGGGTAGCTGGATTATGAACTCGGATCGGCAGCCTGATGAATGTTTCGAAAATTGCTGCTGCTGTGATAGGTTCGGTAATCGGTGTCTAATGTTATCGTAATCGCGGCGACTATGTTGTACAAGTGTAAGCTCTCACTTCGCACTCTCTGGTCGGGCCGGCTCAACTACAAAAGTTCATGATTTAAATCCGAGCCCGCTCGCATCACGCCCGTCACTACTTCCAATAACTTCCGGAGGCCCTCTAAATGAGCAATCCCACGAGCTCGGATTTGATAAGGATGGCTACTCTGCTCCTAGAACTCCTCAGAAATTTTATTCTATGTTGTCATCGGTTGCCGTGAAGCCTGGACCTTATCGCTGATTCTTACGGGAACTGGGTTCGTTTGTTGCTGTTCTTGTGTACGGGTTTGGGATCTCTGACTTTCGGCCGGATGCCGTATAGAGTACAAAATCCAAATTTTCGAACAAGAGTGTCAACAATAACTGCTTCACGGTCAGCTATAGTCTTTGATATTACGACTGATGATAACCTACCACGGTGGGTGCATACACTATGGGATCTAACAGACGGGAGATTTCGTCACGGATTAACAAAACGATCCTGGCTAACTAATCTTCGGCGTAATAGTTTGAGCCGAAGGTACCAATAGCGGGAGGGATGCAGAGGTAGAGAACAGGCGGACAACAGGAGTAAAGGTAAAAGGAATTGACGAAGGGCGGAGGGAATAGAATCTGATGGAATACCCTACTAGTTAAAACACTACAGCGAGAATGAGAATATTGATCCTTAAAGAATCAGGTATTTAGGTACAACCCGAAATCTCACACGACCGCACATGAACTCCACACAAATATAGTTTTGATACCAGTACACACTCGCCACTCAAAGTACATATTATCTAACCAGGAATCTAATACTGCTACTTATCATCCGTAGTCTAATGGAAGGCTTCATATTGCTGCACCTGGACCGGTGCATATTTGCCGCCGTCCATACCCGGGGTAGCTCCTACAATGGTTCCGCTCGAACCACCAGTCGCTAGCGAGTATGACTTTGCACTCTGCATGTCGCCGGCTGCTCCGTGATCCTGCAAGATGTCCAGCTTTCCTTCAGCAGAAGAGACAACAATCTGTGTCGGATTCAGAGTGACGCCCTCCTTAAGCTGCCACATCCTCCAGAACAGCGGAAGAACCCCGAACAGTCCTATGCAAACGGTTGCCACCCCAATAGCAAGAAAATGGTAGTCGGTTCTGTATATCTGGCGCTGACTGGACATTTGCCCACGACTGATCTTTGCTTTGGCTTGCGAGCGGCCTTCCACTATAGCAGCACGGAACATAAGCTCACGCATACCTTCGAGTATAGTGTCCATCGGATCACCCCATGTCATCACGCTATCGATTCCGTTATCCATCTGTGCGAAGTCGAAACCCAATGTTCCGTTGGTTTCTATAGCATACCCAGCACCACCGGAAAACCAAATGCGCGCTGCAGAGTTATAACGCAGCTGGGCCGCCAAGAAAAACCCTCCAAATGTTGTTACTCCAGTTGCACTGCTGAAATCGTCAACGACAGATGACAGATTGACGGTTCTGTCATCCCGAATTGTACCGGAAAGTGTCACGGTTGAATTTCTCAAATTCACCGGATATACCACCGTAGCAGGAGTCAGACTGCAAAGTTAGACGTAAGTTTGCAGTCTGCTACTATGCTAGAAGGGAAGACAAACGTGCAGTTCTTCGACATACCCTCACCGATTGCGTCCTTCTTATTCTTGTGCTTCGTCGCGATATCGATTGTTAACTCTTGTAAAATTTTAATACATAGGTCTATTTCGGACTAGAAACCGATGCCTCCTTGTAAGTTGATGATGATATCGCTGTTCGGATCGGGATTCTCAGCTCCCATGTTATATTCATACGTCCCGTCCGAGCAGTTGACTGCAAATCCCATTCCCTCGATCTCCGCCCTACACGTGCCTACACATCCGGTCTCGTTTCCTAAAACGATATCCCCTCTGGCAGTGAAGCTTTTCACCACCTCCGCAAACGAAGGCGTCAGAGCCTGCGCAATGCCGGTCCTACCCGTTTTCAAGCCCGAGAAACCGAAGGGGGCAACCAAGGCCAGATTGGTTGAAATGTCGACATCCGTCGAGTAAACCTCTGTTTCGACTCTCGAGGCGCGCTGCAAGAAGGGACCGTTCAATGCCACAGCCATGCATGCTAAATACGCAATACCTGCTCTGTTTGGCTTCAGCGTGAAAGTACCCGAAACGGCTGACCAGGCACCAGTGCCCTGGTCGTATATATCCCGTAGTTTGTCAAAAGAATTTGAAGCGCGGCGGTTCGGAGCGGCTTGGAGCCACCAACGGACAGGAAGGCCCTCGGACAGCGTATAATGGATGGATATGTTTGCGGCTACAGTGCACACGGCAAGGAGCACGGTCGGCCGCGCTCTACTGTCGAACCAGCCGGTAACGGGACGGTTATTAGATGAGACGAGGATAATAACAGACGCGACGGCGGAGACTACGGCCACTAGGAGCGCGAGGATAACACGGAGAGGTTGCCAGTTGGTCGCCATTTGATTGTCAGTTTCTTCATTATGTTTGGTCTCTATCGCTGGGAGGTGCTTCTCACTTAAGTAGAAGTACCTACTCAGGGGTAGCTGACGATGATAGGGGCGGTTAGTCAATAAGCCAGTAAAAAAGCAAAGACTGAAGTAGAGCAGCACGACGTCTCGTGCAAAGCGTGGCTTGTAGTTGGGTATATTTACTAGTACATAGCGCTCCAATGGTAAACCCCGCCACCTTTAGCCGCACCTAAACATGTTAACAAACTTGAATATTCACCTTACTAAGGTAGTAAGTTACACCCAATTGAATTTGCTAACATGTATGGTTAGCTCGAGACTCCGAGTAAGCAAGAACGTGAAACCGAGATGGCTAATTCGAGTTCCATCCTCCGGTATTCCTCGATACAAACCACCACCGATGAATACACAATTACCACTCTGTTCCAAAGGTTCGATTAAGCTGGTATGCAGACAATCAGGAGCAACCAGCGTGTGTCATAGCAGTCCTTGGCCGGCCACGACGTCGCATGCTGGCAGCACTTCCTTTTGAATCCACAAATTGTCCGACTCCGTTCGGGGCAAGCCGTTAGTATTCTATGCAGCGGAAGCCTATTGTTTATAGAGTTGTTCGGCGGTACGTAGTTGGTGGAGATAGTGGAGCGACAGAACAAGAGAAGTTACGTGGATGTACCAGTTTAATCCTTACCCAGGTTAAGCAACCGAGTGCTGGTGTATGCAGCACAGGTTGAGATTCGAGTGGTTGAAGTTATGTCAGTGTTGGGCTGCAAATGTACAGCTTATGCCTTTTGATGCAGAATTTCATTGCCTTTACCGCTGAAGTCAATCGAAAATCCTCCGCATTGCTACTGCATACAAATAACATGACTTCCGTTTGTTCCTTTCCCAGGGGCTGCGATGCTGTAATCGGATAGCAATTCCGCCTCATCCAATGCCTTTTTTCTCTCCGTATTCAAATCCCTCACCTTACATCATCCGCAGAAGCGTCTCCAATTCACGAGGCAACGGATACGACCGCTCTTCCGGGACCAGACCTCTCGCCTCCTCCTGGCTATCTATAGATCGGTAGGCAGGTTAGGCCAGGTAGCCTTTGGGAAAGCCTTTGTCATAGATCGGCCCGGTCGAGGGCCATATCTGATCGATCTGACCTGTTGGGAACACTAGCCGCAACTCGTATCAGATCCAGTGTGAACATATAGGATATGGTTCTGGATTTCTCGATACGAGCGCTGGATCTGCACCCGAAAGAACTCACGCAGCATATAATGGCTTGTCATTCGAGGAGGAACTGGTTACACTAGCCGACGGTGTGGAGCTTACTAGATCGAGTCGGGGATGTCGGCACTCTGATCTTCAGAAGTAAAAGTGGCAAATTGTACCTGTTATTTGATGATCGAAATTTTGTGTCTGGTTCGGGGAACGCGGAATTTCCGGTGCGAATTATCGAATCTATGGACTTGAATAACTGCGAAGGTCCCTGAGCTTATCGTGAAGAGCGTTACATTCCCGAAGGTCCAGACGTCGACATTGATGGTTCTGAGATGGAGAGATGCTTGAACCGCTCAACGACCCGAGTCTGCAACCGGAGGACTATAACTTCTACAGGCTTTGATTCACCGAAGATTATCCGCCATCTTGTTACTGACAAAGTGTTCTTTCGATCATGGTTTTCCTGGTGCTTATCGTTCTTTTTGTCCTTGTTTCTTGCTTGGTTTGTATTCCGAATAGGTAGAGTCTTTGCGGCTTTACCTTGGTATCTGCGTTTTTGACACTGTTGTCTGTACGTAGGGTGACAGCAGTTTCCCAGGTTCTTTATGCTCTCTGATTTACTGCGCGCGGGGTATGGAATGGCGGATATGGGGGATGAGTGATATTTTGAGTTGCTGGAATCGATACTGAGATAAAGGAAAGGAGAAGGGTTTAAACCGAAGGAGGGAAGGGGAATGGAAGGGAAGGGAAAAGGAAGGGGGGGGGAGGAGTGACCAAACAGTATGAGAATAAGACTGCGGTGAGCCGGAGTGAATATAAGGGCGTTTAAGAAAAAACCACGGTGTAAAACGAGACACCAAAATCACCCGCAGTAGTGGACTCTAATAAAGTCAAACACTCATCCCTTAACCTGGCAAAATATTCCAGGCTACTGGGGAGCCGAATTTCAAGCGGTGGGGAGGATGGGGGTGTACGTCAGAGTACTGTCAGAGGAGTGAATAAGATTTAGAAGTTCCTGGAGCCGTCCATGGCAGGTGTGGTAAGTGGGTAAAAATGGGTTGGGGATTTGGGGTGCAGCCATTGTGTGATGGAAAGTCCAATACCATAAAGTAGGGCCAACTTTTGCAATTTCCATCCAAGCAGACCTTGGATAGGGTCAAATTAAAGCACGGAAGCAAGAGAAGTAGATTTTCAAGTCAAAATAGACTAACATAACATTATATCTTCTCAATCTGTACCCGTATCTATTCTCGTACCTATCCCTATAGTTTATTCCAGTTTAAAACAGCCAGCGTTACATTCTCCTACCTCTTCCCTGGCACCGTAGGCTGCAACTCTTGTCAGTCAGTGTCACCCCAGGAGGTAATTATTACCGGCGAGTTTTGATGCCGATTGTCCGAAACCGGTTGATGTTGTTGCATGTATATATATAGAGCTGACCGCTAGCGGGGCTGGTAGTAAGGGGCACACTTCTCTTTCATATATAATTCGCGTCTTTCTTCTTCTCTCTTCTCTCTGTATCTAAGTCTATACACACACACGTTCTCCCCATATCGCAACAGATGCGGGTGCCGTGGTACGAGTGCTGACTGGTGACTACCTGAAGATGCGCACTGACGAGTTTGAGCCATCGACATCCAACAAAATCTTGCAGAGTCAATATATCGTCGTCGTTAAGGTACGGTAGGTAAAGACATTTCAGCTAGGGACGTGCCGTTGCGATGCTATAGACGCCCGCATTACAAAGAGAACTAGAATCAAGAGGCTAACGAGTCCGAGACCGTTCAATTAGCGAGGACTCGGAGATGACTATGGACATGGGACAAGGCATCTCGGGATATAGCCACCCCACACAACCAAACCCCAGTCAAGACGAGATACCGATGCACTAGTGTCTTGATACCTAATATATTCCCTAATCTCGAGATAAGTCTCAGGACATACGCATATGGTAACATACTGTGGATTTGTAGGGGAATTTCGCGGTGGGGGTCCGCATGAGGCATCCCGTATGCCCGGTATCTGCCTATTTTCTTCGGTTATTCCCTCGGGTGTTCGGAGTGCGTTCTCATCCGCTCCTCTTGCTCTCGCCGAGAGAGAGAGTAATCTCTAGTGGGATGGAGAGACTGGTGCTGTCCACGAGACGAGACGAGATCTCAACAGGTCCCGGGACGTCTTGTGTTACCGCACTTTTTGCCTCGTGGGCCCGGGATATCTCATGGCACATACTATGTGCAAGTATGCAGCACACTGTTTATGTCTCTTCCCGATCGTAGCTCGTAGATCGTTATCTTGTGTTGGATCGTTTGGAATGATGCCCAGGGTACTTGGTGCCGGCTGGTTTCTTAGCGTTTTTCGGCTCGATCATTCGCATTTGAGTCCATTTGTCATCACTTACGAAGTCTGCGACTTATCAAAAACAGCCCCGAGCATCACTACTTGAGCATTTTCATTGCCTCCTGGTATCCACCTCGCCGAGGGAGATCCCGAAGAGAGCGTTTGCCGAGGTGGCCATGGCGCCGGGTCGTGGGGTTGTGGGAGGAATCATCAAAGGATTGTGGGAGACGTGGCTGTCGTACGTAGAGGTGTTCGGGGAATAGGCAATGAGCTTTAGAAGTACTGTCGCGTCGCGCTGGGCATTATACACTTGTGTTTTGACGCGCGCTTGTTCATGCGCCCGACGGCCTTTCATGGATGGTTCAGCTGAACATGCCTCTAACTCTATTGGCCATGGACGCTATCAAAACCACCAGACATAGATACAAGCACATAAGCTGACCCCACGCTCAGGTAGTTGCGCTATGTATCAACCATTTTCTCCAGAGAACTCAATGATAAATGAATGGACCCCGTATAAAAATGCCACAAATAAACCACAAAGAAACTACTACGACCGATTTGCTCTACATTGTTATAACTCGCAAATGTGCGGTCGCACAGCTCCAATACCCTCCCCATGTGACTGTCGGGTACCACTGCATCGTTGATTGCATGGTCTACGTTCATCCCTATCTATGCCGTCGATATCATATCTTCTCTGGAGAGCGCTGAACTGTATTTACCCACTGCTGTTACTTCATTGCAGTGCTGGCGGAATATGCGCTCGATATTCTTGCGTTGGGTCTTGGTTTTGGTATTTGCTCAGCTCTGGAATATGATACGCCAATGCCCGGTTTCCTAGAATTTCATGTAAGCTATACTGATATATGGAATGTGAAATGCGCGATCTATACCTGGTCACTTGCTTTTGCGTATCCAGTCAAGGATCGACGATGATACTGCACAGCATTTTCGTACTCCCGCTGTTCGTAATACACCGTTGCCAAGTTCATGAAAACATCCGGTATAGGGTGAAGGTCATTTCCGAGGATCTTCTCAAACCCTTCAAGCGCTTGGTTGTAGTATTGCACCGCGTCCTTGGCTCGACCAAGGTCGGCAACTGCGTTTCCCAGGTCCACTAGCTTCATCAGAGCACCTATACTATCCTTGGCATCATGTTGGACTTGCTCGGCTAGCTTGTGCGCAAGGTCTTCTAGAATATCCTTCCGATCTTTGTCGGGTAATCGCAAGCTGGTTGGCATTTCGTCCCTCAGGGGGCTGGGGATTCTGGAGAACCACCATCTAGGCTGTGTTCCTCTTCTTAACTGATGCCATCGTGGTTTGGGTACAATCGGCGCTCGCATTGTGGGTGGAAATGTTGCTATCTCTGCATGATCGCCGCCCTTATGATTTGCTGGCGGATGGACCGCGTTGGCTAGCTTGGCCAGCGCATTCGTGTTGATGGCTGGTGGTGTGGTGCTTGGAGAGCGAGACATAGTCCCATGGGCACCACCAGGGGCACTTGAAGAACGCCAACCTTCACGACTCGTTTCTGAGTACTCCCATTGCGACCACGAATTTTCTGGCCAGTGTATTACAGTTGAGGCAGTTGGTGTCACAGATCTGCTCTGCTGCAAGGGGGAGTATTTGGCCGGCTCTTCGACAACCGGTTTAGGGCTCGAACTAGAAGCGGGGGTAAATGGAACGGCGGTTCCGGTGCGTGAAATGGTTGTGGGTACGAATAATGCAGTCGGTGATCCTGAAACTGGGGTCAAAGTGTCGGTGCTCGTCGGGGATGTTGGCTGGGATTCTGCTGAATCCATTCGTAGGACTGAATCGACAGACGTATGGCTGGGGCCAGGTGAACCAATATCAAGCTCTGATGCAGGGGAGCGTGGTGTAAAGTACTCTATGTCTGACGGTGTAGCTGTGGGAGCTTATCAGTAGCTGCGCGAAAACGGATCCCCTGGCATTAATCGACTTACCGGGGACAGGAGAGTCGGGGTGATGTTCTGCCGTTTCCTTTTCAAACCGCTTCCGGGCTCGTTCCAACTTCTCGTTGCTGACGGGTTGGCCCCGGAAGATGTAGGTTGTTTGCTTGCCTTCCACCAGCCGGCGATCTTGTTTTCGTACCATAGGTATTATCTTTCGCTGTGGGATGTTTTTCTCGATCTTCCAAGCCTTGGTTTTCTTTTTGTACTGTGCCACACTAAATACAGGTGGTTAGCATGCCCCGCGTGTAAATAGTGAGGGGCGAAATTGAAGCGATCCAACGTACGTTGCGTGGAACTGATGTTCTCTCTCCATGATTCCCCGAACATTTTCGAGTGTGTATCCGTCCGTTAGGAACAGTTTCCTTATCGTCTCAAAGTGGCTCTCCCATTCTGCCGAAGAGATCTTCTGTTGTGCATTGCGGGGACGCTGCGGAGGATCCATCAGTAGTTTATGTTTGGTAGGAGCTGAGATGGCCGAACACAACAATAGAGGGCTAGAGTGAAGTGGTCCTAGGATAGATGAGATGACCAAGCTGAAGAAACTGTGCGACAGGCAAGACAAGCAGGCGAAGAGTGAAGAATATATACATGGTGGGTATGTAATTTTGGCACCCACGCTCACCCCCACGGGCTCGCAAAAAGGAGCCCCCCACATGCCGTGCATGCAAGGTCCAGCCGATTCCTTCTCCGTTCACCTTGGCCAACCAATTTGGACCGGGCATTCAGCGTCGAGAACTAAGCAACCCACGCTGCGGGAAACCTTTGAGGGGGCTCCGTGCCCGGTCTACAGGCCAGAGGGATTGGCCATGGGAGAGTCGTGGAAATTTTTAAATCCCCAACACAGCTGATACACGCCGGCAGCCGGGGCGATCGAGAGAGGCACTTGACAAACTCGGCAGATAAGGAATACGAGCAGCCAGCACGACTGGCCACTGGCGAGCCTTCTCACATCACCAACACCACACTAGTGCGGGCCGACTCGATTGTCTTCTCGCTTACGAGGAAAATAACCTTAAATAATGTGGCGAGTGCGTGGCTGACGCTTCCAACGTGGGAGCTACCGACGGTCGCATCACCACTCGTTTGCCTTCCCGTCCCGCCCGGGGAGCGGGAGCTTTGCGAGTGCGAAAGCGTCAGATAGATTGCTGCGCGGCATAGAAACGGCGAATTTGACACACAGTGGGGGAGTCCTAGCCTGTTATATGTTGCTGAGTGGGAGGCCATCTCACACTGCTCCCACCCAGCACTGCTTGTCCCCAACCCGCTCTGATTCACTTCTCGCGAAACGCTTACCAGCATAATCCTAAGTCCGAATTTGTTGCCCTAACCGTGGTGCATCATGGAGCCTTGCAGTAAGGCAACCGCGCCCGCCCAACCAACCTATCCACCGTTGCCCCCACGCGTGTAACGGCCCGCAAACCTGGGAAATCCATCCATATATGTTACACACGGGACCGGGCGGTAGAGATGCCCCGGAAGACCGCGCGCAACAAAAGTTCCATTCGCATGCACAGGGATACGCATTGTCGTGGGCAACAAAAGTTTCCAACTGGAATCCAACAGGAAGGATATTATGCTAGATACGCAGATGGGTAAGCCGCCTCCCAACAAAGGGCTGCCCTGCATGATGATAAGATATCTACCGCAAAATCTATTTTCCAGCCCTGGTTGGCTGTACGTCGTCACCCACCACCACAACCAAAAGCCACCGATACTGGAAAGTTATTGGTATCATACGATGCTGACAACGAGGCGTCCCATACATGCGTGTTACTGAAACAACCGTATTCACAAAGATGTCAGATTAACTAACTTTTGACCCAACAAACGGTACCACCCCAAACAAGCAGTAGGCGTTACAGACTTAGCTTAGCTATATGATAGTAGTGTTTTGTCTACAAAGTTCGTTAACGGTATATGAGCGCGGGTATCACAATACTGCCACCACTACATGATCCCTAGAACGTTTAATGTCATAATAATTTATCGTGACGTAGTTGACATGGGTTTTGACTTTCTGGATGATGTCTAGTAACGGCCATCCCATGAGAATCTAGACCGGGATCATTCGGCCGCGAATACCAACTTCGGTTGAGGATGGGCATAAAGAGTAGGGAGAGGTGAGCTCCCCCACCTAGCCGACTAGCCGGAGGGTGAAGGGAATCGGGCACTGCCATACTCTAAATAGAGTGAATACAGTATGATTAAAAACAAATAAAGCATCGGCTGAGGATTCATGAGCGGGTGAATATTTTCGATGGTTCTCCTAGGAATAAATCGGGACGTTCTGTTCACCAGCGGTTACCGAGTAGGTAATGGCCAAGCCGTTTTGTGGATCCGTCGCGGCGGATAGTTATCGCATACATACGTGGGGGATATCATTTCGGGAGGTATCACATCTTCGATTCAGTTTCATTTGAGCAATCTATAGCCGCTGCCCCAAAAATCTAGGTAGTGCGCGGGCTGCGCTGCCGTGAATTATCTTCTTGATGATGTGTTGGTGGTTGCGAAGCGTCTCGAGATCTCAAAACGCGGACAAAACACTAACTAGGGCCGCAAGGGTCGCGGTGATACTGTATCATGATCTGGAAAGTGTGGTACATAGATAACGCTGTTGAGGCATGATTTCTAGAGAGGACCTCATGCCGTACATATGTATCGTATGAGCCTTGCCGGTTTGCTATTAACAACAGTTGTAGAGTTCATACAGCTCATGATACAAACAGCGTTGAAAATGATCTAATACTTAGATACATACTCCCTACGGAGGCTGTCGACATGTCTATGACCGACAGCCCAGTCAAACCACACTTGTGACATCACATCGCTATCGTATGAATGTCATAAATTTATGCAGACCACCTCCTGTAGGGTACTGTATCGAGCACGGTGCCCCGGACGTCACGCAACAGATGCCCCGTCCGGAGATATTTTTTTGCGGCTTCTGCACACGGGCATCCGGTTTGAAAAGTCGGTGACAGCCAAAATCTCATACGAACCATCATGCCCGCTACAGTATGTCCGCCGATACTACGCGTCATCAAATTCATGCGTAGTAATCCATTTAAGCCCCTTGCATGCGAATAAAAGTGAGCTTTGAGAAAAAAGTTCTGTGGAGAGTAAGAACCGCAACCAGTTGTTGGCTGGGATAAAAAAAATACGTCTGTGGCCAGGACACAGAATATTTCTCTCCTTTCAGCACTAGAGATTTCGTGCGGTGCTGACTGGTGATTTAGGCCACTCTTGTAGTCTAAAAACTCACCAGAAAGTAATCATTCATGCTTATTGTAAAAGTGGACAATCCTCCGGCAGAGAGATGTGACTGCATGGTGTGGGTGTTTACAAATACAACATATGTAGACTCAACATATGAATGCACGTGCGGCCATATGCGTACATATGAGCAGATTGCACATGTTTCTCCGGCATGATTGTTAATTTCCTACCAACCACCGTTCACTCGGCTTGTCCAGTCAGGGTCCAGGTGGCGAATATCAAAAAGTCTTGTTATCCCCTGACAGGCAGATAGGAGAGTTAGAAAATTGCGATCTGACGGCCAGCGAATCTTGCAAGCCATTGTGAGATGGCCTGGTGGAATTCAAAATTTGACTGATGGGTTCATCTCTGCCAGGGGATATTTTTCAGCTGCCCTGGTACATCGGCGTGAGATCCTATGATCCAATGCCCAAGAAACTGAATAGTAAACTGGCGGCGGCATTTGTAGGGCTGAGTACTAGTTGCTGCTAACTCAGGGGCTAGTACCGTATACGTGGGATTCAAATATCTTCTGACACAGAGAGGTTCCAGTTGGGATAGAAATGGGGCACTGGAAGTAGCCTGAGCATGATAACGGGACGGACCGAACTTTCACTGAAGTGTTGTAATTCTGTATATCCAGTACTTCGGGCAAAACTGTCTTAATGTCTCGAGGCCCCTCTCATCTCATTCATGGCTCAGTGGTCCCAGTAGGCTAGGTCACCTATAGTTCGAGCAGCCGAATGCAGTTCGGTCCGATGACAGCTCATGAGCTAATCTACTTCCCTCAGAGCGGCTCCAGAGTATGTTTGAATTACAGAGCTACAGCTCATCATGATGATTTAAAGTTCTATGGACGAACATTTGAGCTGCCTACATGTATGGATTAGGAAGCGGAGGATCATGTTCGCTGCCAGTGCGTGGTAGCTTCCGGGCTGCTGCTGTACTATCTCTGCCCCGCGGACGGTTGTGCCGCTGAAATTCTGAATTCATGCCAGCAGGTTCGATCAGTCGTTAGAACAAACTAGGTCCGGCTTGTTTCCCTGCTACGCGAAAAGGCGTCAATTTCGAGTAGATGAAGAGACATTGTGCCCACCGTCCAGAAGCGAGGACCTAGGTATGTATGATAAGAGGAGTGCCAGCATTGTATGCGCAGGTTTCAGAAAAGAAATCACCGCTCGATCTCAGCCTGAGAACGGCAGCTCCAATGGTTTCTTTCAGCTTGATATCTTTCAGCTTGTATCTGCTAGTTTTGTTTGCTGATGGTTGTACAACATCACTCGTCGCCACCCAGAGGGGCGAGTAACTGCCCCACAAAGAACAAAAGAGAGCAAAAGAATGAGGGTACAGATTTCGTGCCATAGTGTTTATAGCACCTGAACCATGATGTTTATAGCACCAACCTTGGGTTTCGAACCTTGGTGTTTGCAGCACTCGGCGTTTCAACACCATGCATGCACTGCCAACTAACCAGGCATGAGCTCTTGTTTATTAGAATTAGAATGTTCGGACCCGATTATATGCATGCATCCAAACAATCCTTGGAATTTTTGAAAGAAAGGTAGTAATGAGCGTTTGCGCTGTGGGGGCGAACCGGAAGAATCAGAGGAAATCTCTCCCACATGCTGGTGGTAAGCCACGGTCTTATTCCATTTTAACCCCATGCCCGGATGAGTAGGGTTCACCCAAGTAGTGATGCTGTGGGAGAAAATGTGCCTTCTACATATTTAAACGGGTAAAAGAATAGGGGCCCGAACCTTGGTATTTGTACATGTAGCACTTGTGAACTTAGGTGTTTATAACACACTCTGAGGTTTCGAACCTTGGTGTTTACAGCATCTTTGTTTATAATCGTGATGCATTCGGCATATTATATACATAACCAGAAATTTCCCCGCCACTCCCCGAAGAGAACCCCCAGTTCGCAAGTCGTGACTTCCCTACCCATTACTGCTATGCAACGGAAGATAATATGGGTATCTTCATTTCGGCACCGTAGCCACTAATCCCGTCCGCCTCCCCTCTGTTTACAGCACATGGCGTTTGTAGAACCTGGTCTACCAATTAACCTCGACGTCGGATCTTGTTTATCGAAGGATTCAAAACATGAAAGTGGAAATAAGGGACTGGGCGAGACACACGAGACATTTTTGCTTGGTAAAGAGTGAATCTGTAATGAAGCGAATGAAGCAAAAAAATCAAGAGAAATTTACGTACAGCACTTCGCCCCCACAATTATTCGCTGGTACTGAAAGGTGGTATATATACCTACAATCTCATGCACCCCCACCTGTGTCTAGCTAGGTTCTGTGACTCTGACCCGAGTAGGTAATACACCCTGTGTCCGGGTGCTATAGCCGATAGCCCTAAATCGAGTACACCTTTGATGTGAGTCGCATATCAGTACAGCACATGTACAGGTACCACAGTGCAGAGTTTTCGTCGGTCAGCAACGAAGGAGGCGGATATTGGTTACGAGCGCAACTACAGCCATGACGAGGGCATGGCGGGCAGAATAGAGCAAAATAATGAGCTCTCCAGGTTTCGAACCTTGATGTTTGCAGCATCTGGTGTTTATAGCACCTGACGTTTGTAGCACCATGCACTGCCAACTAAGCTAGGCCTCGGTCCTTGTTCGTTGGAGGGTTTGGACTGGTCATGAAATCGGAAAGGCCACATTCAAATCAGGGAGGTATACACAAGCATGCATATGTACTTCAATGTATGTATGTTCTGCCATCGCCAGCGATTGTTGATTTCCTACCAACTATCACTCGTACCGGGACCCGGGATTCTTCCACCCTGTCCCAGGGATCCCAAGACCTGATGATATTGCAAAGACCAAAATTTGCCCGGACGTCATTGTCAAGTGGTGCATTTGGTCAAGAGATGAACCTACCTAGTAAGGAGCATACTTTTTAATTGGGTCAGCCCCCTTGATTATTAGATAGCCTAGCTATCGAGATATCTTGGTCACTAGGTTGTAGCTAAAGTCAACCCACTGGTCAAGGGGATCGCCGTTTAAAATGCGTCACATATCTCATGAGCTGTTTAATACAAGATTTCATATAGACTGTAGTGCGTGGGGATACTATTGAAATTGACTCGGGCTGCGGCTGTGGGGTGCGGCTATTACCCTTTGGAATAACACTGCTGTTCAACAACCTATTGACCCTAGAAACTCCTTTCGGGATACCATTGCACGGAGACTATGGGCGTGAAAGTATGGGAATCTTAACTGCCTCTTGACTTCCGTTGAGCGGGAATTTATAGAGTATCATTAAGTAAACCCTTTAGCCACCGGGTTGACTTTGGCCCAACCTAAGCCACCTCTCGATAATTGGTGTATGGTGATCAAGAAGGTTGGCTAAGTTAAGCATGCTCTTTGCTAGGTAAGTTGACCTCTTGACCAAGCGCACCACTTGACAACGAGATGGAACAAATTTCTAGTTGTGTAAACCCTTGCTACTTCTTGTGAGAGTAACTACAGCTGATTGTTACCATTGAGCAGACCAGCCACGGACAGATTTCTATGCAACACCAGGGTCCGAATCTTCCAATAAAAGGACTGATGTCTAGCTTAGTTGTCAGTACATGGTGCTATAAATACCAGATGCTTTAAACATCAAGGTTCGAAACCTGTCTGCCAGAATGGTGCTATAAACGCCAGGTGCTTTAAACACCAAGGCTGGAAACCTGTAGTGCTCATTCTTTGGCTTTCTTTTGTCCACCGTGCTCGGAGCAGTTGCAGTGTTGTTGAAATATGGAAGGGGAGAACCGTGTGAATAGACTTAGGTACAGAGACTGGAGAGCAGGAGAAAGACGCGAGATATATACAAGGTAGTTGGGTGCCTTATGCCCTACCGGCTGGGCCTTGACATCAGCTCAGCTGAAGCTCAGCTCGGTCAGGATCATGCAACAAGTGTATCACGGTATTGGACGAGTGATACCCAGTGTTAACTAAGAATAGGGAGATACATACCGGTATACCGCAGTCTTGGGAACAACCTGAAAGCAACAAGATAACTACCTAGTTAGGATGAAGGTCTTCTAGCTCCATTCTAGATACGCTTGTATTTTTCTTTGGAGCTGAAATTATTGTAGTTCAACATCTACCCTTTCGTGGCTGACTTGCGAACCCGTAACACGTTATCTCAATCAAGGACATCATCGTTGATGCAAATATATGATGCTGAAAATTAATGCTTATACAACTGGTAGCTTAGCTTAATGGGTAGGTCATGGTACTATATACACCAGGTACATTCCGGGCTCGAAAGCCGCTCTGATCAATAATCCAAGGTGCATTAAACACTAAGGTTGCGGGATTCAAACCTGCAGAGATCACTCTTTTGCCCTGCCGCAAAGCCTGCATTTTGTAGTGTGCCACGGAGTGGGATGTTCACTGGTTGATTACTGTACTGGCTATGATGAGAGTTGAAAACGCCGCAGATACAAAAAACAAAACACTTAGTTTTACAGGTAGGGCATTGTGCCATGTAGTGGACTCGAAATCCGCTCCGATCATTCAGAGTGCTGTGATCGCAGGGTTAAGACCTGCATAGTTCTCTTTTGCTTTTCTCTATGTCCTACCACGGTGCCATCTGCGATCGTGGGCGTGCTATGGATTGACCTATGCACTTGCAAGTAGGTATGTCATTTACTTGGGCGGTTAAAACTTCTGGCGCTCACTTCTAAGAAGGTGCGCACAAAACTCCCTCAAGTTGTGCCGGAACTTTTTGATCGCTTAAGTATATTGTGATGGTTAAATCCGCCGCAGATCAAGAACTGATCACTTGGTCTGACATGTAGGGGTATAGTGTTACAAACGCCAGGTAGCAGGCTCAAAAACTACTCAGTAATTCACGGTGCTATAAACGCCTAATAGCAGGCTCGAAACTTGCATTAATGGTTCTTTTGTATTGCTTTCCCCCGCACCTCCTCCTATATCTCGCTGGCAGAGGACCTGCGTTTGAGATCGAGACTCATCATCGAGTACCGTTCTATGGACCGACCCCAGTAGAATGCACGTCAAGAACCCAATTTATCGACCTCCACTGTAACTGGGATCCAGTGAAATCAACCGTCCCGTCCATCCGGGATCACTGGGGACGGGGACGGACTGCAAGGCGCCGTCCGTCCGAGGGCAGGATGGAAACGGCGCTGTATTTTTGAAGCAGGACAGCCAGAGACGCCACGTTGCCGTCCCCGGTCGTCCCCGGCAGTCCCCAGCAGATATCAATTGATGATGAAATTCAGAAGTAGTAAACCGAGTTGAATCACACCAACCCTCAAATTTACCACACTATGTACTGCAAACTCTATCTATTACCATTAGTTCACTCATGTCTAGCCATATAGAACCCTAAATGTTTGATGTCGGCCGATGACTGTGGATGTCGGCCGGGACGGTTGAGAACACTGCTCGGATCATCGGATCAACTTTGGTTGCCTCTCTACATACTGAACTTTCTTCCTCCTTGCACTATCGCATCAGCAGGAAGACGCCCCACAGGGACGCTTGAGAACTGCCTAGAATTATATATTGTCATCTGCCTAGTTGTGGTATGCTATTACCGTCTGAGAAATCACTGTAGTAGACAAAAGACAAAAGAATGACCATTGCAGGTGTCGAACCCGCGGCACCCTGACGTTTATATATAGTGCCTTGAGGTTTTGAACCCTGCGTTTATTACACCTGCTAAGCCAAGCTATCAGTTATTGCTTATGTATGCACAGGACCTATCTAGAATCAAGATTACGGAGTTGCCGGCTTTCCAGTGTGCTTTGCTCAGGGATTTATGAAGATCTAACATCCCCTTAAGCGTAGCAAACAGAATTGAGACTGTATAGCTGTGAAGATCCCAGTGATCGACAGTCTGGTTGTTGTAATCATATTGTATTCGGCCGCGAGTGGCCATGGCATAAATCCACAATCTGATTATGCGTTACAACAGGCGAAACAACACCACGGCCCCGAAGTGCTACGGTTTAAGGGATCCTACTAGTTACTAGCTGCTTCTTTCAACAAAATCTTCTACAGGATGAAACAAAAGAATGATTGAACGAGTTTTGAGTCCATGATCTGGCGTTTATAGCGCCATGAAGTATTCTGACGTTTAGAGCGCTATGAGGTTTTGAACCTCGGTGTTTACAACACCCATGTTTAGAGCACCGCAGGCTTTGAACCCGCGGTCTGGCGTTTATTGTGCTGTGAGGGTTCGAACCTGGTGTTTACAGCACTGGTTGGGCTAGGCAGTCAGTCCTTGTATATGCAATGGTTTCTAGCATTCCGTACAAGATCTCGAAGGGCAAAAGCAGAGCAAAAGAGTGAGTACTGCAGGTTTAGAGCCTGAGCTCTGTAGGGGTTTGAACCTCGGTGTTTACAGCACCTGGCGTGGCATTTTCAGCGCCATGAGGTTTCGAACCCCAATGTTTACAGCATCCGGTATTGTAGCACCGATATTAACTAAGCCAACAGCCCAGTTCTTATATATGCAATATTTTCCACCATGCTGAACGCCGCTGAACGGGACCTAAACTAGAATCTTAAGCAAACACAGAGGTCTAAGGTTTTAACACCAGTTTTTATAACTCAGCAATTCTTGTATTCGCAATGGTTTCCACCATCCTATGTGTCCGCGAGGGGTGTTCAGTCTTGTCCCACACCGCGCAAGCCCAAAATTTCTAGAAAGAATTATAGCCGTTCACGCATTCTCACTTACATTGCGTATTCCCGGTGTCCTCGCTGGAGCTCGACGAATTATCCCTCAATTAGCAGCATGTAGTAGTCACCCAGCACTACTATTTCACAGAAAGTGCTGGAGCGAGGAATGGTAAATTAACATCTTCATACTCCACAAGCCACCTCCTAGCTACCACCTACCTCAAGCTCCACGCTTCCCAGTGCTCAATACTAAAGCCCTGCCCATCTGTCCGTGCAAGGCTGAGCTATAACCTTGCAAGAAAACAAGTCTCAACTTCCGCTACCAGACTAGTTTCAAACAACGGGAAAGCTCCCTGAACATGAATCTGCAGCCCCAAAAGCGGCAAGTACAATCAAGGGCCTACCTACTTGAGTAGTGTTAATGCCGGCCGACAATGATGGTCCCAAAACCCTAACCCACATGATCACACCATCGCGGTGATAATTGCAACATATGACGAGCTCAGCCAGCAACACCACCTAGGTAGCTCTTGACATCTGTGTTTAATAAAAACAACGATAATAACATGAAGAAAACGCTGAGAAACATTGGTACAAAGTAAAACAGAGGAAGGAAGAGGAATACATACAAGCACCTCCAAAAGTAAAAAAATAAATAAATAAAAGACAAACAGCCTCCCACCGTGTGCACAAACAAACCATCCGCAACCCTAGCTCCCCGCATTCCCATCCTTTTTGGTCTCTGTCGTCGTCGTCGAGTTCGCTGTGTTCTCCACAAATAGATTCCGTAACCACCGATTCTCCAGCTCTAGCTGCGCAATCTTCTTTTCAAGCTCGCTGACCTTATCTGCCATCTCCTTCGCTGCTTTCTCAACTGCCTGATCGCGCTGTTTCTTCTTGATACGGAAGCGTGCTGATGCGGCTGTGTTGCGGCGGCGCTTGTCTTCCTCGGCGGCGATACGCGCAGATTCCTGGATCGAGAGAATGTGCGCGTCTTGCTCCGAGATGGAGGTGCTACCGTGGTGGTGAAGATGAAGCTGAGGCGATGGGGGGCTACTGGATTCAGAGCCGATGGGAGGAAACGTGAAATCCGACAGATGAGAGGCGGATCTGGGGGATGCGGGAGAGGAGGAATCGCGATGCATTATGAGTGCTAGTGGAGATGTGGCGGTGGTTTGTGGGGAGATAACACCATCCAAGGAGCCGGTAGTAACGGCAACAGCAGATATGGGATGATGATTTTGATATTGAAGAGACGACGACTGTGGTGGTGGTGGAATATGATGCTCTCCCTGATCCTCTGTTACTGGGAATTTAAAGTTCAAAAAGTCGTATCCCGGCGCTGATAAAATAGATGACGGATCCTGAGCTGCCACAGCTACAAACAGCTAACTGTGAGCCTTACAATCTCGATTGCATAGTCATCATTGTCCGTGACGCTGCAGCGGCTCGGAGGGATTCATGCACGTGTGTTGTGGTGCAAGATTTGCGATTGGCAAGGGAGAGATATGGGGAGGGGGGCCCCAGAATGGTAAGTGATGCGCGGGTATGTCGTGCTCGGACAACACAGGCAAAAGGGAAACCGAAATGGAGGACTAGAATATGGGGCAGGGACCTCTCCCGCAGAATAAGCAGTCTGGAAGGGTAGACGTCGACCAATCCAGCAATTCCATCTGGATGATGTGATTGGGGGGAAGGGAAAAAAACAACCAGAAACAGAAAAAAAAGATAAGGTATGTACCATTAAAGAAGTCCTCTTCGAATCCACTCAGCCCACTTCCCCCATAACTCTTGCTGCCGTTGTTGCTGCTGCTTCCGAGAGCCGTGGAATCTCCAACATCTCGCGAATAGTCGACGCCGTCCAAAAACCGGGCTAAATCAAGATCCCAAAACAGAGTATTCGTGAATAATTCGAGCCCGTCCATATTGTCCGGCGCGTCGTTTCGGTGCAGCTCTTCGGGCGTAACCAGAATATCATCCAACCCAGTACTACCATTGGTGCTGTTATGGTCCAGCGGCCTGGAAGCCATATGGTGAGAATTGATCCGCTTCACCTCCTCTTCGGTTGATAGGTTATCGAGTAGATATGTACGGGTTATGTATTTAGGTGGAGCCCGTGTGCTCGGAACAGAGAGAAAGGGAGGTGCGGCGTAACGACGGTGGGCGAACGTGATATTGATATCGGCTCTCTCGTTTGGGACGCCACTGTCCGATTACCATTAAGGAGTCGAACGTTGGTCTAAGACCCTCTACCTATCTTCAAAAAGCAAGCTTTTGCCTTGAGGTGGTGTGCCGAAGGGCTGAGCGAAAGTGGGGAAGAGGGGGTAATTGAGATCGACTGGAGAAGGAGGATGTGGGATATCTGCACTTGGGGGAAAACGTGGAGGTGTGCATTTTGCTCAACTCTGAATTCTTTTTGTAAAATGTGATCCTTGTTTGAAACAGCAGGCCGTGGAGTCGTGGGGGAAATGACCAAAGTGGGATATACTTGCCCAGGTGCGTACTTCTTGGTACTACTTCGTATGCACGATGTTCGGCTATGCATGTACCTAGTGGCAGACAGGTAGATTCAATGGATGAGGAAATTCGGAATACGGCTCTGCTGCCTACAGCAGAGTCAGCCCAATGCATCTGGGACGCCCCATTCTATGAATTCAGACAGTTCGTCTCTTGCTCAGCATCTTCATTCCTTCCGGGGGCCTGCGGTGTTTTAGTATTCCAGTATGCTATTTGAAAGAGGTCATTGCGCGTACTTTTCATAAGTTGATGCATATTACTGATAAGCTTCTTATGAGAATAATTTTCACAATCGCGGCTGACAACTGTGACGGTCAGGGCTCGGAGCTTCCCGCGAAAGATACTTGTTTTTGAGATGTGACAACTCACCAGAGATCGAGAGTGTCGGGTTTCTGTGCATGCCAAACAAAATAGAAGCAAGGCGCCCATACCGTTACTGCTAATATTTGTTATTTAATGTATTGGTATTATGTAGGATCTCTGGGCAGTGAGGGATTCTTGATTGAAGTCTTTTATAGTCACAAAGCGTCACTCTCGAACTTGATTGTTCAACGACAACCAAACGACATTAAAGCTCTACCGTCACCTCATCCAACCACTTGACCGAGATCCTACTACTAAACACACGCAACGCCCCTCGCGCAGCTATTTCCCCTGATACCATTCGACTAGAGGTTCTAATCCACCAGTCTCATGCCACACTTCGCTGCTAATGGAGCCAATACTACCATCACTTGTATCGCCTACACCGACGGCACATCAATCTGATTCTTCCATCACAGTATCGGCAGATGATGCTTTACTTCCGCTAACAATTTCACTCCCCGAGTCCACTCATACACAGTTAAACCCCATCAACAGCAGTACTGTTTTGGCCAAAAACTTATCCACACCAAAGGACCCATTGAAACCCCCAACACCACCTCTACCCAACTTGTCTCATCCCTCGGTGGGATCACCCGACCCCTCACCTAAAGAACCATTAGTACCACCATTAGTTTCCCCTCCCCCAGCCGACTCCACGGTCCTACAAGCGCCGTTCAACCTCCTGCTTACATCACCGCCCCTCCCTCTCCGCGACAGAAATAACAAGTTAAACCTCCTCTTTAGCGCCTGCATCCACCTCACCACCCCCTCCGAAAACTGGCGCACTCTCCTCCTCCTCCACACACACAGCTTCCACCTAACGCTGACACTAACATACAATACCCACTTTATCTCCGGCAACAGCGTACTCGGGGAATCCTTCGCGCGTCTTCTCTCATCTTTACCGGTCTTCCCCCCACCCCTCATCCTGACTGCCGTCTCATCCTGACCGTCTAGATATGGACCCAACTCGACTTCTCACCCTCCCTCTCCATCTTTCAGGAGGAAATACAGATCACACTTCTCCGCAGCACCTGCTCCGCCGTCGAATCCCTGCTTCCGGAGCTCCTACCCACCGCGCGAATACCAGAGATAAAAATGGAGTTTGCATTTGAAGGGAGGGGGAAGGTGAGTGTGGGGATGCTGGCCCCGCTGGCGGATGTGGCGGTCAGGAGCTTTTGGGGGGATAAAGTTGCGAGGTTGGCGCCGTTCATGGGGAGGGTAGGGTTTTTGAGGGAGTGTGAGGCTAGGAGGGAGTATGTGGGGATTGTTGCAAGGGTGTTGGAGGGGTTTAGACTGGAGGGGGGGGAGGGGAGGGGGAATGTTAAGGCGCAGCTTTGGAGGGCGGTGTTGAAGAATTTGGTAACGAGGGATAATCTGGAGGGACTGGATCTTGCCGCTGTTGCAGGGGAAATGAAGGAGGAATTCGATCCCACCAAGGAGGGAATCGAAGATGTGGAGATGCTGGATTTTGAAGCTTTGCCGGAGCGTAAAGACGAATGGGAGAGTGAAGGTTTCGGAGGATATGGAGACTCTGATGATGACACGTTGTTATGGGACGATGAGGATAGGGAGCGTGTTGACGTCAATTTTTGCGATGAGTGGAGCAGTGATGATGGGTTGATATCGTCGGACGGTGAGGATGAGTTATGGGCAGCACCGGAGACTGGAGATGATGAGATTTGGGAAGCGTTAGAGAAGACTAAGGAGGACAGCGATGAGGATGTTTTCGAGAGCTATGAGTGGGAAGAGATGATGAAGGGGATGGCGTGGTGATGTGTTATTCGAAAAACATGGAGAAGAGCTAGTATGTAACTACATCAACGGATGTCTATTGGCTTGAGCCCGACGTTGACGGAGACTCAACATTAGTTTCAGTGCCACAGTTTCTTGCGCAGCCAGACAGTTAAGAGGAGAGTGAAGCATAATAGTCGGCTATATGAACAGTCACTGCCGTAGCTCTATGCCACTCTATCATATCCTGGATTAAAAGCACCTAGGTTTCCGCACTTCCACTGCTGCGTGTAATAGAATTATTTGAAATCCTTGTAACTCCATTTCTCCGTTACCGACCTCTTCGCCTGTTTTGCGTAGATGACTGGCGTTCGTGCCTCGACTATACCGCGCTCTCTCAAACTACGGAATCTGTCGTTAAGAAGATTTCCTTCGGGCTTGAGGGTTCGTAGGGAGTCTGAGAGCTCATCTGGCAGTTGCAGCTCTAGCGGTGCACGTGGCAAACTGCAGAAAACGTTTATTAGCAGATTTCCAATTTACAAGTGTGGGAGAAAGCACATACGGAACTTTCCCGAATTTCTTCTTCCGCATAGTCTCCAGGCTCTTTTTATCGTCCCTCAGCGCTGTTTTCTTTGCGATGGCTCTTTCCATCCGAAGTTTTTCCTGCCTTTTGATTTCCTTGGTATACTTCTTAACTAGCATCAACTCCCTTGCTAGCTGCTTCGTTTTCTTTTCTGCCTCCCGGGCTCTCTCCTGTTCTTTTTGCCGTGATTCCTTATTCCTCTGTGCTTGTGTCTTTCGCTTCACCTCTTTCCTTTCCTTGTTTTCGCTGTCTTCCTCCTCGTCTCCCTCCTCCTCTTCATCGTCATCCTCCCATTCCTCCTTGTCACTCTCCATCTCCTCATCAGACGCTTCCACGAGTGCCTGTATCCTTGCAGCCTTCGCCTCCTCCGCCAGCCGTTTCTTCTCCACCTCCACCTCCTTCTCCCCCTCCTCCCTAAGTAGCGCTTCCCACTTCTCAAATTCTGGATTGTATGAGATACCAGCCTCAGGTAATCTCACAGCGGGCACGGAGCCAGTAGCTGTGAGCGCAATCGGTTTATGTTTCAGCGTCTTCGGAGCCTCGATGGGGTTCTTTTTCTCGACAAAGTCCAACTGCTCGAGCTCAATGTCCGCCTTCTTCTTGAACTTATCCACCGCCTCGTCGCCCCATGGATCATAGTCCGGTACCGGTACCGTCTTTGACGATGCGAGAACACCCGCAGGCGCAGAGGATGCACCACCGTATGCAATCGCGCGTAGTCGCTGCAGCTGTGCGAACGATACTCCGTCCTTCCGCTTCTTCTTCTTCTCAGCCACACCATCGGTGACGAAGCCGCTAGCACGCTTGCGAGTGTCGACGGCGGGGACGGCGGAGCGGGTTGCAAGGATCTCGTCGGATTTCAATGGCTTGGATTTCTTTGCGAGGCGGCGTTCCGTGGCGATGTCGCCATCGACGTCGAGGGAGAAGAGCACATCATCCGTCTTTTCTTTGATTACACCGCTGTTGGAGAAAGGTTAGCATGTCCCGCCAGGAAGTAGAGAAGCTGGGTACCCTTGTGCGATTTCCTCGCGAACTTGTTCTAGCCCCGATTGCACAACTGATATATCGACGTTCTTGCGCCAAGCCTTTTTGCCTTTGCGGGAGGGTTGCTTTGAAGGCATGGTTGCGTTGGTGATGGGTTGGATTGAAGTGAGGTCAAACCCACTTTATTCCGCAAGTTGAGAAATTCCCTACTTGTGCCAAGATTTCGAACATGGCTCACTAAAATCACGTGATGTGATTGTGAGCTAGAAGAGATACACTGCAAAAAGACAGACTAACCTCCCACCATCCCGATAACACCTGAACCGTAAAAACAACCGAAAATTTCCATATCCGGCACCAATAGTCCCAAACAACCCTGAATCAATAAAGAATGCGTCAAACAATAGATACGCTGATATCCATGAACTTTTTCATATTCGCCTATTGAATCTCTACCTTCCTCGCTTTCTTCCTCTTCTTCACAACCTTAACACCCCCTTGCACTGGTGTGCCTCTCCCGGATGAAACTTCAACCGGCGTACTCCTCCCTCCATCATCCTCCCCCTCCTCTTGTGCCTGGCTCGCCCCCTCACCGACAACCCTTGCCCTCAAAACACCCCTATCCTTCTCTGCCTCCTCCCTCTCCCTCTCACGCAGCTTCTTTAGGTGTTCCCGGCGCCGCTTCCCAGCCTCCAGGGCCCGGCGCTTAAGGCTCTCGACCTCCTGCTGCTGCTGCACCATTGCACGGCGCAACCGCGAGAGTTTCGCCGTGTATGTTGGGATCTGCTGGAGTGTTGGAGCAATCGCATTGTAATTTGGGAGGTTGGAGAGGGTGGAAGAGGTGAGAGAGAGAGAGGTGAGGAGCGCGCTCTGCTGGGACTCGAGGGAGGCGAGTTGCGACGTCAACGAGGACAGCGCGAGACTGGCGCGCGTAGCGAGGAGGGGAGCATCCATAATTGCGGTGGTTGGAGGGGGAAGGAGATGGAGAGATGGAGCGGGGAGAGCTGCATGTGATTGGTGTTACGAGGGAACCTAACCCTGGGTTTCACGTGAGTTTCAGGGATTAATGCTTGTACGTGCGACTCGGGTCGGGTCATGGAGCATCACCGCCTGGCGGCGAGCCTTCTGATGTAGATGTATGACATGAACAGGAGACGCAAAAGATACCTGTAGCTTTTGTACCAAATGGATACTTCTAGAATCGAAAGCTGCTATGGTCTGGTTGACGCTGATAAATCTCCTGATTTTTTTCCGGGCCGTTTTTGCTTTTTTGGGTCCCGCGGCTGGCTTAGCTTGAAGATCTGACACAAACCTCTCTCGCCTCCTGCACGCCATCATCACCATTCCTTGCTTTGCTTCACCCCACCACCAACCTCCCCCCGGACTCGAGAGGAATACACCTACCCCCTTCCTTCCTCAGCACTCCAGCTACCTACCTACATTTCCCAACATCTCCATCTATCTTTCACAAACCCTAACTCACTCAAAGCATCACCATGCTACTTCCCGACACTGACGGTGTCCCCATCACTCGCCCGCAATGGAACCCACCCCCACACCTCGAAGCCCGCTTCTCCCGCCGGCGCTCTCGGCGCTCGGGTACCAACTCCCCCGGCCAAACGATCTTAACCGCCTCCAACCTCGCCACCACCCGTCGCCAGACTCTCCTCGAAGCACGGAAGTCGCTTCTCCGGGCCCGGGCGCAGCACGTCGACAAAGTCCGACGGTCCCGGGCAGACTCTCACGAGGCAGTTTCCGAGCGCCTGCTCGCACTACAGGCATCCATGCATGCAGCACAAGAATCCCGCGATGCGATTCTCAAAAAGATTGCGGCGTCGTGCTCGACCGAGGTTGCGAAGGCGAAGCGCACGGCTGTCGAGATGCGGAAGAAGCGTGAGCGAGAGGCGAATGCGTTGCGCGAGAGCTTTGAGGAGCGTATGGTTGAGGCGCAGCGGCGCCGAGACCAGGTGCTCCGCGAGCGTGGGAGGAAACGGAAGGAGCGTGGGAGCTCGGCGGGGTCGAAGGAGCGCGAGGGTATGGCGGCGGAGGTTAAGAGTGCTGGGAAGAAGGAGGAGGAAGATGTCGCTGTGAGACGGATCCAGAGGGCGTGGAGAGGTGCAAGAGATAGGAGGATTGTGGCTGATTTTGTGGCTCTGGGATTGACGATTGAGAGTGTGCGCGATGCCGACTTTATGGATGTTTCAACTAGATTTCAGAATGAGGATGTGATTAGAGCTACGTCGAAGCTGCTCACTAGGTGTGGGTTGCTGGAGGGGATTGAGGGTGTTGAGGGCGCGGTGGAGAAGTGCTGTAGGACGTTTTTGAGTGCGTATTTGATCCTGGGTCATCCCGGGGAGGTTCTGAGTAATGATGGCGAAAAGGAGAAGGTAAGACACTTGGTACCTGCCACTCTTGGGGAATGCATGCTAATCGTGTGGGCTAGGCTCTGATTACAAGGTCTAAAGATCTTCTTATTGCTTTCGAGTCGTTCTTATCATCGCCTTCGTTCCCACCACCTGATGCACTTTACAATGCCTGGAGCGAGTTTAGTACGGCATTTGATACATGGAAATCCAGAGATTCCGAGATCTTTATTCAGACGATGGTAGCACAATACGCAGAGCTGGACCTTATCTGGCAGAAAGTCAAAGACGATACTACCGGCGGTGTTGCAGAAGACTTTAAGCAAGGGATCCGCGAGAATCAGCTTCTGCTTCTCGTCCGCATACGTCGGTTGGCAGGAGATAGAACCAGAGACTTAATTAGGACTGCCGTCAAGGAATCTAGACGAACTAGGCTACCTAGGAAAGAAAAACGTGATACGAAGCCTCGTGAGGTACCATCATCGAATGCAACTACAGTATCCACCACTCCTGCCACTAGTACTTCTGCTCCTCCACATACGTCTCCACAGGTTCCTCCTGCAGCTGCACAGCATGTTGAACCTCGTGTTGGCTTTGATTCGGTGGCTGGTGGTGATGAGGGGATGATGTCGAACCGCCAGATCATCCACGAGTTGTCTCTGGATAAAGACTTCCGTCTGCAACCCCGAAAACGAAGTCGACTCGAACAAATGGTCGAAGACACGGCCAAGGCCGCTTTTTGGGCTATAATGCGGGACGACATTGCGGAAGGAAAGCTGGAGAAATGGATCCCCGCCCTTGCCGAAACAGTTCGCTCCAAGTTGCTGCGGCTGCTAGATCCCAAGGGCTCATTCCATCGCGCTGTTGCTGAGTCAATGGATATTGACCTTATCGCGCAACAATGTCACAACGGTTCCTACGACCACGAAAAACTCCTCTCCTACGTTATCGGTCTCCTTCCAAAGATCTGCTCGCCTGCTCGCGACGAAGACGTAAAGGCCCTCGTTGAAGACCAGGGCGACTATATCTCCCGTCTACAAAAACTCCTGGACGTTCTTGAGGCGATGCAGCTCGACCACGCCAACTTCCTCCTCATGATCTCGGCGCCCCAGGTCATCCCAGAGGCCATCCCATACGAGTGCCGACTATTCACAGCTGACCTGGAAGCCGGGCGCACATCCCTTGACAAAACCCGCGCGTGGCTCCTCGCTGCAAAGCAGCAGCTCCCACAGGGCTCCTCGGCAAGAGACATTCACACACACGCCTTCCTCAACCTCCTCTTTGGCCTCTCCCCCCTAACCCCCGACGAAATCCCAGAAACCTTCCACCTCGACCACCAACGCCTCTGCGACACCCGCGACACCCTCCGCGCCGTCATCCTTGGTGGCGCAATCGTGCTCACGGTGAAAACACTCCTCCGCCGCGATGTCCGCGGCTCCTGGAAGGAACTAAAATCGCGTGTTGCGGCGCTACTGAAAACTCCATCCTCGACTGCGGATATTGCGGACGGCGTAAGAAGGTTCATTGAGGAGACCACGGCCACGCCTGTCACCACGCTGGATGCGGTCAGGAATGCAGTTACTAGGATCTTGGAACGCGGCACAGCGGATCCAGTTGTTAGGGTTGTGTGTAATCGTGTTCGTGGATTCGTTAGGGAAAGGCTACTGGCGAGTAATAGCCAGGATAAGGTGCGGCTTGCGTCGACAGCTGGCGAGACGCTGACGGGGTGGGGTGTCGGGGAGTGGATCGGTGAGATGGGGGGTGTTGTTGAGAGGACGTTGGTTTGGGCGGAGGTCGATAAGGGTGTTAGTGGTGACTTTTATAATGAGATTTTGAGGGTCGAGGGGGGATTGAATTAGAGTAGACGAAGAGGATGGGTGAATTAGAGTATGAAAAGGGAGGGTGTGGATCGGAAGGAGGGGGAATCTTACATATAGCCTTGTTTGCTTTGATTCGCATTGCTTGCTTTGTTTGGGTTCGTCTTGGGGATTGCGGGGAGGTTATGGTTTGCCATTTTTTTCGTGGTTTGGCATTGTGATGCATGCAGAGTTGGGGTTTTTTTGTTGTGTTTGTGTTGACTTTGTTGTTTAGATGAGTTAAATTTGAGAAGGGCATATTTTTATTACTTGCTACGTGTGTATATGACCGACTTGCCAGCTGCAAACTTCGACTCCATGGCCGGGCCGTGCGTCCACCGGTTGGCATGATCATGAAGCAACTTAATTTTGTATCCACGCTTGGGAGGCCCACATGGTGTACTTCTGTGCGGCGATTTCACTGACGCATGGGTTCCTGACGGGAGTGGTTTCGAACTAGTACTAGTAATATCTAGCGCAACCCGGCACCACAGAACCTATATTGGATGAAGAGTTACTATATTCAATACAGCACCGTACCTCTGGAGTAGCGATCCGCCCCAAACTATTTGGCTGGTGACAAAGTCACCCGTGAGTGAAAATTCGTGAACAGCTATTCCCTCCCTACTATACTTCACATTAGAGTTTTGTCAGAAGACTTATGTTTACACGATGGCGACTGCGGTGAGGGTAATCTGGAGGTGGTCGGTAAGAAGGTGAGGGAGATGTACGTTCAGATTGAGGGTGTGTATATACGTATTATACGGGACGAGAGGTTGTGAGACTGGGCGACCTTCGAGGGTATCCACCCATTGTGGTGCTTCCAGGGAGCTCCTAAATATATACCTGAGATTCAGGGCTTTAGAGCCGTGTATAATACAATCGCGCAGGTACAAGTGGCATCCCGAGCTCTCCACTTGTCTGCCGTAGAGCGTACCTCTGCTGTTCTGTAGCTCTCAGTTACTTTACTGTGTGTGCCGTGGTCGAGGCCGACTATACCCCTGTGAGGTAGTTTCTGTCATATCCATATTAGTGTCTAGCATGCATGTGATAATGGTTCTACAGCTCTAGCGCGGGTCCAGCCGAGGTAGGAAGTTTCGTTCGTTTACTCCACATTTCTAGCCATCTCTGGGACAGAAATACATACGTAAATAGGCACATCAAATGGCGTGGTGTCTAGTCTGTCAGGCGCCCTGGTAGGATCTTTGCGGTAGCCTAGCGCCAGCGACCAAAAGCTACGTGGTGTCAACCTCCATTCATGGCTCGGGGCAAAGCTAACTAGAATGAAATCACAAGACATCCCCAGCAAGACTCAGAGTAGTATGAGATGAGACTTGCTGAATACTAAGTACTTAAGTAAGTATGTATATACAACTCCAACTAAATACGATCCCAATATCCGCACATTCCTGAAATGCAATGGCAAGAGAAAACAGACGCCCGACATAGATACTCAACAGCAGCAAGCAATTCATTTAAACAAAGGAAAAAGATCAAAAGCCGAGAAATCCCCAATACAACCCGTGGCGTACTTCCGAACAAACTAGAGGAAAATCATCAACACCTGCACCAAAGCATCCGTATGAAGACAAAAAGAGAATAACCAAAAAGAACCACATAAAGAGGGACCGCAACTACCAAAAACACCATAAAAAACTTCTAGCGCGTGGCGTCCCAAAAAATGAAAGTGCATGAGAAAAAACAAGGCAACACTAACAGTGGGATTCAATGAAGAGAGGTCATTCGCAAAAACGGCTCGTAACAATCCTGTCTTAAGAAATATTACAGGGTAGTATATAAAAGAAAACTATTGGACGAGTATGTATAGAATAGGCCAAAGACGGGAGAAAAACATATCAAGGAGAATACTCCGCAGCGGTCTGATTCAAAGAGCACAGCACCAGGGAACGATGAAAAGGAAAGCCCAGTCGCGTTTGAATGGTTGAACCTGGGCTTGAAGACAGCGCAGGATGGAGAGGGTGATGGCGACGCTCCGTCGGTATCATCGCAGCATTTGAATGACCGAATCATTTCCGAAAATGCGCCGAGATTCGATTGGTAGTCTTTCCCCAAAGCAGTTCCATTTTTCTAGTGCCTCTTGCTATCTTCTGGGTGCTGGTTGTCGTTTCGATGGTACAGATTGCCGTTTCTTTAGAGCCACTACTAGAGCCAACTGTCGTATCATCGGTGCCATGTAGCGGGGTTTCTCCTGTACCGTCTACCGCTCTGATGGTGCCACTACCTGGGTCAAGTGTCGCTTCTTCGGTGCTGTTTGGCGGTATTTCTCTCGTGCCGTCTGTTTCACCTGTACCGTCTATCTCTTCGCTGGGGCCATCATTGGAGTTAACTGTAGCATCCCCAGTGTGAAGTGAAGACTTTTCTCCAGTACCGTCCGTTGCTTTGCTGCATCTGTTGGTCATACCCATCTTTTCTTTAACGCGCGACACCCATTGGATGGCGTCGCTTATATCCTCATGGTCGTTTGGACGTATCTTTCGATATCCATCGAGAGCCCTCTCAAAAAAATCCAGCGCCTTATCATATTTCTCTTGTTCCTCGAAAGTAACCCCCATATTGTACACGGTGTTGAGTGTTAAGATATGATCACGTCCAAGAGCCTTTTCTTTGCCGTCAAGTGCCCTCTGATACCACTCCAATGCCTTACCATACTCTCCTTTGCTTCGGAACACAATGGCCATGTTGTTGACCGTGCCGAGTGTTGAGATATGGTCACACCCAAGAGCCTTTTCCTGACCGTCAAGTGCCCTCTGATACCACTCCAATGCCTTACCATACTCTCCTTTGCTTTGGAACACAATGGCCATGTTGTTGACCGTGTCGAGTGTTGAGATATGGTCACGCCCAAGAGCCTTTTCCTTACCGTCAAGTGCCCTCTGATACCACTCCAATGCCTTATCATACTCTCCTTTGCTTTGGAACACAATGGCCATGTTGTTGACCGTGTTGAGTGTTGAGATATGGTCATGCCCAAGAGTCTTTTCATAACCTTCGAGAGCCCTCTGATACCACTCCAATGCCTTATCATACTCTCCTTTGCTTCGGAACACAATGGCCATGTTGTTGACCATGTCGAATGTTGAGATATGGTCACGCCCAAGAGCCTTTTCCTGGCCGTCAAGTGCCCTCTGATACCACTCCAATGCCTTATCATACTCTCCTTTGCTTTGGAACACAATGGCCATGTTGTTGACCGTGCGGAGTGTTGAGATATGGTCACGCCCAAGAGTCTTTTCATAACCTTCGAGAGCCCTCTGATACCACTCCAATGCCTTATCATACTCTCCTTTGCTTCGGAACACAATGGCCATGTTGTTGACCGTGTCGAGTGTTGAGATATGGTCACGTCCAAGGGTCTTTTCATAACTTTCGAGAGCCCTCAGGTACCACTCCAACGCCTTGTCGTACTCACCCATATTATCAAGTATTGAGGCCATGGAGTAGACCGCGTTGAGTGTTGAGATATGATCTTCTCCAACGGTTTTTTGGAGGCCAGTCAGAGCAGTTTCAAATGCAATAATAGATAACTTATAGCTATTCCAGTATGTGTGTGCTTCTCCCACAATACGGATTGCAATGTAAGACTCTTTATTGAGCGGGTATTTTTCGACGTCAACAAAGTAGTCCGATATGTGTTGTGAGCACATATTCAGGTGACTTCGAATTCGCCGCTCAAAACCCCAATATGACAGAGTTCTTTCTACAGTATCTGTTTCAAGGACGGAAGCCACTAGTCGTATTGCCTCGCTAGCTTTTTCTTTTCTCAAGTTGGCATCGAAATTCTCACGGGCCCACCGATGAATAATTGGGTGCATCGATATGCTTTTCCCGGACAACAGTTTGCGCTTGACAAAGGAGAATGTCAAAAGCTCCTCGATTGCGTTGTCTAATTCATCTTGAGTCCAGAAATTAGCTATGGAGACAAACTTCGCCTCGTAGTTTGGGGGGATACCGGCGCTCAACCAGTCACCAGCGACATCTTTTCCCCCTAGGAGCAAGTCATAGGGGATATCCTCGTTGCTTAAGTAAGCGCAGAGTTGCAGAAGCCGCGCTGCAGAGGTCCCTAATCCCGTATAAGAGAGCTCCCAGGTGAACACACCTCCCTTCTTGTACGTTCCCACCTTTGGAATTTTGCCAATGGTGCCCATGAAATTCTTCTCCAGCTTCGCAAGGTAGGTCTCAAAGTCTACTTTCTTGACAAACATATAGGATGCAGCGTGTACAAGTGCCAAAGGAAAGCTTCCGAGTTGTTGAACTACCCGTGAGGCGAGATTTAGGTCTAGTTGGGTCAGTGTTAGTGCGAGAGTATTCTAGCAAAATTATTGCGTTTACCGTCTTCAGGCAGATCTTCATGTTTGAGCTTCATTCCTTTCAGGAGTAGGCCAAGCCCATCATCAATCTCTTCTACCGAAATTGAATGTCCATGAAACGCAAGCTCCGAGCGGCGTGAAGTCACAATGATATGGCCCCAATTACAAGACGGTAGGTGCTCAAGAAGATCGACCGAATCAAGATCTGTGCAATACAAATATCAGTATAGTCATGGCCGGGCCGAAGGCAACAGTTACTTGCCGTCGTTATTATCGATCAACAATAGCCACTGTTCATTTCCAGCTCCTGCGAGCCATCGTTTGCACACATTCCATGACGATTTTAAAGTTTCATGGCTAATATTCCCTTTAGAATCAAGACAACCCGGCATTCCAAGTTCGCTAGAGAGTTTTGTAAAGTCTGGATGCGAGGGGCACTTTTTGATACGTTGAAGTACGATTTTCTCCAGGATTATACGTCCGCTAGACTCTAGAGCTGTCATATCCTTAGCATCAAGCCACAAAACGGATCGGTAGAAGGTTCCGTGACGATATGCGTATTCCAGAGCTATTTGGGTTTTGCCAATGCCTCCCATTCCATGTAATACCTACTTGCAAAGTCAGTGGCAGGTCGAGAAAGCATCCGGAAGAGTTACAGACAATGACTTCTCTCTTAGTCTTGCCGTTCAGAGGCTGGAAAATTTGATGCATCTCATCTAGCAACCCTTCTCTGCCGCAAAAATCTGGGTTTGGTGGAAATGGTAACTCAATGAAATTATCGAAAGATCCTTTAGACTGTACAACACAAGGTGTAACAACACAAGGTGTAACAACACAAGGTGTAGTAGCACGGTGTCGTTCAGTAAGGTTATACAGATCTTCGTTGTATGTTTTCAGTCTCTCGATCAACGTTTGCAGTTTACTCTTGTCGGAGAATGCCCATTTCAATCGAGCGTAGTTCGAAACGCAACTTTGTAGTTGTGGAGCCATAGCTTCAACCTGAGCGATATTGACGTTGAGGTCCTTGAATATATCGTCACAGATAACCGGAGCAGGCGAGGGCAAGGATGAGGACGAACGGAAGTACTTCCGAACTCTAGATTTTTTCGGAGAGGTAGTCGCCTCGAATTCATCGACAACTTTCATTCCATATGCACCTTCCATCTGATTGACACTGGCGAAAACATTCGCAATCCTAGCGAGTGTTCGAACAATAAGTTGATATCTTCTCTCATCGGAGACTAAAAGCCCAGAAAGCTTGTCCTGTCCACCTGCAGGTCTCACATCCGCAACCCAATCCTTCAGCCGCTGGTCCTGGATGCTAAATTGATGCTGGTATTCGCTAAAATCATTGTCGAGATCTTTTGCAGTCAAAAACACCTGATATCCTTCGAAACTAGTCTTCAAAAGTAGGCCGATAGCTCCTGGCACACCAAGCGCCAGTCCAGCGACATCCATGACCGCCCTCGTTCGATGAATATTTACACCAGTCTTTGCCTAGGCTGAGGGTCGCCTCCAGGGTTCGAGTGGCGACTCGGAATCAACAGGCTTTCTGAATAGGTTGTAACAGTAGAAGCCGAAGCAAGTAACGAATTCGAAAGAGTGGAGTTGAGAATGACCCCACGCAGCCACGCTATCTCGTGTAACTTAGATGCATATATCCAGAATCTTTACCCGGCGCCTCCAGCGCCAGTTTTGATGCGTCGTCATGGAGTGAGGTGATTGGTTGATAGGGAAGTCGGGTAATTGCAGCCACAAACAGTCACTCGAAAGGTATCGGCCTTTTTCAGTCCCTCAACTCCGTGCCCCATAGTAGTTAACAGCCTACAAATGTCAAGGGCTCTTCTCAAAGACAACGGATACTATCGTAGGGATCCCAGGACTTGGTCACAGACCTAAGTTGCCCATTGTCCTGCTGTAAATTTATGCAACTGCACTTCGTATTATCGGACCCCTCAACTCACACCTATCCCGAGACTATATAAACCAATCCCAAATGAAAACAACCCCACAAAACACCGCAGTTCCAAAGAAAGCAGATCGTGCAATACTCGCTTTCTCACTTGCTTTCTTCAGCTCCTTGTTTCCCCGTTGTATGTTTTCGGTTGTGGCGAGAGAGTCCATCACTAGGTTGTCAATATGTACATTTTGTGTTGCCAAGTTTGTTGCGAGCTGTGTCTGCAGCTCTGAGATCTCAAGGAGCGAAGATTCGGCGGTCCTTGCGGAGTATTAGTAAAGAATGAAGGAAGAGGGCGATTACAACTGGAAAAACTCACCGAACTTGCTCGAGCGTTTCCTCATAATGCTTCAGCATACCCTCGTTCTCCTTCTCAAATATCCTCAACTGATCCGGACTTAATCCCTCTACTGCCTTCCTCTCCTCCTCTTCTTCTTCCAACGCCACCTTCGTCGCCGTCATTCCCACTCCGAATCCCGTCACTCCCCTTGCTCCCACTGGTGCTTTATGCAGTAGACTCTTTCCCCTCTCGATCTGCCTTTGCAGCCTGATCTCCTGGCGCTCTCTCTGTTCTTCGCTTGCCTTCTCAAGTCTGTTCTTCAGAAACCAGATGACGCTTTCTCGATGCGCCATCAGCATTTTCATACCCGCCTCCTCTGTATCTCTAGCATTTTCATCCTCCCATAGCGACTTCAGCGAGGAATGCTTTTTCCTAAACACGCGCGCTTCCGTTTGTACGCGGATCTTCTCCGCAGATTCGAGGCGTGTGATCAGAGAGAGTGTCGAGCGGATTATTGTCTTTGTTTCTGCGTCAAGTGCATCGCGCTGTGTGTCGGTCAGGTAGGTTGCTTCTGAGATGGGATGGCGAGTGACGGGCGGCCGCGCAGTGGAGAGATAGGATTTCCTTGTTGTTTGGAGGTGCGAGAGGAGGGAGGTTGTATGAGTGGCCTAGATTCTCCGAGTTAGAACAAGTTTAGAGCCTGTATAGTAAGGTTAAGTGGCCGCAGGTGTACAATTCGGTAGGCTTCTTTGAGGAATTCGTCGTTTGGAGGACGGGGTTTGCGGCTGGAAGGTATCGGTGTGGAATGGTGCTGTTGAAGGATTGTGGAGAAGAGAGATGTTATGTCGGTCATCGCTGTTGTTGTGGAGCTGAGGTAGTCGGGGTACTGAAGCTACTTAGTAGAAGTTGACAGTTGGACTGACGACATTGGTGCGGCTCAGTTTGTGGGTTGGGGTTTTATGCTCGTAGAATACTCGATTTTCGGTACAAGAGTCCATTTTCATCAAGACCAATTGGCGCATTCTGTTTCCAGAGATGTTTCCCGAAGTATTTACAAGAGCGCAGTAGAGTGGCCAACAGAGCCTTCCCAAGGACTGGTCCTTTATATTTTTGCATCCTGATCTTCCTGCGAGAGAAAATCAAAAATTCTCAAAATAACTAAATAGGTCTTCATAATCGATCAGCATTGGGCTCACCTTAGGCGTCTATGCTCCAACATAGCTAATATACCTCACTAAGTACCCGGGTTTACTCCAACAGCATCGAATAACAGTGGCAGAAGGTTCTATTTGCCTGCGTGTGATAATAATATTTGTCTTGGCGCCAAGCATGGAAGGCCACGACTCCACTCAGCTCGACTGAATCTCACCATGTCCCTAACAGCTAAACGTGAAGCCGCAGCTCACTCACAAACCCTCTTTGCATTCTTGTCAGAGCTGAGCTCCAACATCCCCGCAGCGGAGGTCCCGCCAATTTCCTCGCCACCGCAAAAATGCGGCTCTCCATCATGACGGCGGCCACGATGGCGCTCATGCTTGCTTCCACAGGAATGACGCTTGCAGCAAAGCCGGTCACCGCAGGAGATTACTTTGTGAAGTCACTACCTGGGCAACCAGAGGGTCCGTTGATAAAGATGCATGCTGGGTAGGTCTCCGAAGCTCGGAGGGGGGGGAGCTGAGAGCTTAGAGCTTAGAGCTTAGAGCTAAGTCGCGTTGTACAGACACATCGAAGTGGACGCAGCAAACAATGGACACCTGTTCTTCTGGCATTTCCAGAACAAACATATTGCACAGCGGCAACGGACCGTGATATGGATGAACGGCGGGCCGGGGTGTTCGTCGTTGGATGGCGCGTTGATGGAGATTGGACCCTACAGATTGAAGGACGACCACACCCTGGTGGAAAACGAAGGCTCATGGCACGAATTTGCAAATGTGCTCTTTGTCGACCAGCCCGTGGGAACTGGCTTCAGCTATGTAAATACAAATCACTACTTGCACGAGCTTAACGAAATGGCCGACCACTTTGTCATCTTTTTGACAAAGTTCTTTGAACTTTTTCCCGAGTACGAGGCTGACGATATCTACATTGCCGGCGAGTCGTACGCAGGCCAACATATTCCCTACATTGCCGATGCAATTCAGAAGCGCAACGAGAAACGGGGTAGCGCCGCGACAGAGTGGAATATGAAAGGACTCATCATCGGCAATGGCTGGGTCGACCCGCAACCGCAGTACCTTGCCTACACTACGTTTGCGTATAAACACGGTTTGATCGAGAAGGAATCGGCAATTTCTAAATCTATCGAAATGCAGCTTTCGATCTGCACGAAGGCCCTCGCACACGGAGGTTCGGATCATGTTGATACACCGTCGTGTGAGACTGTACTCAATGATATCCTCAAAAAGACGAGTCATCAGAATAAAAAGGGCGAAATGGTGTGTTGGAACATGTACGACGTTCGCAAAGAAGACAGTTACCCATCTTGCGGAATGAACTGGCCACCTGATCTTGAATACCTCACACCGTACCTCCGCCGAGCAGACGTAACGAGCGCGCTCCACATCAATCCCGACAAGAAATCCGGGTGGACTGAGTGTGCCGGATCCGTGTCATCCTCGTTCAAGGCCCACAACTCTAAGCCTTCTGTCACGCTACTCCCCAAACTCCTCGAAAAAGTTCCGATCATTCTTTTCTCTGGTGATCAAGACCTTATTTGCAACCACATCGGCACTGAGGAACTAATCAACAACCTGGAATGGAACGGTGGCAAGGGCTTTGAGCTCTCACCTGGCAACTGGGCTCCGAGAAAAGACTGGTTATTTGAGGGCAAGCCCGCCGGCATTTATCAAAGCGCCCGAAACCTCACGTATGTCCTTTTCTACAATGCTTCGCATATGGTCCCCTACGATGTTCCCCGCCGCAGCCGCGATATGTTGGACCGATTCATGGGAGTTGATATTGCTACCATTGGCGGCAACCCAACGGACTCCCGTATCTCCGGCGAAAAGGGACCTTTGGTGGCAGTTGGAAGCCATCCTAACTCTACCATCGCCCTTAAGGAGGAGAAGCAGCGTCTTCAGGCTGCGAGATGGGATGCGTATTATCGATCTGGAGTGATTGCCTTGGTAGTTGTTGCGACTGCGGCAGTGATTTGGGGTGTCTTTATTTTCCGGCAGAGACAGAAGAAAAATCGGTTAGGTTATAGGGGCGTCAGAAGTAACGTGGGAATGGAGGAGGGTAGAGAGTGGGATGAAGGGCATCTGGAGGATTTGGCGCCAAGGAGGCACAGACCATCCTTAGATGAGGAAGAAAGGTATTCAGTTGGTGGGAGCAGTGATGATGACGATGGCGATCGATGAGAATAATCCCGAGAAGGGGAAAGAGCAGGCTTAGCAGCAGTGTAGTGGGGTATAGGTAGGTGGAGTGTAAGACGAAGAATGTATTGTGTATGGCTTCACTAGACCCTTTGTTGTTTGTTATTGCATGCGTGCTTGGTTCGCTTCTGGTATACTTGAATGAAATTCTAAGACCTTAGTATGTTGCAACGGAAGTTCATTTACTTCTTTCCATTCGTTTCAATAGGATTGGGTAATGGTTAGAGTGATGGGTGGGTACTCAGTGTATATAGTTCTAAATTGTAGGACAAAGCCAAGTTAACACCATTATCAGTGTTGCCGGGGAATGGGGCGTACTGGCAGAGGACTGAGGGAAGAGATGTGTGGTGGCTTCAGATTCTGGGGACGGGATTTACATGAGCCCGCTGAATGGCCACCCAGTAACTCCGTAACTCCGTAACCCCGATAGCCTTTCTCCTGTCATTGTCGCGTACCTTTCTTCAACACCTGGCCTTCGCCAATGTTGTTCTTAGATGACTACAGAAAACTGCGCTTCAGTAACCGAACCGAGGCTAATTAGCGGCACCTAGCATCTGATCAGGTGTGCAACCATGGATGCTCGGTCCGCCGGTTCCCCACACCGAGTTTGTGCTAAGTTCTTGCAGCTATATATATATCTACAGGCGTTACTGAAGCCCTAGCAACACTTAAACCTCCCTCATTGTACCTCAAAGCTTGCAACCACACACTGCCACAGCCATGTCGAACTCCGGATCCCCTGTGTACGTCGTCGGCGTTGGCATGACTAAGTTTATTAAGCCCCGTGGTCAAGTCGACTACCCGGAGATGGGCTTCGAGGCCGGTGTTAAAGCGCTCAGTGACGCCGACATCAATTATGATGATGTTGACCAGGGCGTTGCTTGCTACGCATATGGAGACTCTACATGTGGACAGCGGGTGTTCTACCAATTCGGTGCCCCCTCAATTGCAAAAATAGAAGCGCGCCTAGCTAATACGATGACCACAAGGAATGACTGGTATCCCCATCTACAATGTCAACAACAATTGCTCCACCGGTAGCACGGGACTCTTCATGGCGCGGCAATTCTGTGCCTCGGGAATCGCCAACGTCGTCCTCGTCATCGGGTTCGAGAAGATGTTCCCCGGGAGTCTGCAGAGCTTCTTCAAGGACCGCACTAACCCTATCGACAAGACCTACAAGGTCCTGAGTTCGACTCGCGGGATAGACCCCAAGGCGCCTGGTGCGGCACAGTTGTTTGGAAACGCTGGACGGGAGTATATCGAGAAATATGGCGCCAAGGAGGAAGACTTTGCAGAGATTGCGAGAGTGAACCATGAACACTCGCAACGGAACCCGTACTCGCAGTTTAGGGATGTCTACACAAGGGAGCAGATCATGAAAAGCCCCATGATCCACGCGCCTCTGACCAAATTACAATGGTAACACTCCCCCCCCCCCCTCTCCGCCGTTCAGCACTGATACGACCTAGCTGCCCCACCTCCGATGGCGCCGCAGCAGCAGTAATAATCTCACAAGCCTACCTCGACGCACACCCACACCTTAAATCCCGCGCCGTCATGATCGCCGGGCAATCCCTAGCCACAGACTCGCCAGATCTATACAATCGCTCAGCAATCGAGCTCGTGGGCGCAGACATGACTCGCCGCGCTGCAAAAGCCGCGCTCTCCCAGGCCAGCGTCACACCGGAGAGCATCAAGCTGGTTGAACTCCACGACTGCTTCTCGGCCAACGAAATGGTGACGATCGATGCCCTTGGCCTGTGTCCGCCTGGCAAGGCGCACGAGATGGTGCGTGCAGGAGACATCACATATGGCGGCCGCGTCGTCATAAACCCATCCGGCGGCCTAATCTCGAAAGGTCATCCCCTCGGCGCCACCGGGGTCGCGCAGTGCGCTGAGTTGGTGTGGCAACTGAGGGGCTGGGCGGGAGACAGGAATGTCGAGGGAGTTGAGGCAGCATTGCAGCAGAATTTGGGGCTGGGAGGAGCGGCGGTCGTGACGGTGTATAAACGTGCGGATGGGAAGCCGAGTAAGAAAGTTAAAGGGGAGGCGGAGAGGATCGCGGGGAGAGGGTATAATCCTGCGACTGAGGCAAGGGGGCTGTCGAAGGGAGAGATTGAATCCGCGGTTAGTAGGACGAAGGCGAGTAAGGTTATGTTGGATGAGCCAAAGGAGAGTCGGTTATAGGGAGTGGTGATGTAGTTCTGAATACAACGCTTTCTTGGTGTTCGTGCTTGATTGTGTCTTAAATTAGACTTATTTGAATGTGATTAAACAGGCTAGATCATGATATTACTCTAAGGTGGCTTACGGAGATAGCGGAAATCACGATATAATTCCACCATCAACCTACCGTTACCGGTGAACACCCGGCCTACCTACCTACCATAACTATACCGACTCTAGTTGGATTCGGGTATTATAAACTATTTCTACGGCGATGCTTTACGACATCCCGAGAGCAAAACATTGCGAATATTGGCCGAAGTCGCCACCACGTTAATTTTGGATGTCTACAGCGCAAGAAAGGGTTTATGTTAGTCAGGTGTTGCCTGGGCCCAGACTCCAGTACCTCGTTTTACCGCAGGAAGTAATTAGACGCCATTGCCTGGTGGTCCTTCGGTCGCCAACTCCGCGAGTTTAGTCTGCGGACTAAACATGGTCACCAATAGAGTAGTCTGTAGACGGCGGGACATAGCCGCGCCAGTAAAAAAATAGCCGTCTACAACTCCTTGTAGATCACCAACCGCCGCAAAGACACTCGTAATCCATGACTCTCTGAATGTGCTTTGCATCACCATTATGATTCAGTACGATTAAAGGACTTGCTTTTCAGTAATTCTACCTACCTCTCTCGTTTGTTTGACACTTTTTGATATGCTATTGCGGTCTAGACATGTCGACATGCCGCCAAAGGAACCCTAGTTTCTAGTCGAACCGAACAAAGAGTCCATCAAAACCCTTCCCTTCCGGCCAAACTGTATCATGCCACCAGACAGTCACAAAGACTCTAATAGAACCTGCGGAGCGAATGCATATCCTGTATCTGACCCATGACTACCGATAGTCTGTCGTTGTCCGGGGGCCTAAATCTACCATCATAACCCGGGGTGCGTGAAAGACTAGATGAGTACCTGACAATTGATGGACGTGATACTGCATTAAATTAACCCTCAGTGAACCAATACATTTTCGACTGGCATACATACCCACTCTACGCGGAACAGTTTGATCATATCGAAGCAGACTAGATAAGTAACGAGTGCGGATAGACTGTCCTGCAGTATTGATTGGCGGACAAACCGCCGCGAGGTTCGATATCCGCGACGGGCTAAATCTGCCAAATTCGAACTGCAACCACCGTGACTCAGTGGTGATCAATGATTTGAACGAGCTTGTCGAGAGGTTTCTAGATGCCCTCATGTATACCGGGGATTCTTCAAGGGAACGCTCCAGTTCCGGTGATAACTTGGAGTTGGATACTAGCGATTGAACGGTTGCGGTGGTACCAGTGTCATCTGGCGCCCGTGTTGAATCGCTCACCCGTGCAGGACCGGATACGATGAGTGTGTCTGTGAGCCTAGATATTTTTTTCGCTGCGACACAATTAGCACTGGGCGTAGGGACCGTGGAGTGCAAACCAGGTATAAATTTGGAGCGTCAGGTGCAGAGACGACTTATGTCTCTCCAGGTCCTCTAGGATTTTTCGGACTTCCTTTTCTTTCTCCACCCATCTTCCACGGTCCCAGAGTGTGAGTGTGTGGTCCTTTTCAATCTTTATACTCTCCAGTTCCTTCTCTAGCCTCGTGAAGGCACAGACGCACCCCTCCAAGGCTGTCTTGGCGTTATCCAGACTCTCATTTCTGAGCTGATTATCGGAGGGGAACAGAAACGTTCGCAATTGTTGGAAGATGGCAACCAATGATTCCGTCTCCGAGAGAATGTTAGATGCGAGATCAGGTGCATCTCGCATGGCTTTGATGAAGGTGACGATCTTGCCGCAAACAATTAGCAGCGTGGAAACCGATGCTGTTACTGACACTGCATCCATCATGGACATGGCTTGATGGAATAATGGCTGCAAAGTGACTGCTGAGCAGCTGCGCGGATGGGCTTGTCTACTACTTATCGTTATTTCTCAGGAGTTTCCTAACAATTCGACCAATATGGGGGATCGCGCTAGTTAAGAAGGATGTCAAACTACTAGGTGGCACCAAGAACAGTTGTTCATGCAAGGACTTCGTTTCTGCCTCTCAATTGGCAGCTAGCCTCAGCCAAAATAAGGCTGGCAGATACACACCCAGCGGAAGGAGCTTCCACGAGCTGCAACGTGTTCATAATCTGTGCGCCTTTACGATTATCAATAAACAATGGCGAGAAACCGCTATCCATCGCATCGTACGATACGCAACGTGTTGCAGTCTCCGGCCGCGACGTGCCCGTCGTCCATAGCTCTTACAGCTCTGCGATACTTCCCAATCTTTTTCTATCCGACAAGGTGGGTCTAATCATGAAAGTTGAATTCCGGATGTCCGTTTAGCTTGATTTCGAAGGCCATACTGCTTCTACACGCTCGGTTTCATTGCAATACTCACCAGTCATCCATTAAATTCATGAACACAAGCAGTGGTGGTCGGATGGCAAAAACTTTTGATTAGTCGATTGAACACCCGGAATGGATATGAGTCAGTGAAGCTGATAGAAAAACCACCTTGAAATCTCCCAAAACTGAGCATGTATGCAGGATATCTCTTAAGGACGAATTATTACCGATTGTCCAAGTCTTTGAGATGGAGATTGCGGAGTGAAATCGATTAACACATGCTTTGGGTATCATTTAGAGTATGCGTTATGCTGCACAATATGGCAATCAAAAAAAGCAAAAGCGGGACCGTTTACACACTCTATCTTGCATCGTGCAGAAGAGCCGGATCTGCCCGCACCGTACACGATTGCCGTGGAGGAGAAGGCTGCAAAGGATGTAGTGTTGTCGTTCCGGGACTTGAACATAATCGCTCCCGCGGCAATGCTTCGTAACCTCCCGGGAACGGCACATCGGCGGGGACGACGGGTAGCAGGAGCGGAGCTCCGCCATCTAGCCGGCCAGCCCGGAGGCGGAGGGGAGTAAGGGGCTGTCATACTCTAAGTAGAGTGAATACAGTATGATTAAAACAAAAAACGGCACATCGGCATGGGAGGGTTCACGTTGGTCAGCTTTCTGATCGTGCTGGCTTAGTTCCTATAACTTCCCTGTGGTTTTTGCACTCTGTAAATAAGGGAACAAGCAACTTCCTTTTGTTATAGAGCGCTCCAGTAGTTTGTAACGTTCTTGGTTCACTGGCGGGCGGGTAGAATGACTAATTTATGCAGCCTGCTGAACTGCTAGGCATGGGGGGAATGCAAGTGTAGTTGGCATCGGGATCTTGGGGATTGTATCGATGGTTTGAGATATCTTGGGGGCCCGGGAGCTTATTCCGCCACCGAATCACGAGATAACAGTGCAGCTCTGCGTCCCGACTTCACCGTTGGCCGCAGTATGTATGGTACTTTTGGATGAATATACCGCGATAATTGCTCAGAGATCTTCGTCCCTATCTCTCTATATATATCTGAAGTACTCTAGGGTGATGGTATGTCGCATATGGAAAGTAAAGTTGGGAGTGCGAGGATTCTAAATCAGAGGGAAAATGTTTAAGGAAGCAGAATTGAAAACCACTTTAGAGCACTCCCTCTCTTATTCTATGGTCACTCCGATTTCAACTTCCTTGGATAAGTACCAGGGGATAACTGACATACCGAGCTCAACATTGATAACGTTTCTTCGATGGATTTCATAGATCTCTATTTCCCCCGGAGAATCCCGCGAGGGTGTCGAGGAGAATTTAGAAGGCTGCAAAGAAGGTTCTAGCGTTCGACCTACTTAAGTAAGTACATAGGAAGATTCCCCAGTTCCCCGTTCCGAGAGTTGAGTTCGGGACTGAGGAGATCATTGATACTACGCTGGGATGCCCCCTGGCCTCCGTGGTTGATATCCTGTGATGGTGTGTGTGTATCTATCCGAGTTATGTTGAAACCTCTATTTAGACAATTATACTACGCGGGATTTTTTGAGGCCTGAGGGTTGCGACTCTGTAATCACTTTGCTAGGCAAACTGCCCCGTCATCCGGTTCGATCGAAGCCCGGGACGTCCCGTCCATGATTGGGATACAGTTTACAGTTTCATCATGTCACTTAGCTCGCGGGATGCCGCAGGGATAATATGTCTCGGCATCTTCTCTTCCGAGGCAGGTTGGAGCTGCGGCTACCGTAGTGGTTTCTCCACTCACCCTATGGATCACCCCTGCCTTGCTTCTGGATCCAATCCGTGCCGTTCTTGATCCATCTGCTGCTTTCAGATGGAGGTAAATAGAGTTGTAAAAATGAGGGTTTCCTACACATTCATTTTAAAGTGCGAACGTTGGGAGGCAGTTCTGTCAGCACTTTAAATAGGAATAAGCCACGTTATAAAATTTTGCAATAATGACTCTACCTTATGCCTAGTCTCGGAACGTGCTACACCTTAGAGCCGAACAATCAGGCTGATGTGTAGTGCCGCATCCCTGTGACAAAGCTCGGACCATCCGAACGAACATTCTAGGGCAGGGTATGTCGTCCCCTCCGAGTGATCTCTGTGACATCCGTGCGACCCCCGCGTACATACGAATATGTAATTAATCTCAAACGCTGCACGGAGGCGGGACTTCTGCCAGGCGGTCTGACGTTGACAGCGGACGCATGCCCGGAATTTTTCGCAGCTGCGAGAAGTCACCCTGGTACATGCTCTGTTTTTTTTTTAGGAGGGGGGGGTATATTAGGCGTCGTTAAGTACCAGGGAGTAGGTATGGTATAATACCGAGTGCTAGGAAGTTGGTAGAGCGGCAGTTAGCGGCGACATCCGGCAAGCCACACTTCCGGACGGCAAACGTTAACCCCAGATATATTAGTAGCACGAGGAATGTTAGGTGGCTTACCTCTGAGACCACAAACGTTTCTAGACATGCTATTGCGGGTGTAGTTAGGAGGGTGTAGAACAAGCTGAAAACCCCCTGGGTGCATGCAGATCGGGGGATGAGCATGCATCATCCATCGGCATTACATGCATCAACTTCTGCTACGCAACTGAACCCCTTGCATGTCCCCCACTACCACTAGGTATGAACACCGTTATTACTACATAACACAAATTCCACCCGGTCCCAAATGGCTGATAAAAGTCCAACACCACCTTCACCACGCTCACCCTCATCACCACCACCACCACCACCACCACCCGCACACCAAGCAAAATGCACCTAATGATGACCCCACCTGCTGGCGCAGATCTGGGCCAGCAGATAGAGCTTGACGAGGCCATACTGGCTAGTACGTCTATTTCTTCCCTGCTTCTTATGCGCAGTAGTTGACTCTTGTAGGATTTCCACCAGGAACAAAAATCCTTGGTGCCTCGCGACACGGCAAAGACCGCTGGGCACGCTCCGCAAAAGTCGTTGCCCGTCTACCCGATGGAAAAATCAAGTCCTTCCTCCTACGGGTACCTCCCCCCCTCCCCCACAGCTAACACTACCGCTAACTTACTCAGGGCTCTGCTGGCGAATCCGGCAGACAACTAATGCGCGGCGAATTCGAGTCTCTGGGCGCAATCTACAGCGTTGTCCCAAACTTCTGCCCCAAACCCATATGCTGGGGCACCTTCCGCAGCACCCCCAATACCTTCTTCAACCTCAGTCTCTACCACGAGCGCGTCAGCCCACCCACAGATACCACCACCTTCTGCAACAAACTCGCCAAGCTCCACCTCCGCTCCGCATCCCCCGACTCCCGCTTCGGGTTTCCCGTGCATACATACTTTGGCGAGGTGCTGAACGAGAAAATAGCGACGGAAACATGGGAGGAGTGTTTCACCGCCGGGCTGCGGCACATGTTAAACCTGGATGAGGAAATCAACGGCGTCGACGACACGCTTGTGACGCGGCGCGAGGAGCTCATCGCGCGTGTGATCCCGCGGCTCCTGCGGCCGCTCGAGACTGGAGGGAGAAAAATCCGCCCCGCGCTGGTCCACGGGAACCTCTGTGCGGCAAACGCGGGGGAGACGGACAGCGGCGATGTCATGGTCTTCCGCCCCGCCGCGGTGTGGGCACATAATGAAGTTGAGCTTGGCATCTGGCGCGCGGTAAGGAACGGGTTTGATCGCAGGTTCCTACGAGCGTATCTTAAACTGGTCCCGATTAGTGAGCCCAAGGCGGATTTTGAGGACAGGAATGCGTTGTATGCGTTGAGGCATTTGATTGCGTGCTCGATAAGATACCCCGGAAGTGCAAAGTATCGGAGGGAGATTTCGGTGGAGATGGGGAGGTTGTTGGATCGGTTTACGCCCAAGCCTGACAGGTTTGGGAAGGAGGAGGTGATGATGCCGCGCGTTGTGGAGGCGGAGGCGGAGGATGAGGCTAAGATGGTCGTTGTTGTGTGTGGGATTGGTAGCGCGGGGAAGTGTAATGCGAAGTTAGTAAAACGATGACGGGGCGCGGGTGAGTGGGTGGGTGGTCATTGGTGGTAAGTGAGCGCTCAATTGTGGTAGGGGGCGGCCGGACCGCGGGCCGCGGGCCGCGGGAGAGGGGTGAGGAGAAAGTGAGGGGGTGGTATTAAGGAGTTTTGGGTTTTGGGTTTGGTTTTAGGTTGGTTGATATAGACTACGGGATTGCGTACGTGCTTTCGGTTGGGTTTGTTTTGTTTGTTTTGTTTGTTTTGTTTTATTCATACTGTATTCACTCTAACTAGAGTATGACAGAGCCAAATTCCCCTCCGCCTCCGGGCGAGCCGGTCAAGGTGGCAGAGATTTGTTGGGTTTGTTTGTAGATAGGTTTCTTATGGATACACATACATCTCGATATTGGAGCAAGACCGTGAGTGAAGGATTCGGCAGTAGATTCGAGACCATTGCAGCCGCCGGTGTTGATTGAAACCAATTTCCATCGATCTTAGCGATCACTCCAACATCCCCCCATCGTCCGCCAAGAAGTAAGGCCGTCGGGCAGCCTGTCAGACACCAATTTGCTGGCTGGATATGCACCAGTGATGATCACTCCGAATGCCTTACCTCGGCTGCAGCCCGTCAGACGTCAAGCTTTCCTGGGTGCCTACGTCACGCCGCTGCACATGTGGTGATCGAAACTCCATTTCTAACGGCTCGGCGATCACTCCGACTTGGCGGGAAATCAGATCGTGGCGTTAGAATAAGCTTTCTAGACCCTGAACCTGTAGGGCGGGGTGGTGGTATCAGCGCCGCTGCAGGACCGAGGCGTAGTTGGGATAGAGTAGGAGCACGGACTACTAAGTTTCATCACGCATGGAACTGTAGAGAGACGCAGTGGGTGCCTCGAGGAAATCTCGGCGGCTTGTATGATAGCGGTTTGAGAGGTAGGATTAGCCCCCGCGGGGCTCACTGGGAATTGGAACAGTGTGCTTGCTATACACATGGTGATCCATCGCTTCAAGAGCAACCTAGGTGGCTAGGAAAAGACGACGGAGGGGGTGAAGGTTTCAGTAATTAGGGAGGGAATACTGCTACGAAGATGAGATGCCGGGCTGTGTGGGACCGAGTTGAGCTGTAATACATACATACTCCTCTGACTGCAAATTGACACAAAGAGAGAATCAAGGTTTCTTAGAAGTTAGCACCGCTGTTACCTGCCTGCTTCATCTTATGCATAGAATGTTGGCTGTATACGTCGCGGTATTCAGGAGTCGGACCTCAAGATCATAGCTTTTGTCGTCTCCGGAAACCATCACATGTTTGGCCGGCAATCATTCCAACGGCGGCCTTACGCTGTCAGACGCCTAATGTTCACTGGTGGCTACCTCTCTGTCTTATAGCAAGTTCTAACTCAAACCTTTCTTTGCGCATACGGCCTATCGCGGATTTTAGTCATCATATCTGTCCCTGGTGGAAAATCATGTTCAAATATCAGTTCTCTGGCACTCCTCATATTCGCAAGAACTGACTATCGAAAATACCAATGAAGAAGCTGATCGGATACACCATGAGGATCTGCTGGATCGCAGCACACGGGATGGAGAATTCGGCCATCACTCCGTCAAGATCTACATCCTTGTAGTTATCCTGACGTGGTATAATTAACGCAGAGGCTAGCAAAAAAATGGAGATAGACTTACATCTGGATTGACCGAAAGAAGATATTGATCAAACAGCTAGTGAATGTTTGAACGAAGAAGAACCCAGCCTAACACGAATTGATGTTCGACATTCCTCCGACAGTGTTGTCCATGTCTGTAATCTAACACCCATAATTCAACTAGATCGAGATATTATCTTTATCCAGCGGAAAGATATGTGCTGCTTTAAAAGTAGTCTAGGTATCTATCTATGACAGCTTGGGTACTCACAACGCCCGAAATGACACATTTCTTATCACGAGCACGCATTCAATCGCGAAAGGTATCTGATATATTGTGCGGGATGATGCGGTGGATCTATGGTTTGTCACTAACTCGGATTTGGTCTGCATAATTGGTATAGAAGTCCAGCCACAATATCAATATCAAGCAAACGTACCTTCGCAGCTAACCATATAATCTCCCACATCAAAATAAGTATTAAGATGACAAGCATTGTGAGAAAGTTCTTCTCAGAAATAGATACATTCTGTACTAATCTTCTAGGACGACATCTGGATTGGCTTCATCGAAGAACCGTACTTTGCGGAAATAAGAACGGTTCAATAGCATTGCAAGTCGTTGGTGAAAACAACGGTGGTTGTAGACTGTCATACTGTGGATGTTTTTATCAAGAGCAGGGACGGGACCAGCTTTCTCAAATAGCCTCGCAGCAATCCATGCCAGCTTCAAACATGAAAGCTGCCAAGCTAGTATGTCATCATTACAGCGGGCTAACCCTCTCTTAGTCTCAGTCAGACTCTTTTTTTCCGCTACGCGGAAGCTTCACAGCAACTTGTTAGGTGAACGGCTAATCGAGACTAGCCTCTCTGTAGCTAGGCTACCCGCATAGTTACCCTTTTGGGTGATTCCACTATATCCAGTAGCTCAGTCATGGCTCCATCACTCGATGGCCGCTAATGACCGCAGGATGCAACAATCTTTTTTATCTATTGGAGAACCCAAGTTCACTGGAAGACTTAGATGTCTTTATGGAAGCTGGAATGGACATTGGAAACGGAATGAACTCAGTAATTGTAACTGAGTTACTTGTCTCGTGGAACAGGACTCTGTTTATTGAGGGATAGACGCGGCAAATAATCGTGTTGATAACCTCAGTGGTGAGTGTGTTGGTGGTGATAGGGTAGAGCCTTGCTAGGACAGCGGAGGAGGGTTGATGGTAGCGTGGGGCTACATTCTGGCTGCATTTACCACAGTGGTGGCGCTTCTCGCGCTTGTCGGTTTATTGGATGCATGTAATCTTGCGGTTGTTTAGACGGACAGTTGCGCAACTAGTCCCCTGGAAATGTACAATAATCATTGACGTGCAATTTCCATCATGATCAGAAACTCGACGTTGCCATTTCCTGCGGCCAAAATGATGTGAGGGGCAATCGTTTACGTTTCAATCTACAATTAAGCCACGAGGACCGATAACTGCGCAATCAAACGCGGTCACGAGTTGATGACCGTTTACTACTGCGGGATTTTCGTTCATAGAGTCCTATCGATACGGCTTAGGCTTCTAAGGTTTCTTTCGCTGTCAATTCTATGCCGTCTCGGATGGCAGACGTTGTGTGAGGTGACTAGATTCCAGATTATACTACTCGTATTCATGTACAACCCGCAAAGCCAGTCTGACAGGTCCATGCGCACAAAATCTGAATTTTGGACATCATGTACACGGAATCTGGGTTCCTGTGTACATCTCCTGTGAATTTAGGGGTATATGCATGGGGTTAAAGGAGGTGTGCTTGGCGATCTGGTGGAATGGCAGCACAACTCATAACGATCGTAGTACGAACTCGTAATAGTGGTATTACAACTCCTTACTTCAGGGCTGAAATTCGGTGCGTAAATTCCCGAAATGTTGTACCACGACGGTGGGGAATGTTCCAGCCTCTGGCTATCGAGATATGTATGGTACGGGACGCCTTCGACCAGGATGTTTTGAACCCGCTTCATAGAAAGTTTTCAGTGTCACCAAAACAAAATATTATTTTAATTAGAGAACCAAAATCGACTCAGTTTAAGGAGCTCTATCGATCTTAGCTTTCAAAATTAAATATCTGATGTGGTTGAGGCACTATAAAAATTGGGGTTCATAGGGAATGTCCACCATATGGTCAAAAAAAGGGATCACACGCATCTTTTTTGTATGCGTGTAACGTTCGATTTCGAATGTCCGCAACCTAGGTTAGAGACGTCTCCCACTATAGATCTTTAGTCGGGTACTTTTAGGGTCGAATTGGCAATCTATTCCCTATCTTGACTACATGGTCGTGCATTGTTCAGAGATTAGATACGTTCACTTCTACATAACCTGCTGATCATGAGGGCATTCTGGAGTTGGTGGTAGAGAGCTTTGATGCCACACAGGTCGTTGAGTTTCCGCCGATTTTCAGGAGAAACTTATCAGGGAGACTGTTAAGTGACATCGCAAGATATGGGGTCGAACGCAAGTTGCGACGTGGTAGGGTGTTGATGATAAAATTGGAATTGTGGTTATATGAAAGCGCAGAATTTTTGAGATTTAATATAAAAATATAAAGCGATGGTAGTGCCCGAAATTTTGAGGGTAAAGGAGTTCTATGGGAGATTAGGGCTGATGGTCGCGCTTTGCTGTTTGAGGTTTAGTTTGGGCTCTTAGATTTTAGGTCAAGCCCTGATAATGAAGGTGGTGATAAGAATTATGGAGACCAATAAGGCGGGATCGTCGGGGCGAAAAGATATGAGTGATCATACTTGGTACCAACAACCTGCTTTTGGGATTTCTCACATGGCATCACTTGCTTCTTCCACTCGAGGTTGTGAGCCCACTCCTCTGCTACCTGCTTAATCTCTCACCAATCTATGTGTAGCATAGGTGCGAGCCTCGCGATTTCCAAGTTACATACTTTCAAGTACAGACACACAGTACAGAGTACGAGACTGAGCCTTACTCATGAATAAAATTCAAAAGCTCGTTGTACGAAAATTTCGGGTTTCAGTCTGAGCGGAGCGAAGCTCATAATTATTCGTGTGAACGCAAAGATGCGGTCTCAAAGTGTGGTAAAGCCTTGACACTAAGTAGTTAACTAAAGCAAAAAAGCGCCAAGCATCCATTCTTTCCCCCCGAAACTTCTGCAATGGTGATGAAATTTAGGTCTTATCACTTCCACTGGTAATAACGCTCCAATTACTTAATCCATTGATTTTACGTTTTGTATATTGGAGCACTTAACTGCGGTAAAAGGGCTGGGTGATAGTGAGGGTAATAGTCCGGAGGCACGCCGCGCCAGGACTGCCAAGTTATATCTTGGGATATCTCGTCTCATGGCAATGGTCTCCTCGGTCCCGAGCTCATAAAACTTTGGGATATCCTTTCCTAGCTGTGGCCATTACAAAAGACATTTCTTAAGACAGCTAATCATCAATAGAGTAAGTTACCGCTGAATCAACCACAGTAGGTTGGCGTTCCCAAACATAGGTCTCAGTCAAGATACATGAATTTGTTTACATTTCACACAGCCTCCTGGATTGACGCCTCCGGTCTCCGCACAACTTACATCGATTCTTTACGCCCTCTATTCAGATTCTAGAAACACGGGGATTATGTCAAGAAGAAAGCTCGTGTACCAGTCCTCATAGTCAAGTCAAAAGCAGTCAGAGAGATAACCCTGGGAAAACACCTACCAATCAATACTCCCATTATCCAAAAGCAATGACCATACAGAAAATACCTTTCTAACTCCAAATTTTGCCCCCCGGATTCATGCATCTTATTCTTCCATCCCTTAATACTCTGCTTTCCCCTTCGAACATTTCATCGATTGGCAAAAGCTTCGTGCTTTGCATATTCAAGCCGGTAACTCCCGTGGTTCGAATGCAGTGGATGGATGGCGTTTGTGGTAATCGATTATGCTCCGATCATTAAGGTCCTGAAGGAATATGGCTTGCACATCTAATCTACACTCACTCAGTGCTCTATGCCATACACCAAGTTTACCTCCGACCGCCGCATGGTAAGTAAGAGTATAGCCATGTTCGTCTTTGGAATAGCAGTCGGCCCCACATTGGATAATCGCTGCGAGTGCACCTTGGAAACGGTTTTCATCGCAGCCTTCAGGGCTGTTAACCAAGAAATAATACAATAGGTTTCTTCCAAGGCGTGGTTCCTTCCAAAGAGCAAGGTTTGTGCCATCCAATAGAAGGAACCTCAACCACTGCTTATAATCTTGTTCGCTTCGGTTTGTCCAGTCAAACCGGAGAACCAGGTAAAGAAGCAGAAATACTCGTGCACCCTCCTGTTCTGATGGCAGAGTGCAGTCGCCAAATTTCTCCAATAACATTTTTGCTCGGGGACCCGGAGCTTCTAGTCCTGTAAGCCTACTGACAGCGTTTGTGTTTGAACTACGAACTTACCGAAACACCCTTCAACGCATCCCTCCAAACATCCCCAGTGTAAAGCATAATATAAGATTCCCATTTCACAGAGCTCCGTTTTGTGAGCGGACAAAAAGGTCTCGGTAGCGCAAGGATCAACCATAGCACAAAAAGAACTAATGGCGGTATTTTAGTTATAAAACGATCCAAAAAGTAGAATACTTACGCTGTAGCTACAGAGTAGTGTGACGGATTGGCATGATGCGCTACTAAATCTAGGAATTTGAAACCCTGGCTGCAATCATGATCGGGATACTCGTCCTTGGATGGTATCCAGAAATTTCCAGATACGCCCCGGGCTGCGGTCTTCGAAGAAATGTGAGCTTGAACAATTTAAGGAGTTATATTGGAGGGCCTACATCCAATAGTGTTTCGCCCTGATCATCCCGATCGGCTAAAGATGCTTTGCCGCTTCGAAGTAGTCCAATAAGTCCATCAATATCACCCTGCCGAGCACACGCAAATTGCGGCGAGTCGTCGCTAAATACCGGAAAGAAAGTGATATTTGGAGCGATAGAGCCAATTCGGTTTTTGTCGAACGGAAACCTCTCAATGTGCAGCTGTACTCTGACCATGCGAGAACTCGAAAACAACCAAAAGTTAGGTATGAAACTTAACTCCATATGAATTTCTTCTTTCGAGAGCACTTCAAGGTCGCGATCAAGGCTCCGAACCCTACTATAAACGAACTTAAAAATCCCCAATTTTTCCCAGCAGAATCGTTTCCAATTAATGCATGACCGCTGGCGGCGTGTGATGGCCTGACCTGTAACTTCTTTAATTGGAACAAGCTTCAACCAACGTATATCATCACCCCCAACCAGGCAAAGTCCTGAGTTGGGCTGCATTGTTAGCATTTTTGTGCTACTATTCCCAGATGTGTCACGGTGTGTCGCGAGCAGTGATTCGATTGCTGGAAGGATGCTTCCCATTTCATCGCGTAGCTGAAGAAGACATTGCCGCAAGTCGTCTAGGATTTCTGAGTGTTCATCCATAGTCATGAACATCTGCTGACATAATTCCACTATCCTGTCATTGGTGCATTCGACCCTACACAGCTGCTCCAAATGTAGCTCTTGCTTCCGTTGAACCTTAGCAAACTGCTCAGCAATATATTGGTTGGTCTCTGAAAGTAGTGTATGCTGCCGATCTGCAGCGGATCTCGCCGATTCAGACTCTGATGCTAGGATGGACAATAGTTCCCTACACATACAGTCCCAACAGGCTTGGTTAGAACGAAGCATAAAGGGAAAGCGAATGCTAATGATCTGCAAGTTTAACATACCTCTCCCATAATGTCAAACAGAGCTGTAGTGTCGACTTCTGCTCCTCCAAAATATCCAACGCCGTCCTAAGTTGTAGCTGCTTAGCTGCAAACCGAAACCGCTTCAACCACAACCTAGGGTGAGTACAGCTTCTCCATGGTTCCTTCCCAATTGCATCGACGAGTACATTAACCCGATCAAAACAACGAGCACAGACTTCCAGTGATTGGGTGATTGATGCCGTCGACTTTGGAGCGGACGAACCGGGACCATCACAAATAACACGCCGAACTTCGAGCAGGGTTTTGTGGAGACTTCCGAGGCGGGTGCAGGGGTTCTGAATTTCTTCTGGGGCCTCTCTAACAGATGAGAAGAAATCGTAAAGTTTTGCTGCTGTCTGGATAGAAGTAATAAGCCCTGCCAAACTTGCCGCTCCACCGATAGCTTCCATGGCAGCAGGAATCGGTGGATTTGGGTCTTAATAGACGTTGTGGTTGAAGGAAGGACTAGATCACGCTGGTTTCGAGAACAAGGTAGCTTTAGGGAGTTGTAAGTGGGAAAAGCGATGAAGAGTACTCAGTGCTGAAAGGAAGCCTTAGTGAAGGGTTTTGTACGAAGACGCAGCCATGAAATGGATAGCCACCCGTTTGTCTACCCCGCTGGGGCTGCGCAGATGCAGCCTACCAGATGATTCTACACGACAGCTCCGGAGGGCGTTTTCCACCTTTCTTACAATCGTTTACCACTTTACACGTTAACGCAGTTTTTAAAATAGCTATCTCTAGTTCGGATGCATTTCATTTGTTAAGAGAGCAATATATCCAACCCTATGCACCAATGGTTGCATCGTTAATTGATACCGCTACAACAAATCCCATAGTGCAAGTGGCTGGTTGGAAACATCACAGGTTATTCCTGGGCCTAGTTCCACGCACGAGTCGCACTGTTACAACTGCTACACTAAATAGAAAACATCAATACACGTCTCCCACCCTTCCTTCTTCCCTACTTGAAATCTCTCGACAAGATCGTGGACAAAAATAAGGGACGTGAAGATCGGCCCAACGCCAAGCACTTAGAGGTGGTGATGACGCGCGGGATCATTGACGGAAAGAAATGTCTTTGACCACGCGGAACTATGTAGAAGGTTAGTGACGAGTATAAACGGTATGGAAGAGTGGTGCAGATGTGATCTAATGGGATGATGATGATGAGGGTGATAATGCGGAAGAGGGGGGTGAGAAGGCGAGAATATATGTGCTGTTTGTGGACGAAGGGAGCGCGCAGATGGTATGTGATTGCTTGCTTATTATGGAGATGGAATGATAATAGGAGTGAATAGGCGGCTAATGGGTTGCAGAGGAGAGAGATCTTTGAAGGGAACACGACTGAACCAACTTTCTATCCAAAGGAGAAGTTTGAGGCGCCCTGCTTGTTTTTTTTTGCTGGAAGAGACTATCTGAATTGTCTTAGTGATGCTGGAGCCATCGCGGCCGAGGCCTTGCCCCGCTTTTCACCCTTGGTTTTCCATGAGGCGTTTTACGAAGCTAGATTGACCCGACGGGAAGACGGCGAGACAGGTGCTTCGGGCTCGGAGAGTATGTGCTTGGCAGAGAACCGGGAGGAGAGGCGGAGAGGCGGAGAGGCGGTATGGTGGTAGGTTGTTGGTAAAGGACGGGCGCGGGAGATGATTGCGGATGTTGATGGAGGTGGGGGCCAGCTGAGAGAGTTGCTGTTGGGGCGTGGGAGATAGAGGAGGTGGCGGCAGCGGAGGTAGTTGCGCAACCGCCGAATACCCGATCGCACCTTGTTGCGACATCCGCATTCGCCGTGCAAACGCGTCTTCGCCGGAAGTATAGTCTGGAACCTCTACCGGCGGCGGTACTAACAAAGAGGACAGGAGGCGGTAGTAGTGGCGCGGTAGTAGTGGCGCGGTAGCATCGGCGGGCGGTGCAAAAGAGTAATAGTCAGAGGAGCAAAACCTCCTGTTCACCTGTCAGTAAATATCTTCGCACAACTGGGACAGGGGAAACATACTGCTCATCGCCGGTTCTATTCTCGTCCTCGGAATCGCTGCTGTCATCATATCTTCTCCGCTTCTTTCCGTAGAGCTGCTCCCGCCAATCTTCCATCTCTCTGATCTTCTGTCGCCGTCTTTATACCCCTCATAGCTTTTTGGAGAGGATCGTAGATGCCATCCCAATTTGTCAGCGGCGGGGGTAGCTTTATTATTTTCCCGCTTCTTTCTGCCGCCACGTTGACGATCCTTCTGTTCTTCTGATTTGAGTTGTAGAATCCGTTTACGTCTTCATCGTTGCCAACCCAGCCTTCGAGTGTGGTTTTAACGACGGGTTTCGCGACTGCGACAGGGGCAATAGTAGTAGCGGCAGCGGTATCCTCGGTTTTATTTGCGATAGAGGCCGTGCTAATAGGCTTGAATCTCATACACTTCTTCTGCGCCGGCATCGGGCGCTTCGTGATGGCGGGTTGAAATCGGAGCGCATCTATTTTATAATCGTCGCAAGAGAAACGCTGTGAGCAATGCAATCTTAGAGTAACAAAACCCGATGCGCGAGACTACCGGCATTGATCTTTTTCTGTGTCGAGGGTGACGCGGAGGCGCGGTTTGGCGAATATAACCGGTGCTTTTGAGATGGCTGCGGAGGAGGATGAAGTAGTGGTGTCGCCGAGAAGGTTCGCATATAGGCCAAACATTCCGCCACCAGTGCAGGCGAACATTTTTACAGTTGGTGAGATAGCGAGATGAGGATGAGGAAGACGAGGTTTTAGTGTTCCACAAATAAGCTTCCTAGCTAGCGCTTACCCGCCCGTTCGGAGGTTACCGACTTCTAGATTGTTGCGTGCTCGGTAATGGCCATCGGGAAGCGTTCGAGAAAGCGGGGTAGTGGGTTGTCTCGTCCCCATCCGGCTGCGCCTTAGTCAACAAGTTGACACGGGAAAATGATGTGTGACTGTGGGGTGGGGTTGAACCAAATCACATGACTACAAATTACTAAACAACAAACCATTTTCCGTCCGGGCTCGAGACATGGCAGTGGGTACCATGTACAAATACCTCCGGCATTGTGCCTCTCTTCTTCGTCCCATCCACTGCACTCAACCTCTCCGCCACACAATGTCTACATCATCACCCAAGCTCCAAGAGTGGCTCTGCATCTTCCCCGACCAAGAAGGGGCCCACGAACGGCGTCTTGAAGTCCGCCCGCGTCATTTCGAAGGCATCAATGACCTCGTCTCTGAAGGATCCGTTACATGGGCCGGTGCATAGTTACTTCTGTTCCGCCATCATCCCTAAGCTGACGTTGGCGCACTCTAGGTGCGATTCTCAATGAGGTCCCCACCGACTCCAATCCCAAGAACTTCAAGTTCCACGGTAGCGTGTTGACAGTCACCGCTGCTACCAAGGAAGAGGTGATCGAGAAGCTCAAGAATGATCCATATACTAAGGGGGATGTGTGGGATTGGGAGAAGGCGCAAATATTTCCTGTGAGCAACCCTCTGTCCTGGCTACGACGGGTGTTCGCGGTGTTCGCGGTGTTGACTGGTGGATTAGTTCCTTTGCGCGGTGAGGGAACCGCTGAAAAAGTAATTGGTACATACTTACCTACTTAAGTAGGTAAGTATATCGATATCTTTGTACATATGTCATGAATTGTTTGATACCCGGGGGGTGGCGAATCGAGCTGGTTTCTTACAGAGCGTAATGTATTCGGTGCATCAATTTGGGGTGATGCTAGTAGCATAGAATGTTCCCAGTTACATACCTGCGGCCAAAGGCACCAATTCGACCCAGTCATCCGTCACCTAAAGTCAAAACAATATAACACCTGCGAATCCTCATAATCGTCGACTCACACCCGAATGATGCTAGAATGATATTACTATTACAATAAATGTAGTTCTACCCTAGTTATCCGTTGGAGAATCTCTATCCCACACTTGCAGCAACATGTACAATACAGACTTAGTCCCTTCCTTTCCCCTTCTGACTCATTATATATCCATTCGTCACTATTTACAAGTATACATACCCGCAGCCACATGGTTTGCCGGTGCCTGGTTGCTGATTGGTATGCTGTTACTCTAGTCCCCGGGATCTTACGGCATCCATGTATGTTTGAATCGATGCAATCGAATCGCTCGCCCATCGCCGAGGTCAAATCAAGTCATTCCCTCCATCGTAAAATCCAATTTTTGCCGCACGGCAGGCAAGTATAAAAGTGCTCGCTCGAGCACTGTGCCAACGACCTCCGAAAGCGAAACATGGCCGAGAACGCCGCAAATTACTTGAACAGAATCTAATGCAAAACTGTACGAAAGGAGATAAGGGAAATGAACTGGTTAGAGGATGATGAAACCCCACAATGAAAGTAGTTGCCTGCTGTGTCGCGCGGAGGAAGCAGCGGTGGAAAGCTGTTGCGGGTGTCCTCCGTTTTCACATCTAGTCGGCTTGCCGTAATCACTCCATTTCCCCTTGCCGCGCCTGCTTCAGGACTTCATTCTGCATGGAAATCTTAATATTCTTCAATTTCTTTAGCTGGTCAAACGAGTTGACAAAACGCCCCTTATCTTTTTCCGTACCCATTAGCACCGCATCACCCGTACCTCTTATTAGCAACGTACCTTCCATATCTTTGAACTTAATAGTGAGCCATTTCACTTGCACATGCTTTACTCCTGGCCTAGGCGTATCCTTGGCTATGCGATCATGCTTCAGGAAGCTTTCAGCGAGCGGTATCCCGAGCGGAGTTCTTCTGTCCGGCTTTTGCGTCAACCTATCTAGCGTTAAATACTTCGATGGCCCCACCAGGACAGCTCGCTCGCAGCATTCGATCCTCGTCAAGTTTGATTGCGACCGCGAGTTCAGTTTTCTGCTTCTACCGCAACAGGAATTGTGGTCGAGTTTACATCGATCAACTAGCCATTGTCAGAAATCCTGAGCAAGGGAGCTTATGGGGAGGGTGGTTCTACGGGAGATGAAAAAGATGAGTTGGCGCTCGCCGCCGTCATCGGTGGTGTACAACACTACTTGCGAGGACTCAATTTTTTGGATACGTTGAGCCGGCATGATGGTGCTGGAGTGAGACCAATTTGAAACCCGTGACGCACCCGTGAATGCAGAAGAAGGTGCCATGGAGCTGCGGTCATCCGTAAGTGAAGGTGACATGGGTCCCGGAACATCGCCCTGGTCTTCTGCCCCGAGGTCTTCGAACCATATTTGCACACGAGCTGTTTTATAGTGAGTTTCGCTAAAGAAGCCTGTCTTGAGCTTGAGTGCTTCCACCCGTGGTCTGAAAACTTAGCAAAGGGTTTATGAAAGGTAAAGACTCTGGGAGAGATGCGGACTTACATGTCACTTTTAACTGTAAAAGAGGTGAATGTTTTTTGAAAGTTAAACATATCTACTGGTATCAGAACTACTACCATGGTTGGCGGTATATGTCTCAGAACGCATACCTTTTCTATTGAAGAATTCGAATCCACTAGGCTTTTTCCGGTCTCCGGAATGCAGCTTGATGGTTAAAGGTTGTGCTTGGTTCATATTACCCCAGACGTAGCATGGAATAAGCTGGGCGTCATTACGATTAATGGAGAACGTCTCCCTATGATTGGCCGGGATATGACTTGCGGCGTTGATGTAGCTCTCCTTTCTGGTGGTCTGCACATCTTCGACAGTAAGAACATCTGGGCTTGTCACATCTTGTTGTATCACTGTCACTTTCCGGTCTCTCTCGCCGAGCGGATATCCGGGTAGGTTCCTAAAGCGCAAAGTAAGCATGAGAATATCAGGGCATGGGTAGAGTAGATTGGGGCAAAGGACTGGTCCTTCTGAGAACGCCGACGGGCTTTGCAGACTTACAGATTTAGTACCTGAATACTAGGGTCATTGACACCCGAACCGGGATTCTGTGTTCGAAATCCATTCCACGATGTGTTAAAGCCTAAGTCAAAGCAGTCTGGTTTCTCCTGTGCAAAGCGTCTCAGTTTATTCAAACTCGGCAATGGTATCCCTCGCATGGCAGCAAACTCGTTCGCGAGTTTCTATGCCCAATATTAGCTATTCCAATTCCTCCAGATACTGATACTAAGAGAGTTCTTAACCTCCGACAAGCTCCCGATATACTGCGACCACATAGAGTATGTCGGTAAACTTCTAAATTCCAGCAACGCCATGACTTGCCGAAGAAGCCAGTACGACTTGCTGAGGTCGATGTATCGCTGCAAATCAGGCCCAGTTTCCAATGTCCAACCCTGTCCCTAAACATAACGTTCAGTAGTTGCCCACTATATAGAAAGAACAAACTATGCACACTTTCAAATACCACCAAATACAGACATCCACCATCTTCGACATCGATCGTGAGTGCTCCAATGGCAAATTTGCAGCAAAGTTTCCATCGAGCCATGCAAACTCCTCATCAATTTCCCTTGCAGTTATTTCTTGCGGACTTGGTGATGTTCTGACTAACTGCTTTCCATCGGCCCCGTAGGATGCTGTGGTCCGGGAGTTGCTCCGCGAAAGCATAGTAGGCAGTGCCGAAAATCTCCTCATGTGATCTACGCAAGGTCAACGACTCAAGTTTGTACATGACAAATTATAGGGATACCACACCATCGAACTTTTGCATCAACTCTTGGTTGAAAAGATCCTGCCTTTGTGCTATTCCGCTCTGAACTTTCCTGCAGGCACATTAACTACCGAGCGCGCCTGCTGCTGAGGCGGTAGGGGGTGAGCACTCACGCATGAAGGGTTTGAGTTACCAATTGAACTCTGGCCAGATGGAGTAGCAACGCGCATCGTAACTCACGAAGATCCGATTTCATCGACCCGGTTGCTTTCCACACCTAGGATCGTCAATCGATTTTGTTGTATCATAAGCATGAATGCACATACTATTTTGCGACTAATAATCCTCGAACCGTTTTTCTGGCAGAGCCTGTGTTTTTTCAGGAATGCATCGGTCTCTTGTCTATCGCAGGATATTCAGTAGAAGGCTTTAGTTAGGAGTAAATTCCAATACTCACTGCATGAGCGAAAAATCCCCGATAATATTATGTAGCTCTGTTAAAACATCGCCGTCACGAGCATGGGGTGTCGCTCCCCGGTTCTCGATGATATGTTGCTGTTCCTCGAAGGCATCGGCCAAGTGCTTAAGCGACGATCCAAGATCCATCGCGGCATTTTTGAAGATTGTGAACTCAGTGTCTGCATTTTGGATGTTATCGTATGTGTTGCTAAAGAACTTTGCTACAGCGATGATATCTCCAACGCTTAGGGCAGCCATGTCTTCTTCGGGTGACGGTTGTGAGCGCTTGATGTGAGGCCAGCTGGATTTTCAGGGCGAGCTCTCAAGATAACTTCCTCCCCACTAATTTGGCTGCTGCGCGTCCTCACGCGCCCAGTAGAAAAAAGGGAGGTCTCCTGCATGGTTGCAAAAAGAGGCTTGGAGTGAGGCTTGCAGGCAGGCAGCCTTTCATAGAGTAAATTGTTGGTTGCTTGGCAGTAGTTGGTTGGTGGTTGATGTAAGGGACGAATCAAACGAGGTTGCACCGCATACGAACTTTTAATCTGAGGGAAGTAAATCGCGTCTAAGCCATGACGAGGTGCATTAGTTCTGTATTACAGTGAAGGGGTGAAACCTACTCGAAGTTATTTATGCCAGCCGAGTTGTTATATGTTCATCGTGTAGCCTTCCTCCCTCTTTGTCTTCGACACACCCACACTGCCGGTACCATGGCCTATACACATCGAGGCGAGCCCGAGGAAGCATTCGAAGAAGATCTCGACCCCTATAACAAACAGCTACTTGATCAGAGGTCAGAAAGTGACACACCGGTTGTTTCGCATTATGCCGATATCGAGAAGCTGGGGATGTTCGATACCGCCGGTCTCATTATCAACAGGATGATCGGTCAGCCCATTCCGTCCTCGAATGATAAGTACTCATGACTGATTTTATAAGGAACGGGCATATTCTCCACACCCTCAACCGTACATTCAACCCACCCATCCACAGCCCGGAAATCTAACGAAGAGATGACAGATCCTGATAGGGACTCAAAGTGTTGGTGTCTCCTTGGTATTTTGGATTACCGGAGCTTTGATCGCATTCGCTGGCCTTTCGGTTTACCTCGAACTTGGCCTGACCATCCCTCGGCGTCGAATTGGTGAAGGTGTTACCAAGAGAGACGTCTACGTGCCCAGGTCTGGAGGAGAAAAGAATTATGTGAGTATCGGACCTGGTGGCACTTGTGAGGGGTACTGACAAGGAATATCGCAGCTGGAATGGATATACAAAAGGCCAAAATACGCAGCTTCCTGTGTACGTCAATTTCCGCATGAGATTCCCGGCTACGGGTTCGAACTAACCTGCACCAAAAGGTCTACGCTGTAATCTTTGTCTTCCTAGGAAACACGGCCGCCAACTCCATCGCTTTCAGTCAGTATGTGCTCGAGTGTTTCAACAACGAAAACCCATCCCGTTGGGTTGTCAAAGTCTATGCAGTCGTCGCTTTGACTCTTGCGTGCCTTCTTCATGGGGTTTGGCGGGCTGGTGGAATCTGGGTTTCGAACATCTGCGCTTTTTTCAAACTGATGATGCTGTTGTTCATAATTGCGCTAGGATTTGCAGTCCGTGGGGATGCGTTTCATAACGTCAGCGCGGACGTTGGAAACTATGATGTTGATAAGTCCTTCGCTAGCACGGCTTCGGCACCTTACGGATATGCGATTGCACTCCTTGCCGTACGCTTCAGCTTTGGTGGATTTGAGAACGCCCACTGTGAGTTTTGTGCTTCATTTCCAACACTGCATCGTACCTGATTTCATAAACAGATGTCCTGAGCGATATCCACGAGCCGGAAAGAAACTTGAAAAAATCAACAATGTCTGCCCTCGGACTCGTTTCGGTTCTATATATATTCACCAATATAGCATACATGATCGTGGTACCTAAGGACGAGGTAATCCAATCGGGTGCAAGAGTTGCTGTCCTGTTTTTTGATAAGGTATGTCGATAGTTCCTACGTTCTCGGGGTTCCCCTAAAGCAGTGCGCTCACTCATGGAAGATATTTGGAGCGAATACCGCAGCAACCCGCGTGCTCCCTGCTCTTGTTGCATTGTCAGCGTTAGGAAATCTCATCGCGGTTACATTCGTCAGTGCTAAAGGTACAGAGCTTCGCAAGATAATTGCGCTCATATCTAACTCTTGGGACGAACGTAGTAAAGCAAGAAATCGCGAAGGAGGGCGTCCTGCCATACTCAAAATTCTGGAGCAAACAGTATAACCTGAACATTTTCTCTCGATCAAACGAACGACCAAGCAGCTCGGACTCACCACCAGGACCCCATCTGGGCGAAACCCCAATTCCAGCCTTACTTCTTCATTGGTTAGTGTCGGTCATCCTGGTTCTCGCTCCACCCAGCAAGGACTCCTATACACTCCTCAGCAATCTCTACGCTTATTCCATCCAAGCTTGTATTGGGCTACTTCTCGCTGCAGGGCTGCTATATAAAAGATACAATAGTGATGGCAGAAAATGGAGGCGGCTTCGCGGATATTCACCGTGGCTAGGGCCTGTGCTTCCTCTTTTCTACCTCATTACAAACGCAGTGCTTGTCTGTGTGCCTTGGATCCACAATACGGGTGCTGAGCCCCTCATCATGAAGAGCATAAAGTGGTTCGTTTTTCCAACTGTCGCATTTGCTTTGTTCGGACTCGGCTTTGTATACTGGGCAATTTTCAGATTCGTCGTGCCCGCAATTACGGGCAAGGTGCTGAATGTGAAGAGAATCCCGTACTTTGACCGTGATGTGTTTGTCCTTGAGGCGGTTTACAGCAAATGGGTAAGAAACACCTTTCCGAATGACGGGTCGATTGGAGTGAAGTAGAAGGCTGACGTTAGCAACAGGTTATTAGAGACGGAACAGACAGCGAAGTTGAGGAAGATATAGACCTTCTCTAGTCCTTGGTTGTTGTGCATTTGTAGTGGTAGAATAATCGATTCAAATATCAATATTAATGTTTAGTTTAAGATGAATATCCAATGAAACGTGAAATATGCCGCATCAAGTGAGCGGCATGGTAAATTTGACATGTCGTTCCGGTGATAGGAGTGGATGAGACAGGAGATGTTTGGGTTTAGCTTTAGCTTTACAGGCGACTGGAGATGCCATCCCAGCCGCTCCCTCGTCTACTTTAGCAGGGGTCCTCCGTTTCAGGCGAGGCTCATGTGAGGCCGGTAGACATCTATTAGCCTCACATGAGGGTGACTGAAATATCATGTTGATGTGAGGATATTTGTTGGCTCATGGTAACCTCTCAAACTATGACTATCCTGCCACTGTCACTCACACAAATCATTCAGGCAGATTTGACACCATTGCAGTGGACTGCAATAATGACAGTTGAGACACACTATCCTCAGTTGAAATTCTCATGCCACAGTAACTAGTCAGGTAGGAGATTTTAAGTATTCTCACAATCAGCATTTTGGAGATTCTTGTGCAATGCTGTGAAAACTAAAAACTCTCTACCTTCACAGCCAAATAAAACATTACATAGGAGGTATTCTGTAATGGGGTTGTCACTTCTGGGAGTTACTTTTAGCTCTACAATTATTTCCCGCTGCACCAATGATTTTGGACCTGCAGATGTGCATGGGGTGGTGGTAGTGGCAGTGGCAGGATAATGCTGGTGATGATGATGGTAATAGTGCACATGGTGGTGGTGGTGATGGTGATGATGATGATTGTTGTCATGGACCTACAAGCAACAGTGCAGGTGTATGCCCTATGAACCCACCCGGCGCTTGAAGCGCGGCTGTGAGTGCGGCTACTGAAATCCTGTCAGAATTCTGATGTGAGCCTGGCAGGCATGACAAACCTCCAGGAGTGCCATGGTTGCAGCTGGCTACAACCGCTGCATATCTATCTGGTATCAACTATGCCAATACTGTCATGAGTATGCAAAATCAAATCAAGGTGATTGCAAGATCAACCTCATATGCGCCTCATATGCGCCTCACCTGAAATGGAGGACCCCCGCTAAAGTATTTAAGTACTTACCTAAGTACTTAGTAGGAACCTTATTAAAGGTACGATAAAAGTGCTAAGCTTTATAAAACTAAAATCTGGCCATCATCCTTAGAGAAGCATCCCAAATGCCACACAAAATCATTCACTAAGGCTTTCATAATCTATATACCCAAATTTTAGTATTATAAGAGTTTTAAGTTTATCGAACCCCTATATATAGGTAGGTACTTAAGGTCCCGGCCCCAGGTTCGAACCTACGGCTATCACTTTTATCACCCCCAAACAGTTTTGCTTGCATATTTGGTCAATTCGGAATTCAAAAGACTTGTCAGCAGCAAAAAGTGTCTCTGGTAGAGCACAATGCGTGTCTTCGGTTATTAAAATTCTAAGGAATGAATTCCTTTTGAATTAATACGAAGTGGAAGCTTAACTTAGCGAGCTCAGCATGGTGCTATAAACACCAGCAAGCAGGTTCGAACCCTGCGGTGCTTAATTGGTGCTATAAACACACAAGTCTCAGGCACGAAACTTGTTGCATTCAATGGTGCTAAGAAACACCAATAGGTTCGAAACCTGCAGTATTCGATACCAGCAAGACACAGGTTTCAAACATGTAGTGCACAGCTGGTGCTGTAAACACCAAATCCGCAGGCTCTAAACCTGGGGCTATCCCTTTTTTGTTCTTATTTTAATGCTAACAATCGATCCCGTCCAACTGGTAGTCCAACACGCTGGCGAAAACGGTCAGTCTGACTGGAACAGCCATGATGACGAAAACACCGAAGTAATAAGAAGCTATCTAAACGCGAGTTAGCTGAGCACGGTGCTAGAACCACCGGGATGCAGGTTCGAAACCTGCAGTGCTCAATGATGTTATAAACACCGAGTTCTCCCAGGCTAGAAACCTGCGGTTATCACTTTTGCTCTTCTTTTTACTTGCGTAGTCGAACCCCGCCGTTGTTGACTGACCAACTGCAATTTCCATTGTGGCTGGAATCATCGAACCAGCAATCTTAACTGAGATAGCCAGAGTGGTGCAAGAAACACCAGGGTACAGGTTCGAAGTTTGCGGTGCTTTTAACACCGAGTTCTCAGGCTGGAAACCTGTGGTTGTAACTTTTGCTCCTTTTGTTACTTGCGTAGTCGACCCTGTTAGCAGTCGACCCTGGTCGTTAGTGACTATTCAGCTGGAATGACCATAGTGCCTGGAATCATCGAACCAGCAAGAAGCAATCTCTTAGCTAAGAAAGCTGAACACGGTGCAAGAAACACTGGGGTACAGGTTCGAAACCTGTCGTGCTCAGTACTAAGTTGTGTTATAAACATTAAGTTCTCCCGGGCTGGAAACCCACAGTGCTAGAAACATTGGGAAGTAGGTTCAAAACATGCAGTTCTTAAGTTGTGCTAAAAACACTGAGCTTCCCAGGCTGGAAACCTGCGATTGTCACTTTTGCTGTTTGTACACGTATTTCTACCGTGGCCGTGGTGACTGTGATGGCTAAATCATCGAATTAGAGTATGATACGAAGAAGTGATCTCTTAGCTGAGATAGCTAGGCTGGTGTTGAAAACATCAAGACGTAAGTTCGAAACCTGTAGTGCTCGCATGTTGTAAACATCAAGTTCCCAGGGTTGGAAACTCACGGTGCTATAAACGCGGGGAGCAGATTCGGAACCTGTAGCACTCAATTAATGATAGAAATACTAGCAAGCAGGCTTGAAACCTATAGTGCTCATGAGCATTGGTGCTGTAAACATCAAGGCTCTCATGACCATTTTTGTTGCTACCGTTTACACTGGCGATATCTAACACTTCTCATCACTTCGTAGTGTCAAATAAATTTCGGTGATGGTATAAAGTTTATCCCGCAATTCGTTTCCAAGATCCCCTGGGCCCCGGAGACCTCATAAATGCCCTCTCATCAATGGCTTATGGAATAGTTGATGCTTCACTGACGGCGACACCTGAACTCCATCTCACCAATTCAGTGCTGCAAAGTGTATCTCCTTCACGATCAATTAGCCGACTTCATTGCTATACAACGCTACTCCAAACCAGACCTCACGATACACGAACAAGTTGGAATCAATACAACTCCGTCAATTCCCACTACCATCGTCAACAGCGTTGTTACCGCCAGCACCCTTTAGGGCATCATCAACAGCCTTCTCGCTGAGTTCCCACAGCTTCTTTGCCACCTCTTCATCCATCGCCACCTCCTTCAGCTTCTCTACCCGCGAATAAGTATAACTCCCTGTCCACCCCGTAACCGGCACTAGATATTGCCCATGAATCCCCTCCTCGACAATTTGCCTCGACGTTGCCGCCCACGTTTGCGTCATCGCCCCCTCTCGCTCCGAAAACCAAATGTAGCCTCCTATCGCCCGAATAATCTTGTTTACAAATGTAGGAACCCCAAACTGCTGTCCGGTGCCTCCAAGGCCGGTAGTGATAATCGTACCTTCCATCTTATCAGCACCAACCCAACAAAGTGCAGCAAGGTGATTTCACCTGGGTGTACCGCATTAACCCAAACATTCTCGACGCCACGCTCCCGCAGTCTCCGAGCTATCTCGAGTGCAAACAGTATATTCGCCAGCTTACTCTGCCCATACCGCTTCATCCCGCCGATAAACCCGAGCATATTCGGCGGCACCTCCTTCCGTATCGCATCAAAATCGATCCCGTTCACAAATGTGTATCCGACCGAGGCCACAACAGCTATCCGCGCCTCGCCATATTCCTTCGCCGTATCCTCAACCAGCGGTAGAAGCGTGGTGATGAATGCGAAATGTCCCAAATGGTTGGTTTGGAAGTGGCGCTCCCAGCCGTCGGAGGAGACGGCGGTGTTGTTGTCGAGTGCGATCCCCGCGTTGGCGATTAGGATATCGAGACGGGGCTCGAGGAAGGATTTGGCGCCGGCGACGGAGGTGGCAATGGAGGAGAGGTCGAGTTCGAGGGGGTGGAGATTGGAGGTGGAGAGGTCTGGGTAGGTAGTTTTTAGGCGCGTGATTGAGTCTTGAAGAGAGGAGAGACCGCGGCCAGCGAGGTACACCGTGCAGCCTGCTTGCGCGAGGAGGTATACAGTTTCGAAGCCTAACCCTCGCTTTGGGCTGTGGAAAGTTAGTGCTGCTATCTATGGCCAACGGGGCTTACCCAGTGACAATAGCTACTTTGCCGGTGAGGTCGGGAATGTCGGAGGCGTTGAAGTGCGGTGCCATGACTGTGAGGTTTGATGGTATGGCATGGTGGATGGTGTTGCGGTGGTTGTTGGGAGGGTATAAATGTTGCCATATGCTGCCGTTTCATAGGGCTGTAAGACATGAGTCAATTAGTATGCTTGTTAAGGCCAGTAAGTCCAGGCATCCCATTTCTAGAAGAAATCCCCACCAAACGAGGAATTATCGGAGTGCTACACACTAAATAAAGTAAAACGCGAGGTAAGTGCCTACTCCCCCCAGTCAGTTCCTTGGTCACATGCTGCTCAATTGACCAATATTACCCCATTCAACTAAATACTCAATCATTTACAATGTCATATTTGCTGGTATCTTGTATTACTGTGGTATTTTGAGCTATTCCCCAATAATTGGAATCTTGAATTTAGTAATATGCTACACTCACTGGGCTCTGGGAGTCATGCTGCACTCGGGTAAATGTGGCACTGCAGTCACATCAATAAACGGGGGTTTTTTGGCATAGTAGGTATGTAGTACCAAGTCGAATAAGTAGCAAGAGAGCACTGGGTTGGAAACGGCCTCAAAGTTTACAGTTCAGATTCCTGGAGTATTGGTCTCGCACCCAGACGCTACCCCGGCCAACGGAACCTTCCGGCGAACTGAACGTTGAAAGTGAGTTAATTTAGACGCCGAGGCACGAGGCACAGTATCACGTGATACAGAGGAGGTCTGGGTGCGGGACAAATCCTGCCCCGTGATTCGGATACCCCGTTTCTGGTATAGGGAGTCCTGCCGGGACTTTATACTCGAGTATAATAGGTCTGCTGCACTAGGTATGTTTGCAGTGCCATCTCAAGTTTCCAGTATCGCCCGGTACTCAGTCTCCCACGTCTCAACATCCAATCCATAGGAGTAATCGTTGCGGTGGCCAGGCGGTTTTTCGGAAGTGTGATCTCAAGTTTCTTTACGGCGGACCCTGAATTAATTCCGTGATCCCCTCAGGTACCTAATCCCGCCCTAACTCCCATAGACACCTTGAGCGCCAAGTCAAAATGGCCCCCTCGGCACCATGTGTTCCGCATCCACTGCACTCTCGCATTCTTGTACCAAGTGTAAGCATGGCCGGGGACTCCGTCGGAAGAGATTTTACCTCCTCACATCCGTCATCTCCAACACGCATGCACGCCTCAACGATATGATTACTGCTGTTTCTATCTCCTCCATCGCTGCGATCCCACCGTTCCGCTGCTTTGTCATACTCATGCACATGGCCATTGACGCCAAGGCCGAGTGCGAAATAGTGACTTCCACGCATGACCCCCGCAGCGTGCTCTCCCCTATTCGGCGGATACCAGACGGCTGGGGATGATGGTGTCGGCATACAATATTTTCTGTACGTGTTACGGAGGGTTGAGGCTTCGTACGGCAGAAGATAATGAGGCTCATAGCCGAAAATGCCGAAAATGCGGTGGTGTTCATCCTGTTTCATGACCAGCCAATCAATTCTAGCCGGAACCCCACTTTAGATATAATCTCTAGTAGCACAAGTTCATCGTCTTCCTCGAACCTCAGATCTCGAAACCACCAAACTTCCTCTGCCCGCCTTTTAGCGTTCCATATTCACTCGACAAATGCTTAGTTAGTATACCTTTGAATTATGAAGAAGATCAAGCGCAAAGTCAAAAAATCGGAACCCACGCCGCCCTCGCCCCCCTCTCCTCCAGTCGAGATCCAAGGACTCAAAGGTTGTGCGATAGTTTCTGGGGCCCAGATAGTAACGGCAGCTATGAAAATATCGACGGATACTGCGGAAGAAGTGAGGAAAGTCGAAAGTGCAGAGGGCACCAAGGACGAGAAGTGCTACGGCGAAAACCCGGACGCGGTGTCACTAGAGACGAGACCGGTCGAAAATAACGGTTGGACTGCAGAGTCCTCACAGAGCAAGAGAGAAAGACATCAACTTGAATACGAAAACGACGAGGACAACAACGAACACATATCATTGCTGCCCCGAGATCCCACAACTACGCACGGCCCCCTTGGGACACCACCAACCTCACCTGTAGAACAGCTTCCACAAGGGAGCCTAGAGACTACCTCTACTATCTGTCCTGGTTGGGATCAGAATACATCGATACCCAAGGAGAAAGAGAAGGGGAAATCAATGCCGATACCAGAGATAGTCGATGACTCTTTCCTTGAGACCTGGGATATGATTATACATAGGTGTCAGCACTGCAACAGACCATTCGGTACTCGAACCAGACTCCTCGACCATCTTAGCGTTTGGCACGTTCCTGGGTCTCCAAATATTGAGACACACCAAACAAGCGAAATCTTATCTGAACTGAACGGTTTTGAAGATATACATGTCATCGCCGAGGGAGGAGACATTGTTATTCAAGTCAAGTCGCCGTCCGGTGTAGACTATTGGTGGGTTGCCTCGCAAGTCCTTTGGACGACATCGCGAGTTTTCCGAGCGATGTTTGGCCCCGACTCGAGCTATCAGGAAGCAGTCAAAGTACGGCGATCAAAAATTCTTGGGTTCCCTCCAGCATTGGTTCTACTAGAAGACGATGATCCTAAAGCACTTGGATTGGTGCTTGCAGCTCTTCACCACCGGGACGATCTCCTGCCAGATAAAATTCCATTCGAACAGCTAGTCAACATTGCAGCAATTATCGACAAGTATGAGCTCCAGTGCGTTTTGGCAAATAAGTTGTCGAAGCTGTCAGAACCACCACGTGCACTGAAAAATATTCAAGATGAAGACTGGCTATTCGTGAGTTACGTGTTCGGACATGCAGTTACCTTTACCGAAGTATCTACAGATTTAATCCTGTGTGGTGCTTTGGGTACGGATGGAGCCCTGGTTTTTAGTAAAGGAGAATCGACCAATTGTTTGTCGGAGTTTACTCCTGAGAGTATAATCAGTAAGTTTACTAGACAACGCTAAAGTGTCAGGGCTGATCCTAATTATCCCTCCCCCAGAGAAATTGACAGAAACACGAGCGTTTCACGTGGAACAGCTACGCAAGCAAATCGAGACCATCCAAGCGGAACGTAGTCACATACGAGGCAAAGGCCCACAACATGTCTGTCAGTTTTCTACCAGTCTATCCTACTCGCCAAGGGAGTGCGAAGCGATGCAACTTGGACATTTGATTCAATCTATTTTAGAGCACCAACTAGATGACAACGATACATGGTGTGGGAGTTTACGTTCAATTTCTGACAAGATCCGGGAAATTAACCAAATGTACCTTACGGTAGGCCATTACTCGCACCAAAATTGCTCATGGGTTCCGGGACTCCACACATTCGTGGACCAAACATTGGCTTCCGTTCAAGGATTGAAGTTGTCGGACTTCCCGTCAAGATCAGGGCTCCGTAGCTGGTCAGTTCAATTCCGTTTCGTTGCCAGATGGTCGTACTTATCTTTGTTTAGATTTCCAGGTCCATCGCCTTCGTGGGAGGTGTTGTGGAGTTATCATTACTTGCAGTTGCACTAATCATCAGTTTAAATTTCACTACTCTAAAGTGCAGTAGCATAATTATGGCATTCTCTCCTTGGTACATCACTGCCCTGTGCCGCACTTTTTTGTTGCATATATTATATTTTATGAGCGAATGAATGCTTTGTTATTACAATCTTCCTTGTCCTTGGAACCAATTTCTGTCTCGAGGGTCTATGTGGGAGTTGGCTTGCGCAGTTTTCCAAACTTTTGACATATCCCTGGGTTTTCCGGGGATGAAAAATCAAAATATCCAATTCAACATGTCCAACGACAGCGATCAATTATTGCATGCCACCTTGCCGTCAATCAGCCAACATCATTTATCATGCTGATGCTAAGTGATGGGCTGTGAACGGATTTCGATCTACCAACTCTTTTATGAGAACACCCCTTGAAAATATCGTTCTATGAGCCTTTGCATCCTGGTATCGGCTGTTCACCGTATTGGGAGGATTGCAGGATCGACAACACGCTCTTTCCTCACCCGACTCCGGTCGCACGCATGATGCTGTGTTTGGTACAGGCATTTGGAGCAGCACGCAACACAAGCGCCAACGATCAAGTATCTCTTGGTGGTTTCTACCACAAAAGGTACTTCAAAAGTGCAGTCTGGCTTGTTTCAGCGGTGAATATACGTATATATACTTCCGTGCAGCATTCCAGCTAATCACTTTGAGGTCCTACCCCACTTACCTGCTGCCCGGATAGAATTTGTATCTTCCCAAACCGCACCATTTCCCATCCCCAAAATCGGATCCCCTAATCAACTCGATTAACTCCAACATCAACTCCTTATTCCATAGGCATCAACATCCTCGAAAACATGCCGCCTAAGAAGAAGAAGGGCAAGAACGCACAGAAAAAGAACATCCTAGACCTTTCAGGTAGCGCTGGTGGCGGGCATGCGCCGTCGCCTATAGAAAGCTGTGGTAGCCCTGGCGGCGCTGGCGACGGGAATAGTGATGAAGAAGAGAAGCAGCAGGGGAATGAGATTTACCAAAAGGCTGAGGAGGAAGAGGAGGAGAGGCGGAGGAAGGAAGAAGCAGAGCGACTCAAGAGAGAAGAGATGCGACGGCAAGCTGCCGAATTACGACGACGCGCCGAAGAAGAAAGGAAAAGAAAGGAGGAGGAGCGAAAGCGCAAGGAAGAAGAAGAAGAAGAAGAAGAGAATGGTGGTGGTTTTTGGGGTATCTTGAAAAAGACGTCAAAGAAGGTGCAGAAAGAACCGACGCCTCCAACACCACAAAAGTCGCCGGGGATATGGGGGCAAACGAAGAGCATTCTTGATCCTTCGGACTATGGCGGCGACGACTGGGGTGATGACACTGCTCCCGCATGGGGGAGCGCTGATGGTGATCCTTGGGCAACGCTCGGTAAGACCGAGAATTTCAAGGGGAAACAAAAACAGGAGGAAAAGGAATGTGAAGAAAAGGGGCAATTGAAGCTCGAAGTAGAGCGACTTGTACAGGAGCAGTTGGACAAGGGACAGTTTAAGGAAAGTGTTGAACGAGAACGAGAACGGCTCGAATATGAACAGCTCGAACAGGGACGGGTCGAAAAGGAACAGCTCGAAAAGGAACAGCTCGAAAAGGAAAGGCTCGAGAAGGAACGGCTCGAAAAGGAACGGCTTGAACTCGCTGAGGCTTCAGGTCCTAATGACTTCCTCGCTACATCATGTTCAAGCGACCTCCTTTCTGCTCAAGGTCCAGACGAAATCCTCGAGGTAAAGGTTGTCGAAGAAGCGTCACCAGAACATCCACCTTTATATTCCCCACCAATAGCGAATGCCATTGTGGACGATTCTTGGCTTGACGACAATTGGGATATGACCGTGCATCGATGCCAACACTGCAGCAGACCTTTTGGGACTCGTACAAGACTTCTGGACCACTTACGCGTGTGGCATGCCGGCCGATCGCCAAAGATCGCCGAGTATAAATACAGCCTAAAAAAGTCTAGACTTCAACTAGACAACATAGTAGTGATTACGGGTGGTGGGGATATGTTTATTGAGACCATCAAAGCCAACTTCTTGGTGGGACATATCGTAGTTCAATATCAAGTTTCGTCACAAGTTCTTTGGACAGCATCGCCTGTCTTTAGGGCCATGTTTGGACCAGATTCCAAGTTTGAGGAGGCTGTTAATCTGCGACGCGCACACATCCTTGGGTTTCCCCCATCTGTGATTCCCCTAGATGACGACTCTGCAGCATTAGAGTTCATATTCAACGTTTTACACCTACAACACGATCGCGTACCAGATATAATCGATTTCCAGCAGATGGTGCAAGTTGCGGCTATCTGTGAGAAGTATGAGCTCCACAAAGCGCTGCAGCCCACGGCAGATAAGCTCTTTAAGCTGCAAAAAGAGTTATCGACTCACTACGGATACGAAGACTGGCTCCTCGTCTCTTATTGCTTTGGTTATGAAGATATTTTCACCGATGTGTCAAAGGAACTGATTCTCCGTGGCGAATGGGTTCCTGGCAGCGGGTTAATTTTCAGAGGAAAGACATGTACATCAGTAGCAACTTTATCCCCTTGTACACCGGAAAGTGTAATGAGTAAGAGAGTCAAGTCAGCCCCCGCAGTATGAGTAAATACTGACAATGTCTTGTTTAGACAAATTGGCTGATGTGCGCGAAAACCATGTGGAGCAAATGCGAAAGCATATTGAGAGCGTCCAAGCAGAAAGAAGCCACACACGGGGCGTAGGCCGCCCATTCCAACAGTGCAAGATGAACCTCAATAGTAAGAAGTGCGAGGCGATTGAGCTTGGACACTTGATACAAATTATTTCTGAGCATCAACTCAATGAGGATGAAACATGGAACCAATGCTTACGTTCAATCTCCCAAACCTTGAAAGGTATTGACAATCTATACTTTGATTCCAACCATGCGCAATGTTCCTGGGTACCGGGGGTCCATGGCATCGCGGATAGCAATTTAAATTTTGAAGGTTTGAAGTTGTCGGATTTCCCATCAAGGTCGATGCGCCGTACATAGCTGGTTAGTAAGCTCCTAGTGCTCTCGTATTCAGGACTGATATGCTCGTCAAGCTGCTGCGCCGTCGGTATTTACTATTTACTTGAATAGTTTGCTTGTTTATTGCTGGATACAATGAAGGGCAAAATCATGTAGTTCTGTTTCTCGTTGAGTTTACTAAGCGTGCCCGTATCAGTTTTCACAGTATCTCATGGAGGTGTTCTAGGGGTTTCCTACGTATACTTAGTTGTTTTTACATATTCCTATTTTAAGCCGAGCGCGAGGAATCGTCCGTTATACGTGAGTAAGTGTCAAATATAGCCCACAGATCCAACGTAGCAAGTATAGCGCCAGGATTGAGCGACTTAAGATGAATCTAGGGCCCATTTAGTTGCGTAGTATATAGAATACCATACAAATTCAGAGATAGATAATGAAGTTGCACTTTGGGATTTGGTATGTGTTCAGTACCGGTTGGCAAATATCGTAACTCTAGACCTGTTCGGTTGTGCAATAACTATATCTCGAAAATACCATACAAATCCAGGAGTATATATTAAAGTTTGTACTTTAGTACGTGTTCAGTTGGTACAGATATTGCAGCTATATCAGCCCCCAAATGCGACTTTGAAAAAACACGTATTTCCAAATTATCACCCACAGAACTTCGAAGTGCCAGCTATCAATTTTTGGTTAACCGAACGCTCTAGCAAGTCAACCAGATCTGTCCTGGCGGGAAGGAAATTATTTCCCAAATTACAACTTGGACAACCGAACGTGCCCCTAGACTCGCAAGGATAACTTTATTTGTTTTGTTTGTATCATATTGTATTCGGCAATTACTGGCCATGACATATGGTAATACCCCTCGGGCTCCCCGCGCACTTCCTCAACAACCCCGAGACAAAGTCATGCTTCCTTCTAATCTCAGTGAAGTACTCCACGCCTTATCCTTTCACCCGAGTCCCCATAAACAACAAAGGAAGCCCGACGGCTCCACCGCAAGGAAATAACTTGGATTGAGCGGTGCAAAAGACTATCACTCGAGTGATTATGTGTGACGCAGGCCCGGGCACCACTTCTAGCATATTTCCCTACAGCCATATTAGGCTGAAGGACTTATATTGTTCTCAAGCCTAAAAGGGGTTACAGGAAGGATTCCCTCTCATAATGAGGCATAAGAGCTCATAATACAAATTTCAAAAACTTTACAACTTTTTTTTCTTCATAATGCATCATGATGTGCCCACCTGGCTGCTGCCTTGATTGATTTGCCTCTGCATTACCACTCCCCTAATCATCCATAGATAATGAAAACACCTTCCATCTATTTGCCCAGCAGGATGCTCACAATAGTCCATGAGGATGTGAAATCCAAGATGTTCCACTTACAGATGTGTTAATTTATTATAATGATTTATTATGAAGCAGTATCAGGAACTACCAGCTTTAAAAAATTCCGAGCAAAACTCTGCTTAAGTTTCAAAATTTGTTTCCAAATTCGTATTATAAGCTCTTAAGTGGCATTATGAGAGAGAATTCTCCCTGCCAACCCTTTTAGGCTTGAGAAAAGTATAAGTCCTTAAGCCCAGTATGGCTGGAGGGATGTATGCCAGAGGCGCACTACCTCCTGCTCTAGACAACAGACTCTATCAGGAGAAGTAATCATAAGCATAGCCATTCATTAGATACTTTTGTCAGACTTGGTCATGAACTGTAGATGTAACTCCGGTTCGTGATCACGAGATTTAGCTAGGTATCGATACGATATAACAGCAAATATTAATAGCTAGGTGCTTAGGCGTGCGTGTAAAACATGTATGAACTGCTGTATATATATGGGCCTCCTAAGAATAGATAAATCTACCTATGGATATACAAGATCAATATCAAGACGAGCAAATGTTTACAATGTCAGCCGTTCCGCTGCATAAGTTTAGAATGCCAATATTCAACCACCACCACCACCACCACCATCACCACCACTACTACTACCATCACCACCACCACCACTACCACACTTTAATACTTTAATATAGTACTGATTAAAGGGGCAGGGCGACAGCCATCTACAAAAAGTCATCCGTGCCAGGCTCCATGATTTCTCACGTTACACACGCCCAAAAACTGTGTAGAAAAGACAAGAAATAGCGTTGAGTTTTAGGGGCATTTATGTATACATTTATACGGTACGTGGCGCTGCCATATAGGTTCTCTTCTTGCACTTGCAGGCATTATGGGTATCCTCTCTACACTGGCTGCAATGTCATTAATTTATTTATTTACACTTGCGTTTTCATCTTTTCTAGATCTCTTAGCTTTGACCGCTGTCGTTCTTTCGCTATTGTGGTTGCTGTAGCATACTGGCATTGTAAAAATTTGGTCTATCAAGTCACTTCAGCGCATCGCGAGACTAGTTACCGAGTGCATGGTCATGATCAATTTGACTTCGACTTCAACCCTCAAAGTGAGAACATTCACTAACATCGCGGAATCTTAAGCGAACAAATGTTCTCTACTACTAACGTAACAGGTCTATGGGTACACCTATGGGTGCACTAGTTAGGGCTAGCCGCACAACTAATACCTATTATCAACCTTGAAAGAGATGATAAAGATTTGTTGGAGTTAGGGGACGAGGGTACGGATTTACTTGTTTCTTTTGTCGAAGTTTCAAGGAGTGATGAGGATAGTTTAGGAAGATGGCCACAAGCAGCCGAATACAATATGATTACAAACAAGCAAACAAAAATCATCAATCTTGAATCGCGCGTCTAGTATTTGAGTTTTCAAAGTCTCGCTTACTTTATTCCAATCAAATACTAGCGTATTCTTTTTATGTCTGAATACGAGTAGATAGAGTATTCCGAGCAGCATTTGGCCGCTTACGGCCTTCAAATGATTACAGATTGCTTTGCCCCTGCTATCCTGACTGGCGTGGCCAATCCGATCCTCATTGATGTACACTCTATCGTGATTGGCTCGATGTGGTAATGGATGAAAGTCCAAAGGTAGTCGTAGGACAGGTGACGACTGGAACTCTAAGAGCAGTAAGAACCTAAGTGTCAGCGTCGACACCTAGGGAAGTGTAAAGACCTTAAATTCCGTAAATACTGTAGCGACTATAAGTACTGTAAGGTCTAGTCTAAGATCGCAAGCTTCCACTTCTCGTAGGCTATGTCTACATATTCAAACTTCTAGGGGGTCTAAGGTCATTTTAAGGAACTTAGTCCGACTTCTAAACGGAGGTGCGTTTCTGCGATATCCCTGTGCCCCATGGACCCACAGTTCCCAGGATGAGGTTTTCATTAGCTCCGCTGCTTTGTCTCGCTTGGTAGGTATGAAGGCTGAGGATTTGACGTCTACTCTGTTTGTCCTTGAGCCTACTTCTTTGCTCAGAGGTCCAGCGTGCAACTAGTATCAACGGAAAGCTGCCTGTCGCCGCGATTGGAGGATTTCCTTTATAATCTTGAAGCACTATAGATGGAAAATTGGGGTCTCGGGTGTCAGATCTTAGTACTGCGCATACTAAGGGCCCAGCAGGCGCAATGTGGAAGGCCTCCAACCCGGATGTTTGGTGAGCGACGTTGACCTCCTATAACTCAACGTTTGGAATGGGATGAGGTTATAAAATAATTAACGCTCCATATTTCTATAGAGCTGAATCATAGTCCAGAGTGAAGTGGTGGTGCTTTAAGGAATTGATTGCTTCTTGGCGGCCGTGTTTAAAGCATATATAGATCAAAAGAACAGAACCATTGGCCGAGTTTTGGATCACCGTCAGGGTTGCATGAATCTTTGTTGATATCTAGGTTTAACACCTCCCAGCACCTGAACTATATGTAGTTCCGCTCGTATTTTTCCAGTACGTACATAAATCTATACCTGCAGCTTTGATTAAAATGTCCCGCAAGAAGTCGTCCCTTCTTCGCTTTTGTTCTATCACAGCTCGGCTTCATAGAGAGTGACCGTTTGAACCGGCGCGGCAGATGATGGGATGTTTCCGAACAGATCAAAGACTGATATCCCAGATATGCGAAACTGCCACAAAGGAGGGTGGGTCATTTTGCGAAGTCTATCTCAATACTAAGTACACCTCCAAAGGACAAATCATGTTATGGTCTCGTGCTTATGCATACCACCAGACAAAACCACCCAGCCAACCAGGTGTCTGCCGTGTAGCCGTCCTGTACTCCGCTAAATCTTAGGTTCTTCCAAAACTGTTTCCGAGTCTTTGTTCTCCATTCAATTCTTGTTTGATAGGTATTGAAGGTATCTCAATACTTGGACGCACTGTCCAGCAGTGGATACTGGACGGAACTTTCCGCTCTCCGTGCATATCTGGAAAACGTGATCGCGATCGGCCGTCTCTGATCGCAGAAGCATCGAAAATCATGTTAGGTATGGATCTCGGCTCGTACTCATGGGCCGACTCCCGGGTTCCAACAGTAATCTATGCAAGCGTAATTATGCTTCAGCCCCATGAATTCATCAGCTATAGGATACATCGATACAACGACATATGTACTTAAGTGCGTACTATGTCGGAGAGTGGGTAATTATCAAGAATCTCTTCAGCAGTGTTTGCTTTGTTGAATGCACGAATGCGCATGATGGTTGCGGGGTAAAGTTGCACTTTGATGGAGTAACAGAAGGCCGGTTATCTCAACTCATATGATCGCTCATCTTTATTTGCTAACCTTCCTGCACCTCTATGAATCTGCGAAGCGAATGCCAGCCCCAGAATTGTAAAATTCGCTTGCAGGACTCTTACAACCAATCACAACCACCTACTAGCACATGGACACCTCCCAAGTCTGTCCGGCCGTCTTGTTCAGAAGCACAATTGCTGTCACAGTACTCCAAATCGTTAATTAAAAAAAGTATCCTGTTAAAAAACCTGCATGATACTTGGTATAGTACTTTCTCTTTTCGGTCAGGAAATAACAAACTTAATCTTTTTTTGGTTTCGGGTGGTAATCCTCGTGTTGGCAATGGCAAGTCTTCTCGTTGGGTTTATGTAGAGGTACCGGTAGATACTCTTGAATCTAGATCTATCGACCTCGGGTATCTGCCAATCAACGTCATCAGATAGCAACAGACTATCTTTAAAATGACTAATCAGTATCAAGGATCTCCGCTTATCGTTTTCCTGACCATATAGTGGGGGTTGCCTCTAACTTGGTCTGCGAAATCGGACGTTACACACATACAAAATAGCCCCTGCCATGCACACGATCCTTTTTTTTGACAATATAGTGGACATTCCCTCTGAACCTTGATTTTTATAGCACCTTAGCCACATCAGATATTGTGATTTTGAAAACTAAAATCGATAGAGCTCCTTAAACCGAGTTGATCTTAGTTCTCCAATTAAAAAGATTCTTTGTTTTGGTGGCGCTGAAAACTTTCTACTCTACGAAGCGGGTTCAAAACACCCCGGTCGAAGGCGTCCCCCACCATATATGCAAACACGTTGCCACTGTAAAGGGACCTGCATTAACCATTCGCTAGCAGAAAACCATATGGAAGGATCCCCAATTTGCCCCACCAGAAGAAACCCACTTTTCCTGCACGGTTCTTGCGGTTGAGCCACACAGACATAGTTATAAATGATTACTGATACATCAACAAGGGGTTTTCCAGAGCTCATTTCATGTTTACGCGCGAATCAGCATCGTGATCGCAAGTCTCGGCATCTGTACAGTTTAGGGTAAAAATTGCTCGCCTAAAGCCGATACTCTTAGGATAGTTTCTTTGCCAAATGCCAGATTTTGCACGGTGGGTTCTACTCATTGATTGTTGTCATGGATAGCGAACGGCACGACCCGCAGGCTCGAAAGATCTGGGCGACAATATATATGCTAATTACCAGACACGTGTAAGAGATTGCTCTCTTCCTGACGTTCGTTCTTATATGTCCTGAGATACGAATATATGGAAGTCCGTACATACGCAAAAATTCTGGGGGGTATATATAGTTAGTTAATACCGGATGCATGCTTGCTTCAGCCTGTCAAAAACTCGAATAAAAGATGTACGGGACTGCTATATATACAACGCACTCTTGAGCTGAAAAACTCCTTTGGAGAAGGTTCATCTCAATCTAGGAAGGTAGTACAGGCGAAGCATAAGTTTCGCCTGTACTACCTATAGCTACGACTACTCGTCGCTATAGGCTCTCCAGAGCTTGTGCAATGCGCGTTCCTGGTCGTGTATCAGTGTATAATCTTCCATTATGAGCGATCAATACCAGTAGTCACATAATCACGGTACGGGGGGCATATTTTCGGAGTTTTTTCCTTATTTAATCGTTGAGTAATTTAACTGAACATTTGCCGCCAATAAAGTATACATATATATGTATTTCCTCAAGTACAATGTGCAATTTAATATGCAAATCGATTGCAGTACATGGGGCGAGCGCTCCAATGGTAGTTAGAGCTAAGTACCTCTACAAGTACAGCTTAAAGATTTCATCCTTCATCCCGATTCTCACTAGTTTAAATTTACAAAACAATGTGTCTCTGAGAGTAGGCGGTAGAGCAACTGAGTGGCATATTATAATGGAAGGAATCGAAAGGGTCAGTTTTAGCCGAGGTGTGTATGTATGTAGTAGCGGTTCGCAGGGTTACCTGTCACTTATCTTCCTGGCGCTTTGCCGCCAGGGGGATATGAACAATCCAGGTGCATGGTCGTACGGCAGGTCTTGTACAAAAGGAAGACTGTCCCAAATTATTGGGTAATCCCAGTGCAGTTCCCAAAATCTAGGTTCTTTTGTTCTCTAGTGATCCTTTATTAACTCTGAGGTGCACCAGTGGCTTACTTTGCGCATGACACTCCTACGCTTCGCTTTTTCGCTAGTTTGAAGAGCAAGCCTACAAACAACTCTGGAACGAGAGCAACACTCTTACGCCTCTGCCGCTAACATGGCTTCGGATCATATCATTTTCACAGCCACTGATATCGCCCCAAAGCGTTATGATGCCGGGTATATTGCACTTTCGTACTTTGTTTCCCTCGTGGGATCGCTGTCGACACTGCAGCTACTGCAACTACGAACGTCAGGTCGAGGTTTATATAATTGGTATCTTTTGTTTGGGAGCAGTGTGACCATGGGCGGCATTGGTAAGTTTTTGTCCGTTTAATGTGCTATGCTTAAAAACTAACGAAATATGTATCTAGCCATATGGTCGATGCACTTTGTATGGTTCTCGTATTTTATCGGGTGTCAACTTGTCTAATAACCTTCGTAGGTCGGAAATCGTGCGGTTGTTCTATATGACGGTCAAATAGAGCTCCAGCTGGCGTACAACAGCACGTTTACGGTTCTGTCCTTCTTCGTGCCAGTCTTGGTTTTACTGGGGGCATATTCGCTTGCGGGTTCTGGTGGAGATGATGTGCGGAAAATGCGGATTGTCATTGGGGGCTCATTTGCGGGATCTAGGTGAGCGAATTCACATTAATACAGGGAGAACTGGGTCATTTACGTTTGAATTCGCGTAGCATCTGCGGAATGCACTATCTGGGAGACGCCGGCATCGCCAACTTCACCACGAAATACTCTACCCCCAAGGTCATCGCCTCGGTAATTATTGCAATAAGTGCAACCAACGTTGCCTTGACATTATTCTTTTTGATGCGCAAGAATTTTACAAATTCGTGGTGGAAGCGACTTATACTCGGGTTTGTCCTGGCTGGCGCAGTGTCGGGAATGCACTGGACTGCTGCATCAGGAACAACATATATCAGCAACCGATCTCAATCTACTCCACAGAGTATTTTGTCTCGCCGTTGGGTTGTGGTTATCGTCATTGTATTAGTATGTGAGCACCATCAGACTGTTTGATGTATGCTAATCCTTGCGTTGCTATGAAGTCTGTCTTTTGCTGTACTATACTAGTAACATTTGCTGCCGCTGCAGGTCGGGAAAGGAGAAAACAACTTAAGCGTGCACAGAAAATTTTATTGGCATCTGCTACGTTTGAGGATGGAAAACTAATGGTCTTGCCTGATGGAACGTTACCAATGAAGATCATTACTGACACTTTCTCTGAGCGGGTATGTACGTCCGAAACTGGCCAGTCTATGGCATACATACTTAGTAGAGATGCTTATATTTGGTATCTAGTCATTCGAAGAAAGCTTTGGCAAGCGCCATCACGTGTTCCATTGGATCTACCGCACATCACGAAACTGGAGAGCCGTTGTCGACCTACTCCCTAGCATGCGACGACACTTGCGGGGCTACACTGCCACCCCGCATGGTAATCAGGGTTACTTCGAAGAGTACTCGACTCTATTCCGAGAAATGTTCTGTGTTGCCGCCAAAGAACTCGCAGATGCTACACACCAATCCTTGGAATCAGTGGGAGTACTATACGAAGATATCATCATTGCTGGTAGTTTTGCGACAAAATCTGATCCCGAGACAGCATATAGCGATCATCAAGGTCGTGGAAAGGTCCTATTTCTGGTGAAAAAAGTGGATAAAGCTGAGGCCGCAAGGTTGGGGACGTTTGGATTCCGCTTCACCACACCGGTCAATGTCTACGATATCCTATCACGTACAATGTTGGTCTCCAAACACAGTATTAGCCAAGCCATCGAGCATATGGCCATATATAATCCGGAGCGAGAAGCGTTACTCTTGCCAGGAGTATACCTAGGTTGTTTTGCCATGCAGGCTGAGATTAAGGGAGGCTTTGATATATTGGTACACAAAAGTGCTACGAGCAAACTTCCGACGCGCTCGCTCGGCATCCCAACACTAACCTCAGCACACTTCCGCTTTCTACAACAGTACAACGGCAAAATGTTCAGCGAAATTGCCACGGAACTACAATCTAACTTCATAGAAGCTGCACAAACCGCGGGGTTGACGGAAGAATTCGCAATACAATTCAAGGATGCACTGACCCACCTTCGTCGCGAAGTCAAAGACCCTTACTTCGACAACGCAGTCCTAGACGCAAGTCCCCAGTTCCTTCCTACCGCTACTCCCATAGATGCCCGCCCAGGCTCCTCCGGAACAGTAGCGCAAATGATCGTCTTCAAAATACTTGTCCCAATACATACCTCTGTTACTGCTCCCAACCTCATCTTGACACCTTTCAACTTCTTTTCAACACAACAGCGATCGTACCCCGGTTGTCCCGAGCACGAAGTCCATGCCAGACGGACCCACCGAGACTTTTCGGGACGAATAATGCCGATGCCCATACCAAAGAAGACATCCAGAAGAGGGACTCGCCTTTGGAAGCTACGAGAGGGGAGACGTGGCTTGGATGTGGGTGAGATCTCAAGAAGCCCAAGTATGTCGTCGGAGAAACATCTAGTTATGAACGATCCCTTTGCAACTGCGGGAATTATGGTGTCTCACTCAGTCACCGTTGATGTGGTAGAGCCAAAGACCGCGACAGAGATGAAGGATCTGGGGCCTAGAGTTGCAGTATCGAAACTGGATGAGTCGGCCGATAGTTTAACATGGTGCGAAACCTTGTTCAAAAGTGTGATTCAGGACATGAAGTAGGAGATATCTATAATTAGGGCAAGTTTCAGTACTAAAGATGCATCGGCTTGGGCTTGTTGGTTCTTTTTGGTGTTCGTTTTGGCGTCGGGGATGTTCTTCGGGTGGCCTTTTCTTCAATTTCCAGTAACTAACGATGAAACCTAATGCACTAATAATGAACGTGAATGGCATGTATGCTTTGAAGTGACAAGTTACATGTAACCTCATTCATCTGTAGTATGCTAGCATGCTAATTTTGTGTATAATTTTTGATCTAAAATTTCCTATTTGGGTGGCTGGACGATGTCTATTAAGCTAGTCTTGGAGTGTGGTACACGTTCGAGACTACTATTAAGCAGCAGGATGCAGTTGAGTAGGCATGTAAAGGTCTAAATCCGGGAGAGCTGATAAAAGCTGAGATGAATTTGAATGCCGGGCAGCGAAGAAAGTGAATGACCTTGAGGGCTCGGAGACCAAAGCCCTAGCCCTATGGATTGGGGAGCGGTGCGCTATGCGCTAGTAAAGGTGGAAGCTCAAGGCGCCACTCTAATAGCGGTCCTTCTCCTCTCGCATGCCAGTTTCATAGGCAACACTTCTCGTCCTGTCGTTCTCTAGGAAACCAAGCCCCCTATCATTGAAAATCTAGCTGCAGAGAGTGGCCCCGGCGACTGGGCGAACGTTGGTATTCCAGCGACCAACTGAAAGATATTGGGCATCCAAATCTACCAATATGGATAATTTGGCAGCGAAGAAGTGATGCAGACGACACTACTGCCACGAAACGCGATGAACTTGATCAAGCAGTCGTCGGCACTCGCGAGCTCACTGAGGAATGAATGAAGTGCATACATTCACACTCCCAGTCTTGCTCAACCTTTACCAGTATTTAATGTACTTGTCCCTATTTGTTACTTCCCTTTCCATACACCAGTTGTGCAGCACCGCTCAAGGATTAATAAATGCTAAAAAACAAGTCGAGCTACGGAGAGTGGTTAAGGGATGTGAAAGGGGATCCATCAAGCCTTAAGATAAGGGGGGGATTTTTTCGCCCCCGTGGACCGAGTAATCTGCTTTTGGCCCGGGTGATAGTTTTGTTATACGGACATTCTCGTCTATCGGCGTGTCTATCCACTGCAGATGCGTTAATTTGAGATGTCCGTATGCTTATAAGCTTAGTGTGCGTTCGGCTGTTAAACTATGGTATTGAGAAATAACTTTACTCCTGCTAAAACTACTGCGAACTTCAAATTACAGAAGCCCCTCCCTCAAAGACTTCAAAAAGTTACCACCAAAAAGTGAGCACTTAGAAAGCTCTTTAATAAGTTGATCTGAATTTTACCTCCAAAGGTAAAGGTTGAAAACCCTGGTTTTCAAAATACAGCGTAGTTGCAACCTCCTTTTATGAGCTCTATCGCGCAGGCAGCCGCAACCAGAATTCATTCCTTTGGTGGTCCGACATCGATCTTAGAAATTTATCAATCCTGCACCTGAAGGGAACATTCCATGTATATCGGTCAAATTACGAAGCAATTTTACCGAAACAGCATACAATTGATCTCTTAGAGAGGCAACTGTAGAGTACAAGACCTCAATTGTGACTGCCTAATTTATATGTCCGAGGAGTCGAACCGTTTCATGGACACGCCTTGTTCATAGACAGCACGCACTAGAGCATTCCTGCACCCCAAAATTGTGACATTCTCGTTGTGCGTTTTGGATCTTAGCCGGCAGTAGTTTTGCAGGGTGCAGCTTGACTGAAACCTTTGTAAGCTCCTTGCAGTCAACGACAATATCTTCAGCAATTGTGGTAGGCTGATAGAGTATCAAACAACAGAGCCTCATCCATTTACTGATGCAATCTGCAGCAGTACTGCACCCAAGATCCAAGACTCAGTGAGAAGTTGCAATTTTGAGGTGGTAGGAACGCTCTACTTGTCTACGGAAGACCCGACTGCTTATGGACAAGGCGTATCAAGAACAGTCTAGAACAAATTAATAGCACCCTAGAGTTTCGGAGACACAAGGCGCTCGCACTGTAAGTCGTGCATATTTGATTGTCCGAGTGAGCGGGGTGAACCTGGTTGAAGGATCTGCACCAGCTCTGTATAGACCTATTTAAGTAAGTATTGATCTGTAACGATCATCTAGCGGCCCTCCTGTCAGGTCTGCGTGCTGGGATACAGTGCCATAATCTGATATTATTAGCGTCTCACAGGCGCTGATCGTCCCGGGCCAATTTATCTTCAGCTCCGCATGTGTGATGCATCGATGTCCATGGCACTAGCTAGGAACCCCTGCAGAGCTGGCGGCCGGCGCCACTGGAGAATATAGTTGGGGAGCCATCTATTTCTTCAATCTAGTCTCAATTCTCCCTACAAAGTACTCAGGTCTGGGGTAAAGGATCGGACGCTCCTGTTCTGGTATTAAATTTTGCTGTGAGTCAAGGGTGTCAACTGTGCTAAATCTGAGGTGGAAGTCAATGCACTCTTCAGCTTTACCATTTTTGCCATTATTCAGATCGTGCTTCACCTAAAACTGTGTGGCACCCTCAATTTCTGTGTGGTTGTTTACCCCCAGACCTAAGTACATACCCACGCTTTAAAAATAGTGCAATAAGTGTTAGTGAAAGAAATTGTGGGGTTAACCTTCCGGACGAGAGCGATGAGATGCATATCAACTCTCGCACGTTTTCCCATTTGACGTATGACAGTAATCAGAGAACTAAATATGTTGTGTCAAGTGCAGCGGGTTTATTCTACTCGAGTGATTTCATATGAGAAATTGAAGACCTAACTTCTCCATTCTCCCACACATTTATAATTCCATTAGTGACATGTCCAAAAGCTCGCCACACATCTGGAAACACAGTTAAACTCCAATCCAAGTAAGCAACTCGCCACTCACAATCAAAATGCAATTTCATCCATCTGCAGGCTTCTGGCTATCAGCCCGTCCAAGACATCGATATCGTGGTGCCCATGGGCGTGAGTTTCTTCTCGCAGCACGAGGTAACATGGGAAGAAGAAGAAGTTACAGCAAGTGCTACCGAGTACGCATCTGCTAGGTCCTACAGCTGTAGCCTTGAGGCTTACGTATACTGCTTGCATACAGAAAGATACCTGCAGGGAACATCCATATCATATAGACTATTGGCCGGAAGAAACCTCGGATCGTACCCCACTGCTCTTTTATAGATGCCTTTCATAAATAGATCCCCGGATATGGAAGAGGAAACCGGGAGTACAGGGGTTTCTGAATCAGAGGGGAGATGTGTTTGAGGAAGCAGATTTCAAAGCACTCACTCCCTAATTCCATAAGCGGTACACAAACAACTTTTCGCGCAAGGTTAACCGCGTTCAAATCTCGCACTAAATCACATCTGACCTCTTCCCTATGTGAGTACCTCTGGCTAGGTTCTTCTAGTCCTGACCTTCTATAGTACATCGCCGTGCATCAAGTTATTTCTGTCACGTGAAGTCTCCATCGATACACCTATCAAAGTTTCTGAATTCCTCATAATCAGCTAGAGATTTCACGAGACAAGAATACTTAAAGTGAAATGAGATCAAGAGGTGGCAAGCAGACCAGATGCTGTTTCTGACACTTCACCGAGAGACATCACCTACCTATCTGACCTCTATGTTATTTATTGCTTATATTGTATAGCTGAGCTCCTAAATGGGTCTTGGGCTTCCCACACTTTAGTACTTCTCAATATGCAATATCACAACCCCAAGCGAATATCAACAGATCATTTACTTTCCAGACAAATGTGCGGTTTTCATTGACGAGTAGTAAGTGAATTCAACATATATATCATCGGAATTCTGTTTAAACTCATCTTAAAACTATCGCGTAATCCCGGTCCGACCCGCGAAAGTCGCTTTGTCCATCGAGCTAGAAAGGTCAGATTCTTTTAGCGATTCTATGAAGATCTCAATGGTCCACTATACCTGATTGTATCCAAGTTGTTAGTCTGGCGAAGTATAAGAGAACGATTTTTAATCGACTTTAAAGTTCAATTATAGCAATGTGAGCCTATTCTTCAAAAAGCTTGTTAATAAATTGTGGCGTGCTAAGAATTTACTCTATTGATCACTTGATCAAAATATCTGCGTCCCTGTTGCATATATGGATTGCATTCCGTACGTACGGCTTATGGGCTTCAGCTGGGCTGATGGGGATCATGATCTCATGATGATGATGGCCGTTCCAGACTCAGCTGGAGATGCCAGCTGAGTGCGCATGCATGCGTACAAGGCATACTCTGATGCCCGTATATAAGATCACACAAACTCCCGTAGTTTAGAATACACAAGCTTCTCTAGCATTCAGTTTTCAACAGTCCCCACTTCTATGGCCAATGCGATGTAACCTTCCAAGCCGCCAGGAAGCCTGGAGTTATTTCCAGGATGTTGCAATTAAAACACGATGTCCTGTAGTCACTTGTATGATACAGCAATGTTGCACTAAAGCCTGCTGGTCTAAGGACGGCTATGATTTAATGAATAATTTTGGATGCACTCTTAGCTCTTCAAATTCGCCAACTACAAGAAGAAAAGTGAAGCTACCGTCCATAGACTAAAAACATACACCGAATTCAAGACCCACACCAAGGAAAGCGGGATCCCTCCGGACTATCACCCTCACTATCACCCCAAGACATTTTACCGCGGTTACGCGGCGAAGATGCCAATCTTATCTGTACTTTCACTAGAGTCTAGAAAATATAATCTATGTACCATAAGATGAAATATTTCAAGCTCACAAATGTGCAATGGTTCAAACAGAAATGTATGTGGTTTGAAATAACGGATTATGGTAGGTTTAAAAATAGACAGGCTGAGGGATACAGTAGCAGAAGCGGAGACAAGATGATAGTGTGGCTGCTTCGGAGCTAAATGCCTAAGTGACAAGATGCCCAAATACCGAAATTCCCAAGCAGTCAAACGACGAAACGGGCCAACTTATGGACTATTGCGCTAACTTGCCCAAATACCCAAATGTAGCATCCAGCAGACCGTCCATTGGATGCCATACACTCAAATTCCCAAGTGAAAACTGAGTTTAGAAACCTGTATTCTTTGCATATTTACATTTGGTACTTTATTCCTTTGAGAGTTGCCAAATTACCGAGATCCCCTTTCTACAACAGTAGGGTCAAGCAGATTCCACACAGACTCTGCAAGGGTAAATTTGATTTCCCCCTAAATCGCCATAGAGAATATCAAAGTTATGCATTTTGAAAAATGGAAAACCCGGTAAGCAAGCGCGCGTAACTGCGGTAAAATGTCTTGGGGTGATAGTGAGGGTGATAGTCCGGAGGGATCCCGAAGGAAAGGTAGAAGAGTGAGTACGGAAGACCATTAGAATTCATCGCCCGCCAATGTCTGACATTACAATGATACCACGATACCATGAGCGACGTGCAATGACGAGGAGTACCGTCCGGTAGGGTTGGCTCAATTCTTTCCAGCTGTAAATATTATCAGCAACAGGCACGCCCGGCGCAAGATATTAATATGAAGATAATACCTCCTAAACCATTCCACGCATAATCCCTACACGCCTTAGCAGCGCTCCCGAGGGTCTCCAGCATACGGTCAAGTTCTATCAGTCTCGCCTTCTTAGCTTCAGAACCCTTTGTCATCAACTTGACCCCGTCGTCTGCCATTTTGGAGGTACGTGATGCCGAGAAGATGTCCGTCATTTTGCTCACTAGCTGCCGCTCGATAACTTGGACCACGACATTGTCGACGAAGCGTATCCGAGTTGTCTGCATAGCCTCAATTTAGAGTAAACCCCAGAATGCACCTAAGGAGCTATCTAACCTTGTAGTATGCCCACGCCTCATCTAATGATGCTTCCCACCGTGCAACATCTGGATCATTTGTTTTTTCGTGCTCTTCATCCAGCGTGCCCATCAGCTCGGTGACTCCCTCCACAATTTCTTCGTAGTCAGCGAGTCCTACCAAGCTACCTAGCCTGGGTGTAACAAAGTTGTTCGATGGAGCTTTCTGGGAACGCCTTGCACGTGCTTCCGCGACGCCTTCGGCATAGAGGTAGCTGACTGTGATAGGAAAGCGGCTGTTGAAGTCCTCCATGATACTCTTCAATTCCTTCTTCGCTTCTGCCAACCGGTTCTCCAGTTCTAACTCGATCTTCTTATGGAGAGACTGGTGGTAGTCACCTAGATCTTGACCTCCGACAACGTGCTCCAAAACGAGCCTGAGGAACGTGCGACAACTTTCAGAACACTCGTCGAGATGCCTTTGTGCTAGTGTCTCCCATTTTTTACTTTGCTCGTCGAACAAGCCCTTAACGAGGAAGGGATTGCGGCCATCGTCGAGTTCCATTCCACGTGTGCGCTCTGCCACTGGTCTTACCCATTGAAGTATCGTGTCCATGCGTGTGAATTGCATAGGGAGCTCCCGGCAGTTGTCAAAGTGCGTCTCCGCGTCACCAATTCTCATGACATTGTCGGGGACAAAGTTCGATCCCTCGATCTCGATATGGTGACTGTAGGCCCACGTGATACGAACAAACGTCATATTGAGGTTCTGAATGCGTGAGCGCAGAAAGCGCGCTTCGGCCTCCGGATGTGCCGAAAATCCGGTTCCAAAGAAGGCCGAGTTTGCATACATGCCGAGAACAGCGAGTATGCAGAGCTCGTGGAGCTTGGTACCAAGATTGACTAGAAACTGCCGCTCCTCTTCTGGGGTTGTGGGTAGATCGTTGATTTCGTCTTTCTCCTTCTGGCATTGCGTAATGGCGTCTTGGATTTCGGACTTGAATCCCTTGGTTGTCTCTTGAAATGCGTCAGTAGTAACGCGCGAAGACGCAAACGGAGGGGTCCGATGCAACGGCGCGTGGAACCTCGCACCATCGGCCACTTTTATCGGCGAAGAAATCCCGTTCCGCTTGTTCGCGCGTCGCGAGGTCGACCATCCGATGGCCATCGTGTGCAGCGCCGTTCATGAGAACGTGCCATCCGTGCAGGAACTTCCGTTCTACGTCTTCGTTCTTCGCCATTTGGATAAACGAAATTTCCAGATCTGTATCCTTGTCGGTCTTATCCGGCTTGGTGAGGATGCCGAGGGTTCGGTGACCTTCCGGGTCATATTGCTCCGCCAGCTGTAAAACCTACTGCGTGTCGGGATCGGCCGAGGCGGACACTACAGCCAAAATGATACTACGCGGGTTCCTCATATACTCCACGGCCAAGGCTACGGCCACCTCGCCTCGTCCGTCATGAGTAAAACCAGACAAATTGACTAAGTCTAGTGCGATACGTTTCGAACCCGCGATGTGGATTTGGTGCACATCACGCGAGAAGATGTCCGTGAAGGTCATGAAGCGGTCGGCTGCCTGATGGTGTTAATTAAGTCTTCGAAAGAAATAATTTTACACCTCACTAAGCGAATTTCGTCAGAATCGTATGGCCGGATCGTGACGGAGTGCGACTCTTCCTTGGCTGGGCGGAGGATGACCTCCGTAGCAAATTTTGTACACTGGCCACTGTTTTGCGGGAATGGGATTCCAGCGATGGCCTGTAGCACCGAGGATTTCCCGGAGCTCTGGTCTCCTACGACCACGAGCTGTGGGAGGTTGATATGCTTAGAGACTCCGCTGTCACGGAGGTCTTGGATCAGTTTCATGAGGTCCGACTGTTCCTTGTTGTTGAACTCGCGGATCATGTTGGTCGCGAAGGAGGCGGGAGTAGGACCTAGTGGTAATCAGCATTCGAGAAGCGGCCCAAGATTACCATGGATGTCCTCAAAGTCCGAGCCGGAGTCCAAGCCATGAGGCGGTGTTACATAGGGCCAACTTGCTGTAGATGACCGCTGACTTGCCATTCCGTTGATTACGGGGTTGATAATGGTGCGTTGAGGTGAGAAAGGGGGAAAGAAGGAAGGAGGCTAAGCAAAGATGTCTGGGGGAGAAGACACCTAATTATGAAGAATGAAAGAGGTTATTGTCTGGTACAGTCTGGAAAAAGCCCATGACCCTATTCAGCTTTTAACATGGCCGGTCTCTATTCCTCACCGCCTTGTAAATCGACTCCCTTTCAGCCTGATTCTAGAGGTGTCTATGCGTCCCGACCATTTCGTTGCTGATCGTCGTTCGGTCTGTCGAATCTATAACTGTCTTGAACGACAAAAGAGTAAGCGAGTGGATGTGATTCGATGCAGCTTTGAGCCTCCAATATATGTCCCCACGATCACTGGGTCCCACGATCACTGGGTCCCACGATCACTGGGTGGCAATCTTGCTGTTGCCTAGCCTTGCATATCTCATGCATTTATACGGGCACAGTACGTTAAACTGCGGCTCGTCGACCGCGAGGCGCAGTGCGGATCTCAGACGTGACTGGGTTTGCTTGCTATATATTTATAGTTAACCCACATGTTCATCTACGAAAAGCTTACCCGAACAGCAGGATTGGGCCGGTCATTGTTTGCTCCTGTCGACTTGACATTCCATTGCAACGAAAACGACTTGCGCTCTGGCTGAAACGAACGTGTTGAAAGGATTGGACGAGTGTCGGCTAGGGTTTCCACTCTACAAGTAAGTATTTGACTTAGAACGGCTTTGGGCTTAAACAATTCAGTACCGAATCCGGGATAGGGTATGATGGGTATGCTGCCTAGCATTCGGGCAGTGGTTGTAACTTCTCAAGTCTCAATTTCAAACTTCATCTAGTTCCGTTTCCCTTGCTTGTCACTTTTATAATTTACAGTTGTGTTACAAGGGAGTTTCATTAGCGGAATTCTCTAAATAGGCCAAAACTATCGAGAGCAGAGTGTACAGTTCTAATAAGCCCGTAACTCTAACTAGTAGGAGCGGTTAAGATATCGACTTATCATGCCTTCGGGTAGCTAGCATACATCTTGCTGGGCATCTGGATGTTTGGACGTTCCCGATCGACTAATGTTTGAATGGAAGTATCATGCTGATCATGAACAAGTACTCGGAGTATTAGTTCATGCTGTTACGGGGCGATTCTTTGGTAATCGTTTGCGGCAGATGAGACTTTTCGGGATACACTCTGCGGTGATCTGGAGGAGCTCTCGTTATCTAGGACGTGCTTGGTGGTCTGGCGCCGCCATCAGAAAGGTGATAATGTATGACAAAAAAAGAGGATGTCTCATTCAGCGTCGATCGACTCGGTACGTGAGCGGATCTAACCGCTATCTGATCTATCTAATCGATCTGATCTCATCATCATCAAATCTCTAACATTGCCCTCAGCTCTCTCACATCCGCCGGATTATAGATAGCTTAGACATATAGTGCCAGGAAAGATCGAATTTGTGAGACGGTCGAAATACCGTTCTATAGTGCGGATATGGATAACAAAAGAAAGGTGAGACGGCTGGCAGTGGGCTTCATTTTCGCTTTTATTTTATAGCAACACCATAACTCATTCGTGGGAACAAATAAATGTAGTGAATATTTCAGAACACTCCAAATAAAAGCTCATGCGAAATGGCTTACAACTCGTGGAGTTATCTTCGTTTGAAGTTTTCTGATGATTTCATGGGGTACAAGATTTGTGGCTTGGCATACGCGTAGCATACAGATTCGAGTAGGGTACGAGTTCTCCACTCGTCGATATCAAAGTTTCTGGATATCTCATTTCAGTAATTGTCTGGAAGCGCCTACTATTTTTGGTTACAACGAGGTCGGATATAGAAATTTCGCACGGTCGTATAATACGGATTTCTCTCGATCATGACGAGTAATCTAATCTAATCAATCTAGACGCTGTTTGGTAACCGACGAGTAAGTAGCACGACGGTAGCTACTGATTAGCAAATTAAAGTTCTAGGCAGAGGTAGAGTACTCTAGATATTACTCGAAAAAACGAAATCTAGTTAATTTCTCTACTGGTATTTCGCTTCCAGAGGCTTAGCTAGACATTAGAAGCCCTGCTCTGCCCTTAGTTTCTCGATTCATCTTTTCAGGTTCTGTACTGTAGTGGTCATTGAGGTTGGGACATCCTCTTCTGCTGACAGCATTTCAGTGAGACAGGCTGTAGTTGACAGACTTCGTAAGGTGGACACATATCTCTGACACTTACAGCATGTACAAAATGATGGGATAGACACCCCTTGCCGACTACTGTCGTCCCAACCTTATAACCAGTACAATACTCTACGTATAATGGCTCATCCGGACCGTATAAACCCGACAAGGTCCCCGATATGATCGTCGATCACGGACAGGGGCAACTACGGGAGTATTAATGCCAATGCACCGTTTGCCCTGTTCGCGGAACCGTTACACGCGTAGATGTTTCGAAACCGTGTCTTTGCCGCCAATTCCAAGTCAATCCCTTCCCAACACAGGGGTACCCCCAACAATGACGGGTGCACTAAAGTTAACCGCGCTCAAATCGCACACTACATAATGCACTCCCGGTTTCGTCTACCCTGTCCGAGTATAGCTGGGTATATGTATCGGATTCAGCGGCTGGGTTATTGCAATGTTATGTGCAAGGACAAAAGTTCTGGAAACGGATCCGCTGTGACTAAAATTAAGGATTAATCCGTGGCCAGGGTACTGGCGCAGTTTTGGTGGGATACCTCCACCAGGTACAAGTAGTGGCACCCGAATGACTGACGGTGGTGAAAATTCGGCGCTTAGACTAAAGCGTTTGGATGCTTGCATTGTAGTTGATACAGAAGCCCAAAGGTAGAGGATATAGGAACGTCGAATTTCTCTGAGATCCCTAAGACGTTGTTTCCGAGATTTCATGGCGGGTGGTTCGCTCGTTGAGTTGACCGTTCCGTGGCCAGGTCAGCAGGTAGCTGGAGCTGGAGTTTTGGGGTACAACAAGTTTTTTGCACATCCGGATGTTAATGATAGGAAGTTGGGGTGGCTTCTAGACTTTGTAGTGGACTTCCGGAACTACCTACTTAGATACTTATAGGCACAGGCTCATATGGCGATACATCTATAAGCAGGCAGCGAGTCCCAAGAACTGGGAAACAAACTTTTAGAAAATTAGGACTTGAATCGATGACTAGAGGGATATCACTACTTTTTGACTGCTTCTCAAGCTCTTCTATTCATCCGCAACTTTGCCATCATGAAAATGCTAATTATCCTTTCATACATCATCACTCGATTCAGTAGTGTAGAATATTGTTGAAATAGTGATGCTAGAGAAGCTTAATTATCATATATCTAAGAGGGCCACAAGGCCAATATATATGAGAGTGCAAGTACGGCTGAATGCCATCAGTCCGTACCAGAGTCAACAGTCATCTCCGGCTATACAAGACATTTCCCCTCCAGCCATACAAGACATATCCACTCCGGCCATACAAGACATCTCCGCTCCGGCCTTACGATGCTCATCTCCGGCTGAGACCTGTATATGCAACACTCCCCCCTCTTGCTATGCTCTGTGGAGCAAGAAACAAACAAACAAACAAACAAACATGATACGCAACTTGTGATTCCCATAGTAGCCTTCTTAAAACCCTGCTTGAGAAGTGAGCAGGGAAAGAGTACTACCATAGCCTTAAACCTTAAATTGACCTCTATTACCATAGCCCCATCGCCTTTGTGAATTTCTTGTGCTTATCCTTCGTCAAGGCCTTGGTTAGTATGTCTGCCACATTCTCGTTTGTGTGCACGTAGGAGTAGTTAACTATTCGTCGTTTATGCAGATCCCGACTGTTGTGATAGCAAACGTCAATTTGCTTAGTTCGAGCTTTGATGATTCCCGTGGTGATAACAGTGAGAGCACCCTAATTGTCGCAGTTGATTGGCAGCAGTGGTGAGTCTTTCTTAGAGCTGTGAATATTCTTTTGCAATTGGAGTAACCATTTTGCTTCTCTGGAGGCCTCCGAGCAGGCGATGAACTTGGCCTCTAAAGTTGACATGGCGATGAGACTTTGCTTTCGGGACTGCCACGAAATGGCACCATTATTGGCGAGAAACACATGGCCTCCCTGAGACTTGCGGTCCGCACTGTGATTGGCCCAATCGGAATCTGAGTACCCTACGAGACTATTGCCGATGTCGATGCCAATGCCAATGCCAATGCCATTGAAATGTAGTCGAAAATCGGCTGTAGATTTGGGATACTGAAGGACTCTCTTAGCAGCGGTCATATGGCTGGTGAGTAGCCACAAATTGTAACAAAAAAGAGCAGCGACCGCTGTGGTGGGAAAACGGCTCCCACCACTACAAAGCCACGCATTGAGTGGGTACGTGACTGGGTTAGGGTTATCGCGGCTCTGCATCACACCATCGACCAGGTTGAAAAACCTTCGCTGGACGGCATCCGACACCACGATTCAGACAGACTAATCACGTAGCAATCATCATCTCATCTCATTCCTTCTTCTCTCTTTTGTTTCTTAGTCCTAGCCAATCAACTATCTCGCTGCGGCTACTCCCTCCCTACACTCCTCGAAACGAAACCTCCATTTTCGTAGCTTCCTATGGAAGCTGCAGTGTGATCTCCTGATCCGGGATTTCCGCCACACCGCATACGAGATATCTGGCCGAGTTGCAAGTGCTGCGTACATTAGTGACCCCATGACTGCCTGATAGTCTGTGATATCTTCCAATTCCTTCTCCCCCCGATCCTCGGCCAAGTCCAACTTTGTATTGGAGTCCATGGGCGTCGAGACACCATGAGTATGCTCCATGTCAAATCGTCTGAGAATTGTGGTGATATAGGCTTTCTGACCGAGACTGATCCTGGTACCATCGCGGTGTATCTTGATGCCGAGAAATTGGCGCGCCGGGCCGAGGTTTGTGATCTTGTATTTCTCTGAGAGTTTCGCTTTGACTTCGATCGCGGCTTTGGTAGCAGCCTCCGGGTATGACATGGAGGTATCGTCGACATACAGAAGTATCAGAATACCGTCGCTGTGCAGATAGAGATTGGGATCAGCTGAGGATTGTGTGAACCCAAGAGAGAGTAGAAAAGCATTGATATCGTCATGCCATAACCGCGGGGCTTGTTTAAGGCCGTAGAGAGCTTTCCTGAGTCGGACAATGATCTTTGGTGCGTTGAGGCCCTCTGGCTATCCTACTGGCAAAGTCATATAGATGTCGTCATCGTCAATTTCGGGGTTTAGGAAAGCAGTAACTACATCCAAGTGGTCCATATTCCATCCATATCTCCCGATGAGAGAGATGAGATACCGAAACATAGTTAGCTTCCCAACAGGGGCATAAGTCTCACCGAAATCCGTCTGCTCATATCCCATTATGACTAGCCATGCTTTGTACCGTATAAACCCGTCAGGATTGTGTTTAGTCTTGTAAACCCACTTAGAGCCAATCGGCGTAACTTTCAGTTGCCGTGCTTCCCGGGAGTTGAATGCTGAGAAGGTGTTATTGAGTAGGATTGACGTGCTTTCTTCTTCCATGGCTCTTTTCCAATGATTTCGTTAAGGGCTTTCCATGGCTTCCGCGTAGGTAAATGGATCTGATGCTGATGCCGTTAATGTTCCTGCGGAGGCTTTACCTTGACTTCTTGTAACATGACTCCCTATTGGCAGAGCTGGAGCTGGAACTGGAACTGGAGCTGGAGCTGGAGCTGCTCGGGGCACTTGGCTTGATTTCTTGATTGCTACTGCCGAACGCCGGGCAGTCTGATCCGCTCTGTTGAGGCGCCGGCTGTGGGTGAAGTTTTCTCCATCTGCTGCCGAACGCTGGGCAGTCTGATCATCTCGGTGGAGGTGCCGGCTGTGGGCGTTTTCTGCATCTGCTGCCGAACGCTGGGCAGTCTGATCCTCTTGGCGGAGGTGCCGGCTGTGGGTGTTTTCTGCTTTCTCGTCAGGAGCTTCATGCATGTGTTAGGGGTTGCTCCATAACAGCGATAATGATACTTGATTATGGGCACAAGATGCATACATATCCGCGATATACACAAACACCTATGCATGCAGTAATCAAGTTGCTCAGTGACATGCTCTTTTGTGGGAGTTCATGTCAGTCGCACAAAGAGATGCGCAGCGCGCTATCTTTGTTCACTCCTGAATACTTTGCGGGACATGCATGGTACTCATGCACGGCAGTTGATAGTCAATATGCGATCAAGAGGACTCTTCTCCCCTACCTGTAACGGGTCAGGATACGGAGGGGCACGTTCCGGTCCGGAGACAAGTCTCGACCTTAGCATGATGTAACTGAGCAATTAATGATGTAGGCACTGGCCTAGAGCGAACACTGCTCGTTGGCACCAGCAGTCTGGATCGCAACGTAACCTCGTATCGCATATGAGCTTACACGTCAATATTCTACGTTGGCATAGTATTGGGTGGTCACCAAGCAAATCTATGACGCAATTGAATAACTCACTTGCATGAGGGATTTAAGAGGCAATAAGCATTATCAACTTGGTTGGTAGATGTTCCAACTACCGACTCATACGATTGCAAAAGATGTCTGAGTTAGGAAAGGATAAACTGATATCGCGCGATGGATGGCCTGATTGTTATCAGGAGCGTAACGCTTTCAAACTACATTGCTAAGACGCGACTATCTGAGGGTGTTGTAGTAAGTTATCACCCGGGCGCCAAGGGGCGTGGCCGAGATAACACTGTCACACCTGAGGAAGAGGGAAGGCTATAAAGGGACAGCGATGGTAGAAGTTAAAAGGGCAGCAGCGAACAGATTAGCTTTCAGAGAACACCAAAGACGATCTTAAAATATTATTAAGAATTCTATCTATTCAAAATTACTTCCCTCATACACACAAGAGACTGGGCTATATATGCCTGGACATCAGTACACACCCGCCGAGTATGCACTACAGACGGTTGTCAAGAGTTTCAGCAATTTGCTATTCGAATTGGCCGAGCGCCGTTTAACCCACACCTATGCTGTGGTTTTTCGTTTTTGCGAACTTGAGAATATTGACTACCTGGTGTTGAGATATCTCAACACGGGCGCTTTACCCTTCGAGGAATTTTCCGAGAAGTGGTTGTTCGAAGGCGAAGCCTAATCTTCGTTTATATTGGAGACGGGCAGTGGCGCCGTTTCAATTTGGATAAGTTGGAAGAAGCGGCTCTTGACTTAGAGCTGAACGAACAGGTTGCTCTTGCTAGACAGGCAAGAGGTTGAGTCTTAGGATAAGACGAGGAGAGAGAGAGATTAGATAGGCGGCTGTACTTAGATTCAATAAATATTGTATTAGTTATTGGGATCTAAACACCCCCGTAACAGCATGTGAGATTTGGATCTCTTACTTATCTGCGTAGGCTGACTATCTTGTCCTCGGAGAGGCTCACCTCCGGTATCTGTTTCGTCAACATATTCCTCATCTTCTGATAATCCAAACATGTCGATCTCATTGCTTCCATACTGACACGACATGTGTGCATTTCTTTCTTCATCGAAGACGACTTCTGATTGGGCTTTTACCTTCTTGAATTCGGGATCCCATATCCTCCACAACGTCTTTGAGTCGTGTGTATAGCCTACCATCATGCAGGGCTTTGACCTTGGGCCGAACTTGCCCTGGCGGCGCTGAACTTCGGAAATGAGTCTACTGGCGTAGCATCCGAATCAACGTAGATTGTAGAGTGAGGCTTGATACGATATTTCGTTGCCATCAGCATCATGGGTCGGTTTGCCAAATCCATGCAGCATCTCGTATGGCGTTTCGTATAGTGCTTGATAGCAGTCACGGTCCTTTCTTTTGAGGCCTTCATTTGGTGATATTTGATGGAGATAGACTGCGGTATTAATTGCTTCTCCCCAGAACTGAATGGGAGCTTGGGAGTCAATCATCATTGCCCGGGCTTTCTTTAGTGATTGTACAGATCATTCATTCTGCAACACCGTTCTTATGGTGGGCGTATGGAGGGCGTGGCTCGTATGTTGTACTGCGGGCCGCGAGGACATATCGAAAGGTCTTATTGTCGTATTCTCCCCGTCCATTGTCGCACCAGAATCGCTTGATCTCGTATCCCATTGAGTCTACTCGGGCCTGAAATGACTGATAGGCAGAGGTGCAGGTCTCGACTTTCTTATTTGGGAGCAGCCATACGGATGTGTACCTCATGTAGTTATCGATGAATGGTATATAATATCGATTGTCTCCCAAGGTTGGTGTAGAGAAGGGACCGCACATATCCGAATGTACAAGTTCAAAGGGCTTTGTAGTGTGCTTCACTGGTACTTTGATGAACCTTTGTTTGTGCTTGGCCTGGACGCAGACTGTGCACATAGAATCATTGTGTGTATATCCCTTGACTATAGACTTTATGGCAGTTGGATTCAAATAAGCTAGTCGTCGGTGCCATAGTCTTGACTTTAGAACAGAGGAAGCAGGTGGACTTGTAGATGCGATCGTTGGTGACTCTGAAGACTCGATTGTAGGTTCGTTGATTATTACTCTTGGAAGTGAGCTGTCTCTCTTTCTTTTTCTCCTGCTCTCAGTAGTAGATGATAGGAGTGCAGTTGCGGGGACTATTATATATATGCCATTGGCTAGTTTTCCGCCGAGAGTACAAGAAGATGGCAAAGTTATCGAGCATTTTCCGTCCCGAAATATAGTCGTATGCCTGCTCAAATCCGATTGGTTGATTGATGGAAGGGAAAGTCGACAAGTAGGAGTATGGAGGGCTTCGACTTGATAGCCCTGTATGACGTTGACGAAGCCATAATGCGTAGCGGTGACCGAATTGTCATCACCGGGTTCAATTATTATAGGAAGTGAGAGTTTTTTGAATGTTGAGAAGCTGCTGCGGTCATTGCACATATGGTGTGACGCTCCGGAACATCCACAAAATGTAAATCGGTCTGGAAGCCACACGCAAACCTCCCACTGGACACTCTGGTAGCCCTCACCAGTGCTTCTAAGTACTTCCAGATGCTCCCAGCCCCCCCTGGAGCTTTGCAATGTGCTCTCAGACTCTGCAAGAGCAATCTCAGATGCTCCTGAAAGTACCTGCACTTATGGAGGTGCATTCAGGATGCTACGAGATTTGACTATTAGAATAGTCAAATTTTGGAGCTACTGTGACCTCTGCGCAGGTCTGCGGGAGACTTCGAGAGCTGCTGAGACCTCTGCGCAAGCTCTGCGGGAGACTTGGTGCAATATTCTCACAGCAGTAGTTCTTAGGATTCCACAGCCACAAGGCAAAGTGTTTATGATATTTGTCTTTGTTACACTCACAAGATTCGCTACAGCATAATATGGCATGTATTATCTAAGTCTTTCTATATACATACATACGGAGGTACAGGGATAACGGAGATGGACTCAGCGACAGGGAATATATATTTGGCAGACCCCAGAGTAGATAGACATCATTGCATTATACGAAATAAACACTCTATCTTTCCCAGCTCTCAGTCTCATGCACTCTTGCCGAGCTTTCATAGATCCACGCAATTTGTGCGGTTCATCGTGGCCGGGTATCCCTTCATATCCTCTCACGCTCTTTCTACGCTCCTCGAGCCAGAACCGGTCATTCTCAAGAATTCCATTTGGATGCCATGCGAGGTGCGGCGAAATGTTGATGATGGGCTGTCTTGCCTTCTAGCTTCACCAGTTCACCACATTGTGATCGAGTGAACTTAGAGATGCCCTCCGAGGCCGTGATCGAGTGAGTTTGGAGATGCACTTGGAGGCCGTAATCGAGTGAAATTGCAGACCATAATCGAGCAAACTTGGAGGCCGTAATCGAGTGAGTTTTGAGATACACTTGGAAGCTGTAATCGAGTGAGTTTGGAGATGCATTTGGAGGCCATGATCAAGTGAGTTTGGAGATACACTTGGAGGCTATGATCATGCGAACTTGCAGACCGTAATCGAGCAAGTCTGGATATACACTTGGAGGTTGTGATCGAGTGAGTTTGGAGATGCACTTGCAGGCCGTAATCAAGCGAGTCTGGAGATACACTTGGAGGCCATAATCGAGCGAGTTTGGAGATGCACTTGGAGGCCTTGATCGAGCGAGATTGGAAGAGTACTTGGAGGCGGTCAATGTGGAGGTGGTAGATCGGGAGGGAGGCACGACAGGAGCTGAGACTCTATTCATTGGTTAACTCATAATTGTGGGAATGTTGAGAATTGAGTACAACTGGGTCTGCCCAGAGATGAGAGACTGGCTGCGAGCAGGAGACAGTCGATGTTGGGATGATGCAATACGCGGTGTATGCTGTACTCGGTGTATGCTGTACTCGGTGTTAACTCTTAATCATGGCATGGAGAGATAGAGAGGGATGACTTAACTTCGTGTTCTTAGGTGATGGTTGAGTTGAGGACGAGAAAGAGAAAGATGAGAGGAGAAGGGACAAATCATCATGAGAAACTGGGACTTAAGAGAATTTTGTGTGCCAGTCAATTTACCATCCCCGATATGGCAGGTACGAGTCCCGATCCGGCGTGTAATCACACAAATACGAGGTCTTCCCAATCCAATCAGGCAAGTCGTACCCCTGATTTCTCATATCCGGTCGTATCCTCCACATTATTCTCATCTTCATCCCCCATCTCTCTCTTTCTCGTCCACAACTCTACCATCATCGCAGAACACAAAGTTAAGTCATCCCTCTCTATCCCTCCATGCCATAATCATGAGTTGACACCAAGTACAAGCATACACCGAGTACAAGCATATACCGAGTACAAGCATACACCGAGTACAAGCATATACCGAGTACAAGCATACACCGAGTACAAGCATATACCGAGTACAAGCATACACCGAGTACAAGCATACACCGAGTACAGCATACAACGAGTACAGCATCCACCCATGATTGTTTGTCTTCCCTTCATTCTCATGATTACGAGTTGACCCCTGAATGTAGCTTCAGCTTCTGGTGTGCCTCCGTACACGATCGACCGCCATTAGCGAGCTCTCCATGAGAGCTCAAAGGTAAAGTCAGATTGTCACATTCCCACGGTTGGGAGTTAACTAACTGATGAATAGAGTCTCAGCACCTGGCGCCGTCCATCGACTGCCTCCAAGTACTCGTCGAATCTCGCTCGATCACGGCCTCCAAGTGCATCTCCAAACTCGCTCGATCACGGCCTCCAAGTGTATCTCCAGACTCGCTCAATTACGGCCTGCAAGTGCATCCCCAAACTCACTCGATCATGGCCTCCAAGTGTATCTCCAGACTTGCTTGATTACGGCCTGCAAGTTCGCATGATCATAGCCTCCAAGTGCATCTCCAAACTCGCTCGATTATGGCATGCAAGTTCGCATGATCGTGGCCTCCAAGTGCGTCTCCAAACTCACTCGATTACGGCCTCCAAGTTCACACGATCATCGCCTCCAAGTGCATATCTCCAAACTCGCTCGATCATGGCCTCCAAGTGTTTCTCCAAACTCGCTCGATTACACCCTCCAAGTTCGCACAATCATGGCCTCCAAAGTGCATCTCCAAACTCGCTTGATCACGATCTTGGAGTGCATCTCTAAGTTCACTCGATCGCCATTTTCAGGCACACCTTGAATTGCTCTCAAGTGCCGCCTGCAGCCAGTCGAGATATACTGTGTGTAGATGGGTAGCTATATAGATACATAGATGAGAATACAAACTGAATACATGAGTTTTAAAAATCGTTGAACGATAAGCTGTAGCTATGATTTCCAGGCGCACCGGCAGCGTTCCCAAAGAAGACGTTGTTTTTCCCAGACTGCTCTACTGTGATTTGAGGTGCTCCCAGACTTGTCGCCGGTGCTCCCAGGCTTGTCGTCAGCGCTCCCAGGCTTCTTATTGGTGCTCCCAGGCTTGTCGCCGGCACTCCCAGGTGCACCTGAAGTTCTCTCCGGCGCTCCGAGGTGCTCCCAAACTTATCACAATCACTCCCATGGTACTCCTGTACCAGTCATCAGAGATCCCAGTTACACTGAAGGCCCACCGGAATGCCCTCCTAGGGTCTGATACTCTCCTGAAATTGACGCATCTAAGTTTACACTCCTCATCCTCTCAGACACTCCTGGAGTCTTCCAGTGACTAAAATACATTTTGCTGATGGATCAATGACCCACTTCGGAGCCGCGGCGAGAGCACAGGCAGTTAATCAGAAGGGATCACAGTCTCCGGTCATAGCGAGGGCTGCTGTAGCAGTGGCTTTCTTCACTTTCCACCACTCCTTTATACGTTTGTAGGAGACGCAATCGACTTTGACGTGGCCTGAGACCCCGCACTGGAAGTAAATGTGCTCATCATTTCCGTTGTTTCCTCCCTCCTGTGTGCATTTGCGCTTTCTGCATGCATCTGTACTATGGTTGTCAATTTTACAATAGGTGTACTTACTTTCGTGACTGTCTCCGGATCCACTGTTTCCACCGCGTCGACCACGTCCTCCACATCCACCACGCCCACGCCCATGGCCTTGGCCTCAGCCATGGTAGCCGGCACGTTGTGAGAAAAAAGCGGCCCCTGTGGATGCATCTCCGAGTTTTTTGGTGAGGCTGGCTGTAGTTGCTTCTTCTAAGAGATCATACATGGCTTCTTCAGGTGTAGGTAAGGGCCTTCTATACTTTAGGACCATTAATATCATCGCATACTGTGATGGCAGTGATGTAAATATTTGCGTGCGGAAATCTCGATTGGTCATAGCATCGTCGGTATGGTCCAGTTGTATGCGGTAGTTACTGAGCTTGGTGAAGTATGGTTTAAGCGGTTCGTCCTCCTTAGGTCGGCAAGCATGGAACTGGCAAAGGATGTCCTGTCTGCCGATATAAGATCCGGTGGTGTCCAGGCTGGTCTGTAGCATATTCCACATTTCAGAGGGTTCCTTATTCCCTTGACGATACGCCGTACTTCGGGGGAATAGGAAAGTCTGATCATAGGCGCGGCTTCGGCTTCCTTAGCCTTCCAATCATCATAGTTGTCATCGTGATCGAAATCAAGAGGCTGCGGTTCAGGGTTGTCTCCGGTGACGATTGCATATGCTCTCATGGCTGATAGAATGAGTATCATGTCGTCTTTCCATTCGTCGTAGTTGATGTGAGTGAGCTTGGAAATGTCGCCCCACCTGGTCTTGTTGAAGGTGGTTTCGGAGGAAGACATTGTGAGATTGTGGTGTTGAGTTTTAGTGTTGTTTATGCGGGTGTTGCTATGGTGACGAGGTTTAGGGTTCTTGAGGCTCTTTTTGAAGATCGTGAAAGATATCGTAGGAAAGATCGTGAGAGAGATCGTAGGAAAGATCGTGAGATAGATCGTAGGAAAGATCGTGAGATATTTAGGATAGTAGCGATAGCCAGGCTCATAACCTGTTGAAATAGTGATGCTAGAGAAGCTTAATTATCATATATCTAAGAGGGCCACAAGGCCAATATATATGAGAGTGCAAGTACGGCTGAATGCCATCAGTCCGTACCAGAGTCAACAGTCATCTCCG
>Ga0307514_10000322_pt1 | contig 115009 bp, 113 predicted proteins | sample 16_EM_MG_FD_203088 | JGI IMG/M metagenome (GOLD analysis project Ga0307514, IMG submission 203088) | Populus trichocarpa ectomycorrhiza microbial communities from riparian zone in the Pacific Northwest, United States - 16_EM | ecosystem: Host-associated > Plants > Roots > Unclassified... | reverse complement strand
TGAAGAGGAGGAAGATGAAGAGGAGGAAGATGAAGAGGAGGAAGATGAAGAGGAGGAAGATGAAGAGAAGGAAGATGAGGAGGAGGAGGAGGAGGAGGAGGAGGAAGAGGAGGAGGATGATGGCAAAGAACCTCGGACGATGGGCCAGGGAGAGATGGTAAATATATCGGCTGACGATGTAGATATGATTGAAGACAATCAGTCAATCATGTTACCTGAGCAAGGTCAGAAGATGCACGAGCACACCCCATGGCCACAACCTCCAGCACCTGCCCCAATGCCACAATCCCCAGAGCCTCGCCCACAACCACAATCTCCGGAGACTCATCCTCTCAGTGTGCTGGAGTATTTGGGGCTTGTGACACCACAAAGACCTCGCCTGGCAGTGCCAACTTTGTGAGAAGCTGAGGCAGCTGGAAACACCTCCGATGTGGATGTGGATCAGCACCTGCTCAGCAAATCGGCAGGCGGTGACAGTCTGCCCGATGACCCTTTGCTCGATGACCCTCTCCCTGATGACCCTCTCCCCGATGATCCTCTCCCCGATAACCCTCTCCCCGATGATCCTCTCCCCGATGACCCTCTCCCTGATGTCCCTCGATCTGATATGTTTCCCCCGAAGGTCCCTATCCCTGAGGTGTGCCCGGATGGCTCAGTAGGCGAGGAGTGAACCAGTGTTTGCAGTGCAGAGGAGGAGATGGTTGTTTCGTTTGGGTTGGCGTCGGGTTCTTGCCTTGTTCATTTCTGTTGCTCTAATCTATTTATTTCAGGCATTGACTATTACACCCGTCATGAGGTTTTTGGATCGCTCAGGGGGGGTTTTTTTATGGGTTTTGTATTGGTTTTATTTTATTTATACAATTATGGGACATTGCACATGCAGCATTTTTGCAACTCCTGGCGTGTAAGGAACCTTCTTGTGATGGTGTTGAGGTTCAATAAATTTCTCAAGTCAGCTGAAAGTATCATGAGCTTACACACCAGGCTGCTCAGGCCCAGCACCAACGTTCATTCCTCTCTACAGTGTATACTCCACTGCTCGCGTGTCGTCAACAACGCCAGAGAAGACTCCTTTCTGTTGTCTCCAAATTTCATGGCGAAAGAAGTTCACCTCGGACAGGTGGCGACCTAAACATAGCAAATTACGCAAGCCCGAACACCTTCAGGTTGCATGCCAGAAGGATCAGACAATTCACTGCGCACAACGACCTGTTGAACCTGCTCAGCGTCATAAATTCAACACTAACAAGGATTCAGTTGAAGACTTGGATGCATTTCCGTATCTTGAACACGCTGAAAATATTGCCGAATCAGAGTCTCAACTACTGCCACCTCCTCTGCCACGGACGGAAATATTCCCCCGCGCCAGTGCTCTGCTAAGCGGCTACATTGCTGAGCTACGGGTATGCGACACCCAGGGTTACGTTGAGACGAACCTATAAAACAATCCATACTACCTGTTTGCGACACGTGAAGAGTACAAATATATCCGGTGTGGGATCAAGATGAAAAAGGGCATGAAGATGTACTATGACCCCGTGCTGAAAGACGAAAATACAGCTCTGCGTGTCCCAAGCTTCAAAAATGGGGATGGGGTCCGTAAGCACGTGGCTAGCATGCCAGATGATCAGGCTCTCGGGGAGTGGGAACTACACACTCTCGAGGATGAGATGGAATGACAATCACCAACACCCTATCAAATACTGCAGTCGAGACATCATCAAAAGCATGAGATGGTTGATGCGCCAGCCAGCCTACGCCGAGCATCTCATTTACTCCCCTCAGCGTTGCTTTAACAGCGATAGGGTGCTGAAACGCCTCTATACGAAACTGCACACTGTCGCCAGGAGGTGGGAGACACAGGCATGGAGAGATACTCGAGGATGATAACGTGCTAATTGAAGTTTAGTCAATGCTCAGAGTGGGGGATACGCTGGTTCCTTGGATCTTCATGTTCAATGGAACACATCTCTCGAATTTTGATGGCGAGAAGCATGAGTGGCCTGTATATATGACATTGGGCAATCAATCTTCGAAGATCCGCCAGATGCCCACAACCCCCTGCGTCATGATGGTCACTCTCCTGCCGATTCCAATCAAGAACCGCAACATTGGTCAGATGCGGCTGTATGAGCAGCACTAAACAAACCGAGAGGTGCTGAACAAAGTTGACTGGCGGGTACTCAAGCCACTCAGCTTTAAACAAAATTCTGACGCCGTGAGCGGGTATTTCAACGTTTTTTGTACACATGGCAACTTGAGGCATTGCAAACCGGTTTTAGCAGCATGGCTTGCAGATTACGCAGAGTATTGCAACCTACATCATGTCGAGTGGCATGTCTGTTTTTGGTGCGAGTGTCCAAAGAACTAACATGGACATTGTGTGCCTCCTGACGAGCAACACTCCCGGCGGAATTACAACCTATATAGAAGGCTCAGCGATGCTAACACCAAGGCAGCTGTTGCCAAACTCTCATTGCGCCATGTTCCCAGAGGATTCAACCTGGCTCGACAGATTGCCTGTATTGTGAGTGACGTCCCTAAGTCCGACCTCCTGCATACAATGCAGATCGACATGCTTGACCACCTCCAGAAGTGGATTTTCCACTTCATGAAGACACCTAAACGGTTCGACAAGTACAATCCAATCTGGTTATCCGTGCCTGCTTTTGACAACCTCTCACCAGAATATTAGTCATATGAGGAAAATTCTCAATGGAATCGGAAGGAGATGAAGGAAATGAGCAGGTACCTGCTTGAAGTTGTAACCCAGTCTCTCCAAGGTAAAAGCCCTGCTCAGCGTCCCATATTCGATTGCGCAATTGAGTGCATGTGGGGATTGTTAGCATTCTATATGTATGCTCAATACAAATCTCATAATGATGCAACATTGAGCTAAATGGAGGACACCTTGCGTTGTTTGCACATGCTCAAAGATGTTTTCTTACTCGGGCAAGCTGGCAAACAGGAGAAGGCCAAAGGCATTGCTCTGAGAATGGAACCCAGAAAGCAGCGAAAGGTAGACGAAGAAATAAATGCTGAAACTTGGATGCAGTGAAAGAAGCAGTGCGAAATGTACGCCTGGCGAGACTATATCAGCCACGAGATAGATATTTCGAAGGAGTTGGATGCCGACTTCAAATTTTCGAAGATCCACTGGATGTGTCATGGGGTTGTGCCGGTTCATCCATACAGAGCCTTGCAACAGTATTCTGCCGAGAGATATGAAGAAGCACATAAAACGAACCTCAAGCATGGTTGGAACGCCTCCAATCACAATCTCAACTACCGGCCACAATTAAACACCTTTCAGCATCGCATTCTCTGCTTCGAAAGCAGAGAGCTCAGTCTTGGAGTGCTCGCACACCGTTGGCAGCACAGCGCTGCCGCCTGCAAAGTCTCCCCTTCCGGTGCTGATCTAGCTGCCCCCCTTGGCTCCCAGTCATATCCGAAGCCTGAATGGACCGGACCCCAAAACCACCGTGATGGAAAGCAACCTGACGCTCTGATTAATGACTGCAGAGCATTACTCAACAATAGGCAAGAGGCAATGCACCGCATGGCAATATACCGAGGTATGCCGGAGTTTATCAAACATCAGAGTTGTAATCTAACGTGTATATCGGATGAACAACTGCACACAATGGAGCTCGGTATTACCTATAGTATTAAGGTTCAAGTTTTGGGTTTAGAAGGTTAACGCATATCTCAGATGTGTCGATACTCAGGAAGCCAGAGCTGGTGCGGAGGGGATTGAGGGAATGACTGGGTGTGGGTAAAGTAATGCCTGGGGAGGTGTTATGGCGCGCTGAATGGGCGTCTGCCGTGGCAACTGCAATGACTATTCAAAATCAAGCTCTAAAATGAGGATGGAGGTTTCGTTGAGTACTGGTTAGCCCTTGCGCTTGCCACAATACCTCAAAACTTGGGTAACTTGGATCCCGTCTCGAAATTTGTACAAGTGAGAAATGCACCAGCAGCTGTTACATTGCAAGTTTTCAGTATGGGAAACATCGTCGGCTGCGTGCATGTAATTCCAGAGATAGCTACTAGTAGTAAGACAGGAGAGGGATGGAACAAGCGATGGATTATCAATAGCCACATAGATCTGGCGACTTGGAATGATGTGTATAATTAGGAAACAGAGAATTGCATTTTGCTCACAGGTAAAAGGAATGCAAGGAGAGATTTTTGCAACATCACCCATTGCATTGCAATCCTGATGCAAGCGCATACGGAATGAACCCATTCCGATTTATGGTCACAGTTAGCCACAACACCTGGGTGTTCCTTTACAATGGGAGACTGACAGAGTGAGAAGAAACCGTGAAACTGCAATCGTAAGGTGGTATGCAACATAACGTGTGGAATTGACGTCGTGTGTGGAGTACTTCGCCACCGGGGCGTCTCGGACTGCTCTGATTGAGCGTGTCCACTCTGACGGACCCATTTGGCCCAGACAGAAATGTTTTTCACTAATTGCACTCAATTACGTAATTGAATATGAGACGGTGTGCGGGGCTTCAGCCTCTGAGAGACTGGATTACAACTCTAAGCAGGTACCGGCTCATTTTCTCCATCTCCTTCCCAGTCCACTGAGAAACTTCCTCATATGACTTATTTTTTGGTGTGAGGTCCTGGTGGGCAGGCATGGATAACCAGATTGCATTGTACTTGTTGAGCCGTTCGTGTATCTTCCTGAAGTGGAAAATCCACTTCTGGAGGTGGCCCAGCATACTGATCTGCATTGTATGGAGGAGGTTTGGCTTCGGGAGGTCGCTCACAATACCGGGTATATGTTGATACAGGTTGAATCCTTGGTGGACATCGTGCAACGAGAGTTCGGCATCGGCTGCCTAGGTGTTGGCATTGCTGAGCATCCTATATAGGTTGTGATTCTGCCGGGGGTGTTGCTTTGCAAGAGGGACATAACTTCCAAGTTGGTTCTTGGACACTCACATGAAAAACAGATATGCCAGTCGAGATGGTGTACGTCACTATACTTTGTCCCAACTGCAAGCCATGCAGCTAAAACCAGTGTTCAACACCTGAAGTTGCCATCTGCTCGGAGAACATTATAATACCTGCTCACAGTGCAGGGATTTTGTATAATAGGGAAAGGCTGGAGTACACACTGGAGCACATTGGTCAGCAGCTCTCGTTTTGTCTGCCGCTGCTCATCCAGCCACTTCTGAGAACAATTGCAGTTCTTGATAGAACTTGGCAGAAGAGTGACCATGACAATGCTGTCCGTTGAGGGCATCTGGCAGATCTTCGAAGATTGATTGCCAATTGCCATACATACAGACCACCCTTTTTCTTGGGGCCAGTACAATCCGAGAGAAGTGTTCCGTCAGACATGAAGATTAAGGGAAGTAGTGTATCCCCCACTCTGAGTGTTGACGTAACGTTGATTAGCACATTATTATCCTCGACTATCTCTCCTTACCTGTGTCTCCCACCACCTGTCCATAGTGTCCATGTCGGTATAGTTGTGTCTCAGTGGCGTATCATTGGTGAAACAATGCTGAGGGGTTGACATGAGATTATCGGCACAGGCAGGCTGCCGCATGAACCATCTCATGTGTTAGATGATGTGTCGACTCCAGTATTTGATAGGGTGTTGGTGATGGTCATTCCATATCTTATCTATGAGAGTGTGTCGTTCCCACTTCCTGACACCATGATCATATGGGATGCTAGCCATGAGCTTCTGGACACCATCCCCATTTTTGAAGCTTTTCAAACACAGAGTGGTGTTTCCTTCCTTCAGCATGTTGTCATAGTACGTCTTTATGCCCTTCTTTTTGATTCCACACTGGATATATTTGTAGTCTTCAAGTGTTGCAAACAGGAAGTGAGGATTGCGTTGTCGAGTCGTCTCAAGCCAACTCTGAGTGTTGGGTTGCCATGGCTCAGCAATGTAATTTCTCAGCAGAGCGCCAGTGCGGAGTTCTGTTTGCGACCGTGGAACAGGAGGTGGCGGTGGTTGAGGATCCGAGTCTGTGATATATTCACCATGTTCGAGGTATTTAAACATGTCCAGGTCTTTTACTCAATCTTTGTTAATGTTTTATTCATCATGCTGAGCAGGTTCAACCCTTTGGGGTGCGCTGGGAATAGTCAGATTCTTCTGGCATGCAACTTCAAGGTGATGAGCATGGTGTAATGTGATATGTTTAAGTTGCCAGCTATCTGAGGTGAAATTCTTTGGGCATGACAATCCGGGGCAACGAAAAGGGGTCTTCTCTGGCATTGTCAGGAACATGCGAGGAGTGGAGTATACACTGTAGACATGGACAACAGTTTCTGCTGGGCCTGTGCAGCCTGGTGTGGGTGTAAGCTCACGATACTTTCAGCTAACTTGTGTGGTCGATTGAGCCTCAACACTGTCACAAGAAAGTTTCTTATATGCCAGGAGTTGCAGAAACGCTCCATGCATGATCTCCCTTAATCATATGAATTCAATAAAATCAATCTAAAACTTATAAAAAAATGAACCCTGAGTGATCCAAAAACCTCATGATGCGGGTATTGATCAATGCCTGAGATAAATTGATCTAAACAAAGGAAACAAACAAGATAAGAAACCAACACTAACCCAAACACAACAACTATCACCTACTCTGCAATGTGAGGACTGGTTCACATCTCACCTACCGAGCAATCCAGGCCTAACATAGGGAGAGGGCAATCAGAGAGACTGTCGCCACCTGCCAATTTGCCGAGCAGCTGCTGATCTATATTCACATCATCGGCAAAATAGAAATCGGTCAGGAAGCCCTACGCAAACCTCCGAGATACTCCGGTTGCTCTCACCAGTGCTTTTAACTACTTTCAGATGCTCCTACCCTCCCCTGGAGCTTTCCAAAGTGCTCTCAGACTCTGCAAGAGCATTTTCAGGTGCTCCTGAAAGCATCTGCAGTTATGGAGGTACATGCAGGATGCTACGAGAATTGACTATTAGAATATTCAAATTCTGGAGCTGCTGTGACTGCTGCGCACGTCTGGAGGAGACTTCAAGAGAAGCTGAGACCTCAGCACAGGTCCGCAGGAGACTTCCAGAGTAGGTGAGACCTTGGCACAAGCTCTGCGGGAGGCTTGATGCCATATCCTCACACCAGTGGTTCATAGCGTTCCACAACCACAAGGCATTTCGTTTATCATATTCGTCTTTGTTACAGTCACAAGATTTGCTACATCATATTATGGCATGTATTATGGAAGTCTCTCTATATATAAAAATATGGAGATACAGGGATGACGGAGATGGACTCAGCGACAGGAAGTATATATTTGGAAGGCCCTGGGGTAGATAGCCATTATCTCATTATCCGGAATACACATTCTATCTTTTCCAGTTCTTTGCCTCATGCCCTCTTACCGAGCTTTCATATACCCATGCATCTTGTATGGTTCCTCACGCACTTTTGCCAAGCCTTCATAGATCCACACAGTGTGTATGGTTCATCATGGCTGGGTATCCCTTCATATCCTCTCACCCTTTTCCTATGCTGTTCGAGCAATAACTGCTCCTTTTCAAAAATTTTCTTCTGATGCCATACAAGGTAGGGCGGAGTGTTGACGACAGGCTGTAAGCCTGTGACCTCCAGTGGATCACCATCCCGTGATTAAGTGAACTTTGAGATGCACTCTGAGGCCATGATCAAGTGAGTTTGGAGATACACTTGGAGGCCGTAATTGTGTAAACTTGGAGGCCGTAATAGTGCGAACTTGGAGGCTGTAATCATGCGGGTATGGAGATACACTTGGAGAGTGTGATTGAGCGAGTGTGAAGATGTACTCCGAGGCCATGATCGAATGAGTTTAGAGATGCACTTGGAAGGCCATGATCATGCGTACTTGGATGCCATAATCGTGCGAGTTTGGAGATACACTTGGAGGGTGTGATTGAGTGAGATTGGAGATACACTTGGATGCTGTGATTGAGTGAACATAGAGATGCAATCAGAGATCGTGATTGAGCGAGTTTGGCGATGCACTTGGAGGCCATGATCAAGCGAGATTGGAGCAGTACTTGGAGGTGGTCAATCTGGAGGCGGTAGTTCGGGGGGGAGGTGCCATGGGACGTGAGATTCTATTCATTGATTAACTCGTAATTGTGGGAACGTAGAGAATTGAGTACAACATGGTCTGCCGAGAGATGTGAGACTGGCTGGGAGGCGGAGACAGTCGGTGTGGGATAATGCCGTATGCTGTGTATGCATTACTCAATGCATGCTGGACTCGGTTGATACTGTACTCGGTGGATGCTGTACTCGATGGATGCTGTACTGGGTGTATACTGTACTCGGTGTATGCTGTACTCGGTGTATGCTGTACTGAGTGTATGCTGTACTGGGTGTATGCTGTACTGGGTGTATGCTGTACTCGGTGTATGCTGTATTCGGTATATGCTGTACTCGGTGTTCACTCTTGATCATGGTATGGAGAGATAGTGAGGGATGACTTAACTTCATGTTCTTACGTGAAGGTAGAGTTGAGGATGAGAGAGAGAGAGATGAGCAGAGATGGGACAAATTATCATGAGAAACTGGGACATAGGAGAACTTTGTGTGCGAGTCAATTTACCATCTTTGAGATGGCAGGTACAAGTCCTGAGCTGGCGTGGAATAACGCCGAAACGAGGTCTTCCCAACTCAATCACGCCAGTCATACCCCTGATTTCTCAGATCTGCTCATATTCTCTACATCGTTCTCATCTTCATCCCCATCTCACTCTAGTCTCCTACAACTGTACCATCTTCGCAGAATACGAAGTTAAGTTATCCCTTTGTATCTCTCCATGCCATGATTATGAGTTCACCCTGAGTACAGCATACACCGCGTACAGCATACACCGAGTACAGCACCCACCCAAGATTGCTTGTCTTCCCCTCATTCAGATGATTATACGTCGACCCCTGAATGTAGCTTCAGCTTTTGGCGTTCCTCCCTACACAATCGACTGCCATCCGCCAGCTCTCCATGAGCGCTCGAATGTAAGGTCACATTGTCACATTCCAACGGTTGCAAGTTAACTAACTGATGAATAAAGTCTCTGCACCCAGCGCACGGTTCATCGACCACCTCCAAGTACTCGTTCAATCTCGCTCCATTATGGCCTCCAAGTGTATCTCCAAACTTACTTGATTACGGTCTCCAAGTGAATCTGCAGACTCGCTCGACTATGACCTGCAAGTTCACACAATCATGGCCTCCAAGTGCATCTTCAAAATTGCTCGGTCACGATCTCGGAGTGTATCACTAAGTTCACTTGATCATGGCCTTCAAGTGTATCTCCAAACTCGCTCGATCACACACTGGAAGTGAATCACTAAACTCGCTCGATTATGGTTTTGAAGTTCGCATTAACACGGCCTGCAAGTGCATCTCCTAACTGGCTCGATCATTGCCTTGAAGTGTATCACCAAATTAGCTTGATCACACCCTCCAAGTGAATCTCCAAACTCCCTCGATTACGACCTCCAAGTCCATTCGTTCACGGCGTCCAAGTGTATCTCTGAATACACTCGATTACCGCATCCAAGTGCATCTCCAAAATAGCACGATAACATCCTTGGAGTGTATCTCTAAGTTCACTTGATTGTTATTTGCAGGTGCACCTCAAATTGCCCTCAAGCAACCGTCTGCAGGCAGTCCAGATGTACTGTGTGTAGATGGGTTGCTATATAGATAAATAGATGAGAATACAAACTAAATACATGAGTTTTAAAAATCTTTAAACGATAAGTAGTAGATATGATTTCCAGGTGGACCAGGAGTGTTCGCAGAGAAGAGGTTTTACCCAAACTGCTCTGCTGTGATTTGCGGTGCTCTCAGGCTTGTCGCCGGCGCCCCCAGGTACTCCCAGACTTGTCGTTGGCGCACCAAGGTATCCTCCAACTTATCATAATCACTGCCATGATACTCCTGTACCAGTTATCAGTGATCCCAGTTGCTTCGAAGGCCGGCTGGAATGCCCTTGTAGGGTCTGATACTCTCCTGAAATTGACGCTTCTAAGTTTACACTCCACATCCTCTCAGACACTCCTGGGGGCTTCCAGAGACTAAACTACATTTTGCTGATGATCCCTGGTATTTCCAGCTGCCTCAGCTTCTTGCAGAGTAGGTACTGCTGGGGGAGGTTTTTGCATCATCACAAGCCCCAAAAACTTCAGCCCACCGAGGGGATGAGTCTCCGGAGTTCGTGCGTCTGGGCAAGGCTCCGGGGTTTATGGCTGTGCGGCAGGCAACTGAGGTTGTGGCAGTGGGGTATGCTCGCATACCTCCTGGGATTGCCCAGGTCGCACGATTGGAAGATTGTCTACCATGGTATCCACATTGTCAGCCCATGTATTTACAATTTCACTCTGGCCAATTGTCTGAGGTTCTTTGCCATCATCGTCATCCTCATCCTCCTGCTCATCCTCCTTCTGCTACTTCTCATGTTCCTCTTCTTCATCATCCACCACTTTATCTTCCTCTTCATTGTCACCGTCCCTTTCCATATCCACATCACCGCCTAAATCAACGCCCTATGGTGCATTCACATTGTCCTCGACACGCATATCCACATCCGAATCATGTGCTGAGACCTATGCACCGTCTGACTCCTTGGTAGAGTCGGTATCATCATCTGACGAAATTGACATCGCAGGTGATACATCTTACTTTAGATATATCCGCTCTAGTTAGTCCTCCATGTCCGAGTCTGCCTTATAGATTTCCATCTGTAACTGCACAGCAACAGCACGAGAGATATCATCTTCCCCTGGGGTTATATTTGACAATACCTTTCCCTTTTCTGTTTCCCTTCCCCTTCCCCTTCCCTTTCTCTGTTGCCTTCCCCTTCCCCTTCCCGGTCCCTTACCCTTTCCCCTTCCCTTTCCTGTTCCGATTCTTTGTTCCCATCCCTTTTCCGGTCCCGTTCTCACAATCCTGCATCTCCTTCACACCCTGGCCATCGTCATTGTCATTGCCATCGCTAGGGCTGCTCATTGCACTGCTCGGCACTTCGCTATCCGCCTAGTTCTCATCATCATCATCCTCATCGATTATCTCATCCCAATTCAGTAGTCCAATGGCTAGGAAGTTGCCTTGTATGTACTTCCGGCAGCTTGGCAGCTCAATCTTTACCACAAGATCATTGCTACTGTGCCAAGAGAAATACTTGCCAGTGCGTTTAACTCCCCCCAAATTTGTTGTCTGCGGATTGGAGCGATTGACTTGATTCCCGAAGTTACTGGGGTTGTCCCACCTCGAATCGGTCATTTGGTCGCGGGTTTTCTCAAACATCAACCCCATATATGAGCGGATGGCTGCCCACCATTTCCAGAAAGACGAACATCTGCACCTGTGGTGCGGCCCATTAGCGGGAATTGCAAGAAGTGGCGAGTCATGACTGAATCAAGAATGATTACATCAAAAAAGTGGTCCCATTCCCTCTCATCCTTGACGCCGCAAACATTGTATATCCATATAAGTTCACCGATATGTTCGGAGATGAACCCCTTCATCTGGTCCCAATCCAATGATGGGCATCGATTGATAACCGATGTCAGTATTTGTGCCATAGCAGTTGCCTTCCCCTCTCCTGTGCAGCTGCCCTTTCGTGCCATCATTGTGAGTTGAAAATGAATCTACATCTCACGGATTAGCATTATGATACAGTGGCATGTAGCGGAAGAAAGCCTAAAGGGAACGTACAAAGTTGTGTACATTATTGGGTGTATTGTGAAAGGAGACCCGTTGTTTTGTGGAAGACACATGATGTCAAAATACTTCAAGATGCTGGGGTTTATTGAATACTGGACGAAAAGAGAATGCAGGTGAAGGCGGGAAGAGGGAATATATATACCTGAGTTTCTCTGATTTCTTGGTTCAACTTGTTTTGTGGGTTAACGAACACAAAATGGCGCAGCCTTCATGTTGCACAACCACCAGGCACCTAATGAATGTGAACCCTCAAGACGAGATGTAGCACTTGCAGAGAGGAAAGTTTACAATGCGAGGCATTGCTTTTGCATCTCACACCACTTTTACTACTCAGACTGCATGCATCTTGGAGCAAACTAAGTAGTTCTCAGGTTGTCCCAACTGTGCAACCATCCAACATGGCTAGCAACATGCCTAGCAGTGGGAAAGGCACACGCAACTGATGTTATAGAATAGAGAATATGTCATTCTCCGCTTTGTGATGCTTTTAGCTCTGCCAAAGGGTGATTTCCACCGGGAAGGTGAAGATATACAAAATGGATGGTACAAAGTATTGTTTGAAGAACGAGTGCAATACTATGATACCCGCAGCATGAAGGCCTATACACCCTTCAAGCGGCCCAACTACACCTTCAGACGTTGATATAAGAGTGAACAACAACGCTGAGTCCAATCAAATGGCAGTTAACTCCATAATTGAATGCTATTCAGCGGATCTCGTCCACAAGAGTTGTCATGGTTTAGAGTCTAGCGTAGTCTACACTGCGCCTCCCATTTTTGTGGTATTTCACCCTGGTCGCTCAAATGGAACTCTGCGTCGCCTGCTGTTGCGCATTCATGCAGAAGAAATCATTCTGACATTCTTAATGTTGAACATCTATATGGGACTATGCCTTCCAAAAGCCCTCACATTGACACAACTCCAGTTGTTAGAAATGTTCAAAGTCTTGCAAATTGTCAGAATCAACAACTGGGTGCGCTTTCAGGGAATACCCAACTTCGCTCTGCTAAGAGACGCATTTCTGTACCGGCCGGTGGGAGGGATTCCTCCCCAGGAAGGAATTCCATAGCCTCTATAATCCATGGTCAGAACTCCACCCCCTCATCTTCACTGAAAAATTCTCACATTGCAGATATCACTCACAGTGTGACTTCCACCCTGTCCACTACACAGCGACGGTCAATAAATACTCCAACCCCCATGCTGAGGACAAGCAGTTGTAGAAAACCAGCATCTGGAGAAACTTCACAGACAGACTGAACTTGTCGCGTTGTATCCAGCCCTGCATCCGGGATTGCTAGCACCACCGCTCCTCACAGATGTCTTGATGACCTGCGTACCGCCATCCCTACTCCACAAGTCCGTGTGATTATTACAAATCCACATGCAAATGTGAGCTACAGAATGGAATCAGAGACAGAGGCAGTGGCATTTGCAACTGCAGGCAGTGTCTACACCTCAAATAATACCCTCCATGAGTTGCAGCATCGATTGCTTTGGACGCTGAGACGTGATGCATCTTGTATTTGCAACGGGCAGACTTCTGGAGCACTACATGTGGAACAGATGGCCATTGATGAGTGCAAGCGTCTTGGAGACGGTAAGTTATGCAATGCAATGCATTGCAAAAGCATTAGCTGTAACCCCATACTGGCAGATAATAGAGACGTACTGGAACACCATTATGCAGCAAAACAACTTTTGCCCCAGAGCATTTGAGGCATGCACAAAGGAGATCTTGAAACAGGTATGCTGAAGCAATGGCCCACATTGGATGTTACATGCTCAAACAGGTACCAGTTTCGAGCACACCGTGATGAGGTTAAATCCCATGTTATTCAACCAGCATGGGACAACATAGTAGAGCTTTCTGATCTCCACCACTTTGAATCTGATGCTGAGTATTTGGAATTCATTGATTCCATTCTGGCGCACAGTAAGTATCTTTTTCCTGTCACAGAGCATGTGGAAGGTGGTGTTAGTGGACCAAATCCAATGCCAACAGAGTCGAAAGCGGCTAACCAAGTGCTAGCATCCACTTTACCTCCTGGCGGAAACAATCCCACTGGTTATCTACATCAAATTATATCATCGGGCGAATAACTATGGTAAGTATGCTGATGCATTTTATAATTGCATGATTGATGACAAGGACCGTTATATACCCTTGCTACTGATCATGTTTAACTGCACTACATTGCCCTATGCTCACCAGGAGTGGGAAACAAACAATGGTGTTCGTCCGAAAGGTTCCAAGTCAAAGCTGAAACCGGATACACCTGATGGCTCCAACTACTTTAACTATAAGAAGGACGATGGTAAGAACACATCTTGCTACACTGCAACGGGTCGCAAGTGGTTAACCTCACCTGGCAATGCAGACAAGTATGTGTGCGTAAAGAATACCTGGAACACACTACCGGAGAGCAACCTACAGAGGGTGTATAAAAACACTCTTCCCACAGTCAAACGTGAAATCCAACTGGCTGAGAACCGAACACCTGCCGTGGTCATCAGCATGGAAGTAGTGAGTGTTGACAATGCAATTCATCTTGACTATTTGACCTCCGAAGTGGCGCTTGAGGAGTCTGAAATCGAAAACACTGATGCAAACATCCAGAGAGATAACAATTGCATGGAAGACGAACTGCATTTCAGAATGCTAGGGGGCAGCCGTGATTACGAAGATGAAGCTGACGAAAGCCATTAGTGTTATGCAATCCCCACCACTAGCTGGCAACGATAGGGGATGACTGAACTCGAGAGGCTTCACCTCGGAACCAGTGATCTCGACAGGTATAATCGCGTGGATGGGGACGATGTGGATGCACATGATGAGGAAGAAGCATCGCAAGCCAATAATTGATCAACACAGAACATGGAGGACTCAGGGTATAGTACTAGAAAGTGTGAAGATTCGACAGTATATTTCTGACCTGTCAAATACAATAATGGCGAATTAAATGTAGTGGCAAGCAATGTATTCGAAGCGAAGACTGTATTGTGAAGAGTGACAACATCCCAAAGCTAAACATATATGGGGAGAGTGTGGCATCCGATATCTATCAATAGTGCAGAGGTAAAATGTGGCACTCGGCCGAAGAATGGCATAAGAATCACCAGGCATTGTGTATCTGGCTGCAGCATAAATGCAGCCCTGCAAAGAGTGTAACATACATGCCATTCTGATGGTACATATACGTCACCACATTCCGGGTGCAAAGTAAAGAACGTACGTATGCAATTCGTCCTGTCACCTGAGTTATGGGATGAATGTAATTCTCCGTCCGAGGGTAAGAGGTTCTGTCAGAGTCATCAGAGCTGTCTGGAACACCCAGCTGGTTCTGACGGAAACTAGAGTTGTTGCAGATGCAGTCATATACCTATATGGTCGAATTCAGCAGCACATACCCTTACACTATAATCACTCGTTCAGAGAACAGATTTGCTTCACTTATATCATTCCTCGACAGTATCCTTTGTAGTGACATTTGACTGCATGAAGACAACAACTGGGAACAATGTCCTCCAAATATAGCAGTTGAGCATTAGCACAGCAAAGTACAGATTGTGGATTCATCCATCTTTCAATTTGGTTGACTGATAGCCCCACAGTAGAATTCAGAGACCCATTCCCATCCGAGCAACATCACAGCTGATGACAACCACCATTTCAAGAACAGGAGATTGCTCTCCGACCTTTTCAACATGTGAAAGCATATATAAATAATCTAATTGAATTTGAACATCATTTCTACAAGTCAATTGAGGGCAAACATCTGTGGGCCAATCTAGAATGGACAGAGTATTCTTACACCTGAATACCATAATATCGCCAATTACAGATAAAGTCAACAGATTATTTATGAATTGGTACAGTTATGACTACATTTCTTCCTATTGAATAACATGTACGTATCTCAGATAGCATGTAAATTCCCAGCTCTAGCAATGCTGCACAAAGCAAATTGCAGAAACAATCTAGAGCCAACCAACGCATACACTACTCAAGTAATGTCTACTGATAGAGGGGAATGATTGTATGTATGATTCCGTTCTACTGACAAGTACAACAGCAGGAGTGCAGAGTACTTTCAGAGAAGACTACCCATGAATGCAGCCCATTTACATTGAAAAACTTTCTGGGAATGTAAAGTATACTGTGGCAATACATTATGCAGGGTAAAACATATCTTCTGTCAAGATCTACTACAATCCGCAGACCGACTACACTGACTTCAAAAACATCAAAAATTACAATAACTATGATGACTTTTCAGGATTCAATTATTATGAACAATGGATTTCCTCCTACGATATAAGTGATTTTTGACAGCAATTACATTTGTGGTAATGGAGACTATATGTAAATATCATTACCTATAGATAGAATACACTCTTGACATCCAGTAGCACTTACAGCTACTGGAGAGAAAACAACATCATTTGAGATTACTACCTCCAGAGGCACCACTTGCAGAATACTAATCGGAGGATCAAATCAATTGAGGAGTTATGAATAATACAATTTTCCATTTTTCACGCTGGGATTCATTCTGGGGTATTCAGTCAATGTATATCTTTACCAGCCAAATCATGAATTGCTATTATCATGCAGCATACAGTATGAGTTCTTATAGTAATTGGGAGAGGATTCAGAGTGATGAATGGATCTGCTGGAGGTATTGATCGCAATGTACAATGTAATATCGAGTGGCCATGACTTATAGCACAAATCTAGTAATAGTTGATCAGTTACAGTTCTGGTCATATATTCAAATCATATAATTCTCTTGCAGCCTTGATTATGGACTGCCTAAGAGTCAGTTGATATGTGGATGCTATTGAGCAGTGGAAACATATCTGCAGTGCAAGACATGCTACAGAGACAACTGCAGTGAGAAATTCTTTAACCCAAGCATCATCAAGCTTCAGAACCTTCATAGAATATACCTTTCTTGCAGACACCACCTGACGGACTGCTTGATGACTGCCAACTAGTAGACTGTAATGGGCAAGATCAGATGGAGGTGATAATGGAAACAAAACATAATGTTGGATTTAAATGTCAAAGCTCAAATTGGCTACTGAGAAAACAAACAAAGTTTGAATTCCTTTTCCATATGTAATGAATGTATTGCTATACAAGAGAAGGAGTGAAGCGAGCAGAACAGGAAATGCTCCAACGCTGAACAACCTCTCCGTATTTACAGTTCTTCTGCCATTCTTGAACCATTCCTTACAGTTTCATGTACCATTTCAATCCTCACTTATGATCTTACACACCACCATCTAAACTGTTATCAATTGAACCACACTATATCATCTGATATTGCAACATCTCCGACGACTTCCTTATCAAAGTTAAACAATCACACCACAACTTTGAACATACTCATGCTATTCCTAAATCATTTAATGTAATTCACTTTATGTGATTCCTGCAACCACTTGTTCCTTGATACGTTACAATTACTTGTAAACCCAAGTGGTAACAGGACCCCCTGCTTATGTTTGTGGTCCCCCAAGAATGGTCTCCAATGACCCCAGCATTCTGGCATATTGTTTATGAAACTTGGCCACTGCCTGTAACCTATCTATGATTTTGACATGTTTCTATATCAAGGGGTTATAACAGGTCTACCATATTAGATTCTGTAGCTGATTCCATTAAATATGGCTATCTTTAATACCCAAACTGTGGTACTCCTCTTTGCAATCCACTTCCACTGGGAGTGGAGGAACCACATGTTGCCCAGGCAAAGGATTTTCTGCTACTGGGTCAAACATCAATATGGGTTGTATTTGATAGATTTGCACTGATGCAGAAAGATTAAGTTTGAAAGTATACAGGGAAATCTAAAGAAGTGTGGTATATGTTTCTAGCCACTTCCATTTCAGTATTGATGCTGGTCATGTCATTCGGATATGTTGGGCATCTAACTACAGTTTCACTCCTTTCTGGACATTTGGTTCCAGTTTCTGGGATTTGTTTGCACTGTCTTCCTGTACAGCTTGACTTCATCTCATCTCTACCGCCATGTGGACGTGAATTTGTTGTATTCGATTCTGCACTTTGTTTCTATTCACTCAGTGCTGATTGTGGCAAATTTTCCGGCCACTCCAGAAACATTATTTGTAGATTGACACTTTCAGCTGAGAAGGAACATAGGCAGATTATAGTTTCTGATGCTCCATTATTCACTACAAACTCTACCTGCAGTAGCCACCTCATCCAGTTATCCTGCAGATGGTTTACAAAGACCAGTAAGTATTGCTCCATACCATGATTCATGCTCTTGGTTTCTCAGTCCAATTGTAGATGGAATACCATGGACATGTTCCATTTCATACCCAGTCTTTGTGATAACTGTCCCAAGAACACAGAGGTGAACAATCATCCTCTGTTCGATATGACTGTTACTGGAAGCCCATGGCAACAAACCACCTCTTGTTGAAACTAACTGGCCAACCTTGTGGTATTTATTATTGCCTGGCATGGTACAAAATATTGCATATCCGTAAATTGGACCACCACTTTCCGGATACAGGTGAACCCAGTACATTCGATCATTAATGTTGTAAACTTTGGTACCTCTGGCCACTATGGGTATTCCATATGTACTTATTGACCTGTCTCTTGATATCTTTCCAGTAATACTATTGGATTGGAAGCTCAAATATCTTTGCCTCACTGAGATGGCCTGTGAGTCTTGTGTTATGGTACTTCTGTGCCATCCGTGGTTGTTGCTCCTTGTTTCTCAGAACATACAATACTTCTTTATATCTTAGTTGTCCATTGTTTTCCATGAACTCCTCCACTGTAATCCCTTTTGTTATACCATTTCTTTAAATTGCTTCCACCATTGTCCCAGGGAACAGAATTGTCATATATGTTTCATTGAAGTGATTGGGAATTGTCTTACTGCCCTTTTTGGGTGAACCATCTGTTGATACATATACTTGTTCTTGTAAGTTTGGTGGCTTTAAAACCACCTGTTTGAGATGTGTTAATTTTTCATTCCCCCTATGAGTGAGGTCTCTAGGCCTCCTTGTCAAACAGTGCACTTTTCAGCTTAATATTCCCTGAATTGGTAAACAATTTTGTAATCAATATATACTAGCTATTTAGACTATAGGGCCTGTTTTCAATTGAAAAGCTTCTTTGTTATAAAATACTGAAGATTATTATGATCTTTTAGTTATTTGAATATGAGCAAAAGTACAAAAGGACTATAGGCTGTGCAACATGCAGTCATGCATACGTGCAGCCGATTGCAAGCTTTGCGTTGTCCTCTGCACAATGCGCCACCTATAGCCATCTATCTTCAATTCAAAGAGCTCTGTGCATCGGCCTATGAAACAATATACGGCTGCTTGCAAGTGCTGAACCTATACCTGTCTTTGCAGCCTGCAGTCTTTGCTGTTATCCCTGAACCAAACACACCATCGCTGCAAGTGCGCATGCGAGCCCGCAGGTGCTTGAAAACATGCTCAGAAGCCTACTTGAAAGACTGCTTGATTGGCTGCAGGTGAGCCTCCTTGTGAGAGCCTCACATCAGGAGGAGTAGAGTGTTGAATGGGAAGCTCTTTGCTGATGGATAACCCTGAGTGTATGTATACTTTGGCTATCAGAAGGCTCGAAGTCTGTGGAAGCTTTGGCTACTAGAAGGCTCTAAGTCTGTAGAAGCTTTGGTTACTAGAAAGCTCTAAGTCTGTGGAAGCTTTGATGCTAACATTGATGTAGCCAACTTACTTGTCTAAGTGCTTCTGATACTATGATCACCATCACCAACACCATTATCATCATTATCATCACCATCGCCATCATTACCATCAGCCACAAATGGGTACACTTACACCCACAACCGCTGAGAAGCGAGCAGTAGATTCCACCCGAAAATCTAAGTCAGAGATCTGCTCTCCTCTTGATCCAATTGTCTACCTTTCCTGCAGAATGTCAGGCTTCAATTGTCAACACCATGACCGTGAGACATTGTGAGATCTCCTCGAGGTGGCCCAATTCAAAATAAGGTTCAGACAATGATATTGACAGATGTCATGATTGCAGCCACCACAACCCGCCTCCCACCACCTGCCCCCTGGTGTCTGGCACTGGCAACTCATTGAGTCTCTGGATCGACCATCCAGGAGCATACATGGGAGCAAATAGTCAAGTGAGATTGGGAGAGTCTTGCATCTAGTGAGTGTACATGGGAGCACATTTGGAAGCAGTGTTGTTGAGAGGGTCTTGAGCAGTTACTCGAGAGCATACAGTCAAGCTGGCTTGGGGTGTGCCACCGAGTGAGATTAGGAGTGCATGTGAGAGCATACTCAGGAGTGTTCTTGAGAGCGTTTTGCCAGCATAGTTGGAAGTGTATAGTCACGCAGACTGGGATTTTCATCGAGTGCAATTGGCAGTGTACGTGAGCATCTTGAGATCTTGGGCGCATGCAATGAAGCGGATTTGGCAGCTTTGTTCAATGCAGCATGATATATTGCATTGAGTGTACATAATTGCATGTGTATTCTAGTACTCTACTCAATGTACAGGTCCACAGAACCTCATAGTACTACAGGTCAAATATGCTATTGATTACCGTCCGAGAATCAGCTTCTTGATGAGTTACCCATCGTGTATAATCATTTTTGCCGGTGGAAGGGTTCGACACTCCTTTGCATTTTGGTTTATATTCTTCAAATGTTTCAATCATTGCCATGATATTTTCATCAGAGATGTCATAGTGGCATTCTACTGGTGAATAAGTCTTTGAAAATTATGCTACCAGGTGTAAAACGTCTTTCATATTTTGTTGTGACAGAACTATAGCCAACAAGTATTCAGAAGAATCTGTCTCAATAGTTGCTATACTTTGTTGATTAAAATGTCAAAGTACCAGCGCTATTGTGAAAGCTGTTTCCATTGACACAAAAGTGTGTTGTTGTTCAGATTTCAATTAAAATAGTTTATTTTTTATAGTGAGTATAATTAATGATTCCACTGTTCAGAATACTATAAAATAAAACATCAATAATTATTGCAAATTCAGACAAATTGTTGTAATTCAAAGAAATTGTTAAATCTCACATGAGGTGGCTTTTTCACTCAGCTCCATTTCCATATGGTTTCTATTATATCTGAATATATCCAATTAACTTTTATCAATACAACATTCCCAAGGTATTTAACAGTTGCATAATAACACTCCAATTTTGCTGGTTTCAAATACAATTCTACAGCCAAAAGATATATAGGACCCATCTGATGTATTATCTCTTGGATTGTAACTTTTGATTGCCAGACTGTTTGGGCCCATAAGCGAGAAGTATTTTAGTCACTCGAATCCTCCAGGAGTATTGGAGAGGGTTTGGAGTGTAAAGTTAGAAGCTTCAATTTCAGGATTGAATCCAACCCTAGAAGGGCATTCCAGTTGGCCTTAGGAGTAACTGGGATCTCTGATAAGTGGTATAGAAGTACCATGGGAGTGATTAAGATGAGTTTGGGAGCATGTCAGAGCATCAGAGGGAATATTGGGCGCACCTGAAAATGTCACCGAACCAACGTGGCAATCGTAAAGAATCTCTGAAAGATACCTGCATTCATGTGGATATTCATTTAGACTGCAGAAATTGGCTGAGGCTCTCAGGATGTACACGAGCAATCGATTTGCCTCAATGGTGAATATGTTGCATGGAATAGTGTTCAACATCACATCTGAATCATACATGCTATCATCAACTTCAACTTTGTATTGCTTGACTCACTATATTTTGGAAGAGAAGAAAAAGGTGATTGAGTCAGACATAAACAGCAGTATACGACACAATAACCAAACAAAGTGATTGCATGATATGCATCAAATATGTGGGAAATGTCATCAACTACTCTTCCCATCTCATCAGGGCCAACGAAAGCAAGATCACACTATTCATCAATGGCACACAGAAGCTGAAGGCACTCCATGTATTTGCTGATCATTTGTGCCTGGTAAGTGGATGAAATTGAATTTCAATGTTGTTTGCCTGGATATGAGATATCTGATGATCATTTAATCAGAAGTAAGCTAACTGGGAATGTGAATGGGGTTAACAAGGCAATAGGATATATTCGGATGAAAATGGCGATTAACTACTGGGTAATGAGGAGCGTCAGATGGAGAGTACTGTGTAGAAGAGAGGAGCACACAGAAGGTGTGGAAAAAGCTTGGAAAGAAAAAGAAGTGAGCCAAATTTAGACTGACATCAGCAAAATGTAAAATGGTTTGGAAGTTATAACTGAACAACTCAGCCACTCTGAACAGCCAAACCAATCCTACCAGATGCTCCCAGAAGCGCCCAGATAGGCTGAGTTCAAAGCGATGTGTTCCCAGGTGCTCCGAGAGTACTTCACAGGTGGTCTTCAATGGTCTGCAAGGTGTTAAGCAGAATGCAAGAAAATTCTGCAGAGCGTATACTTGTTTGCAATATGCTATAAAATCAAACGATTAGAATGTGCAAATTTCTGAGCTATTCGGAGTATTGGCCGCATTTCCAACACTATTCTGATGCACCTCAAAGCTGGAGCCATACTCTCTGAGAGTGATTATTATAATGTGTATGTCAAATAGTACAATTCAATTAACTATCTTCCTCCTTGTTACGCCTTTGGTGTTACAGGAAGACTTCCGGGATCATACAGGATCACTCGATAATCCAAATATGGATATCCAATCCGAACTCATGAAATATCACTCGGAATTTCTAATTGGATCAACCTTCTGGATTTGTTCACCTATTGGTAATATCTCTATTACCCTACCCTCACATCAATAGACCAACGACAGCGATCAAGCTGAGCGCAATTAAGATGTGTATTATCTTTAAGTCGGTATTGGTTGTATAATCCCTATTGTCAATGGCTATTCCTTATCGGCAGGAAACCTTATTCCTAGACGTCGAACAAACGACTATTCTCTCACGCTCCAATGGCTTAGTCCTAGGGAGATGAGGTGTCGTCAACATCAAACCATTATGACATCTTGAGATGTGCAGAGTCATATACGAGATAAGTCAATAACCAATGATTGATATATCGTAGCCCAGTCGACCAAATGGACTCGTACGAATCAACCCTTCTTTTGACCACACCTTCTTGGTCTGGTGCGAATGGGACTTACGATTCGTACGTCCTGAGTGGCGCGGGATACTCTCCGTTCAATATATGGCAAAACAGCTCAGTTGCAGAATACTGTATATTTGGCTCCAATAAAGCGTAGTCAAATTAAGGGTTCTGTCGTTTGCCGCAGTCATTAAACCGTTACGTACCCGGTGGGTATATCAGAGGGCACTCTCACTGCCTCTTGGTGACACGAACCTATTAGTTGATAATTGGCTTCAGATAAAGCTCGTATTCATACGAGGTATCGCCAATAGCAATAGTATCGCAATACGAGCTCATTCCCTTGATGACATAGCTAGCACTCCTGGGAGTTAGAACTCGACCATCAATGGTAGAAGGAAGGATGACAAAGGCAGTCGCAAATGAGAACTCCAAAACAGGATTTGGCAGTCTTAGGATTGTTAAGGGTGTGGATCGTCTGATATATATCAGCGATACTGACATGGAGGAAGGACATCAATAACAGTTCTATCGAACATACAATCTACGTTCAGATTGATCTACGGATACCTATTGACCTTCTCGACCTGGAGGTTAAGCCTTAACTTTATTCCCGTGTATTATCTATTAGTTCTGTATTGAAGTAAACCAGGATACTTCTCCTTTGAAGTCCATAGTTGTACATTCCTCTTCAGATGTATCTCACGGATAAACCCCATCACTCTTTATACTTGGTTATTCTTAGTACCTTCGTTGAAGCAAGTCGTTGATCGGGAAGAGAGCAAGACGATACTTTAGAGTCTGAAGGACCAGCCCGAATAAACGTGGTGGTTTGGAGGATACTCTTGAGTCGGCACTACTTCTTCTGCTGAGGCGAAACTACTTTGCTGTTTCTTTTAAGACAAGTCGATACTTGGAGTCGTTGCACTTGAGGACAGTCGATCCTTGGGTATACGTGCCGGTTGCTGGGCCGATACTCTTGAGTCTGAAGGAAGTCTGAAGACTGACATGATAGTGTGTCAGTTAGAGGATCTTCTGAGTAGGATTCTCTTGAATCGTGTGCTCCAGTACATTGATAGCATAAAGACGATACTCTTTAGTCGATACTATCTTTCGGCAGCAGAGAACGGAAAAGTTACCTTGTTACCTTGGGTGGTAATCCTATACGCATCCTGAGTGAAGCTTTAATTATTCTTCTCTTTACTAGTCCAGAAGTCATTAAGGGCTTTTATTAATTAGGACTTAGGGTGGATCTCCCGGTGTTACACTCCTACACATCTTGATTCATGCATTGTAACTTAATATACAGTCCAGTAAGTATCTAAATCAACATGATTATTTACAAGCCATATGCTATAGATTCTATCTGATGCAGCATCCTCTCGCACCAATTATGCCAGTCCGACAATTGCTTCAACAGGCACAATATGCATCATATCACTTTGTTTGACAACCCAGATGAACCTGTCAACACAATCAGGCCAACCATTTAGATCTTGGTACAGTGTTGGAATCACCACCGCATATTCTTGAGCTTGTGGACGTAATATGGATTGTTGAGTCTTCTTGCACCACTTCAAAATGGTTGATATTGTTTTTCCAGCTGGTAGGCACAACTGAAATCGAAGGATCTGATTTGGTGGAGTCCAGCTACAGAATACTGCAGGAAAAGAAGGAACACAGCCTTCGAAGGTGTGATCAAGGTCACTGTTCGTATATTGGACACAGATGTTATTAGATTCTGGCATGATCCCTTGGTTCGCATTGGTATATTCTCCCTTGCAATTCAGTCCCAGACGCTCATCTGATGTCCGGCAGTGAAATAGTTGATGGTAGTACAACAGTCTATTCTGAAGTTTAATGAATATACTGTTGTGGAGTGCATTGTGATCATATCTGAGCAGCAGTCCACAAACATTGTGTCCCCAGTCCTCTTTGATTTGTGCATAGAATACCTGTCGAAAGGTGGGAGATCCGACATCGTCGGATGCATCTCCGAGTGAGGTTAGTTTCAAACAACCCCATAACCTGCAGATATGGATTTTTCTCAAATGATGTACCTGTTGTGATAGGGAGCGGAAAATAGCACTTCCTGACAACATCGACGCGTAAAGGATGGGCTCTGAGTGCATTTCACAGTTTATCAGCACCAGATAGTAGGTTGAAAACTTTTGCGAAGTCAATATTGTACTACCTTTGAAGGGCATTATGAGGCAGTGTCTCATTCATATAGTCAAGACCAGTACACCAGTCATTGTGTTTGAGCATCTGTGGAATGTAATTGACTTCAGTTATAGATCGAGGTTCCTCTTTCACATTGCCAATATGTAGTTGTTCAGAAATATAGGTGGTGAAATGGTTGCCAGAACCCAGTCGCCAAATTGACTCTGATATATAGCTCACAAGATGCATCTTTGGATATCCGAAATGTATTACATGCTGTTCAATCCTTGTCATGAGCTCCTGAACGCCAGTTGCATTCCACGAAGCTTTAAACTCAATTCAGCGGATACATGATTCCTTCTTGAAACCCATCTGCCCATTTGATGTGATAGCATAAATCTCTCTCTGCAGCTCATTCCCAATGTGGTTCGTATCAGCGTTACTTCATGTGTTGGTCTCAGTCTCAGCATTAGATAGATGGACCTGAAATTCCAGACGCTTGTTGGCGGTCATTTTTGCCACAGCATAAACCTCATCTTCTGCAGCAGTGTTCATTTGAGGAAGTTGTTTGGGTAATATGCATATGGGACCGGTTGTCTTAGTCCTGACTTCTTCCAATAGTTTTCACTCATGATGTTGGAATAATTTATCGAAACGCTTCCATTTAGGTGGTGTGACATGATGGATTTCGCACTCCAATCGCTCTTTTGCACTCTGACAATTAGCATCTGACCAAATAGTTGCCTCTTGTCGGGCTCCATTCTGGCGCACCCGAAATTGCCTTGATTTTGTTGTTGTACCCATTTGAGCCCTGTACACCTGAACCTCCTGTCCAGTGCGGATTATATAAATCTTTTGTTGTCATATCTGATGGGATGCTCTTGCCAACTGTTCATCCACTTTGGCCTTTGCAGATTTCGACATTTTGTGCTCTCAAAAAGCACCCTGCTTCTTTCAAAAGTTCTTCAGTGCATCATCTAGTGCTGTGAGGGATAGATCAGAGTGATTTTGTTGGCTAACAAGTAGAGAGAATTCACATAATGTCTGCACTGCTCCCATTATCATTTCATCAGATATTGTTTCTGTCGCAGCTTTCCCATCATGATTGGAGCAGTCAAGAATTGCAGCGCAATTCACTGCTAGTATTCTGATTCTGCCCCAGATCTCTTTTCCTTGCCAGGAGCTGCTTTTCATTGAATCTAATGGTTTCGAGAAGTGATGGAGGCCTGGATATTGTGGTACCAATGTGAATTGATTGTCAAATTGATTCTTGACATCTCTAGCTTCCAGGTATTTGAGTGGCCAGTGCAAGAAGTCTTTGACAAAACCCAAGAGCAGCTGATGCAATTCTTCAGGCTGCCAAAGGCAATAGACATTGCAAAGAGGACATTGCCAGAACTGGTTTTGGATTGGATGAACACCAGTATTGTGCAGATCATCAATATTAAGTTCGTCCAGAAGCGCCAAGTAAACATGTTCAAATCTTGAGTCATCGAGTGGTCGAAAAGTGGAATGCCCCATCAGCGCACATTTTGGAACTTCACACATGGGGCATGAGCCATATGAGACTTTAGGCACCATGACTCATTATGGATAGTCCCTGACCCAGGTCTCCAAAAGAGGATAACCTTGTCTGTGGAATCCATCAGCATAATTCCATTTCAAGCCAGGACCAGTTAGGTCAAGATTCTACAGTGGGGACAGCACAGTTCAAATTGTGGAATGCCATTCATCATCAGTATTTTTGGCACCTTTCGGAAGACATGGGATCAGCTGAACGAGAATTCAGGTGCACTTGTAGAGTTGGTAATGGGTCTCGATAACGTGCATGGGGTCTGGAGCTGGACTGCTAACACGGGTCGGTTCGGTTCCTGACTGATCCAAAAATCTGGCCCACTGCCTCTTGGCAGACCAGATCTGGACCCGTACCCATTACCCCGTGGGTTTTGCCAGGTTTTGCTAGACCAGTCAGTTCCAATCTCGGGTTTTGCGTTTTGGGTTTCACCATTCATAGTCACATTCAGCTATGCTACTGTTAATTGCAAAATATTGACATTGGTTCTTTCCTGACTATTTTGGATGTATTGGCTGCCTTAATGATCAAAATGAACAGAGAAATGCACCCTACCACATCCTGAAAATGAGCGTCAATGGAGCGTCCACAATTGCTGGTTGTGTATTTCGGGTAATGTGGAGGGGGACAGATTGCACATAGTCAGAAACATAGTATTGGCCACCTTTATAGGAAAAAGAGAATGCTAAATGCTCTCGACCCCATCTGGAAAATGAGTGTCAATGGAACATCAATGATTTTTGCTCTTGCTTCTTTGGTACTATCAGTGGCACTTGATTACAACCATTAATCAACAGGGAGATGGCAACCATTATCCCCTGGATTATAATGGTTCCCGGTGCATACGGGCCGCCCACCCAACCACCTCATCACACGTCCAAAAATGCTCATCAGAGGCCCTCCTTTTTATCAAGTCTTCTTTAGTTGCAAATAAAACTTTCTGTCAAAGTAAATTGTAAATTTTATGCGATGTGACCTTGTAAGTCTTACTGCCCCACCAAAATTCGCTCTCTGAACTGGCAACCCACCCCATGTCTATGCACCACTACCCACCTTTCTCCTTTACAAGTGATTGAATTCCACAAAACAATGCCTTTCATTATTGAGACACCACTGTTACTTGCATTTTGAACATGCTTAGCAAAGTTTGGGTCAAGATTTGGTATTTCTGGCTGGGCTTTCCTGCTGGTAAAGCCACCATCCCAGCTACTTTCCCTTCTCAAGGTGTACTTAAAATTGCCTGCAACTCCAGCTCTGGCTGAGGGGTAAAGATATGCCCTCTTTGATGTTTGACAAAGTGGGTGTTAGCCTTGTTCACTATGAGCGCTGTGCAATGGGTATTGGTATCCTCCCTCTGAGCCTCAACTCTCAGGCACATTGCAGATGGAATTCTTTGTGTGTAATGATATTGGGACTTCAGAGCATGTTCTTAGCACTAAGCTTGAAAGATATTTTGGGGTGTTATGGGCAGAGTTGTCCATCTGGGCTGCACAGTGACATTTTCGAGTTTTTGGGGAGCTGATCTTGAGACAACCCTCCCAACTAAAACTGTCCTTTTTATCAGCACCCCATTCCTGTACAGTTCTTAATTTTTGCCAAAATTCTCTCAAGACATAAGAAAGTAGTATATAATGCTCCCAGGTGAGCCCCATAGAGTTGTGGTTGCATCGCTAACTATTTGCAGGTGGGGAGTTTGTTGCCATGCCCAAATGGGCCAGAAATGCCAAAGTTACCAACCAGGGGATAGGCAAATATGGACATTATATTTCCGCCACATCCTCCCGGACAGTAACAACTTATTTGATTGACAGAGCTATCACCAAGTGTTCTTCAGCCTTCCACCTACAAATCTTGTCAAACTAAGGTATATAGACAAGAATGACAACATTGCACTGTGATTAACAATGATGCAAGGCCAACAATCATTGACGCTCTGTTGACGCACATTTTCACAATGGTGCAGGGAGCATGTCACTTTCTCCTTTTTCTATAAAGTCAGGCAATACTTTGTTTATGACTATCTGCCACATGTTGCCACCCAGATTACCCAAGATACACCACAAATAATTGTTGATGCTCGGTTGCTGCTCATTTTTAGAATGGTGCAGGGAGGGTATCACAATCTGTGTTGCCTATAAAGATGGCAGGTAATTCCTTTATGACTGTTTGGAACCTATTGGTGGTGTAATGGGTGGGGTCGGGCGTAGGTGATATTGGTACCAGGATGTGATATCAGAAAACAAGACAAGGGCTCGAGATTTGTTTCGAGCGAATCAGGACAAGACAATAGTCGGAGCTGTTTCAAAGTCGTAACTTGCTTTGCTATACAAGAGAACGAGTAAAGAGAGAAGAAAAGGAAATTCTCCAACGCCAACCATACTCTCTTTATATACAGTTCGTCTGCCACCCTCGAATTATTCCTCATGCTTCGATGTACCATCCGAATCTCTTCCCATGATCTTACACACCCTCAACCAAACTCCTTATCAGTACAACCACGCCACATCATCCAATGTCACAACACCTTAATCTACTTCCTTATCATACCATATTATTCCCCCACCATCTCGCCGCTTCCTCCGCGTCTCCCAACATCTCCGTTGTTCCGTGACACAATTTCTTCCACACCTTCCCCGTATTATTGTATTATCTCCCAAGTACCTCCGTAACCTTTACAGCGCCATGACAGTATCCCCCTCTTAGGTTCGAGGTTCTCCAAGACAATTCTCCAAGGGTCCTGGCTTCTGTGGATATCGTTGATGAAATTCTCCAACCGCTTCTAAGCCATCTACGAACTTCGCAGGTTCCCAAGTTAACGAATCATATCCGGTCCGCCGTACCAAATATTGTAACTGGTTCCGATACATTCGACTATCCTCCACTCCCAATACTTGGTACTCCTCCTCGCTATCAACCTCCACGGGGGGAGGGGGAGGCATCACCTGTCCTTCCAACGGATCATCTACAACCACATCCAAATGTGAAAGGGGTCGTACTCGGTGAATTCGTATTGATGCGGGTAATTCCAGTTCATAAGCATAACGAGATACTTGTCGACTCACCCGGAAAGGTTCCAAGTGTTTCCAGTCCAATTTCCAAGTCAGACGAACAGTTCATATATTCCGAGTATCAAGCCAATCCTTAGATCCAACTTGTATAATTGGTGCGGGTATGCTTCCTCGATTTGCACTGTCTTTCTGCAGCGCCTGACTCCATTTCATTTTCTCTTGCAAGTGCTCATTCACTTGTTGCATCGTAGCCTGAACTTGATCTGCATTCACACATCGTTGATCCCGCTCCTGTGTTGGCACCCCTGCAAATGACATTCGTGGATCCACGCCCTGAACTGCAAAGAACGGAGTGCACTTCGTTGACTTGGACACTCCATTATTAGCAGCAAACTCAGCCAGGGGTAGGCACTGCACCCAATCATCCTGTTGGTGGTTAACAAACACTCGGAGATACTGTTCCATTCCCCCATTCATTCGCTCAGTCTGTCCATCTGTCTGTGGGTGAAATGCTGTAGACATCCGTTGATCAATCCCGAGCCTGCTACATATCTGTCCCCAAAAGGTTGAAGCAAACTGGAGTCCTCTGTCCGAAATAATAGTCTTTCGCAGGCCATGAAGGCGTACCACTTCCCAAAGAAACAACTTCACCAATCCTACCGCATCTATTGTCGTATGACATGGAATGAAATGTCGCATCTTCGAAAGCTTATCCACAACTACCCAAACTGCATCAAACCCCTCACACTCAGGCAGCCCTACCACAAAATCCATCGAAATATCTTCCCATGGTTTCTCTGGTACTGGCAGAGGTCGAAGCACTCCAAATGTCACATGCCTTGAGGTTCAGGATCGTTGACAACTATGACAGTTTCGCACATACTGATCCACCCTTTTTCGCATATCCTTCCAATAATACTGCCTATCCAGAAGATTGAACGTCTTCGCATGTCCCTGATGTCCAACCAACGCGGTCTCATAATGCTTCTGTATCAATCGTAACCGTAACTGATCACTTTCCGGAACATAATGCTTCCCTCGGTACTAAACTCTCCCGTCCTGTTCGGTACATTCTGCGACTGTAATTTCTTTCAGACTACCATTCGTACGTATAGCATTCAGTATGTTTTCTGGTAACGGGTCAGTTTCATCTGCCTCTGTCATAAGATCAAAAAGAGAAGGATGGCCCTGGGTGGGCGGGCTGTCCGCCAACAAACGCAATTGTTCCAGTAGATTCTGCGTCTTTAGAACCACCTGTTCCATATTTTTAAGTCTCTCATCCCCCCCCTCAGGGAGGTCTCCCGGCCTCCTTGTCAATGCATCTGCTTTTCCATTTGATTTCCCTGGCCTATATACAATCTGATAATCAAACCTGGTCAAAAATTCAGACCACCATGCCTGTCGTGGATTCAACAGCTTCTTTGTCTTTTACTAATCAAGATTTTTATGATCGGTTATCAGCTGTAAAGGATATGCAGTACCTTCACACTCCAGTCTCCATTCTTCAAGTGCCTTGATAATTGCCATCAGCTTCTTATCATATATATCATAATTGCACTCGGCCTGTGAATGTTTCTTTGAATAATATGCCACCGGGTGTAGCACTTCCTCTTCATCTCTCTGTGATAATCCTCCTGCGAATACATAATCCGAAGCATCTGTCTCAATAATTACCTCTCTCTCATGATCAAAATGTCGAAGTGCAGGTGCCGTTGTAAACGCGGTTACCATAGTCTCCAAGGCCCGCTGTTGTTCTGATTCCTATACAATGGTTCATCCTTCTTTGTAAGCCGCGTCGATGGTTCTGCTTTCTCAGAATATTTCGAAATGAACCGCCGATAATAATTGCAGAACCCCAGAAATTGTTGCACTTCAAAAAGGTTATTCAAACGCCCATTCTCAGTCTTCTTTTCCCTGCTCCAATTCCATACAGTCTCGATCTTATCCTTATCCATCGAAATGCCCTTTGTCGATATAATCAATCCCAAATACTTCACTGTTTCGTTATGGAATTTGCATTTCTCTGGCTTCAGATACAGCCCAACTTCCAGCAGCCATTGCATTATGCACTTAACATGGCCAATGTGCTCCTCCTCGGAATCTCTGTATATCAGACTGTCATCCAGGTATGCCGATGCGAAATCATCCAAAGCTTCTCTAATAGCATTATTAATATAGCCCTAGAAGTCTGCTGGAGCATTTGTTGACCCAAATTGCATTACTGTAGGTTCGTATAACCCATATCTTGTTCTAAAGGCTAACTTATGTTCATCCCCTTCTTTTTCTCGAAGGAGGTTATAAGCCCCTCGGACATCCAGTTTCGTATATATTCTGGCCTTTCCTAAAAGATTCAATGGTTCTTTTATCAATGGAAGAGGATACCGGTCTTTTATTGTCTTGCTATTGGTATCTCGGTAATCAGTACACAATCGCAGTCCCCCTCCGGGTTTCTTTGCAAACAGAACTGGTGCTGCAAATGGTGAAGATGATTGGCGAATGAATCCTTTTGAAATATTCTCCTACAACCATTTTTTCAAAACTACCAATTCGGCCCTCGACATGGAGTATAGTAGTCCCCACTTTGGTGTTTCTCCATCCTTGAAATGTACCTCGTCATCGATACCAGGTCGATGCGGTGGTAGCCCATCTGCCAGTACCTTACAAAACAACGGGAGAAATTTGTGATATTGTTTCGGAACAATTTCCTCCAGGGGACGTTCCTTCAAATCCTTTTCCTCAATGGCTTTATTTATATCATATAAGGATGCCTTAAAGACCGTAAGTTTCCCTTTTTTCACCGTATGGAAAAACGATGTTCCATTTTGCATCACAATATTTCCTCGAAATGGCCTTGGAGGTCGAATCTGTGGTTCAAATATATCCCTAACCTGATATACTGGTTCTGGAGGTTCCTCCATAACTCCTTGCACCATTACTGGTGCATTATGGCAATGTGTCGTGCCATATTGTGATCCAAAAGTAACAGTATTAGACGCAAACCGTACCGCTACGTCGTGTAATGGTAACCAGGGGATTCTTAGGACAATTGGGTAGTGCCCCAACTTTGTAACAAACATCGGTAATTGTTCCCCATGGTCCTGTATTTTCATGCCAACCTAGGCAATATGTGTAATGTCTCCGGACTCAATGGGTCTCCCATCGATAACTTGAACCTGTCTTTTCTCCCGAAGTTCCTGAAGAGGTATCTGATAATTGCGAGCAAAATCTAGATCCATAAATGCAATGCCCGTAGCTCCGCAATCAATCAGTGAATGAGTGGGTATCTCTTGGTTATTCACGGTCAATGTGCAGGTTATAACTAAATGTTTCCCTTCCATTGATTCGTCCAATACCTCCACCTTGCTAACTGATAATCGCGAAATTCCAAAACATTTTGAAGCATTTAAATCCAAACTTTTTCCATCAACCAAAGCGCCATCCTGCTTGGGTTGACCTAATCTTGTCCCGATTCCTCGGAACCTTCCCTGGTCCCTACTTCCTTAATCTCCGCTCCAGCCACCTTAAACATCTGATCCTTCTTTCTTGCCGCACACTCCGCCGCCCTGTGCTTAAACCCACCATCATACAAACACCTTCCATCTGTGAACCTCTTCGCCCTTTCCTCCGCTGAGATCCTCCTTTTGCCAGCGCTAAGATCCATTGGCGCTGGTCCAGTGTATGCAGCAACCGTTCCAGCAGGAGTCATTTCCAGGGATTTGGGAGGAGGAGGAGGCCTGGGGGAGGTGAATCCTATCCCTCCTCCTTTTGTTTTATGTGGCCTTCTCCACTAATCGTTGTCGAATCTGATTATCCGGCTTCTGGCAAACCATTACGAACGTGGGGAGCTCGTCAGGCATATCGCTACTTTTAAACGAATCCTTCATTTTCTCAGATAGCCCCATCCTCAGGGCATTTTGTAGGGCCGAAGGGTTCCAATCCAAATCGGCAGCGATAACTAGAAACTCAGCATAGTACTGAGAGAACTCGCGGTTCTTTTGCCTAATCTCCCGCATTTTCCGTTTGACGGTGACTACTCGGTCGGGATCCCCAAAAGCTGCTTCCAGGAGTTGTATAAAAGCTGGTAGGTCTTCCAGCCCTATTGTTCCGTCCTCCCTGACGTATGGCAGGATCTGGCCTGAGGCTATTCCCCTCAGGCGGTTTAATGCATACCGCATCTTTGACTGTTTGTCGGGAAAGCTGGCGGGTTTGTGTCGTATGACTATCCAAAGTTGAGTAATCCAGCTTCTCAACTGAGTTTGATCCGACCCTGAAAAGTTGGGGGAGTCGGGAAAGTTCTGGCCTTTGTCTTCCGGGGCCTGGGGAGCAGCTGGGGCTACCCTGGCTGCCAACGTCAAGGCATTCGCTAACTGCGGGCTTCCTCTCCAGATTGCTGTGCGTCCTGGGTCATGTCTGCCAGTTCTTGCCGAAGGTCCTCGTCTGTCCCTGGTGCTGCGGTTCACATCCTGGCCTCGTCCCGTTCGTTCGTCAGAGTCCGTATCCGTTGCTCTAACTGGGTATAGTCGTACTGAGGAGGCAGGACTTGCGTTGTCAGTAGATCTGTGATCCGCCGCTGCAGAATTATGATTTGTTGTGGGTGCACACACACCATCTGCACCTCCCGAATTGGCTGTGAGTACTGTGCCACCCGCGTGAGTACCCCCTGTGTCTGTTCGAATGCCTCCTTCAGTTCTTTGAACCCTACGGAGTCTTTCTGTAGGTCGAGAAGTGCCATAATGGTCCCCTGGTCCTCGATGGATCCCAGGGCCGCTCGGGGTTCCGTTGATCTGACATGGCAGCGGATCAAGCACATCTACCAATGCCAATTATAGGCGTCGATCTCGGAGGGGGTCGGAGTCGGAGGTACTACAACAATCAGCGGAATCCCTAAACATTTAGCTGTTGTTGCTGCTGTTGCTGCGTGTCTGACAGTCGAATGTGTCCTGGCACAGTTATGGCCCTCGCAATCGCACTGTTCTTCGGGGTCACAAGGGAACCAGGAGTGAGCTTCTGTATACTGGATCCAGTGTGGTCCGAAAACGGAATCGTTAATGTCGAGTCCGCCACCATCTCTGGCCGCGTCTGTCCAGTAAGTATTCCACGGGGAGGGGATAATCGACTGTTCCCAAAAATAAGCTTCAAGCGGTTCTTCCTCAAAAGATTCGTTGAGTATAGCTTCAGTACTCTCAAAATCGTTCAGGGGTTCGGTTTCGAAAACAAGGCAGAAAATTCCAGCAACATCAAACCAATTCATTCGCGAGGTACAGTTACTGTTGTACTTTGGCATCCGAATATAGTGATCGGTATGGGTACTGATGGATATTAAATCCGGTAAGTCGGGGTAAGTCGTCAACGCAATTGTCGCAAATGTGTATCCACCGATGGTTCGATGCTAAGTAAACCCAACAAGAAACGGAGCAAGGTTCGGAACAATACTTACACCCTGTCGAGGGGTATAGGCACATGCAATATCAGGTACGATGTTGTAGGACTCGTTCTAGTGTAACGGGTGGGGTTGGACGTCGGTGATATTGGTAAAAAGATGTGATATCCAAAAAACAAGACAAGGGCTTGAGATTTGTTTCGAGGGAATCAGGGCAAGACAAGAGTCGGAGTTGTTTCAAAGTTGTAACTTGCTTTGCTATACAAGAGAACAAGTAAAGAGAGAAGAAAAGAAAATCCTCCAACGCCAACTGGACTCTCTTTATATACAGTTCGTCTCCCACCCTCGAATCATTCCTCATGCTTCGATGTATCATCCGAATCTCTTCCCATGATGTTACACACCCTCAACCTAACTCCTTATCAGTACAACCACGCCACATCATCCGATGTCGCAACACCTTAATCTACTTCCTTATCATACCATATTATTCCGCCACCATCTCACTGCTTCCTCCGCGTCTCCCAACGTCTCCGTTGTTCTGTAACACAATTCCTTCCACACCTTCCCCGTATTATTTTATTATCTGCTAAGTACCTCTGCATCTTTTACAGCACCGTGACAGGTGGTCTGATTACCCAGGACGCAAAACCAAAGATCATTAACACTATGTTGACGCTCATTTTAAAGTATTGTATAGTCAATAGCTGCTGCCATCGATAATGGTATAGGTGATTACTTGAACTGGTTGGTTGCATTTCTGTCGGATTGCGAATCAGCCCGTTGGCAAAGCCAACCCAAGTTATATTGTTGCACAGGCCTTTCTCATTCTACCAGAATTGATATATCTGTCTCAATATTGTATTTCGCCAGCAATAGTTTTCTTCATGAACAAATATCCTCATGCGACTGCATACAATTCTCCCATAATATATCTCGAAGTGAAATTCTCGGATAAGGAATATATAGAACCTGGTGAAACCATATTGACCCAATCTGTCCTACATTTTCTTGTTTCCCTTATTCCGCCTTGATGCCATTTGCTAGCTCTATATCAGATTCATCCTCTGCCTTGCAGTCGTCTTTGTGCTGGTCTGGATTATCCAAATGACCAATCCAGTTAAACCAATTTTTGGTGTTGCAAATACCTTCTGGTGCGCTAACCTCATCACTTTCGGATGGATGACGGTTGATTTTTTGATTTGGCCGACATTTAATACTACAGTTCATTCTCCAGGGAGGTCTTTTGAAGAGAAAGCTTGTGGCAAAGGTGATTTTTCTGACAATTTAGATGCAGCCGCACCATCATGTTGACAGTCTGGCTAGAAGGCTTTGATGATCTCTTTGGTATCTGAAATGTATCCTATGGTAGACATTTGCTTTTTTTGAGTGTGAGGTTCCTTCTGTGTAGCACATTGGTTTTGGGTGCCCTGCCACATCTCCAAAAAGTCATGAACCTTGGCCATACTTTTCAATGATCTTGGCTCTCCCTCTTTGTTCAATTCCAAGTTGTTTTCAGTTTCTGCAGTATCCAATGCGGCGCAATTGCCTGCCGATATTGCGATATTGGCTTGAGGAAACTACCGAACTATGACATTTTCCCAAAGCACCTGGCCTGCAGTTTTAGACTGTCTCCAGCCGATAACATCTCGCCCAAGGGAAAAACTTGCCTCCACTCCAACACGATGTGGCATAATAGAGATTATATCATAAGCCACATTGGAGAGATCGGCATACTTTCAGTGCGTTTCCTCTTGCTGGTGACACCAGTTGGTGATATCCGGTAACCAAAATGTACTGCTAATCTCCATGGAATCGGAGTGGTATTCAGCATCGTTCAGATTAACTTGCCCCCAGTGCTTTGCTGATTGAGACAGAGTATTCGAATAGTGCCTTGCTGCTTTCAATAAGTGTGCTGCACAATCTATTTGTCTCACTGTCATTTCAGCCACACATTTATGTGTTATGTATTCTTGATTCTCGCAGGACAAATCATATCGATCTGAAGACATTTGGCCAAATCTAGAAGGTTTCGCAGAGGGCAAGAAATTGCAGTCCTTAACATCTTCAGGTTTAATGACGGACATTCATCAATGTTTGGCACAGTATTTGTTCTCAACATACTTCAGGAAGGCCTCCTGGTATTGGGTAGTATAGGATGTCTTCTCCTCAGGATTAATATCCATCGCCTTGTCCCACTTCTTCAATGATTGGAACTTCCAGAAAGGATCAAGGATATGGGCTGAAATGTGAAGCACACCGGGCATTGGAGTGACTTCAGAATAATATTTGGACAGCTTCTGTTGTGCAACCTTCAAGGTGAAATCTAAGTCTTCCTTCCATTGTGTCTTCTTCGTTGCCAACACTCACACAATGCGATCCATGTGATCTAACATGTTATTGTAGACAGTGATGACATAATGCAGAGTAACTGTATATGTTTTCGACACCCACAGGATCTAGTATCGGAATAGCCTCAAAACGTTCATGACATACTTGATGATAGTCCATTCATCCTGTGTTCTTTGGAGTGGGCGGTAATTGCTGTATATTGGATTCATAAGCAACTCACAGGTGAGTTTTCGTAATCGGTAGGCCCACTCATACAACTCCAGAGCCGAATCATGCCGTGTGTTCACATCCATATCAGGTAGTACTGCTATTCGTACATTGGCTTTTTGACAGTCAATGAACTCGTTTAGACCACCAGGTGTCAGTGTAATCAATACAGCACGCATTCTCTGCTATGTGAATGTCAGTTTCAGGTCATTCAAAAAATGTCTTGAAATACATACTTTTTCAATTATCTTTGCCAAACCCAGTCACATAGCTGACACCTTGTTGATTCTAGCATTCCCATCATTTCGCAGTGTTTGACGCTTCCCAATGTATGTGGTATCATTCTCTCCATATTGCTGCTTGCACTCATGGGCTTCCCAAGACTTAGTGCGTCCATTGACTCTAAGACTGCTCATGAATGAACCCAAAGCAAGCAGAACGTCATGCGCCATTCATCGTATGTGGCTCCTCATTGGAGGCCACATAATACCGGAGGCATCAAGGGTTGATTGTTGTTTACGAGTCATTGAGTAATTTGAAGAAGAATTATCAGTCGTAATTCCTAGTGCACCCCTGTTGGTAAGGTCAAAATGATCCCAAACCTCCTTCAAATGTATGGCTAGCCTTGCTGCAGTATGTTGACCCGTGACCTATTAATCTTAATCACGATTAGATATAGGAAAAGGACAGGTTATCAACTGCTTCGAATGCGAGTTGTACTTCTCGCAATGCCCAGGTTTATTCCATAGAGTAAGCTACGACCAATGTTATCGATAATTTGTTTGTTGATGTCCACCCATTTACAGCTAAGCTAACTTTATTTCTTGATGGCAGTTGTTTCCTAGTTGCATCCTCTGTCACTGAGTACTCCCTCTGAGAAAGGTTGCTAAGAGTGCTGGCGGATGGAAGCACCAACATGGTGCGTAATGCATTATATGACCGTTGTAGCTCCACGTTTGATATAGTATTCCAAGGAATGTGAGCTGAAACAAATCCTAGATACGAGGTAGCGATTCCAGGTATCGTGATGAAATTCAGCAGTTAGCAACTCCTTTGCTCTCAGTTTAGAGTGTTGAGTCTGTCGATTTTGTCAATATAGATAAGATCTAACTGTCGAATATGAATTTCCTTTGCAAACTTACAATTGTAATTGCAGGACTGCCTTGTCTCTTCAATAAGTTCAATGCTGTGTCATCAACGGTTGTACTTGTCAACTCAGAACCTTCCAACTCTGCTAATTCGTTTAACTTTGCAATGTGCGCTTTGCCAGCAAGTGTTTCTGCATGGAGCTGGTCTGATGTTCTGATGGACGGCGAAGAACTTGATGACAGACAATACATATGATGCCAGGGCTGCTGGTCTCCTCAACTCTGCAGTTCAAATAGAAACGCCATGAAGACACATGTCTAGAATCGTTCTGAACAATATGATGCTTCGCGCCCAGATTTATTGAAGCCCACCAAGCGTGAAATATGATTTATGATGTAAGGTCGCTCAAATTACAAATAAAAACACGTTCATTTTTGGAAGATATCATAACCTCTTCCAACAAGGTAGTTATAGATTGGGAATCTGACATGGTTGTAAGAAGTTGGAAACTGTGTAATTCCAGTTGAGAGACTGTCAAAAGTTACATTATTGTTCAGTAGAATGCTGGTGCTCAAATATTGACTCTTGAGCTACATGCAGGACAAAAGTAAGACCTACGAGACACTGCATGCATAGTTGCAAAGTTGTATACAGGGTCAGCCAGACCGGACAATGCATTAAGGATGCCATTTAGAAAAAACTCAAGGCATTTCGTTGCTGTTCAGCTTACCGAGCCCCATAAAACCTGTGGCTACTTTGGTGACACATATTTTAATTAGGTGGTGGCGAAATTGTTAGTGGCAATTTTTGCTCACAAAGGCGGCCAATACGGTGATTATTGGTAGATGTCAATGCACAGCCGATGGCTTATGCAAGTTGCATGAACAAAGATCATTCACCCTCTGTTGATGCCTCCTTGACACCCTGTTGATGCTCTGTTGGTGCTTAGTTTTAGAACATCGTAGCGATGTTGTAACAAGCATTTTTGCCTAGGCAGGTGGCCAATAATTCAATTATGAGCTAATGTTGTAGCACAGCCCTAGCATTTTCCATGATGGAAGGGCAAAAATCGTTTACGCTTTGGTGATGGTCATGTTCAGGATGTCGTAGCGATATCATTGCAAGCATTTTTGCCTAGAAAGGTGGCCGATCATTCGAATATGGCTCAATGTCACCGCACTCCCCTCGCGGTTTCCATGATGTAAGACCAACAATCCTTCATGCTCCGATGACGCTCACTTTTGGGATACAGTAACGATGTAGTTGGGAGCATTTTTGCTTCGAAAGGTGGCTGATAGTTTGATAATTGGTTAATGTCGCCACACAGCCCTCACATTATCCAAGATGCAAGGCCAACATTCATAGATGCTCAGTTGATGTTCATTTTTAAGACATGGTAGCCATGTTGGGGAAAGCATTGTTGGGTAGAATGGCGGCTGATAGTTCAATTATTGGTTAATTTCGCTGGATAGCGGTTGGATTTTTCTAGATTCAAAGACCATAATTGTTGATGCTCTGTTGTCGCTCATTTTGTGGATGCGACAATGAGCATGTCATTTGCTTTTCTAGCTATCCCGCCGTCAAATACATTTACTATGGCAGGAGGTGAAAATGCGGCCCTTTGATTGTAGAATGTGTAAGACTAAAAATTGTTGATGCTCTCTTGACGCTCATTTTTTGGATCGGGCAATGAGAGTGTCATTTGCGTTTTCGGCTATACAACTGACCAATACATTTCCTTTGGAGTGACGTGACAATGCAGCCCTTTGTTTGTGGAATGTATAAGACCGAAAATTGTTGACCCTCCATTGATGCTCATTTTTAAGATGGGGCAAAGAGCGTATCATGTGCCGTTTCTGGTATAAGGCTCACCAATTGATTGAATTTGGAATGACATAACAATGCAGCCCATTCATTGTCGAATGTGTAGAACTAAAAATCGTTGAAGCTCCATTGATGCTGATTTTCAGGATGGGGAAACAGTCCTGTTATTACCCTTTTCGGCTATAATGCCGACCAATACCTCTACTTTGAAGTGACATGACAATGCAACCATTTGATTGTCAAATGTGTATGACTAAAAATGGTTGATGCTCTGTTGACATTCACATTGAACACATTGAAACAGCCTTCGTACACTCATTCATTCGATGCCACAAATTGTATTCTCAGTATTGACATCCATTATTGAGTTTTTACTTATTATTGTTTGCCTCTAGAAGCTTTGTGGCATCTTCATTTCTGGTCAACCTCTATGCATGTTATGTGAGTCAGGGATGACGTGGCCCTATCACATTCCTGCGCTTTCGGCTGGCACTTTATTGCATGTAGATCATTTCACTATTTCTTTGATTAATATAGCTCGACATCCTCACCTTTCTTCATCCAGCTCATTTTCGTCGATTTCCATTAACTACCATAAGTAATTTTAAATATCTCAACCATGTGCACAAGGTCTGTGCGGAGAGTTATGCAGTTGGATGTGTGGATAAATAGAGCATGGCGGTCATCACGCAGGCAGATTTGTATTGAGCAAGGATTGCTCCTTCTATGACTTGTATGACATCACTCACTTAAATATTGGTAGTATATTTCGTCACTAATTTTGCTTTTGCTTTCTCACTTAACAGTAATCGGCAAACAAAATCGAGCTTATTGGCCATCATCCAACCTGATTTGGGTTCCTAAGCTTTGGCATGGTGTGTTCGACTCTTGCACATGCATAGATGAATTACCATGTCTCACAATTTAGTTACTAAACTCAAGAAAAAGCTGACATGTAGCAAAATTGGTACTCAAGTTGTTTTTCACCAAGCTATGACATCAAAAATTACATGTTTCCTATTTATTGCGCCGAGGACACAGGAGTCATCACCATGACTTCGTCTGAATCCGAAATCTATATGGTGATTAGCTTCAGAGGCTATATGTCATACCCATCGTCTATTTTGGGTATGTACGAAACATCCATCCCCACTCGCTGCCATTGGTGACTGGCAGTTAGGTGTTTCAGGGCGTTCATCATGCCATAGAGGTGGTCTCTATTCGCACTGCTCACTCGTATTCACCTAGTCCTTGTCGTCGACAAACATTGCTGGCCACCAATACCGCTCCACTACGTTTCGTAACGTTCTATCTCTTCCACAGTGTCCACTCAGTTCATATGCAGCTTCCATTGCCTTCCTTCTCTTCTCGGTGCTTACCAATACCTTTGCTGGCAGTTCCTTGATTTTCTGTCTCTGGTAGAGTACTCCATCCAAAACAAGGTATTTTGTAGCTTCCTGTTGAAATTGCTGCATTTCATTTGAAGTCTTTCCTTCCAGCCGCTTCAGATTCCCCAGAAAATTGCCAATCTTGTTCCCTCTCCCTTTGCATTCATCCGCCAGTCTTAACCCAACAAAGGGTTCATATAATCACTCTCTCCTCATGCTGTCCGACTTTTGTTCCACCCATCTTACTCGTAAGCTTGCTTTATTGGTTTCTTTTCAATCATCCTAGTTTTCAGGCGCAGCCTCCCCTTCCCCATGCGGATGCCATGAGATGTCATCAGGACCTCTGTTCAGTCTCCTTGGAACATGTTTCATGTTGAAATCAAACAGTCATATCCCCATGATCCAGCGGGTGACTAGTGCTCCTGGCAGGACATTGGCGGGCAAGTTTAGTAGATGTACTAATATGTTAATATCTGCCTCCATGAGGAATCTGACCTGATATATGTAGTTGCGAAACTTCTTCAGTGCCTCCATCAGCCCATGACACTCATGTTTTCCCACGTCATATCACCTCTCAGCTTTGTTCCGGTGCTCGCCTTCGTAGCGACATGGGAGCCGCTTCTGATTATTGTCTTCCTGCTGCAACCTTGCCCCCAACCCCTTTAAGCTGCCATCAACTCTATCAACGATTTGCCTGGCGCCATCGCTAACGTCTAACGTCTTCAATGCAACAGCATTGCAGAGAGCCTCCTTCATGATTGCCATAGCTTCCATTTCCTCCGTCTCCCATTGAAACTCAACGTCTCGCCACAAGGTTCCAAACAGGGGGCCTACAACTATTGCATACTCGGGGATCCATAGTCGTTAGTAAGCGCAAAGTCCTACAGATGCCCTGCACTCAGTATGGCTCTCACACCAGGCTAAATTCCACACCTTGTCGAGCTTAGATGCTTGCGGCCACCGTCCCACCTCTCCGCAGACAAACCTGACGATGTTTACTCCATTCCAGCACCAGTCAGGCTTCCCACAAGAAATGGTGGCTCCAGGTCTCTTCACATCAGCAAGTATGTTATCGAGATTCTGGAGATATTCCATAAGAAACCATCGAACTCCAGGCGGCCCTTCCACCTCCTCTTCTCCATACCGACTCTTTCGGCCTTTAACTCCAAGATGGTCAATGAATATTTCCCAGATTGATACCAGGTGACTATTCAGTATTTTCCGAGATACACTGACAAAAGCTGATACCGAATTGGTAGCTCCCAGTACCACTTTGGTCACCCGATACATGCCTTCTGTAGTCTTGGAGGCCATATAGTCCTGTCTATCTTCCTGCAACATTTTTTGGTCATACCCAGACTGAAAGTCAATCAGTGAAGAATTGGGCTGTCCCACAAAGGCTCCAGAACACTCTTCCACGTTAGGCAGTATCCCGGCGTCTTCCAGTGTATGCCGATTTACGCTCACGGCAGAGTTGATTACGCGGTACTTCCCATTTCTCTTTGGAAGTAAGAAGTTAGCATTCCTGTAGGGGCCCCAAGCGAGCTCAAATAGGCCCTATCAGACTCGCTCTTCCATCATCCCTTTTCCCAAGGGATTAACTTTCTTCGGTATATGGAATACGTGATCTTTCCAGACCATTGTGACTGGTCTCCAGTCGGATACGGTGGGGTGGCTCAAGCTTGTCGCTGATTGTTCCCAGTTCCTCCCATGTCCATGAGAGAGCATATTCTCTATTTGATAGCATACCCAGAAGGCCTTCATTTTCCTGTGGCCTTGATATGTTCCCAATCCGGAGCTTGCGTAATCTCTCAGGTGTTAACCATCCCCCGCTCACTCTGTAGAGAAATTTGGGAATGGAACACTCCTCCCAGAGGCCTAGTACTGGTACGGCCCGAGCAATAACTCTTCCTCTCAAGTCGAGTCTAGCATCTGGTGTACTTTGGTACGAGAAGGGAACAGGCATCTCATTTTGTGCATCACAATTGTAGAGGGTGCGTACGCAGGCTGCTTTGGTGTTTTCGTTTATGTTGCACTTCCCTGAATCAAGGTACAATGAAATGGGTTGTATTTGACTAAGTTCTAGAGCAATGCTATTTTTAGAACCCCACACAAATGTCATGGATTCTTGCCTGGTTACCCTCCATACCTTCGCCATAGCCTCTTCTCCCATCGACCACTCTTCTGCTACCATCCTCCTACCCAGCTCTCCGACTACCAGTTCTTCCTGGTCTTCGCACTCATTCTCCAAATTCACGCCTGTTCCCATCAGCTTCCTTACCACCTTCGACAGCCCCTCTTTTCTGACTGACTGTTTCCCTTCCGTAAACATTTCCTTATCTTTCCCATTGTATACTCCTTCCACTTTCCCTGCATGTGCCCTCTTCCTATCAACCAACTTCATCTCTTCCCCATTTCGACTATTCGAGCCCTTCTCACTCCCATGTTTCCTCGCAGAACTCTCCAACCTCTTTCCTTCATCATGCCGGGTCCCATCATTCCTATTTGCCCTTACTTCAACTAGGCGTATAAGTTTCTAAAGCAGCTGGCGAATCAATCCCTCTTGTATCCCGTGAAGGTAGCGACAAACATCCCCTGCTCTGACCCATCGACGGCTGAGATGGTGATCTTGCAACTACCATCGTCCAGGTTCCTCTCCCACATTCGAGTGTAAGTTTCCCAGGGGTGACCCAAGATAACCTGTTCGGATCCAGATATCGCTAAAAAGATAAGTATTGGAATCACAATATAGTGGATGTTGATGGGCACAGACTATGCCACCTTTGTCTAATCAGACCGATTGCCATCGGCAGTGATCATCTTCCAGTCTGCATGTTTCCATTTGATATTCAACTCTCTGGCGACCTTCTCACACATCACCTATTGCACAGTTCTCACATCCACCATCGATGAGAATGTGAAGTTTCTGCCCAGGTATCATTCCAAGAACAGTTGGGGAGGCCCTCACGTCCGGATTATGGTGTATCCAGTGTGATTTCTCAGTCCGGAGAAGACAGATACGTGAGCGATTCTGGCTTTCTTTGGTGGGGCTGGGGTCCTAGCATTAACTCATCTGTCTTTGGGAACTGATACCATTTTAGTCTGTGGTAGGAGTCGATATGTCAATCCGCCAGTCTCTCTCTTGTTACAGGCTATGATAGTGTAATCGAGTTGGCTGTTTCCGTGGACTTTGTAGTTTCCAGTATCCAGGGCTAGTGCATTTTTTGGCGGCACGTTCGGAGCCTTTGGGGTGTTTGTAATCATGTTTTCGATGGTATCTGCCTAGGCCTGTTGTGTGCTGAATCGTACCGCCTTCCTGATTGTTCGCTTTTACTGGATACTAGCACTTGCCGAGACCTCAGGAAGATCTTCCTCGATACATGCCCGCTTTTCATCGCCTGTCATCACCTCGTCCATCGTCGTCTGTCTCTTGTCCACGAAGGGACATTTTGCCCCTGTGGACATGACTGCCAACAATTTTTTCCTCTCTTCCTCGCCTAAATTTGCGGCTCCCTCCTCCTCCGTCTCACTTTCCTCCTCCTTCTCTGCAGTGCTGTCACATTACCCCTCTTGTTGCTCTTCATTACCGTCGCTGAATTTCTCGATACAGTCTTCGTTGAGTTCATTGTTACCTACCTTACCTGTCGACCGACCTGAGTAGTACCCATCGATTTCCGACAGCTCTCAGGCAATCCCTGAGCGACAGAAAGTCACCTGAGTACTGGCCCTCTGAAACAGCTGAGATCATGCAATGTGCTGTTGCTGAGGCGGCTGTGCTGCAGCAGTAGTAGCTACTTCCCCTCCCAGCTGCCCTTGTCGAGATACTTTCCAGGCGTGCTTCAGCATTGACAAAATCCTTCTCTCCAGTCGATATCTGGATATCTCACCTCCATTTCCTCCTCTTGGTCCTAAGGGTAGTCTTCCACGTTCCTTGAGGTGACCTACACCTGTTTCCTAGTTGGTGCGGACATCTGGACAGACAATGCGGATGTGTCGCAGCTCATCACAATGGATAAAGGGTACTAATCCTTGCTGTGAATACTGCTGCTAATTGGGTCCTGATCAGTAGTAAGCGGGTCCCGTGGGTGCATTCAGAGGTGGGAAATTTATTGGTGTGTGCGGAAGTGGATGGTCAGCAAGGATGGCGTACACCCTGGCAGTCTGGTAGCATCCGTATCTGGGCTCGTTGGCTGTGCTCAGCTGGAAGGACCAAGGCTCGAAGGTCTTCATCAAATTGTTCATCTTTGTGTGAATCGTATTTTTGGCTTTGGCGATGGGAATTTCTTCCGTGTCTTGCTCTGGTACCAGGGTCACTTCCTTACGGATTGCCTGAAGGTTCCCCACCACTGGCATCTGCGGGACCGGAACCCCATATGGGACTAAGTTAGAAGAGACTCCCGGCACCTCCCGTGATCATTCCGAATAAAGAAGGGCAATAGCATCGGCAGTCGCACATTTGTCGAGGACAAACTTATGGAGTTTCTCGGATTTTAATGTCGAGGGGTCTCTGGGATCTACTTCGAGTTTCATTACCACTTTCCTCTCAAATCCCTTGGGAGGGCTCCAAGCAACATTTCCACCTGTGAGTACTCGGCCAATGCTCCCTTGTTAATCATAATGTGGGTGATGTTGCCATGTGTGAGGATGATGGTTTTCAGGCTGACGTTCCCACGTTCCAGCTGGTTCCTGCAAAGTCCCTCCATGTACCATCTTGTGTACATATATACCTGGCTATCAGCATGTCAGAAGGCATCCTTCAGCTCCTCTTTAATCTGCACCCAGTACTTCCTCAGGTATCCATTCATCATCTTGATCATTTCCTGGATTGTTTCAGAGCAGTAGTATGGAAATATTGTGATATCATCCTCAGCCACAAGGTTGGTCCCAGTCCGAAAGGAGAGACTTTCGTACACCTCGATCGAATTTGGTGACATCCACTCCTTTGAAGCCTGGGGCGCCAATTGTTCCTGGGAGTGGCATTTGCATCTAATCCATTGCGATGGCATGGCCCAAGGACTGAATTAATTACCTTTAATCGTGTGCATGATTGGGCGAGGCATCGGCAGAAGGTCCAGTGCTGGTGGATGATCTGCCCTGGCTTGAGGGCCCAGCACTAGAGGATGCGGTATGGCCACTGGGACCAGCAGCAGAAGTGGATTGAGAGTATTCAGTTCACATCTTGGTACAGTTTGTAGCAGTTTGGAGGTGGGATGGCGGATTAGGTGGTGAATTGGCAGTAATTGGTAATCTAAGGTCAATTGCTAGTTTGAGAGTTTTGGAACGGGGGTTAGGTCAATTGGCACTCTGTTTGAGGTGAGCTCTTTGTTTCAATCCTTTTCTTAGTCCAGCTTCACCACCTCTCACAGTCTTCTATCTTAGCTTCCTGTGAAGTCGTCTATTGTGTTCTATTCCCTGGGACTTCCCCCTACGACTAGTAGTATCCTGAATAACACAGCTCACAATCATACCAGCATCGTTGATGTCTTTTCTTGGTATTCCTTTCGGTCAGTGTCTTTCTGAGTATGGGGTTGGCCTCTTGTTTTCACTTGTGTGTTCACGTCCAGGTATATAGTCGGTGCCTGTCATTCCGGTGGTAGGTCAGTGCCTGTTGTCCCGGTGTGAGGTTGGTGCCTGTAGTCCTGGTATGAGCATGGATCCTGTCGTCCAGTCTGCAAGGTCATTGCCTGTTGTGCCATCTGCAATATCGGTGCCTACTGTCCTGCTGTTACATCTGTGCCTGTCGTCCCAGTGTTGGTTCGGTGTTCGTCACCTAGGTATGAGGTCAGTGCCATTCATCCGGTGTTAGTTTGGCGTTATTACCTAGGTGTTCATCCTAGTATTATGTCGGTGCCTTTCATCTGATGATAGTTTGGCGCTATTTCTTACATAATTGTCCCGGTATTAGGTTGGTGCCTTTGGTCCAATAATTGTTTGCCACCATTTCCTCTGTGTTTGTACCGGTATTAGGTCAGTGCCTTTCTACTTAGCGGTGTCGATGTACCCAGCTTGACGCATCTGGCATTCCAATCCAACATTGTTACTATTGTCTACTTGTTGCTTCTTTCCATATTCGCGCATATTAGCTAGTAGGGGTCTTTCCCACCATTCCGTACTCGGCTTTCCAAACCAGAATTCATGTTTCGGTTCCATTTGTGGAGAAACTGCGGGGCGAGAGGACAGAGAGCTTGTCACCAACACTCTGCCGCACCTTTCACAGCTTCCAAATGGAATTGGTGACAAAGAGCAGTTCTGGCTCGAGAAGCATAGGCAGAGTGTGCAATGGTATGGTACTAACCACTTGGGAGGATACACCCAACTGTGTGGATCCACCTGGAGTCTCGGAAAGAACGTGTGCGATCAAAAAGTTGGAAAGCTAAAGTGTGTCATTTATTCCATAATCAGATGAGATGATCTGACATTCAAGATACAATGCAAGCTCTCTACCCCGAGGTCTCCCGAATATATACTACCTGTTACTCCGTCCATCTCCCCTACCACTGTATCTCCATAGATCTGCCGTCGCTCAGGCCATTCCCGTCATCCCTGTATTGCCATACAACTGCCATCACTCAGTCCTCTACTAAGCTGAGTGGCAGTGGTTGTGAGAAACGGATATTCTCCCCACAATGTGACAGGCGTCATCATTGGAGCAGAATACAATTGCAAGACTCCTCTTTGAAGCTTTCTGGCAAGAATTTTGGTGTGTAGGAAGCTGCTAGCAATCAAACATGCAATGTTTGGAAATGCCTTTGCAACAAATGCTGTGAAAACCGCCCAGATTTATTGTTAGTTGTATGTGGAAATTGCCATGATTGATCCAGCCCAGAGAACCTCAGACCCGTGACATATCTACACTTTAGTTGTAAATAAATGATTTTAATGATTGTTTTCATCACTGTCAGTCTGCATCAGGCACTTCGAAAGATTACTAACTGCCATGCAGCAACGGCATACTGCGGCAGGTCTTCAATCGACTCCATTTATGCACTTTGAATCTGGTCACCTAATGAGATCTGGACAATTGTCATCTGGCTATTGGGGAGGAACAGGTTTACATGCCGCATGAACGTTCACGAGGTATGTTCAAAGATTTCATCATGTTTGATTGTTGTCTTGACGATCGATTTCAAAGTACAAGTTCCAATTTGCTGTAACATCAGCAAAATGTATTTTGGTCACTGGCAGTGTCTGAGAGTGTCTGAGAGTTGTCGGACCAGAATCCCAGGATGGTGAAATCCCTGAGTATACTGGACCGATGCAGTGGCCTTCAGGTGAACCTGGGAGCACCAGGTAGCGCCAGCGACAAGTCTGGGTGTGCCGACCACAAGCCTGGGAACACCTGGGAGTGCCGGCGACAAGCCTAGAAGTGCCGACTACAAGCCTGGGAGCACATTCAATTACTGTAGAGCAGTGTGGGAAAAACATCTTCTTTGGGAACGCTGCTGGTGCGCCTGGAAAATGATAGCTACTACTTATTGTTCAACAATTTTTAAAACTTATATATTCAGGTTGTATTCCGATCTACATCAGCAAAATGTATTTTCACCACTGGAAACCTGGAGGAGTGTCTAAGAGAATGTGGAGTGTAAACTTAGATGCGTCAATTTCAGGAGGGTATTGGACTCTAGGAGTGCATTCTGGCCGGCTTGCAGAGTAACTGAGATCTCCTATAAGTGGTACAGGAGTACCATGGGAGTGATTCTAATAAGTTTGGGAACACCTCGGAGCGCCCGAGAGAACTTTGGGTGCACCTGGGAGCACCTGGGAGCGCCGGCGACAAGTCTGGGAGCACCGGCGCCAAGTCTCGGTGCACCGACAATCAGCCTCAGAGCACTGGCGACAACTCTGGAATCACCTGGAATCACAGTAGAGCAGTCTGGGAAAAACATCTTCTTTGGGCATGCTGCTGGTGCACCTGGGAATCATACCTACTACTTATCGTTCAACGATTTTTAAAACTCATGTATTCAGTTTGTATTCTCATCTATGTATCTATATAGCTACCCATCTACAGACGGTATATCTGGACTGGCTGCAGGCTGTGCTTGAGAGCAATTCGAGGTATGCCTGAAAATGATGATTGAGTGAACTCAGAGAAACAGTATGAGGCTGCGATCGAGTCACTTTGGAGATGCACTTGGAGGCGGGAATCCAGAGTATTTGGAGATACACTTGGAGGCTGTGATCAAGCGAGTTTGAAGATGCACTTAGAGGCCATGATTGTGGGAACTTCCAGGCCGTAATCGATTGAGTTTGAATGAATACTTGGAGGCAGATGATGGACGGCGCGCCGGGTGCTGAAACTCTATTCATGCGTTAGCTAACTCGCAACCGTGGGAATCCAACAAGGTCACTTTCCCATTGAGCTCTCATGAAGAGCTAGCTGATGGCGGTCGATCGTATAGGGAGATACGCCGGAAGCTGAAACTTTATTCAGCGGTCAACTCGTAATCATGAGAATGAAGGGAAGACAAAAAAACTTTGGTGTATGCTGTACTTGGTGTCAACTCATGCTCATGGCATGGAGAGAGATGACATAACTTTGTATTCTGCAATGAAGATTGAGTTGTGGATGAGAAAGAGAGAGATGGGGGATGAAGATGAGAATGATGTGGAGCATATGAGCGGATATGAGAAATCAGGGGTACGACATGCCTGATTGGGTTGGGAAGACCTCGTATCGGTGTAATTCCACGCCGGATTCGGACTCATACCTGCCTTTTCAGGGATGGTACATTGACTCGCACACGAAATATTCTTAAGTCCCAGTTTCTCATGATAATTTCCCCCATCTCCTCTCATCTCTCTCTTTCTTGTCCTGAACTCTACCATCACCTAAGAACACGAAGTTAAGTTATCCCTCTCTATCTCTTCATCCAATGATCAAGAGTTAACACCAAGTACAGCATACACCAAGTACAGCACACACCGAGTACAGTATACACCGAGTACAGTATACACCAAGTACAGTATTCACCAAGTACAGCATACACTGCGTACTGCATACACCTCATACTGCATCATCCCAAGATCGACTGTCTTTAGCTCCCAGCCAGTCTCTCATCTCTCGGCAGACCATGTTGTACTCAATTCTCTACATTCTGACAATTACGAGTTAACCAATGAATAGAGTCTCAGCTTCCGTCTCGCCTCCCTCCCGAACTACCGCCTCCAGATTAATCGCCTCCAAGTGCTCCTCCAATCTCGCTTAATCACGGCCTCCAAGTTGGCATGATCATTGGCTCCAAGTGCATGTCCAAACTCGCTCTATCACAATCTAGGAGTGCATCTCCAAGTTCACTCCATCACGCCCTCCAAGTGCATCTCCAAACTCCCTGGATTACGGCCTCCCATCGCTTCTCCAAACTCACTCGATCACGGCCTCGGAGTGCATCGCTAAGTTCACTCGATCAGGATGTAGTGAAGTGGTGGAGCTAGAAGGCAGAGAGCCCATCATCAACATTCCACCGCACTTTGCATGGCATCCGAAGGGAATTCTTCAGAAAGTGCAGTTCTGGCTTGAGGAGCGTTGGAAGAGGGTGAGAGGATATGAAGGGATACACAGTCATGATGAACCACACAAATTGCGTGGATCTATGAAAGCTGGGCAAGAGTGCATGGGGACCAAGAAGCTGGGAAAGATATAGTTTGTATTGTGTATATTGAGATGATATCCATCTACCACGGGGTTACCCAAATATATACTCCCTGTCACTCAGTCCATCTCCGTTATCCCTGTATCTCCGTACCCCCCCGCCGGCTTCCCCCTGCCAAACTGAATGGTGGTGGTAAGAAACTGATTTTTCCACCACAACGGCCTCCAAGTGCATCTTAAAGTTCTCTCTATGGGCATCTCCAGGTGCTCCTCCGCATATGCTCGAGTACCGTCTGCAGCCAGATTTACTGTATGCATATATATAGAGACTAAAATAATGCATGCCCTATTGTGATGTAGCGAATCTCATGACTGTAACAAAGACAAATATGATATTCGACATGCCTCGTGGTTATGGAACTGTACGAACCACTGCTGTGAGAATGCAGCACCAAGACTCCCGCAGAGCTGGGTACAGGTCTCAGCTGCTCTCGAAATCTCCGTCAGACCTGCGCAGAGGTCTTGGCTACTCTCAAAGTCTCCTGCAGACCTGCGCAGAGATCTCACCTTCTGCAAAATTTGACTATTCCATAAGTCAAATCTCGTAGCATCCTGAATGCCCCTCCATAACTGCAGGTGCTTCCAGGAGCACCTGAGAATGCTCTTGTAGAGTCTGAGAGCACGCTGCTTAGCTCCAGGGGGGCCTGCGAGCATGTCGAGGTATTCTGGAGCACTGGTGACGACGACCGGTGTGTCTTGGAGGTTTGCGTGTGACTTCCAGACCGATTTACATTTTGCTCTTGGACCAAAATTGAGAATCGTATTCAGTGGAGATACTTTAATGGCACATGACAAATGGCAATGAACGATAGATCATTGAGTGATTAAATCAACCCGACTTCATTGCACTCATTCTGATCACCATCCACCGTTGTCTGTCAGCCCGGAATATAGGCAAGTTTACTGTCCCACCAGAACTTTGTCCAGGAGGTGGAGCACAACGTTACAGCAATGTAAGAAACAGCAATCACACTGTGGATAATGCATATGCAGATGTACTTAGTTGCCCCAATGCAGAGTTTCATTCTTCCTTGCCAGATGCTCAATCCAAAATGATAATCAATATCGGTAGCATGATTCACCGCAGGATTCTCTCAACTGGTACACACCCAGCAATGGCACAACCTCATAATGATCAGGGCAGCAATGAAGAGCACTTCCTTCTTTACATCTGGAAGGAGCTGTTAGAGCAGCCCAACTATTCTATCAATCATCTCAGCAGCGTTGTTGCTGCTACAGAAACTAGCATGTGATGCTCATCTGTTCTGCCTATGGCCAGGTCTGCCATCACCATCAGCCGCCAGCCCATCACCCGCAGCCACAGCAACAACAATAACATCTTCAACATCTCCAACATCGTCAGCATTGAGAATACAAAATTAGTTGATGGAGGTAGGATTGTAGAGGGTGCAATGTTGCTTCGAGGTTAGAAATGGTATTGGTGAACAAGTTTAGGATTACCTTTGTGCACTATGTTGTTCTAGGTTTCGTCTATATATCATGATAGTAGTAAATGTAATAGAACTGATGGTTTACCGAAGTTTGATCTCAAATGCATTGAATCATAATCGTAATGATGCAGCACTGTCCCACAACGGTTGAACAACCGCAAGGTACTGAACAATCTTGTATCAACAAAGTAAACTATCATAAATCACTTCTGTGTGGTTACTGTCATTGGTCAATTCAAAACATGACTGTATTTGTATACCAGAACTACACGCTTTATTCAAAGTACATTGCGAGGACCATCATCATCGCAAGGACAATTCGAATTGGGCAACTTAGGAGTATGTTAAGAGAGGATTTGTGATCATGCCAAAGGAAGTGTAAACATTTCATCAGGTGCTCATTGTCACATTCGCAAAAGTGGGTACACTGATAGTGACTTTTGAAAACAGCATTGCAACAACTCACAGAGCACTCTGGAATGCCAAAGCAATGCCATATTTCAGGCAAAGAACAATTTCATTTTTTTGAATTTATGGGTACAATAAACTAAATAATTTTATAAAGGAAATTTAAGTTTCACTAATGGATGGTTATGAGTTACAGTTGTGCTTGATACAGGCACATTACAATAATGCCCTTGCAGGACATCTGGATTGCACAAAGGTCTTTGACCTTCTAAACTGAGAAGACTATGGGAAGAAGAAGCCAAAGCAGCTTGAACAGTACATAAGAAACTGTTATAGTTGTCAGAAGTCCTGAGATTTCGGACAAGTGACATTTGGGGTCCTTTGACAATCATCGGTACTGGAGATACGATGGGATGATATTTTCTATGATATTGTAGTGTGATTACTGTAGTGTGAGGTGTTTGATGCAATTTGGTTAGTAGTGGATTGACTCTCCAAGATGCGACATGTCTTTCCCTGTCACACCTTGATGGATGCTGCAGGATTAGCCAAGTTATTTCTAATGGAGGGGGATCAACTGCATGGACACCCAGTAATGATTGTTTCAGATCAAGGACCTTAGTTTGCCTCAACAATCTAGAAACAATAATGTAGCCACTTGCAAATCAACCAGAGACTGTCGACAGCCATTCACCCACAGACATATGGCCAGATGGAGTGGATGAATGCCATAATGGAACTGTACCAATCAGTATTTGTTAATCACCAACAGGATGATAGGGTGAAGTGGCTCCCAATGGCTGAGATTGCTGCAAATAATGGGACATCCGAAACAGCAAAGTGTATACTGCTTTTTGCCATTCAACATCAGCAAAAACTAAATTTCCTGCATTAAGTATATTTGGTTTATTGTACCCACAAACTCAAAAAACTGAAATCGAGATTTCCCTGAACTAAGATATTCCATTACTGTTCTAGACTGTTCTTCGAGTCATCGCAATGCTGTTTTCAACCGTCACGACCAGGCTACCCACTTTTGCAAATGTGACAATGAGCACTCAATGAAGGTTTTACACTTCTTTTGGTAATATCTTAAATCATCTCTTGCCATACTCCTACATCACCCAACTAGATTTGTCCCTGCAATGATGACAGCACTTGCTCTACATGTTTAATGAAGCATGTAGTTCTTGTTCTTCAAGACCGTTATGGCAAAATGCGACCAAGGATAGTTATTACGGAGAAGTCGTTCACGATATTTGATTTGTTAATACAAAATCATTAGTACTTTGCAGTTCAACAGTCGTGGGAGAGTAATGCATCATGGTGAGTATGATTTCATGTGTTCGAGATCAGACTTCAGTAAACTATCATTTCTATTACATTTACTACTATTATGATATATAGATGAAATCTAGAATAAAATGGCAAACAAAGAAAATCCTGAATCTGATCACTGATACCATTCCTAACCTCCAAGTGACATTGCACCCTGTACAATCATAATTCCATCAACTGATCCCGTATTCTCAATGCTTGTCATGTTGGGGATGCTGGTGATGTCATTGCTGTTGCTGTTGCTGTCGCTGCAGAAGCCAGGCTGGCTGCTCCTGGCGATGGCAGACCAACCCATAGGCTGAACAGCTGAGAATGGCATGGTAGCTTCAGTAGCAGTAACCAAGCTGCTGACATGATTAAAAGCATTGTTGGGCTGCTCTTTCAGCACCTATCATTGTGAGGTTGTACCATTGCTGGATCCATACCAGTTGAGTGGATCCTTCAGTAAATCATGCTGTGGATATTGTGTATCTTTTTGGCTTGAACCACTGGTGAGGAAGAACAATCATCCGCATCGAGACGACAACATACATCTGCACATGCTTTATTAACCACATGAGTAATGTTGCGTGTATCGCGCTGATGCTGTGCTCCACCTTCCGGACCAAACTCTGGCGGAACCCTAAACTCACCTATTTTCCAAGCTGTCAGACAATGGTGGATGGCTGTCACAGTCAAAAGAATGAATGTCAGGTTGATTTAATTAATCAATGATTTATTGTTCATTCCCATTTGTCATATGCCATAGAAGTATGTTTGGTGAATGGCATCCACAATTTCAGTCACTGCAAATTGAAACGTGCATGGCTACATTGATTGTCAAGACAATGAGTAAACAAGAAGCGAACTGTGAACTTACCTCACGAACATTTGTGGGGCATTTAATCCTGTGGGTGGCCCTTAGCCAGGCTACCATTTTCGGGGTCTCTGTAAGCAACTATTTTCGAAATCTGTAATTAGAGTCGATTGAGATCTTGCAGAAGTGTACCATTGCTTCATAGAAGCAACTAATCTGTGCGAGAGCTTTATGCACAATGTCAGTGACAAAAACAATGAATGAGATGATCCATTTACCACTGGAATGTAGGCATGTAGAGGGGCTGAGTTTCTCTGGACTTGATCAATTCTGGCGATTTCCTCATACCACCAACTATGAATCTTGGCTGTCTGCACTGCATTTGGGGCAAAGGGATTCACAAACATTGCATAAATGATAGTGATAGGCATCACATGTGCCATGACCATCGCTGCAATGCCTCAGAGAGTTGTCTGGGCGTTGTACTATGTCCCAACGATGAGGCCTGTCACATCGTCAACAAAGTGCTTATATCTACACTGATTTCCAGCTGTCCATGCAACCACATACTCAGTGGCTTCGTTTGAATACATGATGTAGTTGATGTATACATTAGCGGGCGGATTCAATCATTCAAACGCTGAATCAGATACCATCTTCAATGCCAGTGGCACAGGCTCGCAGTCATACTCCTCCTACGGAACGATATATACCTTCCACCACACAGAATGTAGAAGTTGTGCCGACATAGAACTTCATTGCGTTACCGCAACTTATTCTCCAAGGGTTGACGGGAAGCAATCTTTTGATGGCTGCTTGCCTATTGCTTTCCTGGATGGTTACTGAAGAGGCTTGTCATCAGGTTCTGAATTGTCACCTGGACCATCATTGTAATTCTTGGGTATTATGCTGGGATTGTCATCAAGATCCTTGTCGTGGATTGATTGTCGGTTTCTACTGCTACTTGCTGGAAGAGGAGGAGGAGGAGAGGTGCGGCACCGTCTTGTCATGATTTAAAAACTCAGCAAGGAATAAGTACGAAAATGTTAACAGAGTGAATACAGAAAATGTGAATAAAGGTAGAGTAAATGAATCATAGTGTGACGTATAGGCAACAAAGCATTGATATGATTAAAAGCATCATTGTGATATGACTTTTTACTGTGTCCACAATTCAAGGATCTTGGCTTGTCGTGCCACCCACAATTTTAACTCCTTGGATGGAGGCAAACTTGGAAGTAAGAATGGCAGGTGACAAGCCTGCCGCAGGGTTTTTGATTGGCTTCCTTTGACAAAAATTGTAATCGCAATGTGTTACAAAGCATTTATGTATCAGTAATCATTCCGGCTGACTTCTGTAGGGTAAAGATACTGAGCTACCAATCATATAATAGCCATACACCGAGTGCTATCGCTGCCACTATACCTTTCCCAAAAGCACTTGTCACGATTAATCCCAACATCATGAACTCTCATCCCAGGCCTTCATGCATGAGTATGTATAATGTAATACTAACATAAACAAAACACCACAAAGCGACCCAAAACCTCTTCAACAAACTCCAAATTATCACCCATCCATCCACCCTCCAAAGTGCCAGAAACTACCCCCCCACAATGCAAATCATTGAACAACCATCCAGCTAGTACATTCCATACTGACGATGAATAATTTGCAGCTGTACGGCAGCATGTAAACTTCCCATTGGCCAAAGCGCTTGCTGCAGGAGGATTCACAAGGTGATTGTACTCACATAGCCAAGCCACATACTCGTCAGCAACAATGCATTGCTCGTAATCAGCAAAGAAACAAAAAGTGCAGTATCAGATGTCTTCAAGATCTCGGTGCTATCTGATATTTGCCTATTGAAGTTTCCTTTCACACTTTTGAAAGCCTGCTTTTGTCATCGGGAAGCTTCTTGGATTTGGCCGCTGCATCTCAGCATCATCATTCTATTCCTCCCTGGTATCTTCGCTCATATCCTCCACTGGAGGTAGGATAATGTCATTCAGAGGAAGATAGCTGTGGCCACCATGTATAGGCATCTGGTCATCTGCTGTGCCTTGGGCTTCTTGGCGCCAATAAATGATGCAAAAATACATTCGGTTGTTTAATTTCATCACCACCGTTACCCATGCGGCAGCAGTATAGTTATCAAAGATTGGGGGAATGTTTGGGGCATATGGATCACCATCTCAATTAGGCTCCTCCCCACTGCCCCGAAGCTGTCAGATTTTCCGGCTGGTGTGTGGCAGACCGGCCATTACAGCATTTACGATTGACAACATGGTGGTATCAATGGTTGATGTAACTATTGCAAGTATTGATTCATCATTCCCAGGCCAGAGCCATGAGAATAGTTGAGTATTGTGTTCACCCACCCTCTTCCCAGCAGTGTCACGATCAACATAGCTGATGGTATGGATAAATGGGTCAACAAGGAAATCGGTTGAGGCGTCGCAATGCACCATTATTGGAGAAGACCTGAAACCGAAGATTTCTTCCTTCTCATCTTCGGTATCTTCCCATCATCATGAAGAGCAAAAGCCACATCGGGGAGATGAAATACACACCAATGTGCACGAGGTTCCACTTCCTAGTCGCAGTTTCATAGAGCATATTATTCCCTTCGTGAACGCCACTCTCCACAAACTTGTCCAGTGCTGCCTTCAGTTTCTGGCCATCGAGGTTAGTCTTGTCTGCCATGTACTGTTGCCCAAGTGGACTTTTAGACACCAGATCACTGAATTGACTAATGCAACATTCGATTAGGCGATCCCATTGCTCCGGGCCAGCTCCATCCTTGTCCATGATGCTTATGGACTGGGCAATCTCACAGATGCGCTCCCTGACTTTATTATCTATCTGTTGTGTTTTCAGGGAACCCTTATCGTGCCAAATCCCCATAGTATCTGCTGCCCATCGGCAGGCTCCAACACTAGTATTATTGACCCAGACTCGGACTTGTAGAGTCAGGATCTGGATTGCATTAGCATCTGTGAAGACTGTTCTCGGCAACCAGAAGGCATCAAATTACAGTATAGGTTCTCAACGGTGGTAAATGGTTGTGCAGTGGATATCAAATGCTTTTTGATCTATACAAGCATCGTGAGTGTTGAATATATTGTCAAGGGTGGTGTAACGCAGTAACAGAGGTAAGGAGGGTGTATCGAAGGTTTTGGAGATTGTAAGTAATGTGGGCAGGCACGGCGAATATTGCTATGGGCTTGGAGGGTTTTCTTGATCTGGCGGCATCATCTTGGCTGCAATTCAGCTAGAAAATACTTTGCTTAGCATCATCTAAGCACCCTGATTTGTCGACTGAACGTATAAGTTCATCACAAAGACAACTAAATGCATGCTGTGCGGTCAAATCTCACAGGTTTGTCTTTGCTGTTGTTCTTGTACCCAGCAATGACGTCGCTGGGTCAGTATCTACGGAGAATGCAAAGTTCATGTAAGGTATCAACTTAATAAAACGTAACTACTATATATCAATCAATGGGAGTAGGAGGGTCTTATTAAGGTGCAAACAATCACTCTAACAAGCTAATGGCAGATGCGGTATGCTTTGCAACATCCAAGTTATGTTGAAATTGAGAGAGCGGTCAAACACTTTGTAAATGTGTAAAGAAGGATGCAAGAAATTCTATAAGAGTGGTAGCACACATAATTGAAAAACGTATGTTGAGGTGGAGCGTATTCCGAGGACCAGCCAGCTTGCGATGGTACGAGTACCTAAAAGACCATCAAAATACTTCTTAACCTTGTTGAATCATTTCTTTTGCTAACGAAATATGAATCTTTGTCAACAATGTCTTTACTACTCACAGACATACTCCTATAGCAGCGCTTACATCGCTCACCTGTGTCTTGAGAACAAAGACAGGATAGTATATGTATCAGCTGACAAACTGCCAGATGATTGTGTTGCGATCAAGCAGAATAGTATTCTACTTCTATTTGGTCATGAACAGCATTGGGACACTTTTCTTCACCCTTCCGAGGATGATTCCAGTGATACTGAAGCTGACAGCAAGAATGAGTGTATCAGTCCCGAGCAATCTCCAGTTTGGACATGTATTGATGGTGCAGCACACTTGAATAACCATCAAGCCAGAAGCCGATTAGTAACCAGTATTTTGATATCTTGGATGATGAAATTAATGTATGGTTACTATTTTCTTGTCAGGAGGAGTATCGATTAGTGCACTGGTGAGTCAAACATAACATGAGTTGAGCTGCTATCAACGAACTTTTCAGGAAGCCTACAATAGCAACCATCAGCAACATCACTTTGTCCCACACTGTATTGAAAAGGTTGAATGATATGTCCTATGTGATGGGTATCAAATTTTGGAAATCCGGAAAATTGTGTTACAATTCTTTGCCTAATCCAAACAACCTTCGTGACAATGATTACACATGTTTTTTTGACCACAATCCTGTTGAATGTATTAAATTCCTCATTCAACAGCCTGTGTTCAGGTAACATATGCCATATACTCCAGCAAAGGAATTCAAATATGCTTTGGAACGTATCATCTCAGAGGTGAAATCAACCGAGTGGTGGCAGAATGAACAGGTACATTAGTCGAATTTTGTCGTAGCTACAATGATTTCAACTCCTTCAATAGCTATCATGGCTGCTTGGAGCTACAATTGTCCCTATATTCAGTAGTTCGGACTAGGCACATCATCCAAACCATTCCGGCGAGAAGTAGACATGGTCAGTTTATTTGAGTCTCAGAAACATGGACTCGACAATTAGCTCAAAGACTTCCAGTCTTGCCAGCATCCATGTTGCCCTGCTTTCCGTTCCTCCAAAATATCACTGTCAAGAACCTGGAAATATAACGGCAGTGAAGGAACAACAAATCCACAATCTAGTGGTTTTAAGCAAGGTCTTTGAGCTTGTTTTTCGTCCTCTTGATGCGCTTTTCAACACTGGAACGCTTATGCTTCGTGTGGACGGTCAGATACGCCAATGTTATCAGGTCATCTATGCATGAATAGCTGACCACTTCGAAAACATCTGCTTGCATTCAAGCAAGCAGCCCCATGGGCCTGTATGCAAAACACGGTCAATGTTGTTTGGAGAAGGGAGTTCATCGTCATGGCAATTGACAGACCATCAGCTATGCTTTCAAGAAGAAAATACTCACGACCCAAGGACATGAGATGTAGAAACAGAAAGCAAGACAATATCTCGAAGATCGAGCAGTTGGATCCTGAGAAGACATCTTCTGGATTATGAAATACATCTCTCCGATGACTATTATCATACCTGATATTCTTCATGCTGTCAATCTCTGTATGCCTAAGCATTTGATGGACTGGGTAACATCCTTCCTTGAACAACAGTCCAGGATCGACATATTCAACCAGCTCTGGGTGATGATGCCTCCATATCCTGGCGTTCCTCGATTCATCGAGCCATATAGCCAGGTCACTCAATGGAGTGATAAGGAGATGAAAGCACTCGGGTGTACGATTGTTCCAGTTTTTGCGGTTACTCATTTACACTGTTTGGTGAGCCCAAGAATTCTCTTTACAGAAGCCCTGTTCTGCGTCAGGAACTTTGTGTATGGTCACCTTATGGAACAGTACCAGTACCATACTGAGGCCATGATCGAGTACTTAGAGAATTATCTGAAGGAGTTTCATTGGTAGAAGGATGATTTCAGTTGATTCTGTCGCAGGAAATCTACAAAGAAGGTCTCGGAAGCCCAGAAAAAGCAGCTAACTTGGGACAAACAGCAGGAACATGAGAGTGAACCCGCTTCGAACAATCATTCTGCAGCTGGACATCATCATTGCCTTAATGCAGATGACTGACAGATGAAGTCTAAAATTGCACAACATTTTCTGGACGAATCAGATTTCAACATTGTGTAGACCAATCTCCTGAACCACTTCGCTGACCTTATCCACCAGCTTGGCAACCTCTTAAATGTAAGCTCTGAACTCCGAGTCAAAGTGATGATAGATCTGAAACAAGCATACCAGCAATCGAATTGTCATGAGGCTGCCATTCAGATTGTGCATACAAAGGTCTGAAAGAAGATGTTTCAGTATTGAGAGCTGAATGCAAATGCAGCAAAACAATGTCGCAATGATGACATGCCTCTACCCCAAGTGCCTATAAAGGATATCATGAAAACCCCACGACCAGAAATCAAGACCCTTGTTGACTTGGCCAAGTGGTGTGCAATGCCAACAGGGGAACTGCAGAATTACATTGCTTGATGATTTCAGTAGTGTTAGCAATGGAGCCAGGTTACCCAGCTTTGGTCCGGGTTGGAACTAGAACCGAAACCCTGGGCCGGGTTATGAACCGCCAAGGAACCTGCCCAACTGTCTTGGTGGAGTTGTTACCCAGACCGGAAATAAAACCGTGGGTTTTTGGCCGAGCTGGAACTGGACCACGGTTCCAACTATATGGTTCCTACACCTTTGGCTTCAATTGAGTATTTGAGTTCTGATCATATCGTGACATGGTCAATATGTAGATAGTACAGTTTTATGCACTCTCTCACCTCCCGCTTACATATTTGCGATCCAACCAATATTCATAGAATCGCTGTGAAATAAGGGTAAATTTCAAGCGAAATTCATGGGTTTTCAATCGTGACTCAACGAATATTGGTCAAATCGCAAATCTGAACACGGGGGGCGAAAGAGCGTATGAAACCGCACCATTTATATATTGATTTTGTGATGATATGATCAGAACTCAGATACTTAATTGGAGCCAAACTTGTGATGTTCAAATGCCGGGTTTTTGGTGGTACAACCGGCCCAATTGCAATGGTCCGGGTTTTTGTATGGTAAGACCCATTGCAACGGTTGGATTCTGGGTCTGAACCGTAACCGGAACCGACCCGGGAATTTGGAACCATTGCTAACACTAGTTTTAAGATATTTGCTACCTTCACAGACTCCATCGATGACAATTAGTACTTCGGTCATCTGAATCAGCCAAAATACATTCAGTTCAACACCACAGCAATTCCGGTGACATCTTTTCAATGCAACAACCACGCTATTCATACTTTTTGTTGCACTTGGTCCACAAAGTGGAGAAAATATAAGACACCAACCAATGATACAGTGCTTTTCTAGATGGGGACGAGTCCAGACATGCACTGTTAGTGGACTGCAGGACGCATTTCTGCACAGTTGAAGTGTTATTCCATTGTCGTTGATGCTGAATCCAGCGTTAAAGGGCTTCTGGCCTTGGTTCAGATGTTTGCAACAGGGCCTATTGGTCAGACTGCTGGTATATCGATTCTCAAGGAGAGACATCAACCACCAATGTAACTCTTGCATAATGGGGGCTCCCATTGTAAGCTTTTTTTCGGTGTTGGAACAACTTATATCGCCAGCATAAGTCCGATCAAAGGAGCTGTACACTTTCTTCCGCTGACACCCCAACCCGATAGCTTGCAGTGGTACTTGAGCAATACCATCAGCGAAATGTATTCTAGTCACTGGAAGCCTCCAGTAGTGTCTGAGAGGATGTGGAGTGTAAACTTAGATGGGTCAATATCAGGAGAGTATCAGACCCTAGGAGGGTATTCTGGCCGGCATTCAGCATAACTGGGATCTCTGATGACTGGTACAGGAGTACCATGGACATTATTGTGATATGTTTGGGAACATCTGAGAGCACCGGAGAGAACTTTGGGTGCACCTGAGAGCACCTGGCAGTGCCGGCGACAAGTCTGGGAGCACCCCGAATCACAGTGCAGCAGTCTGGGAAAAACTACATCTTCTTTGGGAATGCTGCTGGTGCACCTGGAAATCATAGCTACTACTTATCGTTCAACAATTTCTAAAACTCATATATTCAGTGTGTATTCTCATCTATGAATCTATGTATCAATGTATCTATGTACCTATGTATCTATATAGCTACCCATCTACACACAGTATATCTGGACTGGCTGCAGGCGGTGCTTGAGAGCAATTCAAGGCGCGCCTGAAAATCATGATAAAGTGAACTCAGAGATACACTCCTAGGCCGTGATCAAGCGAAATTGGAGATGCACTTGGAGGCGGTAATCGAGTGGATCAAGACATACACTTGAAGGCCATAATGGAGTGTGTTGAAAGATACATATGGAGGCCGTGATCGAGGGAACTTCTATATGCACTTCCGAGGCCGTGGTCGGGTGAGTTTGGAGATGCACTTGGACCCTGTAATCGTGCGAGTTTGGAGATACACTTGGAGGCTGTGATCCAGCTGGCTGGGAGATGGACTTGGAGGCCATGATCGAGCGAGTTTGGAGATATGCACTTGGGGGCCGTGATTATGCTAACATGGAGGCCGTAATCATGTGACTTTAGAGATATAATTGGAAGCTGCAATCGCGCAAATTAGGAAATACACTTGGAGACCGTGATCGAGCGAGATTGGACGAGTACTTGGAGGCAGTCGATGGACGGTGCCCTGGGTGCTTAGCCTCCATTCAGCCGTTGGCTAAGTTGCAATGGTGGGAAAGTTACAACGTAACTTTACCTTTGAGTTTTCATAGAGAGCTGGCTGACGGTGGTCGATCGTTTAAGGAGGCACGCCGGAAGCTGAAGCTACATTCAGGGGTCAACTCATAATCGAAAAGAGTCAAGGGAACACAAACAATCTTGGGTGGATGCTGTACTCGGTGTTTGCTGTACTCGGTATATGCGGTACTTGGTGTATGCTGTACTCGGTGTATGCTGAACTCAGTGTCAAGTCATGATCAAGGCATGGAGAGATAGAGAGGGATGACTTAACATTGTGTTCTTGTGATGATGGTAGAGATGGCGACGAGAAAAAAAGATGAAGGATAAAGATGGGAACACTATGGAGGATACAAGCGGATATGGGAAATCAAGGGTACAACATCACTGATTGAGTTTATAAGACCTCCTATCAGGGTCATTACCCGCCGGATTGCAACACATACCTGCCATTTCGGGAATGGTAAATCGGCTTGCAGACAAAATTCTCTAAGTCCCACTTTCTGAGAATGATTAGCTCAATCTCCTCTCATCTCTCTCTTTCTTGTCCTCAACTCTACCATCACCTAAGAACACAAACTTAATTCATACCTCTCTATCTCTCCATGCCATGATCAAGAGTTGACACCGAGTACAGCATACACCGAGTACAGCATACACCGAGTACTGCATACACCGAGTACAGCATCAACCTAGTACAGCATCCACTGAGTACAGCATACACGGAGAACAGCATAAACCGAGTACAGCATACACCGAGTACGGTATACACTGAGTACTGCATACACCGTGAACTGCATCATCCCAAAATCCACTGTCTCCCGCTCCCAGCCAGTCTCTGATCTCTTGGCAGACCATGTTGTACTCGATTCTCTATATTCGCTCAATTACAAGTTAACCACTAAATAGAGTCCCAGCTTCCATCGCGCCTCCCTCCTGAACTACCACCACCAGATTGACTGCCTCCAAGTACTCCGCCAATCTCAGTCGATCATGGCCCCCAAGTGCATCTCCAAACTCGCTCGATCACGGCCTCCAAGTGTATCTCTAAAGTTGGATGATTACGGCCTCCAAGTTCGCACGGTCATCGCCTCCAAGTGCATATCTCCAAACTCAATCGATCACTGCCTCCAAGTCCATCTCCCAGCTCGCTCAATCACAGCCTCAAAGTGTCTCTCCAAACCTGCATGATTATGGCCTCCAAGTGTATCTCCAAACTTGCTTGATCACGGCCTTCAAGTCCATCTCTCAACTTGCTCGATCACAGCGTCCAAGTGTATCTCGAAACCTGCACGATTACAGCCTCCAAATGCATCTCCAAACTTGCTCGATCACGGCCTCCAACTGCATCTCTAAACCCGCGGGATCATGGCCTCGGAGCGCATCACTATGTTCACTCGATCACAGCCTCCATGCATATCTCCAAATACACTGGATTACGGCCTCCAAGTGCATCTCCAAAGTCGCTCGATCACGGCCTCTGAGTGCATCTCTAAGTTCACTCGATCACGGCCTCCATGTGTATCTCCCAATACGCTCAATTACTACCTCCAAGTGCATCTCCATACTCACTTCATCATGCCCTCGGCATATCTCTCCGAGTTAAGTTGATCACCGTGTGGTGACACGGTGGAGCTAGAAGGCAGCGAGTCCTTCATCAATACTCTGCCGCACCTCGCATGGCATCCGAAGGGAATTCTTCAGAAAGAGCAGTTCTGGCTCAAGGAATGTAGGATGAGGGTGAGAGGATATGAAGGGATACCTGGCCATGATGACCCACACAAATCACATGGATCTATGAACGCTCCGCAATAGTGCCTGGGACCAAGAGCTGCGAAAGATTGAGGGTGTATTTCGTATAATAAGAAGACGTCTATGTACCCCAGGGTCACCCAAATATATACTCCCGGTTGCTGAGTTGATCTCCATTATTTCTGTACCTCCGTATGTATATATATAGAGAGACTTCGATAATACATGCCATATTATGATGTAGTGAATCATGTGACTGTTGTCATTTATTCATACTGTATTCACTCTTTCTAGAGTATGACAGGACCTGATATCCCCTCCGCCTCCAGGCTAACCGACTCGATGGTAGAGCTCCCCTCTGCTACCTTTCGTCCCTGCAATCTTTTAACTGTAACAATGACGAATATAATAAATGAAATGCCTTGTGGTTGTGGAACCCTAACAAGCCCTGCTGTGAGAATATGGCACTGAGTTTCCCACAGAGCTTGCGCAGAGGTCTCAGTTGCTCTCGAAGTCTCCTGCAGGCCTGCACCAACACCTCAGGGGCTCCAAAATTTGACTATTCTAGTAGTCAAATCTCATAGCATTCTAAATGCACCTCCATGACTGCAGGTGCTTTCAGGAGCACCTGGGAATGCTCTTGCAGAGTCTGAGAGCACTTTGCAAAGCTCCAAGGGGGCCTGAGAGCATCAGGAAGTACTTGGAAGTACTGGTGAGGGCTACTGGAGTGTCTGGGAGATTTGCATGTGGCTTCCGGACCAATTTACATATTGCTGATCATGATTGACTTGAATGTTTCAACTTGGTTTTCATGTAGATAATTCGACTCGATGGTTGAAGTAATGGTTGCAGCGATATATCGACATCTGATGAGTGTTTACTCTGGGTGTCATAATTTTTGTACTGGGAGTTGTGCAAGCTTGTGTAGAGTCGATGTCCCACGGTATTAAATAGTTAACAATATTCTTTAAATAAATGGAACAGTTCAAAAAACCTGTCAAAAATATTATAATCTAGAGAACCAACGTGGAACTAACAAGTTTAATAGATTAGCATAAATGACTAAACACATTTTTGACATATCGTAGCAACATAATCACATCCTTGAACACTTCAACGCATGGTGGAAGATTGTAAAGAAGTTGCGTCAATTATTTGTGGACAATTTGGAAAAGGATCGGTGCCTGTAGTCCATTTTGGGAAACCAATTTCACTTTTTGCTGATGTATATTGGCAGGTATATGTAGGTTGAAAAATAAACTAATTAGATTCATATTGTACCAGTCTGAGCAATAGTTAAACTGGTATATTTGGTGTAAGAGAATTGTGTATTACACTGCATTCATGGTATACAGCTTCAGAATAGCCATGTGGATTTAAATATCTACCAGGCTATATAATAATTTGTCTGCCTAAATCAAAGTCAGTAGGAGTAAGAGAGTTTGTCAATTTGTGCTATCTGATACAGACATTATGATCCTCACTTATGGAGAGTTACACTCTATATTTTAGATATACTGGAATAGTCTTGGTATGCAGTCAATAGTTCCAATACGTTTGAAATTTATGTTACTTAATAGTATTATATTGGAGTATTTTGACGACAATTATATACTCTTCAGGATATTCCTGTATTCTGTTTCACAATGTTCAGAGCATTGAAATTCACTGGAGAGTTATCTTGAAGTACCTGAAAGCACATTATGTTGTATTCAATCTGTCTGGGAGCATCTGAAAGTACCAGAAAGAGTAAGTATAGCTGTTTAAAGTTGCTAAGTTGTTTAGATATAACTTTCAAACTATTTAACATTTTGGTGACACAGTCTTGCAGTACCAATTATATGACAAAGATCTTGATTACCTAAGGAATGTTGTATACTACTGCCATACATGTAAAGAGAACTTGTCTTTGGTATTGAAATATTGCCATTAGTTGATTAACATGTATTGAGTATACTTATCTTTCAATTAATATGTTTCTGATTTAAACAGTAATCTGCAATGATAATTGAGTGTCAGTTGAAATTTGTTTGGCAGCAGTTGTGAAAGTCATTGTGGGAGTGGTGAAAGAGTTAAGTTGTACATAAATATTTAGCTGAATGAATTTTACACGAAAAAAGTAACATATATTATAACGAATGGCATGATGTCTCTGATATAACATCTAATTGTGAGTAATGATTATTGAATTTAAAAACCAACTTGTTGGTATCCAAATGAGTATTAAAACCATGTGAGTAAGTTAAGATTTTCACACTTGATGCGATATTATCATGCCAACTCTAAAATTGTAAGCAAAGGTATAATTATATCATGTAACTATATATATTTAACCCATAATGTGGCATGGCACCACAGTTATATCAATAACATATTATAGTATCATATTAACTGGCATAAATAATCATGGTTGTAGGAGCACAAAATCCTTTCCTAACCTACTACTTGATCTAGTTAGAATTGTATACAGTATTGTTCTCTCTAGTTTATAGTTGGAGATTATTCGTTTAGTTAATTTTCTATTAACTTAGTATGTATACTCTTCTTCATTGACTACATATGATAATACAGGATCTACAACGATTTCTAAATTATGTTATGATTCCTTGTTATAATACATTTAACGGGTAATACTTCTAGCTAAGTAATATATTAAGTAAAGATTATCTGAAATAAAAAAAATTCAACTTTGTACAATGGTGTATATATGTACACGCACTTGTATCTGAGACTTGATACAATATAGTTTGAAATAAGGACTTGAGTAATCGTAATGGTAAACTAAATAGAAAGGTTTTCAGTACAGATTTAAGTATTTATAGTGCCAACTATATATGTTGGTACTTATTCAGTCTTCAAAAGTCCAGACCACAATTAGTGGAAAGGGACAGTATTGATTAATTGAGCAGTATGGAGCATTTGCATAGATGTAGCAGACATTTCACATTGTTGCAGCAATAATGTAATAGTTATACACTAGTATACATACAAATAACCCTAATATGCTGCCCATGTCGAATTACTTACCTTCCACATGGATGCAGCCAGTGGTATTACTCCAACTAACAAAGATGTAATCAAAAAACATCTCTGGCATAATTTGAATCTATTTCAGTGGATATTTTATATATCTACTAACTACTATACTATGTATAGAGTTTACTGAATATAACCTCATATGTGGAAATATGCAGGTAGGTGCAGGCTTGTGCAAGCATGTACAAAATATACATATGTGGAAGTAATATAGTATAACTCTACTATTTAACTCAGTGCACATCATTGTAAATATGACAGCAATCAAGCATAATGTGGTATTAATGTACTCTCTAATGTGGTCTTCTGTGCTATATAATTGTGAAATTGATCCTACATTCAAAACAATTGATATTGTTGTAAATCCTGAAATACCCTACAAGTTCAGCTGATGTATACATTTGTGAAGAATTCAAAATTAATACTGCATTAACTCAGCATCAATAAATGGGACATTTTTAGTACAGTATGTATTTGTTTAGCCTTTTCATTTTTGCTGAGCCGTTGCAACGGTTGGTGTTTACATTCTACTACTCATACGGGAAGCATGGAAACGGGAATGCTTGTGCGTGTATCTATCAAATTTGTGGACATCGTCGGTAATATACGTATTTCTTTCATGAAAACCTCCAGCCCACCCTCCAAAATACAGCGCGTGACTGTAGGCGACGCCGTGCAGATGAGAAAGCAAATCCAACTGTCCAGCCATGCCTAATCCTTTTGTGTCACTGCATCGTCGGCGCCATTCTACAGGTATTCGATGGTCCAGGTGATAACCTTCCTCCTCCATACCTCATCATCGCGCAAGCTAGATGCCAATTCCATCGGCCCCATCTCATCCGTCCACCCGGCCACCGCTCCACTAATTGCTACAAATACGAATCCAGACTCGAAGATTGTATTCTCTGACAGTGGGCTTGCTCCTCGATAGTTAGCCAACAAAATCACCGGAACCGCATCCCTCCCTGCAATCTGTCAGTCGCTACAAATGTGCTACGCAAACCATATATGTACTCTACAGCTCGAGAAATGTCGCTCAATAGCTCATCGTTGTAGATATACTCCTGATGTGTGTTGATCCCGCTTCGGTGAAGGTCGCATTCAAGAAGTAATAAGGCTAGGGCGATCGCAGTCGGAGGTGGGGGATGGGTGATGCTAAGACCGGAGAGGTCTACGACGAACAGTAGTGTAAGCAGAGAAAATCGTGCCCTGGACAACAGAGCGTATCCACATTGTCCATCGATCTTGGTAGCGTAGGCAGGGGGACGAGTGAGGAGTGGGAGAGTCGCTCGTTGGCTCCTTTTGTTGACTGGGTATGAAACCGACCACTCCTCACATATTCTCGAATGCATAATTATAAGCATCTGCGTCTCACTGACTTCCTCGGCAAACCTTCTCCAATCCGGCCTCAATGAGCCCTAAGGCAGGGCAGACGTAGTCGCCGCCCCGGTCACCCAGGTGTGCTATACCTACTGGAACCGCAGGCGATCCTAGTGTTGCACACGAGACGAGACGTCCCGTCTCGTTGGCAAGTGAGGCTCGGGGTCTCGTGACTTTTGAGCGATAAAGTTCGAGATCTCGAGCTGGCTCAAGCCCAAGGGCGATTGGTAGTAGCGGTGAAGTGGACTAACTTGTTGACAATCTCCCAAGTCACCATAACTTCACTGGCAATCCTTGACACCATTTACAGTCTCAACACATTTTGACAATCAGTGAAGCTACTGAAAATCTCCCAAATTGTGAACACAATGGTGAAGATGAACACCGCTAGTACCTTCTCGGTTAGGTTTCGTCATCATATATCATTCACGAGGTCTCGAGACGAGACCTCGAGCTGGCTCGTCTCATGTGCAACACCAGAGTAGGCGATCCTGATCCGAGCGCTCATGCTCATGCCGAGAACATACTGGTTCCGCTGCCCTTGGGCTAATATCATCCATGGCATGTCCATCGTAGAATCTGTTTCAACCACAGGGTCTTCCTCTCCATGTAGCGTTGATAGACCTTTGGACCTGGTCGTGGCTTCCCTAACCTCCGAGTCGCAACCCATGCCAGAGCGTCTACTCTGGAGATCAAGAGAGTCTATGGAAGAAGGAGGCCCTGAGCTCCCATCTGAATCACCATCTTTTCGAGAACTAGCTTTTCCACTAAAACTCGCGGGGTCAGGAGGCTGATCGTGAAGTCTGTGCATCCCACCGAATTTTTCCTGAATCTGAGTTTGAAAGGCTTGTAGCTTTAGTGTGTTCACCGTCATCACTCATATTTAATCCCCTGTGTGTTCGCGTAACTGATGAGTAGAGGCTGGAGAGCATTCCTTCGAAGACTTGACTCAGGAGAGTTGATCTTCGAGATAAACCGGTCGCGATGTTCCGGACCAAGTCGGCGACTCGCCGGCGAGTGGGTGGGGAAGGGTGAATGAGGAAGGCGAACGTGGGGATCTGGCGTGAGACAAGGGTTTATATGCTTCTGCAGAACATTTCAGCCTGCCACTTAGCCTACCTTACGCGCCAGCCCGCTACTAGTGCGGCTCAAGTACCTGGCTAGCGCCCTCGTAAAAAAAGGTTGGTCAGTGCGCTACAACCTACGCCAACATTCAACAACCATGGACGCCGCACATTTGTCGAAAAAGCGGAAACGGAAGCATTCAAAAACACCTGCCAGCAAGGTGACAGCGATTTCGTTGGCGAAAGCGACACTGGTGAGCAAGGATGGGAATAAGGCGCTGAAGGAGAGGAAGGCGGAGAAGGTGAAGAAGGCTCCTACGCCGGAGCCTGAGAGCGATGAGGAGGAGGTGGTAGAGGAAGAGGAGAAGGTGGCAGAGGAGGAGGAAGTGAAGGTGAAGAAGAACAGTGAGGAGGACAGTGAGGAGGACAGTGAGGAGGACAGTGAGGAGGACAGTGAGGAGGAGAGTGAGGAGGAGGAAGAGGAGGAGGAAGAGGAGGAGGAAGAGAAGGCGAAAACGAAAGGCAAAGGCAAAGCCCACAAAGCCAGCAAAGGATCGGACTCGGACGATGGCGCAGAAGTAATTCGAGATGGCGCGCCAATGCATCCGTCTCGCGCGCTGGCCATGACCCTCGAGGACGGCAGTACGATTGAAGATGGAAACATTGTTCAGAACAGCGACAGCACACTACCAGATGGTGGGCAACTGCATTTACCAGTAACTGGCGCAGTCCCACAGCGCTTCACCGAACTGAACCTCCACCCCAGCACCCTCAAAGCAATTGAGGCTATTGGACACAAGACTATGACGGAAGTACAGGTTCGAACAATACCGCCTTGTCTGGCTGGGAGAGACGTTTTGGGTGCTGCGAAAACTGGGAGTGGAAAGACGTTGGCATTTTTGATACCGGCGGTAGAGATGCTGAGTTCTCTGCGGTTTAAGCCTAGGAACGGGACTGGTGTTTTGGTAAATATATCGACGGTGCGATGTAGGAAGGCATGAATTGACGTTTGGACAGGTTATTACCCCAACTCGTGAATTGGCGCTCCAGATTTTGGGAGTTGCTAAAGAGCTTATGGAATTTCACTCGCAAACCGTATCTATCGTCATTGGTGGATCCAACCGTCGCCAGGAAGCCGATAAACTCTCCAAGGGTGTTAATCTCCTTATCAGCACCCCCGGACGTCTACTCGACCATCTACAAAACACCCCCGGCTTTGTATTCAAGAACCTTCGTTGTCTGGTATTGGATGAAGCCGACCGGATATTGGAGATGGGTTTCGAGGATGAAATGCAACAAATCATCAAGCTTATTCCCTCCGAAAACCGTCAAACCCTTCTCTTTTCGGCTACCCAGACAACCAAGGTTGAGGACCTCGCGCGGATATCTCTTAGACCAGGCCCACTCTACATCAATGTCGACCATGCGAAGGAGTCTTCAACTGTGGAAGGACTGGAGCAAGGTTACGTTATCTGCGAAGCTGACAAGCGGTTCCTCTTGCTGTTTTCATTCTTGAAGCGGTTCACTAAGAAAAAAGTCATTGCATTCTTCTCCAGTTGCGCTAGTGTAAAGTATTACTCGGAGCTACTGAATTACATCGATTTGCCGGTGTTGGATCTACATGGAAAGCAGAAGCAACAGAAGCGGACGAATACTTTCTTCGAGTTCAGAAACGCGAAATCAGGGACCTTGATTTGTACTGACGTTGCAGCACGTGGTCTTGATGTGAGTTCCGACGGCTGCCATGGGTTTGAGATTGGTGCTAACATTGCTTCAAAGATCCCTGCTGTTGATTGGATTGTTCAGTTTGATCCTCCGGATGATCCACGAGACTATATTCATCGTGTCGGGCGAACTGCTCGTGGTGCTGGCGCAAAAGGACGATCCCTCATGTTCCTTCTACCCAACGAAGTTGGTTTCCTTAAGTACCTCAAAGAAGCCAAGGTACCCGTCGTTGAGTTCGAATTCCCAGCCAAGAAACTAGTCAATGTCCAGAGCCAGCTTGAGAAGCTCATCAGTCAAAACTACTATCTGGATAAAAGTGCTAAGGATGGTTACAAGTATGTCCTTCCATTGATGCCAACAATTGGCAGCTCTGATCTGATGTTTTCTGCAGGTCTTACCTCCAGGCCTATGCTTCACACAGTCTTCGCTCAGTATTCGATGTCAACAAGCTCGACCTCGTAAAAGTTGCTAAGAGCTTCGGGTTTTCGCATCCTCCGAGGGTCGATATACAATTGGGAGCTAGTATGGCCCGAGACAAAAAGACAACCGGGCGGAGGTCGTACGGCCCAAGCAACGACAAGTTCAAGAAGAAGAGAAAATTCAACGAGTCTTGATGTAGGTTGGATAAGTTGTGTTTGGTTATTGGAGTTGCTCGCTGTAATATAGTTACCAACGATTATGATTCACGCACATTATCCGTGATCTACGTAACCCTGCTCTCGTATACTAGACTTTCCGGGTTCACATCGTGGAGAAATGCTTGCGAGCGAGGCGAAAAAGTCTGGACACGAGAGCACGTAAACCCACCTTTATGTGCCCCACCCCAGGGCTTCACAATATCCTCTACCAGACCCATCTCTCTCCACTCCCCCTCCAAATCCTTATCAGTAAGTCCCTCCTTCTCACAGCAAATCGCTAGATAAAACCCATCCCCCTCCCCCAAAATTCCGCGCATAAAGCTCACCTCTAAATACCACTTCCCGCTCTCAGCCACACCATCAACCCAGATCTCTGCCCCCCTCCACCGCTGCCCCTCAAATATTCGCACCCCCCGGAACTCAATCCGTGTCAAGTCCATCACCACCCCAACCCCAATAGCCTTCGCATATGCCTCCTTCAGCGCCCAGAACAGATACAAGCACCGCACACGCTCCCGGACACTCCCGTGCGCCATTATCGTGTCGATCTCGAGCGGAGTAAACACCCCCGCCGCCCCGCCATCGCCGCAAAATGTCACCACGAAATCACTCCCGTCGCTGCGGTGGCAGGTGGGTACTATGTCAACCCCCACCCGCCGCTTCCGTTCCGGCGTTGCGGAGCTGAGTGCAGAAAGTGCGACGATGCAGCGCTCCTCTGGTGGTGACTTGTGATGCGTTATGTTGTAGTCATCGATGCCGAAAGTGTTACGGAAAGGGCCGGTAGCGGCGTGGGAGGGGCGGCCAGAGGCAGGGTCGGTTTGGAGGGGGGCGGAGGAGAGGGTGCAGTACGAGGCGTAGTGGGTGCATATTATCCAGCGTTGTAAGAGGGCGGAGCCCAAGGCGAGGTGGCGGTCGGTGGGAAAGTGGTAGCGCTCTATCCGGGCGTGGGTTTCGGTTGGGAGCAGGGAGAGCATGGAGGTGAAGGCTGCGGGGGTTAGCGACGCGACATCGAGGTATATCCGGAGGAGGGGCATTGTCGTTTCGGCGAGGGCTAGGGTAGTGGGGTTCAGGGCTTGGTTTCTCGAACACTTCTCAGCCCTGCAAAGCACCTCGCTTGCATAACTATTCCGCGGCTTCTGCCGAACGTAAATTTCAAGTCTCACTCGCAACTTCTCCCCCCACGCAACACACCCACAATGCAGCCCACCACTTCCCTACTCGCACGCTCGACCACCGGAATCCGAAGGCTGAAGCTGACGACGAAACAAGTCAATGGGGGATACTACAAAGGAACCGGGTCCGACAGCATGGGTCGCCACACTAAGCACGGAGGCTACGTGATCGATCGGAACAAGGTCCGCACGTACGTCGTGCCTGACATGACGGGGTTTGAAGTGGGGTTTTCTGTCATGGAGAGGAGCATGCGCTGACATTCATGCATAGTTGACCCCGTTCGTTACAAAGAAGATGAAGCCGACGCGAGGAAGTTACGATGTTGGCGAGCACCCAATCAGCGGCAAATATTTCCTCAAGAGATGGAAGGAAGAGAACGGAACCAATTAGGCGGTGGTTAGACAGGTAGTTTAGAGTGTATATTGCAGACAAGAAGGAACGGCTGTACATTATCTCACAAGGCTCAATCACTCTGCCCAAAGTTCTAAAATTCCAATCGGTATCCATACATAAACCTATTACACCAAACACCATAACCCCCATCACACCCTCCTTAACTTAACAACCACACTCTCGAGCCTCTCCCTAGCCCGTTCCTTCTCCTCAACAGCCCTAACCCGCTCCTCCTCCGCCTCTTTCAACTGCTGCTGCAAACTCCGTAGCCGCCCCTGCTGCTCCTCCTCGCTAATCCCCACCCCTGGAAGCTCCATAATCAACACTTCGATCTGTGTGCTCTTCACGATTAGGTCGCGCGCGAGCTCCGACATTGCTGCTGTTGGGGTATTAGCGGAAGTGTGCACCCAATAGAGGGGAGTACGCACATTCGAATGTGGCAGGGTCATCCACGGCAGCGTTTTCATCGATGACTTTTTGTTCGTTGCCTAAGGGTACGGCGTCATGGTGGGTGCCGATGTAGCGCAGCGCGGAGAAGAACTGGGTTGCGATTTGATCGACGGAGTCTTGGAGTTGCGTTAATCGGTCTGCCATGTTTGTGTAGTTGAAGTGGATAGTTCGCGTGGTGATGGGTGTTGTAGTCGAAGGTAGCGCGAAGTTAGAATGGGTGGTGGTGGAAAGGTGAATGTGGGGAGCATGAACCGGGAGTGAGAGGCTCAATTATTGCAAGATGCCTTTCGGAAAAGCCTTGAAAAAGTATAAGCACGTGAAACAAACATGCATTGGTCGCCTAGCTCAGTTGGTTAGAGCATGCTAAATGTGAGCTCAGGAGAAATATGAAGATTTGGTCAGCACTACCTCCGAGCGATCGGCAGAAGTCCGAGTCTGTAGATTACGAGAAAGAAATCTCTAGAATCCCCAGGGAATGCACCAATCTCAAGTGGAGGAAGTTATGGCCGGTGGTGGTTTGGAGCCTCGGTGTTTCGTGCCTCTCGATTGGGTGCTTGTCTTTTCGGTCTGGCTATGGTTGAAGCTCATTAGAATCATTGGAAATACTATGTACCGTACGCCTACAAAACAGCCGTGGATCCTCTCCAAAACAACACGAGCAGAACGAAACGCAAAAAAAACAGAAGACAATAAGAAGTCAAAGCCATCTCCTAACCCCACGGCTTTCGGCAACCCCATCCATCAATACCTTAGCACCAACCTTCCTTTCAGCATGAATCACCAAAGATCAATCTCCTCGTCATCTGTAGTTTTACCTTCAGGAGGAGGAGCATTAGGGGGCTACTGCTAAGCTATAGAGGGGGGTATAGGCTTAGATATAGCTTTTCTTGATATGGAGGAATAGCTGGGCCTTCCACTTGTCCAGGTCGCTGACTTGGCTGTACTGGAAGAGGTGCTCCGAGTACACTGCCTCATCTCCTGCTTCGATGGCGGCGATCAAGTTCTATATCCCATCAGCACCGTCCTCAGGGCGTGGATGAGCTCTGTTAACCCTTTCATGTGGAAGGTCGGGGATGTATACAGTTTTGTCAAGCTTTGAAACCTTTGGCGGCTGCACAAACTCGTTGGCGGTGTCTTCTAGCTTATCTTTACGACCACCAAAGAAGCTAAAGCCACCACGCGCAGACTTCTCGACTTTCGGCCTGTGAGGAACATCAGTGGGAGCTGTTAAAGCTGGTGGTTGAAGTTGGGCTGGGACCTTCTTAAGGATTGCAGAAGAGTCTTCCATATTGTGTACTTATTATTATGGTGAGATGGTGCTTTGACATGTGTTTAGTATGTAGAAATCTGGTGATGAGGAAAAGGTGCTTTGGTGATAGGTATGAACAACAAGCTCTCTCAACATGCCGCTCGGTACGTTAGTGTAACAACACGTGATCCAAATTTCTAGTAGTGAATTCTCTTGCCATTCGTTACTGGTGGCGTCGGCCCAGGCTCTTGGAGTGGCAGGGGTGTGATTGGATGTGAACTATTATTAAGCATATCATGTGATACATGTGTGAAAATTTGAACTTTAAGAAATAGCCTGGAAAACAAGTTGAGCACATATAAACTACATTTGGAGTTTTTAACTACCACACTTACTGCAACCTACCACATATAAAGTTTATCTACTTAACTCTGCACTTCACTCTATCCTACTCTGGTGCCAGCGCCATAACAATTTAGTGAGATATTGACAGTCTAAGTTTGATGGGCAAGATAGTACACTTAAAATACTATTCCATAATTAACAATGTGCACTCTATCAACAAACCCACCAACACTATGTGCTCTGTTGAGCAACCCTCCTATGTGCCCTCTCAATGTGGGGTATGTGACAAAGAGGCTTTCTTAGAATATGAATCATGCTATCAGCTAAATATATCTATTGCATGGTTACCATATCATCTACCACACCAGCAAGAGATGTCCAAAGTCACACCCTTTGGACAGTGGTGGATGATATAACAAACTCTAGAAACCATTGAATTTGATTTGATTGCAGATGCGCTTCTTTTGGAACTGAAAGTTGGTGGTCATGAATTAGGTGGAGTGTGGAAACACACTTCTCAATTCTTTACCAATGGCAAATGTGTTTTATTACTATCAGCAATAGTAGAACATTGTAAGATTGCACATCAGAATGTCCTACAGCAAACTAACTTCGTTGGAGTTCTAAGTTGACTGTTTAATAGAATAAGTAATATGGAAATGGAAAAGGTTACAAAGTTATAGGTACTACAGCAAGAACTTATAAACATCAGACCAGAATAGTTTGAGAACTATAATAGTTTGAATATTATTGAGCAGAAGCAGAAACAATACACTTCTATCTTGTGAGCAGTGATTGGAACTATTGCACACATTGATAAGGGCAGAAAGAACTTGTAAAATATGGACACAGTACAATCTGATATCCACAATGGCATATCATGACGAAAGGTATTAAAGGCACTGTACAATAACTATCTTATTAGCATTATATCTATTCAAATGCTAGCATATGTGCACAGCAAGAACTATATTGTAATGCAAGGTGTACTCAGTGTGTATCTATATTCGATGACTACATTGAAGCACACAGTAGAAACCTCTCATTGATGTTGTCTTCATGGAAGTCATGATGCAGTGCTGAAGGCAACAATGTTATGCCTTTGGTGTTACAGGTATATTTCGGGGATCATACAGGATCACTGAATGATCCAAATATCGATACTGGATCTGAAATCATGAATTGACAGTCGGATTTCTGAATTGGATGAACGTTCCGCGTTTGTAAACCTATCACTTATATGTCCATGACCTGATCTTCATATCGGCAGATATGTGAACACAGTCAAGCCGAGTACAAATAAGATGTGCATCATCTTCAAATTACCGACGGCAGTATATTTCCTATTCTCAATGGCTACTTCTCATCGGCAGGAAACTGTATTCCCAGTTGCTGACTTAATGACTATTCACTCATGCTCCAATGGTTCATTCCTGATAAGATGATGTGTCAGTAACTTCAGAACTATCTAGTGTTAGCCACAGTTCCAACCAACTGGAATGGTTCTGGGTTAGGGTTGGAACCGGAACTGAACCTTTGCAACGGTGATACCACATGAAAAACCCGGAACATTGCTTTTGGGCCAGTTTCCACTTAAAAACCCGGCTTGTGCATGCTCAGATTTTTCACTTCAATTAAGAATTTGAGTTCTCATCATATTGTGACATAATCTATACATGGATTATGCAGTTTGAGGAGCTCTTTCACCTGCTGATCTTCGATTTGGAATCTGAGCAATATTCATTAAGTTGCTGTTGAAAACCCACAATATGGGTGTGATTTGAGTTTTATTTCATAGGAACCCAATGAATATTGATCGGATTGTAGATTGGAGACCAGGGCATGAAACAGCTCCTAAAATTGCATTTTTTGCATATATACCATGTAGTGATACAATAAGAACTGGAAAACTTGTTTGGAGCCAAAATTGTAGGAACGACAAAATTGACCTGCGGTCCGGTTCCAACCCGGCCAAAAACCCGTGATTTTATGTCTGGTCCGGGTTACAACCTCGCCAAGAAACAGCTTGTCAGGTTTTTGGATGGGTCACGAACTGAACCGAACCATTTTTGCAGTCTGAACCCAGACCGTTGGCGTGTTACCCTGCCCTGTTGCAAATTCTAGAACTATCGCAGCTTGGCTCATGCAGAGTCATATAGGAGAGAAGCTTCTAATCAAAGATTGATATATCGGAGCACTGTCAACCGAATGGACTTATACAAATCAACCTTTACTGTGACCACACTTTCTGGAACTGGGCAAAGAGGATATAAGATTCATATATTCTAAGTGGCACAGGATACTCTCTGTTCAATACATGGCAAAATAGCTCATGTACCGATAACTGTATATTTGGCTTCCATAAAGCATAGTCAAATTGAGGGCTCTGGCATTTGCCACAATTGATAATGCATTATGTATCCGGTAGGTATGGGAGAGGGCACTCTCACTGACTTTTGGTGACCCGAATCTATGTGTTGATAATTAGCTTCAGATGAGCTTGTATTCAGACAAGGTATCGCTGATAGCAATTATGTCATAATATGAGCACATTACCTTAATTACATAGTTGATGCTCCTGTGAGTTAGAAGTTGACAATCGATGGCAGAGGCAAAGGATGATGAGGCAGTTATATATGTGAACCCCAAAGCAGGCTTTGGTAGTGGTAGGATTGTTAAGAGTGTGGATTGTCTGATATATAATCAGCGATACCATCATGGAGAACAGACATGGATAACATACTATCTACAATAAGATCTATCTACGGATACCTATTGACCTTCTCAACCTGGAGGTTATGCCTTAACTATATTCCAGTGAATTATCAATTAGTTCTGCATGGATGTCACTGAGAATTCCTCTACCTTGAAGTCCAGAGTTGTACATTCACCTTGCAGTTCTATACCACATATATCTATTACTCATTATACTTAGGTATTCTGAGTATCTTCCTGAAAGCAAGTCGTTGATCGGGAAGAGAGCAAAATCATACTTTAGAGTCCAAAGGAACTCTAAGGCCCACCTGATTGCGAGGTGGTTCAGAGGAAGGTTCTGCTAGGATAGACTTGAGTCGGCACTGCTCCTTCTGCAGAGGCAAAACTACTTTGCTGTTTCTTATAAACAAGTCGATAAATGGAGTCAATACTATTGTACTGGAGCAGAGAACGGAACAGTTATGATGTGTTACTTTGGGTGGTAATCGTTGTGTACATTCTGAGTAAAGCCTCATTGTTCTTCTTCTATATCAGTTTGGAATTCATTAGGGGCTTTTATTGATTAGAATCTAGGGTGGATCTCCCGGTGTTACAAACAGAGTAGGTTAATTTGATTGTTCAAGAAAATTAGACATCTGAAAAGTGCTAGGTTAACTATGGTGTATTTACAAGAAACTGTACTGATGAGAGTACAATCAGAGAGATACTTCATTTCATATAGTCATAGAAACTACTACCAAAATAGATCAGCACAACATTGACACAATAGCAGCTATTGGGTCAACTATATGGCAGGTTATATTTCATTCATCAGAATCAGTGTACCCTTGCCATAGATATCAGTCAACTATTAGTACATATTTGATAGGAATGTTGATGATATAGTGCCAGATTATGAATTACATCTAGATATGCAGTGTGCGGTTGAGCATGAGATCTGCAAATCTCTGTTGCATGATTGTCGAAGATCAAATAATTTCCAACAAGATGGTCAAAACTGAAATATCCCATTTGTATATCACGACTGGTGCATTATATGAGAGCAAATAGGAACATAGCTGATTATGTCGTATTTTCCACAATCAACAAGAATAGAATATCAATGAATGGTACCATTGCAATTTCAAAGCAGATACTCAACATATTGGGTTTCAACTTCACAAATGTACTGGATTCTGGGCTATAGGTATGTGGCGACTGTTTTACAGTTTGCATCACAAGGACTATCTACTGTTGACAGAATCATTGAAAAATGATTCATAACTTCAGTTTCACTAAACTGACTGCCTGACTATTCCACTGACAGATGTATATACTAAACATGACTTTGCATGCTTTCGATGGTGTGGCTGGAGATTCCAGGCCCCTAAGACAACTTGCTGTACTATGGCGCTACAAAACGGTAGAAAAAGATGAGAAAGACTTTCACAAAAGCAATGTGAACTTTAATTATTTTCTGGATATGTATATTCTAGCATGCCTTATGAACATGATGAAGGCTAAGACTCTGGCAGAGTTGGATCAGTGCCTGTGTCAAAACAACTTGCCAAATGCTATGGTGATTCATACTTTGTACAAACATGACATTCTGCCACAATTAATTCCAGCAAAACTCAAATAAAACAATGCATGAAACAGGTATTAGAAAATGGAGTAGCCTGTAAGGTAGCACATATGTCCAAGAGACAGTCCAATAATCGAAATACAGAATCACTACCATTACTCGATATGAAGAATGAGGAGGGCAGTATCTTGACAAAACTGAGCTGAGTGATGTGGGATGTTGAATGGCAGAATGCAACATTACTTGGAGTTGCAGGCCATGTAAACTGAAACTTCAGCTTAGCATGTAAAGGAGGCTACAGCAGTAGGGTAGAAAATTGTATATGAATATTGTTGTTGAAATTTCAGGTATGAACACATTTTAAGAGAAGCACAGCAACTTGAGTGGCTTACCTGCATAGGACAGGGTTCATGCTTGTCAAATTATGCAGCGCAATGTTTCAATCTAGTGATATCATTAAAGTAAGTCTGGCAGCCAGAGTTTAAAATAGCATGGCTTGATTTCTGCCTCATAAACCAATGCCAAAGAGGGTTACTGGTGCACAACTGATAGACATGGAGAAATGGTTATCAGTGGAAATAAGAATAAGGTACTGATAGTGTATCAAATGTAGGATAGATGGAGTAATTGGTTCAATAAGGTCAGGCCTTCAGCAAGTACAAAAGGTGATGAATTTCTGTGGAATGTAATCAGTCCAAATATATCTCTACTTGAAGCAGTAAAACACATGGTGTATTGTGGAAGTTGTTTATCAAACTATCATACTGATCACCACATAGTGAATGCATTTGTAGATATAGCTTGAGTATACCCTTTGCTGGTTGAAAAGGATGTCTTTACATTCAAAGTGGGGATGGACAACCCTGCTAGGGTGAGTGTGAGTTATTCACCCAATTTATTGTGCCAAGGGCTTGAAAAGGTTTCAAATGAGGCTCTTTTCAAAGAATATCATTTGAAAGCAACAGGATATTGGATGAAAAACACAGAAGACAACTGGGAGAATAAGCGAGTGTATCCTTTGGAGGGTATAGTAGACATTCTGGAAAATGGTAAAAATAAAGAGAATTAGACTATTTGAAAGATGATTGTGTTTTACTACATTCTAAGAGATGTACAGGATGAATGGTGTGTTTTTACAGCTGTCTCTAAGTCATATTGTCATTTATTAGAGTACACCTCTTCATGTGTTTAGGACTATGCATACTTGACTTTTTCAATGCATTGTTCTCCTTTGCTTTCTGTGTGGATACTATCTTCCTTAGGATCACTTTGATTGCTATCTGCTGAATATCCTATCTACATAAACGAGGAATAGACTTCTGGGCCTCTGCCATCGCCTGTGGAGTAACAGCATGACTGGCAGTGGTAGGTATTAGTGTCACATTTCAGTGATTATTATTAGAAGTGAAAGAGAATGTCAAATCTGCCACAAACCTTGTACATGTGGCTGCTAGATTATCCACTCACAACTGTGGAAGTGTCAAACCAGGCAACACACTCAGGCAGGACGTTACAGTGAAATTATGTAGAAGGGCTATTAAACCCTGTTGGGATTCTTCTACAGACTGTGCAAGCATATCAGCCAGCACAGTATGATTATCCATTGCTTGGTTACAATTCCCTTACACTAATCCAGTAGCAGATTGTGACATGTCGAGTTGAGATATGTCAGGCAATATAGCATCAGTAGTAGCAATATTTATGCCATTGCAGTTATAGTTTCCGGAGCATGAGCACTGGATTGATTATTCTTACTCAATGTTGTCCTCCTGTATTGTAAGAGCCTGGCCCAATTCCATGAGTGTAGCTTCAGTGTAAGTTCACAATCTGTACTCTTTGAAACGAAAATCTCACCAATCCAATTCTGTTACAATGATGTTGCGCTTATTCAGTTGGCTTATATTTCAAGCAAGTTCAGTATAGATACATGGTGCGAGGTAAAGCTTATGTTTGAACCAAAAAGTTGATTTAGCCTATACATTAAGTGCACTTTCAACCTCAAAATATGGTGCAGTTGAAGTTGATACTGTGTGCTTTTCAACATTCTGCTGCTCAGCTAATATATATCAGGCTGCTTCCTGTGCTAAGTTACCTGTGGTCTCCAAGTATTGTACCAATACCTGCATATGAATTCTGCTTCTAACTAATTGAAATTCCCAACCCAGGGAGAAACTAACATTGTCTCAACAGCCTGCAACCCTTGGTTGATGGCTAAAGCCATTGAAATCAAGAAACACTGCCATTGTACATCCCCAGCAGCAGTACATTGTATTTACCTACTACAGGATAGGTGGGTTACCACAGTGATAAGGAGTTGCCATTGCCATGAGGTTTTCATTTTCAACCAGAATGAACATCCACATAATCAACGTCCAGATGTACTCTACCATTGTCTCTGATACAGCATGATCAAAGTGTGCCCATTCAGAGCCTTCAGGATTGTCTTCTGGTAAGATCTGTGTTTGGTTGACGAATCGTACCGAAATGGATTTAATGTGAAGATCTCAATGAGCTCTGTCAATATACTGCCATTGGGTTGCAATTGTAAGGTAAGGAGATATCTTTCATTGTAGAACAACTTCGATATCTGAATTATCCACACCCATTCCTGAAGCATCTGTGTATAATTCTTCAGTACCTATAATTCCATTGTCTCTGGTAACATGATACAGACCAGTGCAAATGAGATCTCTGGTTTCACCATTTCTAAAAGTGTCTATATGCTCCTCTTGTATACTGACCACTAGGGATGCGTGAAAGGGTCTGATGATCATTCTGAGATATTTGGCCATTGCAGAAAATACTCCATTACAATAGTTTGTTGATATGCTTATACATTTGTCAATAGTATTCACAATGATCATTGACTTCGGTATTTGCCAGGCCACACTTGTAATGGAAATTACTATCAATAGTTGAAAATAGCCCTGTACCGGACTGATTTGTGCAACCATTGGAGTGATATTTTATCAATGTATTGCTGCTTTATATAAGGGTAAACCTGGTGGAAGAATGACTGAATTCATAATGAAATTAGTCATGTTCGGGATTCTCATGGCTGTGACGGGAAAGAAAGCAAGATATAGAAAGTGAGCATGAATAGCCCCAAGTGAAAGACATCAGGAAAAAGTCATTTTGTTCTACGTAATCTGCTATAGGCCATATAATATACTGTAACCTCTTGTAACACCAATTACACTAACCAATACAAATTACCATAGACCCTATCCTGGTAACCCCTGATAATACACCAATAATTTACTGATAATATACGTGCAATTTACTGATAGCACTACTGAATTACTACTCTACCTCATATGTAGCATATGTGGTATATGCTGCAATTGATGGATTATACTACATATTGATCGAACTCATTCATTTATGTGCTACTGACATCTGCTAGACAGACTCTTTGAACTATGACATGCTCGATTGGTCAATTCTGACAAGCACAAGTGTACACCGTAACTTTCATGACTCAAACAAGGTTGCTACTACAACTCTACCATGCACACTTTCACAACTCTGACATACTCACTGTTAAAGATCTAACATGCTTGGTTTCACCACTCTGATATGCTCACTGTCACATCTCTGACACTCTGGCTCACTGGGAACAAGCTGGTAGCAGTGGATCTGGTGTCACTGGTAGGGGTGAAACTGGCTTAGCTGGGAGCAAGCAGGTAGGAGTGGATCAGCTTCGCTGGTACAGCTGAAATAGACTTCACCAGTAGTGGAATGTCCATCTTCACTGGGAGGGGTGAAACTGTCTCTACTGGGAGACAGGTGGTAGCAGTGAATCTGGGCTCACCGGAATCATGCTGGTAGGGATAGATTTAGCTTCCCCTACTCACTTTCCAAGCTGTGACATTCTTGGTCTCACTGCACTGACGTGCTCACTCTCACCTTTCTGACAATCTGGTTTCACTGGGAGCAAGCTGGTAGCGGTGCATCTGGACTTGCTGGAAGCACACTGGTTGGAGTGGATTTGGCTTTGCCTACTCACTTTTAAAGCTGTAACATGCTTGGTCTCACTGCTCTAACATGCTCACTCTCAGCTCTTTGACACTCTCGCTTCCATGGGAGCAAGCTGGTAGCAGTGGAATGCTTATTCTCACTTCAGACAATCTGGCTTCACTGGGAGCAAGCTGGGAGCGGTGGAATGCTTACTCTCACCACTCAGAAAATTTGGCTTTGCTGGGAGCAATACTGTAGAAGTGGATCTGGCTTTGCTGGTAGAGGTGACACTGGCTTCGCTAGAAGCAAGCTGGTTGCAGTTGATCTGGCTTCGCTGGGAACACACTGGTAGTGGTGGATATGGCTTCGCTTGAAGCAGAGAAACTGGATTCACTATGAGCTGGCAAGAAGCTTCGAATTTGGTTTCAGTTCCACAACTCTGACATGCTTTGTCTCAAGGCTCAGATGTGATTACTCTTACCTCTGACAATGTGGCTTCACTGAAAACAGTAGCGGTGAATCTGGCTTGGCTGGGAGGGGTGAAACTGGCTTAGCTGGGAGCAAGCGAGTAGCAGTGGATCTGGCTTCCCTAGTTGAAGTGAAACTGGCTTGGCTGGTAGACAGCTGGTAGCGGTGGATCCAGCTTCCCTGGTTCAGGTGAAACTGGCTCTGCTGGTATCAGTTGATCTGGGATTGTTAGTATGGACAGATTCGGCTTCGTGTGCAGTACTGGATCTACATTTGATAAAACGAAGTTCGTACGATATGGCTTTGCTGAGAGCAGGCAGGGGTTTATTGCATTCAGCTCATGGATGAATAATCTCAGAGTAAAATACCCAATGGTGGTGATGGTGATGATGGTGATGGTGATGGTGGTGATGGTGATGGTGGTGATGGTGATGGTGGTGATGGCAATAGTGGTGATGGCAATAGTGGTGGTGGTGACAATTGCAAAATGGGGGTTGATAGAATTGATGCAGTATGAGAAATTTGGTTGATTCAGTATTTCAATAATACACACAGTAACACTCGAATACCATTCCCATGATACTTCCACAATTGCAAATGTTTAATGTAGGTAGTCATTATCTATAGTAAGTACCAGTAATACACTGGCAACAGGGAGATTATATCTTTGTTATGGTTGCACTGAAGCTTTTCCTGATATATAGTCATTTCTGAATTTGCACCAACCCTATTCCAGATAGTGCTTGTCAATAACGACTGTTTGCAGGCTTTTACAGAAAGCACACTTCTCATATCTAACAATAACCTCTCAGAAGAATTGACCATCAACTAGCAAAACCTCTGGTAACACCAAAACCATACTGTACTCGTCATCGTGCACTTGGTTCCAAATATGTCAGTTGGCGTGGAGTATATCTGAAGTCAAAAACACCACATTGATGCTATAATCCTGTAGACATCGAATCTGCCAATAGCTTAACATTGACTTTGTCATGGCTGAGGGATACCTACCTGGTTCAACATTCAAGCTAGTGTTGGACAGATAACGTAACATGTAGTGGTGTTATTCTCTTCAAATACCATCTGGAAAAGTAAACTCTTCCACAACAGTGTTCTCACAATTCCACTCACAGCTTTTTCATCCTCGATGGTATCTGCACTATCGTTGATACACAAAAGTTTTGGATTCAATACAAAATGCTGTTGTATGGCAGCAAAAATTGGCATGTACTGTAGTCAGTGTAAGTTGAGCTTTGTCAAGTCTACTTATTTATAGTTAGAAACATCAAAATCTACAACTGCCACTTAGCTCAAAGAATGATGTTTTGTTGCCGTCACTGTTGGTGCTTTTACTCTACGGGAGCAGTAGTCTTAATAAAATATGGTCAGAAGTATGCAATGACGTATTGTTTCCGAGGCGTGTATCAGATCTGGGTGTAATGGCAAGGTGTTATACTGGAGGCAAACGTCAATCTGCTGCCATGTATCACTGCCAGGCAAGCGACTACCCTAATATAGACTGCTTGTGAGGATCATGATCCTCAACATATATTTTACCTGCTATGTATACACGTACGATCACAATGACTCTATCTGCAACTGTATTGCTACAAGTATAGGTCATTCCCTGACTTAGCTAGATACTGGGATACGTGCCTTTACACGATTCTCCATTGTTTTGTCACCAGATACCCTTTGCGAATGGAATATCAATGTTACCCCTTTCTTTCAGATGCGTCGCAATATACACACAATCTACAAATCTGAGCAATTGTCCACTCCATAGCTCCCAAATTGACAAACAGACTTCCTCTACGCAATGCCAATTAGCATGGCAGTGCAGAGACAATTTCCACATTGATCAGATGTGACGCTGCAAGTTTCGCCCATTGGATCTCTCATGAATAGGTGACAACAAGAGCTCTAGCTGAGTCCAAGATCGAAGAAGACTCAAATTATGAAACGCAAATAATCAATGATAATGAGCAATCCCTTTCCAACGACCAGTGTGATAATATAATGACACTCCAAAACCTAATGATTTCATGCACAATAATGACAAACCAACTGCGGATTCCAAGACCCATGAAGAGAAAATAGTGAAGTGGCAGCAAAAGATTATGAAACTGTTCTTCCAGTATAACTCCAAACTACTAGAACGAGGCGGATATTCAACCACTGATCTGAATGACAAGGTTAAAATGGGACAGCCCAATTACTATTGCAGAGGCACTCAAGAGTACGAAAACTATCTTGGCTCATCTCAATGAAACTGCCCCACTGGTAAACACCTCTTTCACAACAACACTGACAAGGTTCAGTATGCCAAATACCACCTTGAAACCTGGGGCCACCATACTCATCACGATATGCAAATGATGACTACAATTGACCCAATTACCTGGTGCGATGATATAGAAACAGTATCTTACAGTGCCTTCACGATCTCAACTGTTTCATTCAAGAAATAATGATGATGTATGGCGATATGGCCGGGAGACTCAATATGGGGAGGAAATCTTACTATGACTTGCCACAGGGCTACAACAATGCCAATGACATCATATGAACACACTACACATGACAATGATAGAATTGGAGAAAAGAAAAGTAGGTTAAAGTGCAGTTCAAAACAATGCTGTACAATATGGTATGGGTTGGTCTGAAGGCCAATTTAGTATCATATCTCAGGCCACTAACAAAGGATAATGGGAAGTTCATTTTCAGCGAGAAACATTTTGACCGAACAGCTGATGTTGATTCTCAACCACAGAACTATGACTCACAACAACAGATGCCACCTGGAAAGTAATCTCATGCAGGTGACAAAAGCATACCTTCTGACCATCAATCTCAGAGATGAAGGAAGTAACTAACAACGCATTCAGGCCCAACAAGTGCAATAAGTCATCTGGTAGCGGTAGAAAAAATCTACCTCCATCACCATGGGTAACTGGCAAGGTCTATACATCGCAGAAAGCCAATGGGAAATGCGCATGGTGTGGTGGCAAATGTCTGAAAACCTTCCAATGTCTGAAATACTCCAAGCCCAACTATAATGATAGTCATACCCAGAGTGATGGCAAATGCAGAGACACATACAACACAGGCAGCAATCAACAAATCAAGCACCAATATTTCTTCAACACTCAGCAAGTAAATTAAAAGTATCCCTCTCCTGATATCTGGCATGGCAGGGGTGGTTTGACAGGATCAAGCTGGGAATGGAGAAGTTGGGGGCTCAGGTATTAATGGCGACTCTGGACAAAGTTCAACTGCACCGGTTCTTGCATCAATCAAGAGTTGTTTTTGACAGCCGAAGGGCAAGAATGTTAAGCCAATATCTGTGCTGCACTGAAACACCAGATTCGGTACATATAGTTCACATAGTACAAATACAAGGCAGACATCATAAGATTCAATGAGTACTGGCATTGATTGACTGCTGCACAACGAGTATCTCTATGACACCGAGGCTTCTGCAGTGACTTGGGATATCACATGATGCAATAGGCGTCACCACAGTAGGCCTGAACAGAGAAGTCATGCCACATGCAAAGGCCAGCTGGAAGCTGCAGATCACTGTCAAGTATTTGGACTAAGTAGCACTGGTACATGAATCAGACGTGCTAGTGATGCTATTGTATGCGCATGATGTTGTCCATGGCTTACGTGGTTTCGCAAAACACATCCAGATATCAACAGGGCTGCCAGTTGATTAACTTCCCTACAATCACAGAATGCATGTGGATTAGAGGAAATGAAACCAATGACTGTCGCAGTGGCATCGAAGGTCTCAGAAGCCAAACATGACAAGTTTCTGTGGTGTGGTCCAGATATACAGACTCTCGCAGCAACCCCATTTGACCATCGTCTAGCTAGCCATGAAGTCGTCACGGCATTTGTTGTGCAGATTGGGGAATGCACAGGGCTGCAGGGTGCAACTTTTGAAGACATCACCTTGGATCCAACAGGTAATACAGACCCAAGCACTGGATGTGATAAGCAGGGAACAGTAGTGGGAGTTGCGACAGAAGAGCTGCTCTGCGAAGACACTTAAATGACGGCTACCAGTTAGCCAAGACAGTAACGGTGTAAATGAATCGCAGGACATGGCTCCTGTGAGGGTGAACTGTCAACCACAAGGCCTTCTGGATTACTCCTTGCTTCTCTTTCTCCACCTCCTTGCTCTGGAATAGTTAAGCTATTTCAGAACAGCTGTTGCTGAGAAGAGGGAACCTACAGCCAATGGGAAAATCATCCCAGCAACATACTTGTGATTTGTGGATATCTTTAGCAAGACCTAGGCTGAAACCCTGGCACCATACTGCACAATTGTCATAGCATTTAACCTGGAGCCTCTGTTCAAGAGACAATATAGAGGGAACCACAACCTCACGCAAGTCAAATACCGAACTCTGATGGCATATCTGCAGTTTAACTATTCAAATGGAAATATGCAACAGTCATCATCATTAGTTGCACAGCCAATATTGTTCACAAAGAAACCAGATGACAGTTGTTGGCCGTACTTGAACTGCTGGGTGCTGAATTTGGCGATGGTCAAGAACTGGTACTGCCTTCCTCATAACTCAGAGATACTCAACAGCATGCATAGAGGGCAGATATTCACCATGCAGGATCTCCGGAACATCTATAACGATATCCAGATCAGTGGAGGCGACAAATTCAACACTTTATGTCGCATCTGGTATGGTCAGTTCAAATACTGAGTCATGCCCTTCAGGTTAAGGTACACAGAGAGCTACATTCCGAGCGATTATTGACAACTACCGAAGGTCTACATGGCCGACTTTGCCCAATGGCACGAAGATGGCATACTGAGCTATTGGACTAACAAGATAAAGCATGAGGATCATCTATACAAAGTGGAAGAATGACCACACCATGTTAGCCACTGTCTCAAATCCGGAAAGCACCAATTTGGAGCATCAGAGCTTGACTTCCTCAGATTTATCATCAGTTTTGACGGAATCAGATCAAATTCAACTGCATAACAACCATTGAGAACTGGCCTACTCCTATGTCAATCCAATACGTACAAGTGCTTCTAGGTTTAACAAACTTCCACCAATGATTCATCCCCAAATACGCCAATGTAATGAGAGTAATCTGCAACTGGATAAAGAATGCAACAAGCAAATGAGGATGGACCTGAATGGCAGGGCTTGCATTTGGGTTACTCCAGAAGTCATTTACTGAAGTACTGATCCACCTGCATTTTGCCCCAGCAAAACCAATCATCCTCCAGCCGAATGCAAGTGACTTGGCAATTGCCAGAATTCTCGACCAGTATGACAGTTTGCAAATTAATAAACCAATCAACTTCTGCTTGTGAAGACACTCTCCTGGCAACAGATCCATGACACGTATGATCGGGAGCTCGTAACTCTGGTGCAAAGATTGAGGCAATGGAAACACTATTTCGAGGGAGCCATTCATAAGATCCTTATACAATGTGATTACAAGAATGTCAAGTACTTCCAAATGTCAAAAGTGCTCTCAACAAGGCACGAAAGATGGGCTCAGATCCTTTCATTATATGGTGTTGTTCTCCTACACTGGACGAAAAAAAGGAACCCAGCAGAGTAACCATCAAGAAGACCTGATAATGAAGAAGACTTTAAAATACTTACCGTACAACTCTTGGCAACTCACGTAGCTACCAATACCAAGCCATTCAATGCTCTGCAACCAGCTATCCTAGCAGCCCAGGATACCAATTCACTAGTGACTGACAGGTAGGATAAGATTAGTTACGATGGACTGTCGAAAGCGGGTGTATATGACGGATCCAACCATACAGACTCTGGTATATAGTGGCAAGTCATTGTGGGAGCTCTCACGTATGAAGAGAGAATAGATGTGCTAGAATCACTCCGCAACCAATTGATAAGTCTGTTCCATAATAACCCAAAATCCTGTCACTTTGGACCTCTTAGATCTGCCAAACTTGTAGCTAGAGACTGCTATTGGGTAGGACTAGACACAACAGTATGGAAGTGCATTGCTGGTTGCGAAGTGTGCCATCTAATCAATGCACCATGCCATGCACACTACAAAGCTAACATGCCACTGTCACTACTGTACAACCCCTATAATGGATTTAGTAAGGATGTCATCACAGACATACCGGAATGAACCAGGTCAGGATACAGTGGGATATGTTCATCGTTGATAGATTGACTAGGACAGTGATCTACCTGCTCTGTCCAAAGGATATTGACTCACCAGAATTGGCATCTATGTTTTTTAAGCACATGATTTAGATATGTGGCATACCAGTCAACACCGTCACTGACTTCAGAACGCTGGTAACCAGCTGACTCCGGACTCGAGGCTTATCGCACATCAGAATGTACCACCGACAATTCATGGCCCTCCACCCACCGACCGACAGTCTAACTGAACTGCACAGCTTGACCACGGAATAGTACCTCCGAGTGTTGAGAAACTACAAGCAAGACAACCAAGCCAAACTCTATTGCCTGATGGAATTCATGTACAACAACTCAATGCATGCTTGGACTATAATTATACTGTCTTGGGCCATGTAGCATCCACACCCTATGATGCATTTCAACCTTCTGAACACGTCACATATATAATCAGAGAACACACCAACTGCTACAGTCTAGTAATTGGCAGAGACGTATCTGGCTTGCCATGAAACCATACTGGGAGCCCAGCAACACCAGAGAAAGATTGCGGACAGAAAGGAAATTATATTCAACGTTGGACCCAAAGTGTGCTGCTTTACCTAGCACTCCCAGCCAACCGGGCTATATAAGATGCTACATTACAAATGTGCGGGACTGTACACTGTGAGTAAAGTCATCAACAAGAATGATTACAAATCAGTAGTGTTAGCAACAGATCTGGGTAACCTGCCAGTGGCCTGTGTTCAGACGTCAAAATGAGTTCTGTTTGATCCCACACTTGTCCAAAAACCAGACCAGATGTCTCATGGTGGTCCAAACAAGTACCCAGAACTGTCAACAGGTGGTTTCTGCCCGGTTTGGCTAGACCCATCAGCTGCAACCTCCAGTTCTGCCTTTCAGATTGATCTGTTTATGGTCACATTTATATATCCTGCTGTGACTCCCAAAATATTGACATTGTAGGTCATTGTATTTGTTTGGAGTCTTGGCCGCATTTATAATCAAAAAATAAAGAGATATGCTCCTTGCTCCACCTTGAAATTGGGTGTCAACACAGTATCAGCGATTTTTGGTATTGCATCCTGCGTATTCTAAGTGGTGATTGGTTGCAGACATTCATAAATTAGGTATTGGCATCCTTTATAGGCAAAAGTGAAAGTGACACACTCCCTGCCCCATTCTGAAAATTAGCGTCAATAGAGCATTCTTGATTTTTGGTCTTGTAGGTCAGGTAATTAATGAAATACTTGCTTATTGTGATACATAATAAAAGAATTGACCGCCATAATGGGCAACTATGCTAGTGACAATATCGTGACTGTCTTCTAAAAATGAGCTGCAACAGAGTGTGAATGATTTTTGATATTAAAGTCAGATACTTAAAAAGTGATTTGGTAGTTATTATGCATCATCATAGTATTGGCCGCCTTCAGAGGTCAATGAGTCAGCACCGCACTCCCTGCGCCTTCTTGAAGATAAGTGTCAATAGAGCATCAGTAATTGTTGGCCTTGCATTTTGGTTAATCAAAGTGCGATGGGGTTGTAATTATGAATATATTATATTCTGACCATTTTTATTGGCTAAAACGCTTATGAACACTTTGTTGTAACTGTGTAAATGAAATTAGTAATTACTGTCCAGGAGGCTGCTGTGGAAATATCTCTTTCATATCCTCCTATACACACTGCCAATTCCTTGTTTATAGATGTCTATGATTATGCACTACTTAGATTACCCAAGATACAATACAAAAAATTATTGATGCTCTGTTGATACTCATCTTCAAGATGGAGCAGGCAGCATGTCATGTTCTCTTATGCCTATAAAGGCAGCGAATACTTTCTTTATTTTTAACAATGACCAAATCAGATTTCAATTCCCTGACATTCAAGCCCAAAATCGTTAATGTGCTGGTCACCCTCATTTTGCAACTGTCATATCCGCAATATGTAATTATTTTAATCGACTTAGTATATCATTAATGGTGTCTTAACTGCCTTTCTGTTATCTTCATGTACTTTCTCCTTTATTACTACATTGTTTTTTAATAATACATATAAAGGAATCCTTCATCATATACTTTAAAGTGTCCCCTTAGAGTAGATAATAATACACTCAAAAATTCCGTTCCTTTCTATCAATGCTCATCTCCACTTGCAGGTTCGCTCATTAGGCTGCTCTCTTCTGCAAAATGGATGTCAGCAGCATTACCACCCAGCAAATAGAGTACTAACCAGTGGATGTTCCTTTATCAGGTAGTAAATCTGGAATACAATCTTTATCATGCTTGCTGTCTTTCTTATGTGCATCAAGTTTGAGCAATCCAGTGTTGGGATGAGAAGTATGTATATACACATATTTGGGTGGCATACCTTCGATTTAAGAACCTTCAAATCACTCATTGTGACCTAATGGTGGAGATGGCATTCTGGACAGAGGTGGCATCCGTGCTGGTATTGGCTCTCTCCGTTGGTCTGGTTGAGGTGCATCTGTTGCTTTGCGCCTCCAGCATCTCTGCAGAGTCTTTGCTGTGCCGTTTTGGCAAACCAAGCAGCCCTCTGTTTGATACTAATGAACCATAGCAGGGTGTCTATCTATCACAGGTTTCACAATTCAACACCTAGAATACCGAACTGCCTACTGACACACTTCTCCAACAAAAGCAGAAGGATTCTTCAGCAGGAATCATGTTTTCTCTATCGCGGCCTGTGAAAACTGACCTTTGGCCATTTTGGCCATATTGAAGGCAACGTGCATGTCCGACTGTTTTAGCAGTACCCGATCTCCTTGTCTTACCATAGTAGCAGCGATGTTGAAAATGTGCAAGAAATTAGTTGCTACTTCTAAAAATGAGATCCGGCTATTACCTCTGCCATATATCCTTCCATAGCCCTCTCTAAGGTGTTCAAAGCCCGTTTTGGCCACTTTTGGGGACACATATCACATTATTCGTCTACAAAAAACCCAGAGCAGATAACATCATGAGGTTTGATATCGCAGACTGTGTCGACAAATGTGTTGGTTGATGTTGCAAGTTTCCCACTATGGGCAACTATAAATTGGTCATGTAGCTCTCTATGTATACCAGCTGTACATCATATTGTCAGTTGATGGCTGTCTGGATTGACCTGGATTTACTCACGTTCTATCGCATGAGGCTTTGTATTGTGGCTGCTTCTGGTTTTACGGACCATCTTTAAATGCGAGTTCTAGCTCATATTCTTGGTGACTACATTGGCAGCATCTAAGTGGACTAAATAATGTCTGCATTGTTGATATGTCCCCCCAGCAGGCAGTGCATCGAATGAAGCGCCTATAGGTCGGCTTTATTCAGATCCGCTTGTACCTTCCTGAACTATTTTTGGAGCCACAATATGGTGGTGTGGAAAAAAAGAGGAAGATGGTAACGAAATCAAATTGGAAGTCCTCAGAAGTAGATAGTTAGCTTCAAGTCAATATGGAATGAGTAACAGCCAACTTCAAAGTTCTACTAAAGTTGAATCGTACTGCATAAAGCTGCAGGTTATTGCGGTTTCCAACCATTCTGTGATTGGCAGTAAGCTAGTCTAATGTTGTTTGTTAATTTGCAGGGATAGAAAGATGTGAACAACAGTGGAAATCTCATGTTTGTAAGATCTGAAAAGGAAATTTGTTCACGGAAGGAACATCTTGTGATCTGTGTCCCAAGAAATCCCTGGGATCTTACATTGAACAGATGCTAAAAATCGTATGATATTGTACAATTAGCATTACCATTCCCCATGTAGTGATGGTCGAAATGCAGAGTCTATTTTGTTCAACTTGATCAAACATACCAACATTGACATACAGGATACAGCTTGCCTCCATGTGGTCCATATCTTTCAATATCAAACTCCTCAAACTACAGCAAAGTCAACACAAAATGCAATGATCAATGCTACGAAAAGGAATCTTCTGCCACTTCCAGTGGGCAATCATGGCAAATCTGCACTGGCATCCAGTGGACCATATCAGCAAGGGAATGATAGCAAGAGCCGCTTGCAAGCAGAAAGTGTCTAAGCTCGTGTAGCATTGGATAGTTTATGATCTACAAAGAAGCTTGCAGAAGAAAACACATGACAATCGCCCTTTCTAAGCAACTAACAGAAAGAGAAATGGATTGAAAATTGTCTGGATACAGAAACCACTATGGTGAGAAAACAAGTTGAAACCCCAGAGTCAATGTTTAAACAACAGCAGGAAGATATGAGAAATGCTGAAAAGGCCGGATTGACAACCAGAATGCCTGAAAACGCATTTCAGGAGATATCCAATGCTATTGGAGTCAGTCAGAGTGATCTTTCAAGTTCAGATGATCAGAACAATGGGGGAGATGAGCAAAATCACGCGGAAGATACAGAGCTGGGCAAGTTGAGTAAAGATAACGACCCCAGCAGGGTGATGTACACAATCTCCAAAACAGTACAGTAGTGCAAGGAAATATCTTTGCAGAAGAAGATGAAGCTTAACAAATTGACAGGACAGAGATAGGGGGATACTGCCAACTACTTCTGTGATGGAGATAGGAATTCCAGAATGGCCGAAATGAAGGTTCCAGCAGTTGTTCAATCACAAACAGTAATTTTTGGAGCTGCACCCATAACGGTGACATCTGGAAAGGTGATGGTGACTCTTGATATCATTCCTGGAAAGTTCCAAATACTGCAAGTGACTTCTCGACCAGGACCTACTGATATGAGGCTAGATTCAAGGAAACTACAGTCGCATACAGCCATCGGGTCTATCCTGTATGACACTGCTTCCAAATCGTCACTAATTAAGAAAGTAAAGACTGTTAAACTGGTAAGGTTATACTGCTGCATATAGCCTATCTAACTAATCACAATATAGAAATCGGATTGGAACAAGGAACTGCTCACGGCTTGTGTGTCTCTGGAGAAATTGATAGGCAAAGTGGCATGTTTGATCAAGTATCAAAGTGAAAAGCAATACGTGTACTTATTTTACTGTCTGTTACAATTGTCTAGATTTCAGTAACCAAATTATGAGACATGATAATTCATCTGTGCATGTTCAAGGGTTATACAGGCTATGGGAGAGTTCTATACTCCAAATCAAGTTTATAGATTACCAATGACCTTGAAATCATCTTTGCTGTTACTTTTGAGTGGGAAAGCAAAAACTACATCAAAGATAAAATTCAATAACAAAATTTTAGTCAGCGATGTCATACAAGTTATAGAAGGAGAGGTCAATGCACAATGCGAATCAGTATGAATAATGACTGTCATGCTGCATTCATCCATGCATGCAACTACATTACTCTCTGCTCAGACCTGCTGCACATTGGCGAAATTTTGAAAACTTTCTATAGTAGGCCATGGAAATTGAACAGCAGGAGCTGGATAAGTGAAGGTGAGGAAGTCACACTATATATATCAAAATCTTGTGGATGGATCAACCTGCCATAAATTGCAGTCTGAAAGTGCTGGATCATGATGAGCTAATGTTATTTATTGCTCAGATACCGAACATAGTGGCGGATCTGAAAGTGCAAGGCCTTGTAGCTTTTGGATGAAAATGATTATGCATTGAATTGATATATTCGCTGTCAATAATGACTATATGCATTTTTGCATAAAATTGTGGAGTATACAATGACTGTCAGAATGTATTCAAGTTGACAATTGATGGAGTATCAACGATTTCTAGTCTTACACTTGCGGCACTCAATGAGCCACATTGTCATATTCTTCCAAAGTGACACTATTGGCTGTCTTTGTATGTAAAAAGGATAGTGACACGCTTATTTCCCCATCCTAGAAATGTGCATCAATGGAGCTTAGTATTAGAAACAGTTCCAACCAGCCTGAATGGTTCTGCGCAAGGGTTGGAATCAGAACTGGCCCATTGCAGCCAGTTTACCACCTCAAAAATCTGAACAACACCCGGTACCGCAGTTGTTGGCAGATTCCACCTCCAAAAACAGGTACTACTATTATGTAATTACGTTTTGCTGTGATCAGAAATTGTTCTATTCATAAAGCATACAGGTTTTCATTCCGTTTCCATACCCACTCTAAAATTAGCAATTGGAGTAATATTCCTTAAGTAGCTGTGAAAAACAAGCTAAGATTGGTGTTATTTCACAGCAACTGAATGAATGTTGCTTAGATTGAAAATCGCAGACCGGGAGCTAAATCAGTCGTGAAAAATGTATATTTTACATACAGATCATACTGGGACACAATGAGAACTCAAAGACTTAATTGTAGCCAAACTTTTGAGCACGGGAAAATGAGGCTCTTCTTTTCTAAATCCCGGAAAATAAAACTACAGTTTTAGGTATGATTCAGAGTTTGAACTGCTAATCAATGGACGGTTCGGTTATCTTGCTGTTCTTGAACCGAACTGGGGCCACAATTCTGGTTTCAACCCGGATGGAGGTGGGTGACCCCCAATTGTTATTAACAGTAATCAAGTGTCAATGATTTCTGTTCTTGTAAGTCTGATAATAAAAACAGACTTGGTTACTGGGATACATAATCAAAGAATTGGCTGCCTTTATAGGCAAAAATGCTAGTGATCACATTGCTTCTATCTTTGAAAAAAAAACTTCAATCGAGCTTCAACAATTTTTGGTTTTGCGTTTTGGATGATCAAAGTTCTTTGCAACAGCATCAAACCACAATCATGAACTGGCTGCGTTCACAGGCATCAATGATAGTGACAATATCAGTACTGCCACCTTAAAATGAGAGTCAATGCAACATCGATGGTTGCTGTGGAGGCTCACAAAGTGACATAGTCACAAGCTGCATTGTATCGAGCCTGAATTGAGTTTGTAATGGTCAGTCTTTTCAATATGTCTTTGTATACAACTTCATAAATATGCATGCAATATTTCACAGATCTTACTTTTTACTTGCTCATAGCTCTTGGGTCAACGTTAAATCCTCAACTCTCTACTTTCCTATAACATAACTTTTGACAGTCTTTCAAGTAAAATTACACAGCTTTCAAGTTTCTACTGCAATGTCGGAATCAAAATCTTCATATACCTCGTTGCTAGAGGTCATGATATCATTCAAAGATGAATCTGTCTTCATTTGTAGTTTGAGTTACCTTACTTTACAAATCATATTGGATGCTTGGTCTGTATCTATGAATGTGGGCTAGAAGCATTTTATTGCTTGGAATATTTCTAGACATACATCTCTTTGGCATTTCTATATCAGCTGCCAAATTGAGGAGACCAGCAGCCATGATAATGTATGCATCGTATGTCATCGAGTTCTTCACCACCCATCAGATTGTAGGACCAGCTCAAGGGGGTACAAAATGCTGGCTGAAGTTAACATACCAAAGTTAAATGAATTCACCGAGTTGGAAGTTACCAAATACACCAGTTCACCGGTTGATGAAACAGCTTTGGCCATACTGATGAGAAAAGAAAGTTGAGGAATGACAATAGTAAGTTTACAAAAGAAATTCATATTCAACATGTAGGTTTTATCTATATCAACTGAATTGACAGACAAAATGCTCCAATCTGGCAGCTCAGGAATTTATAAATGCCAAATTTCACCAAGACACTGTAAGGCCGCTTATGCCTGCACTCGGCGGTGTAAGGATATGTATGGTAATCCATTAGATACAGTTGCACACGAGTGCGAGCGAGCACGAGTGTAAAAGTATGTGGTAAGATTATCGGTACAGATCTAAGTGTCATGGCAGTCGTCTATATAAGGTTAAAAGTTACCCGGCCCTGGACACGTAACGTGCCCGCTGCAGTATGATGCTGTTACATCATCCCCCTCTTTTATGGCACAACTCCCGGGCTGCCAAAGCAAACAAATGAGAAACAATCATCTGCATAGATGCCAGTATCAAAGATAAGTCTCATGACCGATCAGTGCCATTATGGCCACCTTTCGGCGGATCCGGCACACGGGGAAACTCCACCTCTGCTTGGCTGAGCTCCGGAGGTGGTAAAACCCATCCCAAAGCCATTTTCACCGGGCCAGCATCAATTAATGTACAAGAAAACAAATAAGAAACATCCAATCAACTGCCTCCTTCGCTCCTCCATCACTGCCGCGGCTTGTTTGGCTGCTCCCGGTAAAACTCATCAACTTGTTCTTGGGCATTCAGCTGGTTTTCCGCAGGCTCCCAGCAGGTGCGTAGATAATTGTAGCCGGCCCACTGCACAAGATAGTGTAACTTCCGGTAGCGCAGCTTGGAGTCGAGAAGCCATTCGATTTCCCATTCCTCCTCCGCTGAATCGTCGACTGCCGCAGGGTATGGTTCTGAGACTGCCTGGCCAGCGACTGGAGGTGTGTACCGATCGAGCAGCAACACATGGAAAACGTTGTGGTTCTGGATTGCAATCCGTAGGTCTAGTTTGTAAGCATTCTTGGTGATGACCTTACTTACCGCGCATGGTCCAGTGTGTTTGTAATCGAGCTTCTTGGATGGCCGGGTGGTTCGGAAGTGCCTAGTAGAAAGCCACACTTTTTCTCGCGCCTTGAAAATCATATCCTTTCCTCTGGCGTACTTCGATTGCCGTGCTTGAGCTTCCTCTAAGTTCTCCCAAAGAAGTCGGTGAGTCTCTTCCAATCCCTCCACCCACCTATCTGCTTGTATCTGCGATCTGAAACTGGGCTCCTTCGGTGGTTTGATCTGCATCGTTGGATTATAGTCATAGTTTGCCCAGAATGGCGTCATTTTCGTCGAGTGGTGAAATGAGTTATTGTATGCGAATTCGGCCAGAGGTAAGAGCTCGACCCAATTATCCTGTTCGTAATTGCAAAAGGCCCGAAGGTATTGCTCCATTGTTTGATTCTGCTGCTCTGTCTGGCCGTCGGTCTGTGGGTGAAAGGCGATTGACAGTGGGTGATTGATGCTCAAGTGAGAGCAGACTCGCTCCCAAAATTGACTTGTAAACTCTTTGCCGCAATCAGTGACGATATTTTCTGGAACACCCTGTTTGCAGATCACGTGCTCAAAAAACATCCTTGCCAGCTCCGGTGAGTTCATATCTTTCTGGCAGGGGAGATAGGTCGCCATCTTAGTCAATCGGTCGACGATTACCAAGATCCCTCCCGTGTATCCAGATGCTGTCGATTCAGGCAGGTCGGTAACAAAATTCAGGGTAACTCCTTCCCACGGTCGAGATGGTGATGGCAGCGACATGTTGAGCCCATGGTGGGTGTGGCGCGGTGCCTTGATCCTGTGGCATAGCTCGCAACAAGCGACGTACTTTTGTATCGTGGCGTCCATTGCAGGCCAATGGATGTCTCTAGATACCAGTTCAGCAGTTTTAAGAGCTCCAAAATGGCCTGATTCCGGGTTATCGTGGAAAAGACTTATCACTTTGCTCTGGAGAGCTTCCGGCACGTATATCCTCCCTTCATAGTTCAGTGCCCTTGCGATCAGTCTCCATTGACTTTCACATGCGATCTTGGCATGCAAGTTTCCGAGTATTGGCGTGTCAGTTAGCTTCAGCTTCATACTGATGGCGAAGGGATTGGTCCCCTGAGCTGCCTTGGTTGCCGGTAGGAGATCATCGTACGTTTCAACTTTAGTGGTGGCCAGTAGCCTCGCGATCTGTCTCTCGTAGGCTATCTCATAGTCGGCTCTTCTTGATGGTCCGTCGGCTTGGTTCATCTAGCCTTCCAGGTGTTTGATAACAAAGTTGTATGAAGATAGTATCTCCGCCCACCTAGCCTGCCTCCGTGAGTGCACTTTTGAAGTTTGGAAGTACTCAAGATTTTTTTGGTCGCACTGAACCAAGACCTTATGATTGACGCCTTCGAGGTAGTGCCGCCACTGTTTCATCGTTTCCACAATGGCCAAGAGCTCCCGATCGTAAGTATTGTAGTTCTGTTTGGCAGGGGAGCATTTTCGGGAATAGAAGGTGACCGGCCTAAGAGTTCCGAACCCATCGTACTGGTTGAGGATGCCAGCAATTGCAAAGCCGCTTGCATCAGTCTGCAGGATGATTGGCTTTGCTGGGTCGAAATGCTGGAGAATTGGTACTTCAGTGAACACCTTCTTAAGCTTTCAGAATGCATGTTCGGCTTCTCAAGTCCATTCCCATGTGGTCGATAGCGTCTGAGGCGCTCGGAATCTCCCTCCTGACGAGCCCGATGGCTGTTTTGGCGCGCGTGTGGTGTCTGCCTTCTTCAGTAATTCTGTGAGCGGTAGAGTCAGTTTGGCGGAGTTCCAGATGAACCTGCGGTAGAAGTTCGCGAATCAGAGGAAAACGTGCACTTCCCGAACTGATTTTGTTGTCGGCCAGTCTTCGATTGTGGATATTCGGTCTGTGTCCATACTGATCCCTTCCTAATTTACGATAAATCTGAGGAACCCTACTTCCAAGACTCCGAACTGGCATTTTTCGGCTTTGTAATAGAGACCAAATTCCTGGAGGCGCTGTAGCACTTTTTATACATGCTCTTCGGGCTTCTTCTCAGGAGTCAAGTAGATGAGTATGTCATCGAGGTAACACACCGCGAAGTCGTCAATGTAAGGCCGCAGACAATCGTCCATGTACACCTGGAATGTGGACGGCACATTCATCAAGCCAAAAGGCATAACTCGGTACTCGAACTGACTGTACCGGGTTCGGAATGCAGTCTTGTACTCATTGCGTTCTTTCATCCGAATGAGATGGTAGGCGTTCCACAGATCCAGTTTGGTAAAGATAGGAGCTTCTCCCAGTCTGTCGAACATCTCCGAGATTAGCGGGAGGGGATATCGATTTTTGATGCGCAATGAGTCGATGGCCCGATAGTCTACACAAAGCCGTAGGCCTCCGTCTTTCTTCTTGGCAAACAATATCAGAGCTGCCGCCGATGATGATGACCACTGTATCAACCCATTTGATAAGTTTGTCTCGATGTAGGCTTTGAGCGTTTCCAGGTCAACTTCTGAGAGGTTGTAGATCCGCCCATATGGTATCATGTGCCCTGGCTACAGGTCTATCACATGGTCGATTGGTTGATGTGGTGCCAGTGTTTCTGCCATTTCTTTGCGGAAGACCTCTACGAAGTCCCGATACTGTGCCAGGATGCGACCTCCATCGTCTGTAGGTACAGTCTCTGCCTCTGCTCCATCTACTCGCGTTAGCCAAGAGGTAATTTGGAGAGGATGGAAGCGGTGAAAGGTATATCCAGGAGTAGCGATACAAACATATGGTCACAACGAAGCCTTATGCAGATGGCTTGCTCCCTTCGTGTCTCGGCGAGCTGGTAGAAGTCATTCAAGGATCCCCTAAAGTGGACACTCTTCGGCCACAACTACCGCCGCTGCTCCTGCTCACTCGTCTAGCTTACGAGGGTATTCACCTTGTTCGTGCGACTGCTCTACCGTAGCTCCTAGCAATCATGTGCAATCTCCCAGTCGGAGGAAGAAGGCCTTGGTAATCTCGTCGCTAGCAATGAGATTACCAAAAGCGGTAGCTCTGAGTAGTCGTATATCCGGAGCAGGCTTATCCTCACCGCATTCATCACATTCCGACTACGCAGTACGAATGGGATCTGCCTCCGGTGGTGCTCCTCCCCCCTCTGGGTTCCTAAGAGCGGTCAATTGGCCTCGAACCCATTTGTTCTCCGGGTTTCTAGACCTGAACCAAGGTAAGCCTAGAACTAAGTCGTATGCCTTCATAGGAATGATCAGCAACTCAGGTTTGTCAACCGGTGCTAGATGTTCGAAATATCGAACCGAGATATTTGTCCCCCGACTCTCCTTGGAAGACATTATCAACTGACCGTTGAGGCCTTGCGTTGAGGTGAATGCCGGTTCATGGGGTAGCCTAAGCTGTCAAAGCAGCCTCGGCATCATAAAGATGCTAGTCGCGCCGCAGTCAATCAGTGCTCGCACGCGATTCATGTTGCCGTGTATATCCCGTACCCGGAGTTCGTGAATGATATGTGTCGAATCCGATCTCTCGGTGCCGTATAGATACTGACTTGACATTTGGGCCCTTTCCTCCAGGTTTACTCTCAACTTCAGGGCGATCCAATGCGGCTGGATCTCGTCCAGTGTTGCCATTAACGCTCTTAATTCCAATCTCTCCAGCGCTAACTCCTCTTCATCAACTCTCTTCCGTCAAGTTAGATACCGAGAGAGGTAACTTAGTTTTTTGACTGTTGGGTATCGAAAGACTTCTGGTGTTTAATTTGAAGTTCTCCGGAGCCTGAGCCCGAGGCTGCTGTGGAGTTCCATTCGGGCAACATCGGTCGTCCGTACTTTGTACACTTGTGGGACATGTTCTCTTTGCTTCTGCATCGAGTACACTGCTGGTTCGCTCTCCGCTTCTCAAAAACTTCCTTAGTTTGCCATGGTGCTGGTGATAGGTTGGCGCGATTGCTTCCGCTGGAGTTACTAGGGTGTACCGAGTTGCCAAAATTGGTCTGAGTTGTTTCGGTCGATTCGGAAATAGATGGTCGGAAGTTACGTTTCCTCGTTTCTCCTGGTTGCTTTTGCTGATGCTGTTTGTCGGCCTTCGGCGGTGACTCGACATCTGCAGCTCGGTCGAAAAGTTCGTCGATGTTGTTAAACCTCCCGCTTTGGTCGGTAAACGGTTTTATTTTTGGTAGTAGATACTCTTTCAATCCTGACCAGATCATGCTGTATAGCATTTTGTGGTGTATCTGCTCATCCCAACCGGCCTCCCGCCAGTTCTTCCGAAACCGGTTTGCGTAAGCCCAGACGCATTCTTTCAGGTCGTGGTAACCTTGGGGAAACTCATGGTATGCTCGTGTTGCCACATTGAGCTCCCGGTTCTTATCTCCGTACATCTTCCTTAGCTCGGTGGTGAAGAGGTCGAAGTCTTCCAGACACAGGTTCTGTTGGTTTCCTAGATCTTGACCCCAGGAAACTGGGTCGGTCATGTTCATCTTTTGTTGAGACTGATCAGAGCGATTGGCCCAACCTCGGAGGTGATCCAGGGCGTACTGCACTTTGACGCTATCACCATTTGGGAATAGATGGCCGTGGGTCCTGAAATTTGATAGAAGGGCACCGATGAAGATCTCCAGTTCCCGAGCTCCTCCGCAGAATCGTTTAGGTTGAGTCATCTCAAACGTTTCCTTCCTAGTAGTCGATTCCGGTCGTACAGATCCCCGTCAGAGTTCTCGATTGACTTCCATCAACTCGGCGTTTTGTTGCATGCAGGTAATGCCTGGCTTCCGCTGCTGCTCCATCATGTCCCGAACATCTTCTTCACTAAAGGCCGCTCGTATCCGCCCGCGGTCTTGATGTTCATCTTCGTTGTCATCGTTTTCTTCTTCTTCCGTGTTGATTTGGGCTATTCCGTGATCATGATGGTCGTCGGTGATTTCATCCTCTGGGAGTATGGGGACTCGATCGGAAGGAATAGAGGTAATTCGACTAGCCAGCGATGGTGTACTCTCACGCGTGTTAGCCATACGCAATTGAATTCTAGCTCCTTTCTTTGGAGGCATGGAGGGCAATTGATGGTATTTGACTTGTTTTATTACGTGTTGCGACGTGTCGAAAAATAGGGGTGAACTCGTGAAATCCCGTGAGCGAAATGTATCCGATTACTGAAAGACCGGTAATTGTGTAAGGCTGTATATGGCTGCGCTTGGCAGTGTAAGGATATGTATGTTAATCAATTAGATACGGTTGCACGCGAGTGCGAGTGAACACGAGTATAGAAGTAAGTGGTAAGATTATCGGTACAGATCTAAGTGTCATGGCAGTTGTCTAAATATGGTTGAAAGTTACCTGGCCCTGGACACGTAACGTGCCCGCTGCAGTATGACACCGTTACCGCCACCTTGAATAGCTACCTCAGATTAAGATTTTTTCGGCTCATATTCCATGGAAACATATAGCTAACCTAGAGCTACAATGGTCCTACAACACATCATGAAGTAAGTTGGTGATACCATCCACCAGCACCTGTAACAACATTTGCTGGAGGAATCACTGACTGATAGTGCATGCAATAAAGAAGCAATTGGAATCAAGAATTATAGTTGCTTTAGTTTTAGACAGGTGAACATCAATGAACAACTCAGCCATAATGTAACTCATTACCTATGCTATGGATTGACAATATGCTTTGCGAGAAGTACAACTTGGTTTTGACATGGTAGATAGCCTATTGTGTCCCTATTGCGAAAGATAGATCAGGATGATAGGTCAAGGGTCAACTCACTCCACCAAGGCTAGCAGTATACTTTCAGGAAGTGCTTGATCATTTGGAGCTAACGAATGGCCATTTAAATGTAATTATGACTGATAATGCTTTCTTAAACAATTCTAAGACTTCGGAACTACAACCAACTCTTGATATCTCCGCAATCGAGTGGCCTGCAATGAGAAACCACATACCATGCATGGTGTACCATGTTCAGCTTCCTTTAGTTGCACTCGAAAGCAACCTCAGTGTGAATGGCCACCCAAATTCTTGGGAAGCCCGTGAGCGTGATCAGCAATTGGTGGAGAATGAACAGATAAACATTTTGAAAAGTCAACGACTTCGAAATGCGGGCAATGCTTGAATGAACACGGTGTCGGCCAATCTATCCCTGTTTAGTAAGAATAAATGAAAGGGTATGTTTCTGAACAAATTTTAAAAGTCTCAAAACTGACCCAAATAAAGCAGCAAATGCTTGCTGTATGGATCAGGCTAACACCGGATCATCAAAGTAAGTTCCTTAACTGTCAAATATCCACATCAGGAATCGCAGTACTGTCTATTATGGATGTGATCACATGGCGGAATTCGACACTGGCTGCTTAAGCAGGCCTCCCAATTACGAGAATCCTCATTTCAGTGGTTCAAGAATCTAAAATACTGTGATTACCAGCCACCTATCACAACACAGAATGAATAGACCATTGTCAAGTATGTCATGGAAGTTTTAAGGCAATTCTGATAATGCGCCCTGTGGATGTCACCCAGGTATACAGCTACTCTACATCGCATTATCACTCTCTACAATGACATGTTCGATTCTATACATCACGTTATGTGACCTTTAGCTAAGCAGAAGACTCAATGGAAGTATGACCTATACTTTGCGATGAATTTTGCGCAGCAAAAGCAGTCCAACTAGTATGCTAAAGTTACTTCAATGACAGCTATGCTTCCGATTTCAGCATACATCTGTATTCCATTAGAGAGGTTGTGATCATATGGGAAGTGAGACAATGGAATGGGCATTTATCCCCAGGACGAGACTTCCTATACAATCCTATACCAAGCGTCATTTCTGAAGGTTGTGGAGAATGAATACTGTGCCAAATAGTGACATTTGCATCTTATTAAACCTGAAACAGTACCAAGTAAAGATCACTTCCCGTCTGCAGCAGCTTCTGGAGCTGGTCTATCATATGTTGATTCATCTGATTTGTTCACTGATGATGAAAAATACATAACACCTAAAAATATGGCAGAAAAGACCCTCTCAAAAAGAAATTACGCAGCCTGCTTATTCATAGCCGCAAGGCTCTATATCAATTCACTGCCAGAATCACCAAGGCAAGTTAATTTCATCTTTAGTGATTCCCATTTCGGCCCTATTGATATTTTGAGTATATTTTGGGTACCGGATATCACCTACTGGTGGCATCCACATGAGACAATGCACTCAAAGTCTGCTGATCTCTCTACTCTGGCATACTATACATTTACTACCATACCATATGGTGTCGGAGTGAAGGCTAGTTTTTCCCTTGCACGAGAGGTTATCGGCAGGTGACAGTCAAAAAGCACCGGCGAGACCCAACACGAAGTGGTTTTCATAAGGAAGTTTGCTTGAACCAATACCTGGATATTGGCAGGCAATGACCCAGCATTGGATACAATAAATGCTAAATACGACTTGGAAATGCAGAGAGGTGAAGGAAAGAAACTTACACAGAATGGCTAACGTCTACTACTTTTTTGAGATGTGCCTGCGCAGCCAAAACCTCTGTGCTATACCGAAGAAATCTTGCACTCAAAACAAGCAAATAACACACACAGGATATATTTCAGGTCCGGAAGACATTGTGACAGCATCCTGGTCAAACATTCAACATGATGGTGTCGCTGCATTCGAATTGTTGGAAAGATCACCTTTGTCACCAGCGTTTTCTGCAAAGAATCTATCTGGAGGATGAACTCAAGTATCAAATGTCTGCTGTATAAATAGAATTGACCATAATTCAACCAATAGTGATGAGGATAGTGCATCTGAAAGTATCTCAAACACCAAAAATTGGCTAAACTGAAATTGTGACTGGAATAATCCAAATGAAAGTAAAATAAGTTGGAGGCAGACAATGGATCCGATATAGAGTGAGACAATGGATTCGACGATCTGGAACACCAAAAGCTGCAGGATGTCTGTTTCATACCAAATGTTTCCGGATTGATTCAGCCAACTTGGATGTCAAAGAGAAAGGCAGAAAAGGGGTTGAAGACGGTTAATACACTGATACGATCAGAAATAAGGAAAACATGACAAAGTTGGGCAGAATGCATCAATATGCTTTCACTGGGTTCTCTATACTGCTTGATCATAAATTTGATTTACAGAAATATTCTGCAAGAAATCTGTACAGTCAAATGTGAATATTTGTTGATAAACAGAAGTACAGCAGGTAAAATGAATCATTTTGCAAATTATAAAAATTATAACAAAATGCATGTGATCAGTGGAAGAATATTACTGGGATTGGCTTTGTTAAAGGAATGGGTCACAATTAGTCCCAAATGCAACCAACAAATGCAAATTATTATGAATACAATTATTGATGGCAGGAGATTTTGAATTGACATTACATAAAATCAGCTCAATGAAGAATTAATGATTTTTGGTCTTGGAAGTATTGAAATTGAAAAGTTAATTTGTCACTGTTATACATAATCAACGTATTGGAAGCCTGTATAGGCAAAGAAGTGAGCGACATGGTCACTGCCCCAATCTGACAATGAGTGTTAACAGAGCATCAAAAATGCTTAGCTTTGCATACTGGGTTATCCAAGTGGGGATTGGTTGCAGACATCCAGAAATGACGAATTGGTCACCATTAGGGGCAAAAACAGAACTGACCCGCTCCCTACCCCATGCTGAAAATGAGCACCCATGGAATGTCAACAATTTTTGGTCTCGTATCTTGGGTAATCCAAGTGTCACTTTGTGGTGATAATTCATATACAAACTAATGGTGGCCTCTTCAGGCAAGGCAGTGTATGACATCTACGTTACCCCATCATGAAATTTAGCATCAAAAGACTAGCAACAATTTTGGGTCTTGCATATTGGATAATCCAGGCATTACATGGATACTTCAGATTATAACAGAAATATTGACCTCCTTCATCGACAAAGATACAAAACATAAAAAGAGAGACACAGACTCCAAAATGATTGATATCACAAACTGCAAAATACGAAAAAGAAATTACTGGATGTTCAATAAGTGATTTTGATAAAATACTATTATCAAATAGTAAATACAAAAGCACTATATGATTCCACAGATGGATCCGCTGCGCAAACCGCTAACAACGTACCCGATTAACACAGGTTGATAGATTTCCATCGAACTGTAACCAAATTGAAAGATTATATGTACTGACACTCTGGATCACAAGTTCAGAAAGGGTTTAATTTCGACCCATACCTGGACCTGCAGTGACAGTTCAGAACCGTTGGCAAAATTACACCAGTAGACCTGCCCAAGATAATGTGAAATGACAACATTTTCCGTGCATCTCAGTTTGATCTGTACCCACCCACCATCTCAGGCCAGTTATCAAATAAACTGCAGGTGATAATTATCAACAACTCAGGGGAGTCGGAAGTCAATCATATTCATGACTCCAAACAGCACTACCGGAACCATGATTGTCTGCTGACATGGGCCGTATACCAACATGTTTGTACCAGTTGGGAGCTTGTGGAAACCTTTGGCAATAGTCAAGGGCTGGTGCACCAATTTCATTGCAACGATCATGGAAAGGCGCAATATTGGATGAAAGTGATTAATTTGGCATTCTTCCATCTTTCTTTTGTTCTTTCATTCTTCGATTGGATGGGGTTCAGTGCAAATGGCCTTGGTATGGGTTTTGCTACCTTGAGATAGCAGTGAGATGAAGATGGAGTTACTCTGTACACCATATTCGCAGTACATTCTTGGAATTTGTTTCTTGTTTGTTTGTTTGCTTTCTTCCCTTTGTATGTGGAAATGCAGCGCAGGAGGTCTGTGGCTACAGAGTGGATAATGTATTGGCAAGATATTAGAGTAGAGGTTATGGTTGCTATGCTGGCACATGATGCACCCAGGTATGTGACAATCTGAAATGGACTGCATTTGAGGTTTATGGTCCTCACTGAGAATTGTACCAGTCACATAGACATGTGTGATCACTCTTACCCCTTTCCAAACCATCTCTCTATGAGTATAATCTGTTCTCTTACTTAGTCTAACGCTGGTATACATCCCCTGACTTGTATTCTTAGGTATTTATGCTCATAAGATCCAGTCAACCATGTTAATCTGTACACCCTGAAGCTGCTTCAAAGGATATATTGAGCTGGAAACACACAATATTATCGACAGATTCAGAATATGACAGCACACATGAGCTATCCAGTAAGACCATCGAAACCGAACCCAGAAACCAACATTGCCCAACTCACAATGCCTGTTCCTTATTTTTCGCATTTCCTTTCTTTGGTTCACCTGCTACATCTATACACTGTACATCTTTCCCTTGTTTCTTTGCGTCTATTCAATCTTGCACCTTGTTTGCACCTTCTGAGGTGGTATTTCCAAAGTAGATATTTATGGTCTCTGACTATCACAGATGGAATCAATGTTCGAAATCTCCAATATGCTATTCTGCTGTATTCATTGCATTTATCTCATTTTGGTCTGATCGGAATTCCCAATCCTGGTGGTTGTCAACAGTATCGTGTTGAAACTATAGACTTGTTGGTGCAATAATCGATGATGTGAGATGGGTGACAGTACTGCATAATACCTGAGGTTACAAAGATGGAGGCTTACTTGATCTACCACCTGAAGCTTATATTTTGTCAATAGACTCACTCTTGTAGACTCTGGACTTACTTAATGCAACAGAGAATGTGCATTTGGATGGTTGCAACTGGAGGGGTGAAATACTATCTCTGGGACTATTGAAAGTTGGTATTCCTCTCTGGCCATCAAAAGCTACTCAGAGCTGAATAGACAAATTGCAATACAACCCATCATGAGATGTAATATATTGGGACTGAGAAGACATCAAGGGAGGAGCAAGTTGAGCAGATACACCATAAGAGCACATGTAGCTGCTGCTGCTTTCTTTTTACGCAGAAAATATACACCTAGCAGATCCTTAAGGAACCCAAATCAACACACACATTCCAGATATCACACTTGATTCCAAGCCAGGGAGGGTGGCCACCAAGTACTCCTTCTGAGCGTGCAGCATATCCCTCTCCTTGAACTCCTGTTACACTTCTTGCCAAACCTCCCAAAGCTTCTCATACTTCATCTGCAATTCTATAAGCCCTCGCTCATACTGTGTCTGCTTCGTTACCAAAAATGGTTTCTGCTACTGTGATGTTATTATCAATGCATTAACCTGCCACAATTCCAGTTGACTGTCCATTCTTGACATTATTTGGCATTGGCATATGTTACCCCATGCATAGGCTTTGGCACACACGGTATATGTCAGACCAATTCACATGGTGGCATGGCACAGTGTAGGTACTGCTAGCTCTGCGATCGTTGGTGCAGTTACCGCTTCATTGACACTTCCCCCTTCAACCTTGCTGCACATTAAAAAGCTGAATTCATTATCTTTCGACTCAACTGTTTTGGTGGCTTCATCGTCATTATTGGTATACCCATTAGGGCCTTCATTATCCATCCCTCCATGTCCTTCGTCCACACCCTGAACACTTTGATTGTGCATCATACGCTCCTCCGTGAAAACACAGTATCTTGAAATGTGGTCGCGCTTCTCTGGAGCTTTGATTTCTGACTTGTTGAAATTTTCATCTTTGCCAACCAAAGGTTTCAGCATCTAATTTGGAATTTCTTCTGGCATTTCTAACTCCTTGTAAGAAATACCAAGTTTTTCAAAGAAACCAATTATCCCAAACCATCCACCACTCAATACCAATGGCATAACTATGTACAGACAAGTTTTGTACGTTGTGGTGAAATGGCGGAGCTAAATGACAAAGTGCCCATTATCAACACTCAGCCATACCGCTCACCGCAATCAAAACTAATTCGTAAGAAAGACCGGTTCTGGCTCGGAAACCATAGGATGAGGGTGAGAAGCTACGATTCTAAGCGGCCATGAGGATCCACGAAACCTTGGAATGAGCCAGTGGGAGCAAAAGTTGGGAGCACCAGAGTGATTATTGATTGTATGATAAGATGATGAGATGCAAGATCCATCTATGCCAGAGTCTCCAAAATATATACTCCCTGTCACTCCGTCCATCTCCGTTACACATGGTGCCGAGTCCATCTCCGATATCTCGGTATCTCCATTCATCCGCCATTATTCGGTTCTCTGCCAAGCTAAGTGGCAGTGGTGGTGAGAAATGGATTATGCTACTACAACATACCAATTGAATGTCCTGTGGTAAGATTCATTTCAAATACGTCATATCTCCATATTAACTCTAGAGCTATACTACCCAATTCCACTGGGGCTGCATTAGATATGTCTAGAGCAGATACCTACTATGGAAGAATTTTCAGACGGCCATGGTCTGGAGAGTTAGCAATGGGTCCAGGAAACAAGGGACCAGTCCGGGTTTGGACAGCAAAAACGGGTCGGTTCGGTTCCTGACCCATCCAAAAACCTGACCCGCAAACCTGGACCAGTATCTGTCAACTCGCACGATTCACTGGGTTTGGCTAGACCTGTCGGTTCCAATCTCCGGTTCTGCGTTTTGGGTTTCACATTAATGGTCGCATTCAGATATGCAACTGTGAATTGTAAAATATTGACTTCAGTAAGTCACGGTTGATTTTGGACCTATTCACCTCCTTAAAAAACAGAATGAGCATGCTCATGCGTACAACCATATCGTGATGATCAGCGTCAATGGAGTTTCAACGATTTTCAGTCTTGCATCTTCGGTAATATGTGTGGCCCATGATCACAAGCATCAATAAAGAAGGCTATGGCAGCCTGGATATGCAGATATGTACAGGATATTCCCGCCACATCCTCCAGGACAGTAACAACTTATTTCATTTACAGAGCTACCACTAAGTATTCTTAAGCCTTTTGGTGTATAAAAACAGTCAAAACGATGTGTATAGACAATAACCGCCACATCACGCTGTGATCAACCATGATGGAAGGCCAACAATTGTTGACACTCTGTTGACACTCATTTTCAAGATGGGGCAGGGAGTGTTTCACTTTTACTTTCGCCTATAAAGGCAGCCAACAATCTGTTTTTGACAATTTGCAACTTGTCACCCCCTAGATTACCCATGATACATGACAAACAATCGTTGACTCTCCGTTGACGCTCATTTTCATGATGGGGCAGGGAGTGTATTTCAATCTATTTTGCATTTAAAGGTTGCCAAAAATTCCTTTATGACTGTCTGCAACCTATTGGCTGTGTGATTACCAAGAACACATGACCAAAAATTGTTGATTCACTGTTCACGCTCATTTCCAAGATGGGGCAGGGAGGGTATTGCAATCTGTTTTGCGTATAAAGGCGGCTGAAAATTCCTTTATGACTGCCTGCAACTTATCGACAGTGTGATCACCCAGAACGCATGACCAAAAATCATTGATGCTCTATTGACGCTCATTGTCAAGATGAGATAGGGAGCTTGTCATTATAATTTTGCCTATAATGGCAGCCAATGCTTCGATTAAAAATAACCACGAGCGAATTAATTTGTAATTACCAGACTTACATGACCAATATTGTTGACAATCCGTTGACTCTCATTTTGCCCCAGGTGCATCCACAATATGGAATCACTTGATTTGGCATAGTCCATCATTCACATTATTCTGGCAGCCTTTGGAGCGTTTTCATTGACATTCTTCTTCATCACTACGTTGTTCTTTAATAATACATAGAAATATAAAATAATAATCCCCAACATCCCGTGTCTTTCGATCAATGCTCATCCTCACTTGCAGGTTCACTCCATAGGCTGCTCCGGTGTTCAAAATCGATGTTAGCTGCATTACCACACAACAGATAGTATACCAACTAGTGGATGTTCCTTCATCAGTCAGCATATCTGGATCAAAATCTGTATGGTGGTGGCTATCCTGGGCAGATACATCAAGGTTGAAAAATTCAGCACAGGGAAATGCTGTCTGGGAATATGCATAACTGGGCGGCAAATTGACGATTTCGGATCGTTGTGCTCTGGAATTGTCATGGGTTAGGGCGGGTGGCATGCCGGGCAGCGATAGCGTTGGCTCTGGAGTTGGCTGTCTGCATCAGTCGGGTGGAGGTGCACGTGTTACTCTGTGTGACCAGCATCAGCAAAAAATATTTCCGTCCGGGCGGAATGGCTCCGTCAGAGTGGACGCGCTCCGTCACAGCCGTCAGAGACACCCCGGTGGTGGATTAGTCCGCGCCCGGCCTCAATACCACGCGTCGCGTTGCATATCTCCCTCCGATCGCTGTTTCACCGTTTCTTCTTGCTCTGTCGGTCTCCAATTTTAAATCAACGCTCTGGCATTGTGGCCAACTGTGACCATACGTCGGAATGGGTTCATTGGGTACGCGCTTGCATCGGGATTACAATGCGATGGGTGACGCTGCGAAAATCTCTCCTTGCGTTCCTTCTGCCTGCGCGCAAAATGCAATTCTCTCTTTACTAATTATACGGGATTGCAAGGCGATGGGTGACGCTGCGAAAATCTCTCCTCGGGTTCCTTCTACCTGCGCGCAAAATGCAATTCTCTCTTTACTAATTATA